>Ga0302307_10003190_pt1 | contig 9984 bp, 8 predicted proteins | sample III_Palsa_E3_2_FD_200530 | JGI IMG/M metagenome (GOLD analysis project Ga0302307, IMG submission 200530) | Peat permafrost microbial communities from Stordalen Mire near Abisko, Sweden - III_Palsa_E3_2 | ecosystem: Environmental > Terrestrial > Soil > Palsa > Peat permafrost | place: Sweden... | reverse complement strand
CCAGCATGGTCAGCGGCGTATCGGAGGCCGGCTTGAGCACGACCGAACAACCGGCGGCGAGCGCCGGACCAATTTTGCGCGTCGCCATCGCCGCCGGAAAATTCCACGGCGTCACCAGCACGGCAATGCCGGCCGGCTTGTGATGCACAAGGATGCGCGCGCCGGTCGACGGCGCCACAGAATTCTGTCCGATATTGCGGACCGCCTCCTCGGCAAACCAGCGGAAGAACTCCGCTGAGTAGGCGACTTCGCCGCGCGAATCCGACAGTGCTTTGCCGTTCTCGATGGTGATCAGCTTGGCCAGCCGCTCGGCGTCGCGCATGATCAGTTCGAAGGCCTTGCGCAAAATCTCGCCGCGTTCGCGCGGCTTCTTCGCCGCCCAGGCCGGAAACGCGGCGCTTGCGGCGTCCAATGCAGCTTTCGCATCCTCGACGGTCGCGCTGGCAACGGAGGCGACCTTATTCTCGGTTGCCGGATCAATGACGTCGAAACGTCCGCCGTCTGAAGACTTGCGCCACTTGCCGCCGATCCAAAGATCGGTCGGGACGTTGGCCAGGAGGTTGTCGTATCTGGCAGTCATTGTTGAACGCTCACTTGAGACTTTGTTTGCCGTTCTTTAGCTCGACCAAAATGTTCTGATAGAGCTGGCCGCTCAAATTGCGCAACTCGTGCTTCTGGCCGGCATCGTTCCAGATCACGCCACCGACCTTGTCGTCGGCAATGATGGTGTGACCGTCGACATTCTCGAGCTCGATCTTGCCGCCGGTGACGTTGATAATGACGTAATCGAGCTTGTGATGATGCCAGGCCTTCTTGCCGCCGGGCGCCACCTTCATGTCCCAGACCCGTACCTGGTCGTTCTCAAAAATAACTTCGGTGCCGATCGGTCCAGACGGATTTTCGCGCGTGGGCTCGGTTGTCGTTGCGCGCTCTTTGAGGTCTTGTTCTGCCATGGTTGGTCTCCATCAGGAATTCAGGCTGCGCTGCACGCGCTCGGCGATGCGATCGACGCTTGGTAGCGCCAGGTCTTCGAGAATATCGGCGGCCGGCAGCGGGATGTGCGGCGTGGTGATCCGCACCGGCGGTCCATCCAGATCGTAGAACGCCTCGTCGGCGGCGATCGAAACCAGCTCCGCGCCCCAACCGCACAGCCGCGGATTTTCCTCGACCGTGAACAGGCGGTGCGTGCGCGCGACCGAGCCGAGAATGGTCTGCGTGTCGAGCGGCACCAGCGAGCGGACGTCGATCACTTCGCAATCGATGCCGTGCTCGCTCTTGAGCTTTTCCGCGGCCGCAACGGCGCGCGGCACCATCAAGGCGAGCGCGAGGATGGTAGCATCTTTGCCGGGACGCACGATCTTCGCAGTGCCGAGCGTGTCGACGATTTCGCCATCACGCACTTCGCCTTTGGTCGCGTAGAGTGATTTGTGCTCGAGGAAGATCACCGGATCGGGATCGCGCACGGCGGCTGCCAACAGCCCGATCACGTCGGTCGGCGACGACGGCGCCACCACCTTCAGCCCCGGGATCATCATGCACCAGTTCTCGACGCTCTGCGAATGCTGGGCGCCGAAACGCGCGCCGCCACCATTGCCGGTACGCACGACCAGCGGGCATTTGACTTGCCCGTTCGACATGTAGCGGCTCTTGGGGAATTCGTTGGCGATATAGTCGAAGCACACCGCGAAGAAATCCGAAAACATGATCTCGGCGATCGGTTTTAGTCCGGTCATCGCCGCGCCCATCGCGGCGCCGAGGATCGCCTGCTCGGAAATCGGTGTGTCGCGCACGCGCAGCGGTCCGAACTGGTCGTAGAGCCCAACCGTCGCCTTGAACACCCCGCCCGCCTTGCCGATGTCTTCGCCGATAAAGACCACGTCGGGGTCGCGGGACATTTCCTGAGCGATGCCGCGGATGACGGCATCGCGGTAGGTCAGTTCCGCCATGCGAAGCCTCCGTCCGCATAGACGTCGGTGGTGAGGATATCGAGCGCCGGCGGCGGCGCGGCTTTGCAGGCTTCGGTCGCTTCATCGACCTCGCGCTTCACCTCGCTGTCGATGCGAGCAATAGTGTCTTCGCCGATCCCGAATTGTTTGAGCCGCTCGCGATAGATCTTGATCGGATCGCGCTCCTTCCATTTTTCCAGCTCACCTTCAGGGCGGTATTTGGCCGGATCGGCGCGCGAATGCCCGCTGTAGCGGTACGTCATGCACTCGATCAGCGACGGGCCGTCGCCGGCCCGCGCCTTGTCATAAGCCGTGCGCGCGGCACGATACACTTCGTCGGCGTCGTTGCCGTCGACAATGATGCGCGGCAATCCGTAGCTGGCCGCGCGATCGGCAGCCGGATGCGGCACGGCGGTCACGTCGCCGATCGGCGTATATTCCATGTACAGATTGTTTTCGCAGACAAAGACCACGGGAAGCTTCCAGACGGCGGCGAAGTTTAGCGCCTCGTGAAAGGCGCCGATATTGGTCGTACCGTCACCGAAGAAACAGATCGAAACGTCCTTCTGCCCCTTGTACTGCGCGCGCCATGCCGCGCCGCAAGCGATCGGCAGATGTGCCCCGATAATCGCATAAGAGCCCATCACACCATGATCGACCGAGGTGAGGTGCATCGAGCCGCCCTTGCCGCGCATCAGCCCGATATCGCGTTGCATCAATTCGCCGAGCACTTTGGTGATTGGCACGCCGCGGGCAAGCGTGTGCGCGTGGCCACGATAAGTGCAGAAGGAAAGATCTTCGGGTTGCATCGCCACGGCAAATCCGGCGGCGACGGCTTCCTGGCCGAGCGAAAGATGGCTCGTGCCCTTCACCAGATTCTGCAGAAACAGATCATAGGCGCGCTGTTCGGCTTCGCGGATAACGACTTGCGTGCGGTACATCGCGAGGCGCTTGTCCTCTCCGATATCGTCGTTGAGGGTTGCCTTGACGGCGGGCGCGCGGTCCTCGATCGTGGACATGGAAAATCCCTTTGAAGGCCCGGATAATCGCGGGCGCGGCGCAACTTAACGCCACTTGCGAAGCCGAGGCAACGGTCACTTCGGCGCGCCCGCCTGGGCCGCTCTGAGAATGACCAGAACCCGAATATCCAGCTTTGATGCCGCCGCGTTCGCCTGGCGGTCAGTCGTCGCTTTGGCGCGGACCAGAGGACGTGTCGCCGCCTTCGCCGCCTGTGGAGTGGTCGCGCGGGCCGCCGCCCCGATGCCGCCGCCGCCGCCGGTGTAACGGAAAGCGGTCGGGCGAGCCGTCATAGCCATTTTGGCCGTTGGAATTATTGGATCCGTGACCCTGTTGAGGCGGCGCCCCCTGCGGCTGGCCGCCGCCGGTGATGAACGACGGTAACCGATCGACGTCGTCTTCATTGTTACCGGGATTATTGTTCCCGGAATTATTCGGGGATTGAAATTGCGGCCGCGGCTGAGAATGTTGCGGCTGGCCCTGTTGGTGGTGCTGGTCGCGCGGGTAGAACGGCTGCTGCGTGTCGCGCGGAGCGAACGGCTCGCCCTCGCCAACATTTTGCTCGTTGTCGCCGTCTTCGTAACCCTCTTCGGAAGCATTGATGCGGGTGTCGCCGGGCTGCTGTTGATAATACGGCTGGCTCTGACGGAACTGCTCCTGAGCCGCTGCGATCAGACGAAAGTAATGCTCCGCATGCTGATAATAGTTTTCCGCTGCAACCGGATCACCCGAACTCTGCGCATCGCGGGCGAGCTGAAGATACTTTTCGGCGACATGCGACGCCGGACCACGAATTTTCACGTCCGGTCCGTTGGACTCAAAAACCCGGGACAATGGATTCTGATGGTGGTGGTGGCCGCCGCCTTTACGATTACGACCCCGCATGCGCTTGTTCTGACCGTTTCTCATGGTTCGCTGTTCGCCAACCCCCTCGTTTGCAACGGCTACTCCGCCGTGATTTCACTCAACTATCGTCACGTCAAACCGGGCGCATCTCTGTAAACAATCGTTCACGCCGTACCGATGCCGTATGGCTTGCCAACGTCACGCACATGCGCAACCCCAGCCCCGCACTGTGGCGTTGCGAACCTCTAGCAAAGCGCGACATCTCGCAAATGCGCGCCGAACCGACTTAGCTCTCGGTCTGAAATCTTGGCGATCCCGTTTGCCGTCCGATCCGGCTTCGCTGTTCCGGCTTTCGTTTCAACTGGCCTGCGCGGCCAAGCCTCTAAAAAGCGATGCTCTGAACATCTGAGTCGGCGCGGCACTTTATCTCGGGCCGATTCCGTAGCCGCAAACTAGTCGGTTCAGAGCGATATTCCAAGCGGTTTTTTGCTGACTTTTCGCCGAAGGTCAATGCGCGTCGGTCATGGCCCGCCACTAGCCTTCCGAGCCAGCAGCACCCGCGGTATGCCACTAAGGTCGGGATGCGGTGCGGCCACCGCAAGGCCCGCGGCCGCGAACAATTGGGCGACGGCGTCGGATTGGCCGGCGCCGATTTCGACCACTAGAGCACCGCCAGGGCTCAGCAGCGCCGACACCGACGCGGTCAACGAGCGGTAACAGTCAAGTCCGTCGGGTCCGCCGTCGAGCGCCGATCGCGGGTCGAACGCGCGCACTTCGGGAGCGAGCGCGGCGAATTCTCCAGAAGCGATGTAAGGCGGATTCGACACAATCAAGTCGAATGAGGAGCGCAGCGGAGACGCAAGGTCGCAGGCGACGAACGCGGCTCTGGCAATGCCAAGCCGGTGGGCGTTCACCCGCGCCACCAGCAACGCTTCGATGCTGATGTCGGTGGCAATGCCGTGGGCGTTGGGCAATTCACTGAGCAACGCAAGGAGAAGCGCACCAGACCCGGTGCCGAGATCTGCAATGCGGAGCGCCTGGGTCCGCGGACCGTTCGCGTCAACGGCTGCGAGCGCGACTTCGACGACGGTCTCTGTTTGCGGACGAGGCACCAGCGTCGATGCGTTAATCAAGAGCGGCAGACTCCAAAATTCCTTGCTGCCGACAATGCGTGCTACCGGTTCGCGCGCCAGCCGACGCCGCGCCAGCGCGCCGATGGCCTCGCTTTCATTTACGCTAATGGGACGGTCGCCGGCCGCCGCCAACGCCGTGTGATCGAGACCGAGCGCGTTGCCGACGAGAATGCGTGCGTCGGCGCTCGGTGACTCGAGGCCGGCATTGCGGAAGAGCTCCGCCAGCGCTCGTCGCACGCCGTCAGCTGTGAAATCCGGGGTGGCGCCGTGCTCTGCGGGTACTAGCATTTCGGTGACCGACATCAGGCATCCTCGGAAGCGAGCTGAGCTGCCTGATGCTCGGCGACGAGAGCGTCAACGATTTCACCCAGCGCTTCCCCCTCCAAAATCTGCGGCAGCTTATAAAGCGTCAGATTGATGCGATGATCCGAGACGCGGCCTTGCGGATAATTATAGGTGCGGATGCGCTCCGATCGATCTCCGGTGCCGACCTGGCCGCGGCGTTCCGCGGCTCGGGCGGTGTCCTGTTTCCGGCGCTCGAAATCGTAGAGTCGCGTGCGCAGCACGGCCATCGCCTTGGCGCGATTGCGGTGCTGTGAACGGTCCTCCTGCATCATGACGACGATTCCGGAGGGGATATGAGTGACTCGTACCGCCGATTCAGTCTTGTTGACGTGTTGTCCGCCGGCGCCGCCCGAGCGCAACGTATCAATCCTCAGATCCGACTCGTTGATGGCTAGGTCGAGATCCTGTGCTTCCGGCAATACGGCGACGGTCGCGGTCGACGTGTGAATACGCCCGGATCCTTCGGTGTCGGGCACGCGCTGAACGCGATGCACCCCGGATTCGAATTTCAGTTTGGCGAAGGCGCCGCGGCCGCGGATCTCGGCGATGATTTCCTTGTAACCGCCCATTGAGCCTTCGCTCGCGGTCATGATTTCGACCTTCCATCCCTGGCCGGCCGCGTAGCGCTCGTACATGCGAAACAGATTACCGGCGAACAATGAGGCTTCGTCTCCGCCCGTACCGGCACGAATTTCGAGAATGACGTTGCGTTCATCCATCGCGTCCTTGGGAATGAGCGCGAGTCGTAATTCTCGTTCGAGCGATGCGCGGCGGGCTTCAAGCTCCGGCCGTTCCGCCGCGGCGATGGCGCGCATTTCCGCATCGATCGAAGGATCTTCGATCATGCTCTCGACGCCTTCGAGCTCGCGTTGTGCCGCCCGATAGGATTTTACCGCTTCAACAACCGGGTCGAGTTCGGCAAATTCGCGCGACAGCTTGACATAGGTTTCGGCCGGCATGACGGCAGCAAGGTCGCGCTCAAGCGCGGCGTGGCGGGCGATAAGCGCGTCGAGTTTTTGTTCCGGCAACATGGTGTTCGGTTAAGTAGAGGACGCCGATGGCAGCGACAAGTCCGGCCGTCGGCGCCGTCTAAAGCGCCTTGCTAAATCTGTAGCGATTCAGCCGCGGCGAATTTTTCCAGTTGCTCCCGAATAGGTGTCGCGCCGGTCGATTTCCCGATCAGCGGGCACAGGAAGCCGGCAGCTTTGCCGCTGTCGAGTTCGAGCAGCATTGCCTTGATCGGGCCCACGGCCGACGGGGTAAGCGAAAGCGATCGATAGCCAAGCGCAACCAGAGCCAATGCCCCAAGCGGCTGCGAGGCGAGCTCGCCGCACACCGTCACCGGCTTGCCGTGCTCCTGGCACTTGTCGGCGATATCTTTGAGCGCGCGTAGAACCGGCGACGACAGCGGGTCGAAGCGGCCGGCAACGCGGGGGTTGCCGCGATCGACGGCGTAGAGGAATTGAACAAGATCGTTGGAGCCGACCGACAGGAAATCAACGCGGCTGAGCAGTTCGTCGAGCTGATATAACAGCGAAGGGACTTCCACCATGCTGCCGACTTCGACTTCATCGGGCAGCTTGTGACCATGGCGGCGCAAATGCGTCAGTTCGAGTTCGACCAGTTCCTTGGCCTGGTCGAATTCGGCGACAGTCGCGATCATCGGGAACATTACTTTCAACGCCCGTCCGCCTCCGGCGCGCAACAGCGCCCGCAATTGGGTGCGCAACAGCGCCGGCCGGTCGAGCCCGAGCCGGATCGCGCGCCAGCCGAGCGCCGGATTCTCCTCTTCGATGTTGCGCATGTACGGGAGCACTTTGTCGCCGCCGATATCGAGCGTGCGGAACGTCACCGGTCTTTCGCCGGCGGCGTCGAGGACAGCCCGATAGAGCGCGAACTGCTCGGTGGCGCGCGGGAAATTCGGCGCCACCATGAACTGTAATTCGGTCCGGAACAGTCCGATTCCGGCAGCGCCGGTATCGGCGATGTGCGGCAGGTCGACGTTCAGGCCTGCATTGATCAACAGCGCGACGTGCTGGCCGTCTTTGGTTACGCACGGCAGGTCGCGTAACGCCTGATATTGCTGTTGACGCCGAGCCCGCAGGCGAACCCGCTCGGCATAGGCCGCCTCCATGTCGGGCAGCGGCCGCAGCTGCACGTCGCCCGCCGCGCCGTCGACAATGATGGCGTCGCCCGGGTCGGCGATGCCGGTTGCGTTGTCGATGTCGCCGACGGCCGCGATACCGAGAGCGCGCGCCACGATCGCGACGTGCGAATGCGGTCCGCCTTCCTCGAGCACCAGTCCGCGCAAACGCTTTCGGTCATAGTCGAGCAGCGCCGCCGGCCCCATGGAACGCGCGACGAGAATGGCATTCTCCGGCAGGTTCTCGCGCGAGGGCGCGTGATCCCGGCCAGTGAGCTGCCGCATCAAACGATTGGCGAGATCGTCGAGATCGTGCAGCCGCTCGCGCAGATAGGGATCGGTCTGGCGCAGCATGCGCGCCCGGGTGTCGGACTGCACGCGCTCGACCGCAGCTTCCGCGGTAAGCCCGGTCATCACCGCTTCCTCGAGCTTGTGAACCCAGCCGCGGTCGTGGGCGAACATGCGATAAGCCTCGAGCACATCGCGATGCTCGCCGCCGTCCACGACGTCGCCGTGCTCAAGGAGCTCGTCGAGTTGGGTGCGGAGCGTCTCCACCGCCGACTCGAGATGTTTCAATTCCTTCGGGATATCGTCGGCGATGTAATTGGTGACGACGACGCGCGGCTCATGCAGCACGACGTGCCCAAGCGCGATTCCGTCCGCCAGCGTTCTTCCGGCCAGGTGCAACGAGCGACGGGCGGCGGGCTCCGCGCCGGGCGGCGCCAGCGCCGATAGCTCGCCTGAGGCGATCATCTCGGCGAGCACCATCGCCGTCGTTTGGAGCGCCTCGACCTCTTCCTCGGAATAGGTGCGGCGCGCGCGGTTTTGCACGACCAGCACGCCCAGCGTGTTGCCGGCCCGCAGCACCGGCACGCCGAGGAAAGCGTTATAATTTTCTTCGCCCGTTTCCGGCCGATAGGAGAAGGCCGGGTGAGCCTGCGCGTTCGACAGATTGATGGCGCTCGCCTGACTAGCGACCAGGCCGACCAGGCCTTCGTCGCCGCGTAGCACCGTGTGGTGCACGGCATCGCGATTGAGGCCTTCGGTAGCGTAGAGTTCGAGGGTGGAATCGACGCGCAACACGTAGACGGAGCAAACCTCCGCCACCATGTTCGCGGCGATCAGCACCACGATCTTGTCAAGGCGTTCCTGCGCGCTGACCGGCTCCGCCATCACTTCGCGGAGTCGGCGTAACAGCACACGAGGCCCGCCGAGCGCGCCACGCATGGCGTAAACTCCTCGGACGTCTTAATTGGACCGGACGCAAAGCCTGCGCCGCGCCGGCCGGCGGCAAAAATAGAATCGCCCAGGCCCGGCCAGTGGCGAGCACCTTCACGCTATATCGAATGCCCTATGCAAACCGCAAGCCAAAGACATTCGCGTGACGGCGAATTGTGCGCCGCAGCGACGCTCGCGAACTTCGCCGCGTCGAACAAAAAGCCGGCGGATCGCTAGGCACCGGTCCGATCGAGGCCGTAGAGCGAGTGCAGCGTACGCACGGCGAGCTCGGTGAAGGCGGCGTCAATCAACAGCGAAAACTTGATCTCCGAGGTGGTGATCGCCCGGATATTGACGGCGCGCTCGGCCAGCGCGCGAAACGCTTCCGCGGCCACGCCGGCATGGCTGCGCATGCCGATCCCGATAACCGAAATCTTGGCGACATCGGTGGCGCTATCGAGACGCTTAAAGCCGATTGCCTTCTTCGCCTTGGTGATCACGTCGAGGGCGCGCTGATAGTCCGCGGCCGGGACGGTGAAAGTCAGATCGGTGGTTTTTCCGTCGGCGGAGACGTTTTGCACGATCATGTCGACGTTGACGTTGGCTTCCGCCAACGGAATGAAAATTGCCGCGGCTACTCCCGGCTTGTCGGCGACTTCGCGGATGGAAATTTGCGCCTCGTCGCGAGAGAAGGCGATGCCGGTGACCACTTGCTGTTCCATGATCTCCTCCTCGTCGCAAATCAGCGTTCCCGGCGGATTGCGGTGCGGGTCGATATCCTCCGGCCGGTCAAAGCTTGAGCGGACGAAAATGCGCACGTTGTGCACCATGCCGAGCTCGACCGAGCGCACCTGCATCACCTTGGCGCCGAGCGAAGCAAGCTCCAGCATCTCTTCGAATGCGATCTTTGCGAGCCGTCGGGCACGCGGCACGACGCGCGGGTCGGAAGTGTAGACGCCGTCAACGTCGGTATAGATGTCGCAGCGCTCAGCCCCGATCGCCGCCGCAATCGCCACCGCCGAAGTATCGGAGCCGCCGCGTCCGAGCGTGGTAATGCGTCCCGTTTCCTTGTGCAGGCCCTGGAAGCCGGCGATGACGGCGACTTCCTTACGTTCGTCGAAACGGCGGATCAGTTCGGCGCCGTCGATTTCCAGAATGCGCGCCGAGGCGTGGACGTTGGAGGTCTCAATCGGCAGCTGCCAGCCGAGCCAGGAGCGCGCGTTGATGTCCATATCTTGGAGCGTGATGGCGAGCAGACCGGCGGTGACTTGCTCGCCGCTCGCGACAACGGCGTCGTATTCGCGGGCATCGAAGATTTTGCGCTGCGCCAGGGCCT
>Ga0302307_10003188_pt1 | contig 9985 bp, 5 predicted proteins | sample III_Palsa_E3_2_FD_200530 | JGI IMG/M metagenome (GOLD analysis project Ga0302307, IMG submission 200530) | Peat permafrost microbial communities from Stordalen Mire near Abisko, Sweden - III_Palsa_E3_2 | ecosystem: Environmental > Terrestrial > Soil > Palsa > Peat permafrost | place: Sweden... | reverse complement strand
ATGGCTGCCGTCCAGATCGATCCGTTCAGCCTTTGTTATGCCGGCTCTGGAGATTGGAATGGTAAGTGTTTTAACCCCGCCGCTCCCGTAATCGGCGGCGGACATCTGAACCGCTATGACATCGGTAGCAGAGCCCACCTTGAACGCTGCTATCGAACTCCCATTACCAAGACCGCTGCCCGTAACCCCAGTTAAAGCAGCTAGCCGTCCGCCGCCAAGCAAGCGCGCCATGTTTTGAAGAATTAGCCCGTGGAAATTCAGTTTATCCCCCGTCAAGAGGCAGCGGTGATAGCTCGCGACAGCCGGATCATCGGGCGCCCATTCAGCAAAGTAGAAGTACTTGAACCTGTCCCTGGCATTCCAAACTCCGCTTGTAAGCGCCCACTGCAGGGCGCCGATATACTTTGTTGGAATAGCCAGGGGATCCGTGGTGAAACCGACTTCCGTCTGCCAGTACCCGAGGTTTGTATGACCGTGAGCCACGGCGTAATCGTGTATGATTTTAAGGTCTGTCCAGTTGAAATAGTGAAGATCGACCACGTCGATACTGTCCCAGGCGCTGTACTTGTTCATCATATTGATGAAGTCCCAGGCGCTGACGAGGCCGCCCGGCCATCCGCCCCATACGACCTTGCATCCGGCGTCATGGATCGCCTTCCCCGCCGGGATCTGGATCTTGTTCATATAGTCGTCGAACGAGCCGACATAGAATGCTCCGCCCCGCGGGGTGGCTTCATTCCAGATCTGAAAATAATTCTCGTTATAAGGAGCGGCATGCAAGTCATGGACAATCCGGGTTACATAATCGGTCCAGTCCGCCACGTTGGTTGGCGGACCATGAGGGTTCGGCCCGGCCCAATTTGGCATATAGCCTAATATAGTCAGGCATCTTATCCCGACCCGTCTGTCCGCGAGTACCTGAGCTTGATAGTCAGAGATATATTTGTGGTTCCAGATTCCTTTTGAAGGCTCGGCTCCGTCCGAGAAAAAAGTAGGGCGGTCCCAGCCAATGCATGGGGCAAGCACAGACTTAGGATTGCCCTGATTGACGCCCGAGAACTCTCTGAAAGTAGGCCCATTCCAGGGGGAAGGCGTAGATTGATGCGCGGCGGCAAACGGAATTGCGGAAAACAACAAAGCCGCCGCAGCGAAAGACGTAAAACTTTTCATTGCGGTTTGGATAACGACTGCTCTCATTTCAATGTCACGGCGACATAGAACGTTCGGACGTGTGCGGCGACGCCTCCGTCTTCTCCCTGCCACGAATATGCGTCGCTCCCTGAAGTATCGCGCGCGGGCACAGATACCTGGGTTTGCGAATCTCCGCTTGCGAACGCGGATGCCGCGAGATCGGTCCGCAGCCCGGTAATGTCCACCCGCTCGATAGCCTCGATCGCGGACCGCGCGAATGGCAGATGAACCTGTATTGATTCGTGAGAGCCTGGACCGAGATAGATCATATCATGGCCGCCATTAGGGTCCACCATAATTTTGGCTGAATTGTTCTCGCTCAAATGAATGGCGACAACGGCGCGATTGCCTATTCGAAACGCCTCCATGGAACTGAGGCGCTCATCGGTCTCCGCCTTCAGCGCGGGCATGCTGCTGACACCAGGCTGCAGCTTGAGCACTCCGCCTCCCAGAAGCGAGGCCAGCGTCTGCAGGCTCTGGCCATGCGCCGACAGTTTCGAGCCGCTCATCAGACAGCTTCCATATCCAAAGGCTTTAGGATCGTCGGGGCTCCAGTTCGCGAAGTAGAACGCCTTGTACTGGTTCGGCTTTGTCCACCCGCTCGCAAGCCCCCAGGAGAGTATGCGAGGATAGGTGTTGCTAATATAGGTTGGATCTGTCGTAAAGCCCAGCTCACTTTGCCAGATACTCGGATTTCGAATCCCCCGTTGTATCGCTGCCTTGCGCAGGTAATCGTAGGCGCTCACCGGGAAATAGTGCACGTCGAAAACGTCAACGCTGGACCAGGCCTGATGCTTATCCAGCAGCGCCGTGTATTCCTCGAGCGGAGCGCAGCAGGGCCATCCGCCATAGACTACCTTGGCGCCAAGTTCCTGAATGATGGCAGCGGCAGGCAAATGGACGCGGGTTATATAATCGTCCAGATTTCCGTTCCAGAATCCGCTGTCCGGGTGCGCTTCATTCCAAATCTGAAAGTACTCCACGTTATAGGGTGGCTTGTGGAAAAAAGTGACGACACGGCGGACGTAGTTCTCCCAATCCTGAATATGCTCCTTGGCGAGCGGAAAGTCGCTGTTGCCCGAAATCACTTCGCCGGAACCGTCCTGCTTCCAGGAATTGTCCGGTTGTTTGGTGTAGCTGGCATAGTCGAATTTCCCATCGCTGCGCGGCCGCATCACCCACCGGCGATTACCGTACTCATACGTGCTCCCGCTATGGTCATACGACCAGCCCGTGTTGTAGCCGAGGGTAATTATCTCGTGCATGCCGGCCGCCTGGTACGCCAGCACGCTTTTCCCCCACTTGTCCAGGACATCACTTCGCCAATCGCCCTGAGTCGGTTCCACTTCGCTCCAACCGATGTCCGGTCTGTCCCACCCCAGTGCGCTGCCGGCAAGCGGACCGTCGGGCGAGCCTTGATTAACACCCGAGAACTCGCTAAATGTCGGCCCAGGCCATGCAGCGGCATCCTGGGCATAAGTTGGACAAATAAGCACTGCAAACAGCAATAGAAACACAGCCAATGCGCGGCAAAAAATGGGAATTGACAGTCCCTGTCGTATAGTTGTTGTCAAACTGGAATCCTGTAATTACTGTTTAGAGAATAGTCGTGCGAAGAACGTACATGCGGCCAGTTGGAGTTCTAGAGACTCCAACTAGCACCCTAAAAATACTAGATCGCGCTAAACGTTACCTGGAGAGGTGAGTTCAACACACCCGTTCCCGCCGCGCTGCCCCATGTCGGATACCAGACCGGCGAAGTGCCCGATACCGGACTGCCGAGCATAGTCTCGACGGCTCCGTCCCAGCCCGCGTTAAATCCGGGAGAAACGCTGGTCGGCATCAGCCACTTTACATGGCCGTCGGACATCAAATAGTTGGAGCCGTTGGTATGGCGCGCCGTAATGCTATAACCCGCCGTGCCGTATAGATTGCCAGTGGCATAGTTCGTGCATCCCCCGGCAATATTATCCAGGGACAGACTGCCAGTCCACGCCAGACCGTTCACAGACGGCGACCCGACCTCACCCGGAGTTGTGCCGGGCACAGGAGTACTGGTATTGTCGCACTGCGCCACTTCAATCAGCAGCAGCGTGCTCGCAGGGGCGGACATACCAGCAAGCAGCATCGGCGAAGGGTTAGGCCAGCCGCCCCCGCCCCCGCTGAGATTCATGTTGATCGCGTAACTCTCAACTGGCGTGATGTTGGCCGCAGATCCAATGTCTGAGGGACACACATAGACCCTCGTACTCTTTACATACGGATAAACCTGAGTTGCCCAGCCTGCCCCAGGATGATTGCCATTGGTCGGATTGATCCCGCAGGGCCACGCCTCATCGTTATCCTGCACGTACTGTATTATTCCAAGCCCAAGCTGCTTTTCATTGCTGGCGCAACTCGCCTGACGCGCTTTCTCACGCACCTTTGCAAATACAGGGAAAAGGACTGCGGCTAGAATAGCTATGATTGCTATGACAACTAGCAATTCTATTAAAGTAAAGCCATTGCGGGCGGATTTCATCAAGTCACTCATAGATTTTTCCTTTTTAAAATCGATCTCGCCATCAAAAACCAAGTGCAATATAGCAAAACGCTATAACTACTTCCAGTATACAGACCCCTTAGCTATTTGTCAAGCAGATTTGCACCATGAGCATGATTCTTATTTGCCGCCTCCAGTGCCGCAGCGTCTTCGGCGCATTATAATCAGTCCACAGGCAGTCATAGCGCCAACCCAAATAGGCGCCAAGGGAGAGGGTTCAGGAACCGCGGCGTAGGGTGTGATCGATGGATCGATGCCTGTGTAGCCCTCAATTGTTTCGAATGTTGTGACCGTCGGACTGTCTCCTCCCAGGTCAATCGTAAATAGCGAGGAACTCAACTCATCCGTCGTCATGAGCGGAGTGGACGTGCCGTCCAAAATGAAGAAGGAGAACTCGTCCGGTGTACCGCCCAGGTCCGTGTTATTCGTCGTGCTCAGATCGAAGCTGAGTACGCTCCCCGGAGATGACGTCGGCGTAAACCCCTCAACGTCATAAACAAGGGGCTCATTATCCGTCAGCGTCACCGGGCTGGCTGGGCCAGTATTGAAGCCTGTCAGCGTAACCGTGTTATCGCTGTCTCCCGTACCGCTGCCATCGGAAAACTCAAACAGCATGGAAAAGGGTCCATTGGCTATGTTGGCGTTAAGCTGGTCGGTTGGTACACTCACATTATACAGAAAGACTTCCGCCCTGGCCAATCCACAGCTAAGAACCATTAATGCGGCCGCCGATGCAGTAGCCAGCAGGTGCCGCGCCCCTGTGTTTCCAAGTACATTCATTGAAATAGTCCCCCTTTCCTAGCGTGTTCCCAATCCGGCCAGAATTTGCGTGGTATACGTTACACCGAGTTCGATATTGCTGTCGGTAAACTCCAGCGGAACAGTTTCCGAAGCTCCGGCCGCTAGCGGCGCCGCGTTGATATAGGGTCTTCCCGCCGGCAGGACGGCGCTGGTCGTGCCGCTGGCGTCTGCCAGAGTAGCGTTCGCGCTCAGGTTGGTCAGGACAAGAGAGATCGGAACGGTGATGGCCGCTGTGCCCGTATTCGTCAACGTCACGGATTGTCCGTACAGTTTTGTCGCGAAATTGTAGCGGAAGCCGCCCCGCGTTACCGTTACCTGACTACTGACATCGGCGGGCGGGGGCGGCGTAAAGGACATCCAGTTCAAGTTTGTATCGATGGAACTCTCATAAAGTATCAACGTGTCCGTGCCTGCAGGAAGTGTGGCAGTTGTGTAGAGGGTGGTCCATGTTTGCCAGCCGCCTGTTGGAGCAACGCTCACAGCGCCGGTAAGATTTGTACCGTGGATATCCATTAAGTCGATGCACCCCGTGAGCGCGGTGCCGTTTGCGACACGGAACCCGACCTTATAGGTCCCGGCGGCCGCTACGTTAACGGTGTATCTTAGCCATTGACCGGGCGAGTTATAGCCTTCGCAGTAACCGTTGCCGGTGTTGTCCGAGCATCCCGAAATATTTACGCCGTCGGATCGATACCCGTTGGCCGTGCCGTAGTTCCCCACCGCGAAGTAGCCAATGCCGGAGCCGCCGGCGTCGTAGTTCACGAAGTTCACGGTTCCCGGAATGGCGGTATTATTTCCGTAATATGTAAACGGTGTGGAGAGCGACGATGTAGTGAACGTCAGTCTTACATAGAACAGGGCGCAGTCTGCCCCTGCCACCGCGCTGTTCCACACTTGAGCGTTAGATCCAGCCGCATCACGGGTCGAAACTGCTAGATTTGTGTTGGACCCGTTTGCCGACAGCGAACTTGTGATGTTTACCACATTACTGCCGTCCAGATCGACACGCTCCGCCTTCACGATTTGAGAAATTGGAACCGGGATGGTAAGTGTTGTAGAAGTGTGTGCATCATAATCCGCGGAGCACAGACCGACAGCGATTATATCTTTGGCAGTACCGACCTGGTACCCCGTTATATAGCTGCTTGAGGACACGCTCGTTCCGGTGACACCCGGCAATGCGGCCAGAGTGCCGCCTCCGAGCAGCCCCGCCAAATTCTGCAGGATCAAACCGTGGAAGTTTAAATTGCTACCGTTCCACAAGCAGCAAAGATAGCCGTACGCAGTCGAATCATCTGGGGCCCAATTCGCAAAATAGAAGTATTTGAACTGATTCTGCGCGTTCCACACCCCGCTTGTAAGACCCCAATAAAGAGCCTGGGGGTACTCGGTTGGAATATACAGCGGATCGGTCGTGAAGCCGTTCTCTGTCTGCCAGTAACCTAAATTCGGATACCCGGCCGCGATGGCGCCATTGCGGATAGTGTTGAGGTCCTCCCAGTGGAAATAGTGGAGGTCTACCACGTCTATGGAGCTCCAGGCGTTGTAGTGCTTCATCATGGTAATAAAGTCGTTGGGACCAACTTCACCTCCAGGCCAGCCACCCCACACAACCTTGCAGCCGGCGCCGTGGATGATGTTGGCTGCCGGAATGTGGATGTCGTTCATGTAGTTGTCGAACGTGCTATGCCAGAACGTCGCGCCAGGAGTAGCCGTTGAGTAGCCGGACGGGCTTGGATACGCTTCATTCCAGATCTGAAAATAGTTCTGGTCATAAGGGTTTGCGTGAAGATCTGCCACGGACTGTGTTACGTAATTCGTCCAGTAGGTCTCTTGGGAAGCCGGCCCCCATATGTCCGGTCCAGCCCAACTCGCCATAAATCCAAGAAATGGCAGGCAGTCCACACCCTGGCCCACGTAAGACGCTTCATTGTTCTGATATCCGGAGACGTAGCTCGATGACCACGTTCCGTTTGCAGTCTCCGCCGACCCAAAGTCGAAGCCAATTCGGTCCCAGCCAAGGATTGAGTTAAGGGCGTTTGTTGGAGAGCCCTGATTGACACCCGCGAACTCCTTAAAATTAGGCCCATCCCAAGTCTGGGCAAGAACGGATTGTTGTAAGACAGCAATCAGCATCAATGTGAAAGGTACCGCGACAGTCAAACTTAGTGATTGCTTCATAGAAAATCTCCAGGTTGGTTTTCAGATGAAACCAGGCAGGCATTACCCTTTCGAGGCAGTTAAGCGACGCGTCGAGACAGTCTGGGGATTGGCGCCATGAAAGAATGAAGCGATTGGCAATGCGTCCGGTCTGGATGCATCGCCAATCGGCAGTAGGCATCGGCGCTAAATGATGCTGAATGTTGCGGCAATGGGTCCGTGGGTTACTGCGCTGGTTCCACTGAAGCCAGTGCCGGCTGCCCGCTCGCCGCCCGCGCAGCCGACTTGGTCGGCAGTTTCGGCCTGAGCGTCAAAGCCAATCGATATTACCGAGCTACGCATCCATTTGACATGACCATCCGTCAGGAGATAGTTGGAACCGTCTGTGTGCCAGCCGGTTGGGCCGGCATAGGAGCCGGACATCCATGCCGGGCCTGACGCGCCGCAGCCGCCTAAATAACCGGTCTCGTATACCGTGTTGTCCGACGTGTCGGAGATATTGTAGTCTCCCCCGCCGATCACCGATGAAGCCGAAGTCCCTTCATTTGGATTTGTTACCGCCGCCAGGTTATTGGTTCCTTCAAAGAGTGCTACAGTTTGGGTGGGTGAGGATAGCGCAGCCTGCTTAATTCCCGCGGTGTCGGTGCCTCCAGTATAGTAAAAAGCAAGGTTTTCGTTGTATACATAGGACACTTCATATGTCCCCACGCCGTTTGTCTGGGAATCGTCCGGACACTTGTAGACAGCTGTACTCTTGATGTACGGGTAGATCTGTCCTGCCCATCCTTCTCCGGCGTTGGTCGCGTTGCTCGGAGTCCCATTCACAAAGCCTACTGGGAACTGTTCATCGTAGTCTTCTATATACTGCAAAATACCCAGGCCCAACTGTTTCTCGTTAGATGCGCACGATGTCTGGCGTGCCTTTTCCCGAACCTTGGCAAAAACGGGAAATAAGATGGCGGCAAGAATAGCTATAATTGCTATAACAACGAGCAATTCTATCAACGTAAACCCACGGACGCGCGACTTTTTCAAGTTCTTCATATCTTTCTCCTAGGACATACGCCACCGCTGTAGCGGCTGGCTGTGTTAAACTTAATCTCGATACTATAACCGCAAATTTTATAGCAAAACGCTATAAGCGTTTTAAGTATACATGCCTTTCAGGTATTTGTCAAGCGGTTTTATCACAAGTATTTCGGTCGATCTTGTGCCGCTTCGGTGCGTTTTTTGACCGATAAATGCTATGAATGCGGTTTGGCTTGACTATAGCAAAAGTCTATATTCAAGCCAATTAAAGTCAGGATCCGTCAACCGCGATTAACCTGGACCAAGCAACCATGTCTGGTTAGACCCTCCGCTATTGCTCCAGATATCGACGTTCGTATTATTTGCCGTGCCCCAACTGACGGCATCTAGGCAAGATCCGGTAGCACATTGCGGTTCCAGCATAAACCCTCCATCATACGAAGGAACGACCGACCATAGCTGCGCGTTCGTGCCATTGGCCAGGTAAATGTCTACGTTTGTTCCGTTGGCCGAACTGCCGCCGTTCACGTCGAGGCGCATCGTCGGATCGTAAGCCGGAGCGATCTGGTAGAGGTTGCCTCCCTGGTTCGTGAAAATCCAGTCCTGGTTCGTACCGTTGGTCGGTGACCACAACTCAACATTCGTGTCGTTGGCCGTGCCGTAGCCGTATGTTTCCATACGAAGCTGCGAGTAGTCATACGCGGGAGTCATTGTATAGGCGCCGTTTGCGACCGGACACGACGTAAAGGACATCCAGTTCAAGTTTGTATCGATGGAACTCTCATAGAGTATCAACGTGTCGGTGCCAGCCGGCAGTGTGGCTGTGGCGTAGAGGGTGGTCCATGTTTGCCACCCGCCTGTTGGAGCAACCTTAACAGAGCCGGTAAGATTTGCGCCGTGGATATCCATCAGGTCGATGCAGCCGGTGAGCGCGGTGCCGTTTGCCACGCGGAACCCGACGCTGTATGTTCCGGCGGTCGCTACGTTGACGGTGTATCTTAGCCACTGACCGGGTGAATTCCAGCCTTCACAGTAACCGTTGCCGCTGGAGTCTGTGCATCCCGAAATATTTACACCGTCGGACCGATACCCATTGGCAGTGCCATAATTCCCGACTGCGAAGTAGCCGAGACCTGCGCCCCCGGCATCGTAGTTCACGAAGTCTATGGTTCCAGGAATGGCGATGGAATTTCCGTAATACGTGAACGGTGTAGAGAGTGAAGATGTGGTGAGCGTTAGCCTCACGTAGAACAGAGCGCAGTCGCTGCCGCTCACCGCGCCGTTCCAGGACAGGGCATTGGATCCTGACGCATCGCGGGCGGAAACGGATAGATTTGTGTTATTGCCGTTTGCAGAGAGAGAGCTGGTAATGTTTACCACATGGCTGCCGTCCAGGTCGACTCGCTCAGCCTTGACAATCTGGGCCAGCGGTATGGGGAAGCTCAGCGTTAGAGAAGAGTGGCTGCTATAATCGCTCGGACACATGTCTACTGCGACAATGTCCTTCGCCGTGCCGACCTGGAAGCCGGCAATGTAGCTGCTTGACGACAACGCCGAGCACGTGACATTGGGAAGCGAGGCCAGGACCCCGCCGCTCAGAAGCGACGACATATTTTGCAGGATCAGACCGTGAGGGCTCAGGGTGCTGCCGTCGAGACCGGTCCATAGAGTTTTATTTCCGCTGTTGGAATCGGCGAAATAGAAATACTTGAATGTGTCCTGCGCGTTCCAAACTCCGTTGGTTAGAGCCCAGTTGAGCGCGCCGGGATACTCGGTTGGAATGTAAAGGGGATCGGTGGTCCAACCGTTCTCCGTCTGCCAGTAGCCTAAGTTCGGATAGCCGGCCGCGATGGCTCCGGTACGGATGGTGTTTAGGTCCCACCAGTGGAAGTAATGAAGGTCCACTACGTCTATGGTGCTCCAGGCGCTGTAGTGGTTCATCATGGTTATAAAGTCGTTGGGACTGACAAGGCCGCCAGGCCACCCACCCCACACAACTTTGGCGCCGGCGCCGTGGATAACGTTTGCGGCGGGGATGTGGATGTCGTTCATGTAGTTGTCGAACGTGTTATCCCAAAACGTCGCGCCGGTGGTAGCAACCGAGTAGCCCGAAGAACTGGGGTACGCTTCGTTCCAGATCTGAAACAGGTTTTGGTTGTAAGGGTATGCGTGGAGATCCGCCACAGACTGCGTCACGTAATTCGTCCAGTAAGATTCAGTTGAAGGCGGCCCGTGCGTGTCCGGTCCCGCCCAGGGCGCCAT
>Ga0302307_10003185_pt1 | contig 9990 bp, 8 predicted proteins | sample III_Palsa_E3_2_FD_200530 | JGI IMG/M metagenome (GOLD analysis project Ga0302307, IMG submission 200530) | Peat permafrost microbial communities from Stordalen Mire near Abisko, Sweden - III_Palsa_E3_2 | ecosystem: Environmental > Terrestrial > Soil > Palsa > Peat permafrost | place: Sweden... | reverse complement strand
GGGGTATAAGCGTTTTCGCTGGGTAAGTTTATGTCAGTTGCAATGCTCGATATCGTGGTGCCAAAAATCGGATCCAAGAAATATGCCAGGGCGTTTTTCGCAAGGGGCGAACCTGCGGCATCAGTAGCAACCGAGTCGTCCAGCACGGTGTTGATCACTATTGTAGACGTATCGATAAGATTGCTGTTTAGCTGATTGCCGGCATTTACCCCCAATCCTACAGTGTCCTGATTTTTGCAGCTATTTAAAATAAAAAGACTTATTAACAGAGTCAATAAGTCTAAACGGAAAAATTTCATATACGATCCCAAAGCTTATACAACGTGCGCCAATTCTTCGTTGGCAATTTCGTCGTAAAAATTGTAATAATTTTCGAAATCCGCAGTGGATTCAAATTCTAAAACCGGTTTATTGCTGTTTTTAACATTATTTAACACATCATCGTCGATATTTTCCCCGGCCAAAACAATCCCGTCGCTATACTGGATAGCGCCGGCATATAAGGCCGAATTCGAACCCGCACTGTAAACGTCGGTATGCACTTCAGACATATTCGCCATTACGGCTTTATGCGCAAAATCATTATCCATCGTGCCGGCGAAATCATTTTCGTAAATCGAATAAACTACCTTGGAGTTTTTAAATGTTGGATCGTCCTTATAAGTAGTTCTTAAATACGCAGGTACTAAAGCGCTCATCCAGCCATGGCAATGGATGATGTCGGGCGCCCAGCCCAGCTTTTTAACCGTTTCCAAAGCGCCTTTGCAGAAAAAGATCATCCGCTCGTCGTTATCCGCATAAAACTTCCCGTCTTTATCCGTGAATACATGTTTCCGCTGGAAATATTCTTCATTGTCCAAAAAGTAAACCTGCATCCGTGCTGCAGGAATGGAAGCAACCTTAATGATTAGCGGATTATCGTTATCGTTAATGATAATATTCATTCCCGACAATCGTATCACTTCATGTAAACGGTTCCTGCGTTCATTGATATTTCCGAAACGCGGCATCAGGATACGAATTTCGTAACCTTTATCCTGCATAGCTTGCGGGAGTTGTCGGGTGATTTCAGAAATTTTTGTGAGTTCGAGGAAAGGTGACATTTCATGAGTTATAAACAGAAGCTTAGATTTACCCATCACTATACCTAATTTAATTATAAATAAAGAGCTTAAAAAATTTGAGTTTGCAAATATAAGCAATATTATATAAACTGGCAACCTATTGTACAAGTAACTTTGGTAATTTTTAATCTATTGCACACCTTTGCCCGATTTACGTAATTTGCCCCCGGTTTGAAGATATTTACCACCCGTTTTGAAATAGAAAAATATTTGCTGCTGCGCCGAAACGCCGGCATAGCCATTGGCTTTGTGCCCACAATGGGCGCCTTGCACCAGGGCCATCTCTCCCTGATCAGCCTGGCTGGGCAGCGGAACGATGAGATCGTTTGCAGTATTTTTGTAAATCCCACACAGTTTAACGACCCCAAAGACCTTGAAAAATATCCCCGCACCATTGAAGCTGATATCAAACTATTGGAGCAGGCCGGATGCGATGTGTTATTCAATCCGCCGGTGAATGAAATTTATGATGGAAATGACCAATGGCACCTGGATATCGGCGAAACCGAATTTTTGCTGGAAGGTAAGTTTAGGCCGGGGCACTACCAGGGGGTTACGCAGGTTGTTTATAAACTGTTTAGCATTGTGAAACCGGACGAGGCCTTTTTCGGACAAAAAGACTACCAGCAATTTTTGGTCATCAGCAAAATGGTCAACCACTTTAACATGCCGGTAAAACTTGTGATGTGCCCTATCATGCGCGAGGCGGACGGCCTGGCCATGAGCTCCCGGAATGTTCACCTTAATACCAATGACCGCCTTCATTCCCTTGTACTGTCAAGAACGCTAAACTGGATAAAGGAAAACTTCCGCATAAATGACATCCCCCGTTTGAAAAAGGAAGCCGAAAGGATGATTGGCGCGGAAGAAGACGTAGAGCTCGACTATTTTGAAATAGCCGACGGCGAAACTTTGCACCCTGCCACTGAAAGTTCTAAAAAAATTGTTGCCCTGGTGGCTGCAAAAGTTGGCAAGACAAGGTTGATAGACAACATTATGTTAAGGCCGTAGTAAAAGGTCTAATGTAAAATGCCGCTTCTGCCGACTTAGGACTTAAGACTTAAGACTTTCAACTTCTCCGCCATCACTTCGCTGATCTTCCGGTACGATTCAAATGTCCATCCGGCTATATGCGGTGAAAGGAGCACTTTGCCCGAATGGCGTAATTCATCAAACCATTCCTGTTCGGCAAGCGCCGGAAATTTCTCGTTCTCCAGCACATCCAGCCCCGCCCCCAATATTTTGCCACTTTTAATGGCATTCAAAACATCCCGGGTTTGAACAACCTTTCCGCGCGATGTGTTTAACAAAAATAAAGGTTTTTTAAAATGGAACAGGTATTCCTGGTTCACCAGGCCCCTGGTTTCGGCCGTTAATGGAACATGCAGGCTAAGTACGTCGCTATGTTTTACAATCTCTTCCATGCTCACTTCGCGGGCATATGGGTCGCTGAAACCGGTTTTGTATTTATCATAGGCAATAACGCTTACCTCAAATCCCGATAACTTTTTGGCAAAGCTATGCCCCATAAATCCATAGCCAATTATCCCCACGGTTTTTCCTTTAAGTTCATAGCCGCGGTTTGCTTCGCGCAGCCAGTTGCCTGCACGTATCTGCGCATCGGCAATAGCGAAGTTATTCATCAATGAAAGCAACATGCCAACCGCATGTTCGCCAACCGCGTCCATATTGCCCTCAGGCGCGTTGATGAGGGTGATGCCTTTTTCCGCGGCATAGGCTTCGTCAATATGGTCTATTCCGGCGCCGGCCCTGCAAATAAACCGAAGACATTTACCCGCGTCCAGGAACTGTTTGTTCATGTTTAATTTTGAGCGGACAACCAGGCCTGCATAGTCGCCGAGAATCTGCAGCGCTTCGTCGGGCTTAATGGTTGGGCGATAGTCGCAGCTATAACCGAGCGTCTGAGCACGCTCCATAAAGACCGGATGGATATCGTCGACGATGAGGATTTTGTTTTTCAAATAGCTTTGGTAATTAAGGCGGTAAATTTATAAAATGATGGGCGTAACTAAAGGATTAAGTTCCGTTTGTTGACAATGCATGACAATTGTGCGAAAAGTATTGTTTGGCACGTTTATAGTATCAAGACAACCAGAGGATTTCTTTGATCCATTTTAGCGCTTATGAAACTCACAAAATTTAAAAAAGCCGGTGCAGACCTAAAACAACAGGCGCACAAGCTGGCGCAAGCCGGGTTCAAACAAATATTTGAGCATATCAATCAACTCAATATCAAAAAAGGCGTTGATAAAATGGGCCTTGATAAATTTATTGAACAATGCGCATGGCTGGCCGCCGGTTCGGGCGCACTTTCAGGCAGCGGTGGTATGCTGACTATGCTGGCCGGTATTCCCTTTGATTTTGCAAACCTGCTGACCCAGCAGTTCAGGGTGACGATGGCCATCATCTACCATGAAAGGGGGACTTATAAGGTAAGTTTTGAAGAGTTTATGGCACTCGTTGCCACATCGTTAAAAGTGGAAGCGGGCGTGGCTATATCCAAAACGATGATGGAGAGCATAGCTGAAAAAATTCTGATGGTGTTTGGTACACGCGCCGCCGAAAGAATGGTGCCGATAGTGGGCGGGGCTATTGGTGGCGGCACCAATTATATTTTCATCAAGCGCATGGCAAAATCCGTGAAGGCAATGCAGTTGCCGGAGCCGGTGACGATTCAATTGAGTTAGAGATTAGTCGGGAAGTCCGAAAGTCCGGAAGTCCGAAAGAAAAAGAAGCTGCAACTGACGTCCGCCAGCTGGCGGATAACTCAAGTTATATGGAAGTCTAAAACAAGGGCCTGACGTTTCGGCTAAAATAACTTGAGTTATATAGGGGTTTGCATCGCAATGCCGGCCGGCAAAATTCGTCACTTTACAACACGAGCATGTGGGCTCCTGTATTTTCTTAACCTTGAGTATGGAATAAACCATTCCCTGTCAGGCTCAAGGGATTGAACCACATGGGGCAATACACTGTCTGTGCTGAGTATGATGCCTTTAGTGGTAAACAAATAATTCTTGAAAAGCTCCGGAGCACTAAGGCTGTCTATGGATTCGTTTAACTCCTGGAAATCGCTCTTATCTTCCTCTCCCTTCCTTAATTGATAGCCCTCAGCGATCCGTTTTTTTAATAGCTTTTTATAGGTAGAATAAATCCATTTGAAACCGGCCGGATCAATTTCATTATCAAGGTAGTATGGTTTGCCTGTGTGGATGTTTAACGTAAACCTCTCCGTGTTGGAACTGGGGTAAGCACCCATCGTTTCGATAAGTATCTTGATGGATAATATATCCTTACGCTCAAACATAACCTCGTAGTCCATACTGGTAATGCCACAACTGCAGTCTGCATAATTTTTTATTTCAGCCTGGAGCCCATCTTCGTCGCCGATGTGCTCAAACGACAGAGCATCTTTTAATCTGGGGTAATTATCCGAAACAACCGGAATTTTGAGCGTATCGGTATGATCCTCCAGAGGGGAACTGTCGTTATGCTTATAGCTTAGAACGACCATTTTGGTTGATACGATGCTTTTGTGAAGTGTGGTTTGCGGATAACCTTTACAGATGGACAATATAAGCGGCATTACGACGCTAAGCGCCGGCTTCAAATATTTCATCTGTTTAATGCAATTCTATTTGTTAAATATACAAATTCCTTAACGTTCAATCGTTCCGCGCGCAAATCCAGCATCGGCTCGGCCGTCATTTTTTCCTTGTTGATGAGCGATGAAAGGGCATTCCGCAAAGTCTTCCTTCGCTGGTTAAACCCGGCCTTTACTACCTGCCAGAACAATTTTTCATCGCAATCGAGTTCAGCGGTCTCGTTCCTGGTAAGCCGTATTACAGCGGAAAGTACCTTAGGCGGCGGATTAAACACCCCTGCTTTTACCGTAAATAAGTACTCAACTTTGTAATATGCCTGCAAAAATACGCTCAGGATGCCATACTCCTTGCTGCCGGGTTTTGCGGCACAACGTTCGGCCACTTCCTTCTGGAACATACCTACGGCTTCCACCACCTGGCTGCGGTTATCCAATATTTTGAAGAGGATCTGTGAGGATATATTATAGGGAAAATTTCCGATCACCGCCATCGGCCCGGTAAATAATGCCTTGAAATCCATCTCCAAAAAATCCGAGTTGATCAGATGGCCGCCCAGCTGCGGGTATTTTTTTTGAAGGAACTGATACGACTCTGTATCAATATCAACCAGGTAAACGTCAAGGCCCTCCTTTTGCAACAGGAAATCCGAAAGGATGCCCATTCCAGGTCCAACCTCCAGTACCTGACTGTATCGCCCTGCCGGCCGGAGGCTTTCAACCGTTTTTGAGGCAATATTTTTGTCGGTAAGAAAATGCTGCCCCAGGTGCTTTTTTGCTCTTACCAATGTCATTATTAATTAAATATTGCGGCAAATTATACATATTTGTCCTTTAATCATTAATTAATCTTCTATTTGCAGGTTAATTGGATTAAAAGGCGCAGACTTTGAAAATGCAGCGTCGAACATTCACTTCGGTGAATCGGTGTAATCATTAATAAAAATCGGTGGAACTTAGCGTAGCGACCTCATGAACACCATTGAAAATAAGAAATAGGTGAATAATCAGTGCAAAAAAAATGAGCGAAAAATTAAAGATAGGGATCAGCATCGGCGATGTAAACGGGGTTGGGCTGGAGATAATTATCAAAACGCTTGCTGATGCCCGCATTTACGATTATTGCACCCCCATTGTGTACGGGCATACCAAAGTTGCGTCGTTTTACAGGCGTACCACACACGTGGAAGACCTTACTTTTACTGTGATTGGTCATCCGTCAGAAGCACTTGGCAAGAAAGATCATAAAAAACCCAGTATGATCAATTGCTGGGAAGAGGATGTAAAAATAGAACCGGGTGTGATTAACGCTGACGTAGGGAAATATTCATTCTTGTCGCTGGAAAGGGCAACGGCTGACCTGGTGAACGGCGACATCGACGCACTTGTAACTGCTCCTATCAACAAAGACACGATACAAAACGAGCAATTTAACTTCCCTGGTCATACTGAATATTTGCAAGAGCGGGACGGAGCGGCGGAATCATTGATGTTTTTGATAAGCGATACGCTAAAAGTGGGTGTGGTTACCGGGCACATACCGTTAGTAAAAGTTGCAGAAAGCATAACTGCCGAAAAAATAGTCGCGAAACTGAAGCTGATGGATACCAGCCTGCGCAATGATTTTTGGATACGTAAACCAAGGATTGCAGTTTTGGGCTTAAATCCGCATGCCGGCGACAACGGTTTGATAGGCGATGAGGAGCAAAAGGTAATTATACCGGCGCTTGAAGAAGCCCGCAATAATAACATTCTCGCCTTTGGGCCATACCCGGCAGATGGTTTTTTTGCGAACGGCAGCTACTTACAGTTCGACGCCGTACTAGCCATGTATCATGACCAGGGCCTGATCCCCTTTAAGCAGATCGCTTTTGAATCGGGTGTCAACTTTACGGCAGGGCTCAACTTTGTAAGAACATCTCCCGACCATGGTACAGCTTATGACATTGCCGGAAAAAATAAAGCTTCGGAAATATCTTTCCGGGAAGCCATGTTTACGGCTATGCATATTGTTAAGCACCGCCGGGAATCCCTCGAGCTGGAGGAAAATCCTTTAACATACGCCAAACTTAGCAGGGACCGCGATTAAGTCCGTTGCTTTGAAACCTGCCTTTTATTTTGAAAAGACGTTCCGGAAGACTCCGGGCGGCTCTTTAATGATCCGTTTCTTTGCAGGAAGCGGTGCTCTCTAAAAATTCAAGCCTTGAATTGCCGCCGGCCGTAAGCAAAACTTCGCGGATCACGTAATTAACACAACGTTAATAATTTAGCGGGACAGCATTTTCGGTCCCGAGGTATCTTTGGGACAAGATTCGATGCAGATGATCATCACTTTTCAATCGGCCATTTCTAAAGCTTTTAAGTTTACCCGGGAGTTGTTTTCCAAAAAATCGCTCAAAAAGTTCATTATTATGATTAATAACCCCGAACATAGTGACGGGTTAAAGGCGCTTTCCGCAGCCGCAGGAATTTTTGTCGGTATTATTCCTGTGTGGGGGCTGCAGACATTGGCGGCCGTTTTTATTGCCGTGATTTTCAGGCTCAACAAAGCTTTAGTGCTGCTTTTTTCCCAGGTGAGCCTGCCGCCCTTGTTACCGCTGGTGGTGTTGCTGAGTTATCGCTCCGGCAGGATTTGGGTAAATGACCTCTCTTTGATCACCACCAAAACGGAAACTTCTGTAAATGGTGTTCGTTTGCATTTGCTGCAATATATTTATGGCAGTCTCACGCTGGCACCGGTCCTTTCCCTTGTAACAGGGGTGGCAACTTTTGTCGTACTTAAATCGATAAAATTGGCAAAGCAGGGATTGGAGATTAGTTGATTAGAGATTAGAGTAGTCCCCAACTAATCTCTAATCAACTAACCTCTAACCCTAATACTTCAACACAATGTACCCAGTCCGATGTTTTAATATTCCATTAACACTATAATCCAGCGCGTAGAAATATGTGCCCGGGGCCTGCATTCTTCCATTGACATTGGAGTGGCCGTCAAATACACCGGTGCTGTTGTCATAGCCCTTTGCCTGGTATATTAGTGCCCCGTTGAGGTTGATGATCATTAGGTGATTTTCGGGATATTGGGTTATTCCGTCTATCACCAAAAAGTCATTGATGCCATCGCCGTTGGGCGAAATACCCTGGTGCACAAATACGCCGTCGTTTGCCATGGAGGCGCTATCTGCCAGGTTTACATAATTTACCGGCCTGAATGCAGCCCCGGGTGCTGTTTGTGTTACAGTTAGGGTATAGGTTTCGGTGGTAGTGCCATTTTGCGCCTTGACCACGGTGGTGATGGTATTGGCCCCCTGGACCAAAGGCAGACCCTGCGACGCCGTACCCGATATTACCGTTGTTCCGTTCACGGTGACAGTAGCGCTGGAAACACTGGTGGTTGGGGTTACGGTTACACTGGTGACGGTACTGGCTACCGTTGCGGTGTAGCTGGTTGTGCTTGTTGCAAACACAGGTGTCAGCGGGCCGCTGCTTAGTACCAGGTTGGAAAGGCTTGCATTGTTTGATAACACTTTGATATCGACAATTGCCGTGCCGGCACTGATAGTATTATAAGCTGTTACGGTATAAGCCGTTACCGGGCTGCTTGCGGTTGGTGTCCCGCTGACAATACCGGTAGCATTTGCAAAACTTAAGCCGGCAGGTAAAAAAGGCCCTATATAATAGCCTCCTGTCGGCCTAATTTGTTTGACGGCATTATTGCTATAATCTGCTACATATACATTGCCGGCGCCGTCTGTTGCTACTCCGTCGGGATGGCTGAAGCCTGTTCCTATGGTTTGCGGGGTATTGCTGCCTGCAGGGATCATTTTTACCTGGTTATTCCCATAATCGCCGACGAATACATTGCCTGATGCATCTACTGCTACGCCTGATGATGCATTGAAACCGGAGCCTATGATCTGCGGGGTATTGCTCCCTGCAGGTATCTCCTTTACGGCGTTGTTGCCTTTGTCGCCTATGTACACGTTGCCCTGAGCATCTACTGCAACCCCTATCGGCCCGCTAAAGCCCGAGCCTATGGTTTGCGGTGTATTGCTGCCTGCAGGGATTTTCTTTACTGCATTATGGCTGTAATCAGCTATGTACACATCGCCGGCTGCATCTATGGCTACCCCCGTCGGATGGCTGAAGCCGCTGCCTACGGTTACCGGCGTTCCGTTGCCTGCCGGGATCTTATATACGGCACTGGCGCCATAATCGGTTACATATACATCCCCTGCCGCATCAACTGCTACACCATAGGGATCAGTGAAGCCGGAGCCTATGGTTACCGGGGTCGTACTTCCTGCTGGTATTTCCTTTACCAACTTGTTGCCATAGTCGGCCACATACACATTTCCGGCTGCATCAATGGCTACGCCGGTCGGGCCGCTAAAACCCGCACCCAGGATAACCGGAGTGCTGCCGTAACCGGGCGCCGATACATTGCTGCTTGTGGGTGAAAGGGGCGTTATGGCCACACTTTCGTTATAGGTTTGCGGGCTTCTGTAACTGATAGACGGCGATGGGCTGGTAATCGTGATATTTAACGTTGCCGACTTACCGCCGGCAAGGTTATAAGCCGTGACGCTATAAGTTGTGGCCGGGCTGCTTGCGGTTGGCGTACCGCTGAGAATACCGGTCGTATTGTTAAATGCTAAACCTGCAGGTAAGAATGGCCCTATATAATAGCCCCCGACCGGTTTAATTTGTTTGACGGCATTATTGCCATAATCGGCCACATATACATTACCGGCGCCATCTGCAGCTACGCCGTCAGGATCACTGAAGCCTGATCCTATCACTACCGGGGTATTGCTTCCTGCAGGGATCTCCTTTACCTCGTTATTATCAAAATCGCCGACATATACATTACCCGAAGCATCAACCGCCACGCCAAACGGATTGTTGAAACCGGAACCAATGATGGCCGGGGTATTGCTGCCGGCGGGGATCTTTTTTACCGCATTGTTGGCCCTGTCGGCCACGTACACATTTCCGGCGGCATCTACCGCTACGCCGGCCGGTTCGCTAAAGCCCGAACCTATGGCAGCCGGGGTGTTGCTCCCTGCCGGGATCTTCTTTAACGCATTGTTGCCGTAATCGGCCACATATACATCGCCGGCTGCATCTATGGCAACGCCTGTCGGCGTTTTGAATCCGGACCCAATCGTTACCCGGGTTCCATTGCCTGCCGGCACCTTATACACCGCATTGGCGCCATAATCAGCTACATATACATCTCCT
>Ga0302307_10003179_pt1 | contig 9997 bp, 7 predicted proteins | sample III_Palsa_E3_2_FD_200530 | JGI IMG/M metagenome (GOLD analysis project Ga0302307, IMG submission 200530) | Peat permafrost microbial communities from Stordalen Mire near Abisko, Sweden - III_Palsa_E3_2 | ecosystem: Environmental > Terrestrial > Soil > Palsa > Peat permafrost | place: Sweden... | reverse complement strand
AAATCAATTCTATAAAATAGAATAATTCTAAAATGCACATTTCCTTGCATTTACGATAGTTTTCAACTATACCAATAGAATCTTAAGTGGATTGTAAATTAAATTTATTGCGCTGATAATCAAGTGCTGACATACTTGTGTCAGTACCTATACCGGTATTATTCCGGAAATTTGAATGTGTAGGAAAAAGCGTTCTATCGCGAGGATAGAATAACACCGTTCTTTGAAATGCTGAAATTAATAAATCAAGTTAGTCAGGCTATAAACCTGGCCTAACCATAGGATAGCCTGCATTTTATTTTTATGTTTGTTTTACACAATTACCTTGTAAAATGAATACTGCAGAACAAAATTTTGCCGCTTTGGGACTAAGCTTACCTCCGGCACCTAAACCGCTTGGTGTATATAAACCTTGTTTGATTGATGGTAAATATCTTTACCTGTCAGGCCATGGAACAGTACAGGATGACGGCAGTCTGATCATCGGCCGAATAGGAGATGCCATTACTCCAGAGGACGGCAAGCTGGCAGCACGGCAGGTAGGCTTAGCTATCCTGGCAACTATAAAGGCTAACATCGGTAGCTTAGACAAAGTTAAAAGGGTTATAAAAGTATTGGGTATGGTTAATTGCACATCTGATTTTGAAAAACATCCCTTCATTATAAACGGTTGCAGTGAATTATTCGCTAAAATTTGGGGCGAAGAAAATGGCATAGGTGTTCGTAGCGCGGTAGGGATGGGCTCGTTACCCGATAATATCCCGGTTGAAATAGAAGCTTTGTTTGAACTTGTATAATTAAATAAAATGACCGAGCAGCATTGGTACATTATTGAGAATGTTGATCAGCTGGATACACCCGCTTTGGTTGTTTATCCAAAAAGGGTGAAACAGAATATCGACATGCTGAAGTATATGATCGATGATGTGTTTCGCCTGCGCCCGCATATTAAAACATTTAAAAATAAAGAGGCTGCGCTGTTGATGATGGATGCGGGCATTACCAAGTTTAAATGCGCTACTATTGCCGAGGCCGAAATGCTGGGAATGTGTAATGCCCCTGATGTTTTGTTAGCTTATCAACCTATCGGGCCAAAGCTATTACGGTTTATCAAACTAATTCGAGCTTATCCTGATACCAAATTTTCTTGTTTGGTTGATAATGAGGTTTCTGCTAATGCTGTATCCATAATTGCTACTGAAGAAAATTTGTCGGTTAAGGTTTACATCGATTTAAATATAGGCATGAATCGTACAGGCATATCTCCTGGAGATGGGGCTTTACAATTGTATAAAGCGTGTTTTCAATTACCGGGGATAAATTTAATTGGCTTGCATGCTTATGATGGTCATATTCATGATGCGGATATCGTTGTCCGTACAGAAAAAGCGAATGCCTGGTATGAGATTGTAATTAAACTGCAAGATGAAATTTCGAGTTCAGGTTATCCAAAGCCTGTAATTGTTGCAGGTGGCTCGCCAACATTTCCTATCCACGCAACAAAAAAAAATATAGAATGTAGCCCCGGAACTTTTGTTTACTGGGATGGGGGCTACCAGTTGGGTTTTGAAGAACAACGTTTTTTAATTGCAGCATTGTTGGTTACAAGAATTGTGTCGTTACCCGAAGAAAATTTGCTTTGCATTGATTGCGGGCATAAATCAGTAGCCGCTGAAAATGTACTAGCTAAGCGCATATATTTTTTAAATGCACCTAATGTGAAGATCATAAGCCAAAGCGAAGAACATTTAGTTGTTGACGCAGGCAAAGGCCACAATTATAAAATAGGCGATGTATTATATAGCTTGCCATACCATATTTGCCCAACAGTAGCGCTATATGAACGCGCCATTACCATTGAAAATAATAATATCACAGGCCAATGGCTAAATATAGCTCGTGACAGGAAAATCACTATTTAATATTCAACCATAATATGTTCACCATAGATGCTCATTTAGACCTTAGCATGAATGCCATGGAGTGGAACCGCGATCTGCGCCAGTCTGTTGATGCAATTAATGCACGTGAAAACGGTCTGACGGACAAACCTGATCGGGGAAATGCAACAGTTTCATTGCCTGAATTGCGCAAAGGCAATATTGGTTTGGTGGTGGCTACGCAAATAGCACGTTATGTTGCACCCGGCAATACTTTACCGGGGTGGCATTCGCCTGAACAGGCATGGGCACAAACACAGGCTCAAATTGCATGGTATAGAACGATGGAAGAAGATGGGCAAATGGTGCAAATCAATGATCTGGCAAGTCTTGAAAAACACGTTACGCTTTGGCAGGATGGCACGCCATCTGAAAATAAGCCTGTCGGTTATATTTTGAGTTTAGAAGGCGCTGATTCTATTATAACCATAAACCATTTGGAGCGGGCTTATAATTACGGACTCCGAGCCGTAGGCCCTGCACATTATGGCCCCGGAAGATATGCACAAGGCACAGATGCCACTGGGTTTATGGGCGCAAAAGGGCAGGAGCTATTAAAAGAAATGGAACGCCTGAATATTATTTTAGATGTTACCCATTTATGTGATGATAGTTTTTGGGAAGCGCTGGATCATTTCAACGGTCATATTTGGGCTAGTCATAATAATTGCCGTGCGTTGGTTAACTATAATCGTCAATTTAGTGATGAGCAAATAAAAGAATTAATAAGTCGCGGCGCGGTTATAGGCGGCGCAATGGATGCCTGGATGATGGTGCCGGGATGGGTTAGGGGAGAATCAAATCCAAAGGATATGAACTGCAATCTGGATGTATTGATAGACCACATGGATCATATTTGTCAATTGGCTGGTAATACTTTGCATGTTGGTATAGGATCTGATCTTGATGGCGCTTTTGGTCGCGAGCAATGCCCTTACGATTTGATAACTATCGCTGATGAACAAAAAATACCTGCTTTGTTAAAAAAACGAGGGTATACTGATATTGATTGTGAAAATATAATGCACGGTAACTGGCTTAGGTTTTTAAGAAAAGCCTGGGCTTAATCCCAATCTCATACTCAAGAAATCATAATAGAACATAACAGCTCCCAAAATGTATATTAGTTTATGAATGCAGAGCAATCGAGATTAAAAGATTCAACCTGGAAAAAATGGGGCCCGTATGTAAGTGACAGACAATGGGGCACAGTACGAGAGGATTACAGCGCAAATGGTGATGCCTGGAATTACATCACACATGATATGGCACGTAGTAAGGCTTATCGCTGGGGGGAAGAAGGTATTGCGGGGATATGCGACGATGATCAAATTGTTTGCTTTTCGGTAGCGCTATGGAATAAAAAAGATCCTATTATTAAGGAGCGTTATTTTGGCTTAACTAATCCTGAAGGTAATCATGGCGAAGATGTAAAGGAGTTGTATTATTATTTGGATAACACACCAACACATTCATACATGAAAACGCTGTATAAATATCCGCAGCAGGCTTATCCCTATCAATCCTTGTTAGATGAAAACAAGCGTCGTGGTCGTAATGATCCTGAGTTTGAACTGATTGACACCGGTATTTTAAATAACGACGAATATTTTGACGTTTTTACCGAGTATGCTAAAAATACACAGGATGATATCCTTATAAAAATAACCATCAACAACCGCAGTATGAATGATTGCGAGTTGAATGTTTTACCAACCATTTGGTTTCGTAATACATGGGCATGGGGGTATGATAATTACTTACCTGAACTTACTGCGGATTCGCACGGTGTGATTGAGGTTTATCACAATAAGCTTGGTCAGCTTTGGTTAAATGGAGAAGGGTCACCAGATATTTTGTTTTGCGATAATGAAACCAATAACCCTAAATTATATAATTATGCTGATGGCAAGCCTTATTACAAGGATGGTATAAATAACTATATTGTTAATGGGGCAGATACTATAAATCCTAAAAGAACAGGTACTAAAGCAGCTATTAACTACGATATTAAGGTAAAGGCAAAGGATAGTTATACTATCCGTTTAAGATTTTCATCAAACGCCAAGAATGGGTTTGATGATTTTGACACTATATTCAATACGCGAGTAGCCGAGGCAGACGAGTTTTACAAAGATATTCAGCAAAACAATCCCAATCCGGATAGTGTATTTGTACAACGCCAGGCATTTGCCGGTATGTTGTGGACTAAGCAGTTTTATTATTTCGACATAAACCACTGGTTAAACGGAGATCCGGCAGAGCCAAAACCTCCTGCCGAACGGAAAAATGCCCGCAACAGTAAATGGCAGCATTTTAATGCGCGCGATATTATCTCGATGCCTGATAAATGGGAGTATCCCTGGTTCGCTTCATGGGATTTGGCATTTCATTGCCTGGCACTGGCAAATGTTGATATGGATTTTGCTAAAAACCAATTAATGCTGTTAGTAAGGGTTTGGTATCAGCATCCTAACGGGGAGCTACCTGCTTATGAGTGGGATTTTGGCGATGCTAATCCGCCCGTACATGCAAGGGTTACCTGGGAAATCTATCAAAAAGATAAAGAGGCAAATAATGGTAAAGGCGATACCTTTTTCCTGGAGCGTATTTTTCATAAACTCATGCTTGACTTTACCTGGTGGGTAAATCGTAAAGATGCTGCGGGTAATAACATTTTTGAAGGTGGATTTTTGGGTTTGGACAATATTGGTGTATTCGACAGAAATATGCACTTACCAATGGGCGAACATTTGGAGCAAGCCGATGGTACCAGCTGGATGGCTATGTACTCGCTAAATTTATTGCGTATCGCGGCTGAGTTGGCATCCTATAATAAAGCCTATTCAGATATAGCATCTAAGTTTTTTGAACACTTCATCTATATTGCCGGAGCCATGGCAAATTTGGGTGAAAATAACCAAGGGTTATGGGATGATCAGGATGGCTTTTTCTATGATCAGCTGCGTTTAAATGATAATACTACTCAAAAGATGCGGTTACGTAGTATAGTAGGATTAATACCGCTATTTGCCGCTGAAATATTGGATACGGACGATATTATGAACAATCCAATATTTCATAATAGGATGAAATGGTTTTCTGATAACAGGCCAGACCTTGCCGGATTGGTGTCACGTTGGAATGAGACAAAAGGGAATGGTAAACATTTAATAAGCCTTCTTCGTGGTTACCGAATGAAATCGTTGCTTAAGTATATGCTGGATGAGAATGAGTTTTTAAGCGATTATGGCATACGTTCAGTCTCAAAATATCATTTGAATAATCCTTATTGTGTTACAGTAAATGGAGTGGAATTTAGCGTGAAATATACCCCAGCCGAAAGCGATAGCGGTTTATTTGGAGGCAATAGTAACTGGCGCGGGCCAATATGGATGCCTATAAACTATATGCTGATAGAAAGCCTGCAACGCTTTTATCAGTATTATGGTGATGATTTTAAAATAGAGTGCCCAACAGGCTCGGGTGTTTTTATGAATTTGAACGAAGTTGCCAATGAACTTTATCGCAGGTTATCCGGTATTTTTCTTCGCGATAAAACCGGTAAGAGGGCTGTATTTGGAAATTATGATAAAATACAATCCGATCCTAATTTTAAAGATCATGTTTTGTTTTACGAATACTTTGATGGCGATAACGGGAGAGGTGTAGGAGCATCTCATCAAACAGGATGGAGCGGATTGATAGTTAATTGTTTGTACAATAAATAGTTAAGCATTATATACGCTTAACAAAAATAAAAGATCCAGAATCAGAAAAGTAAATTTATCCTGATCCTTGGGCCTTTATCAGTTTAAGCAACAAAAAAGCCGCCCTGCTAGGGCGGCTTTGATATAAATTGTTATAGTTGTCTTTATTTAAGGTATAAATCGGCATTGTTTCTGTAACCGGCCGCGGTGTTAGTATACCAGTCCGTAAACAAGCTTCCTGCAGAGGATGCCCAATCAAGAAAGTGAGGGTATGCTAAAGATATATTAACACCTTCTATAGGATACGTAAACTGATCAGTATAATTTAATGCCCATGGCCAGTTATCAGTAGAAACATAATATTTACTCTGAGATGGTACAGATGCATCATCGGCTGTGCCGAATAATTTCGGATCAGCCTTGTCTGTTGGTGCATATCCTGGTAAATGTATTTCATAAGTACGTCTTCCATTGCTAATCAGGAACGGATTGAAGGCGCTTGGCGTAAATGTGGATATCGCTATTGGTGAATTAAGTGTAACCAGTACAGATGAACTATCGCTTAGAACTTTATCTAAAGTGTTTTCAGTATTAACAAAGTATGCAAAACCAGGATTATTAATTAACTCATCGGTATTATCAAAAGGAATAATTACCGCGTTGGTTTGTCCTGCTTCAACACCATTTGATGCCAATTGTATGTAGCTGTTTTTAAATAATTGCCCGGTTACTGATTTTACAGCAGAAGCAGGTATTGGTAGTTGAACTCCATAACCGTTTTTGAATGATGCCCCAACAGCAGCAATTTTATAATCTGCTTGGATGGTAACCACTTGGTTTTGCGCATTACTTACCAGTGTATAACGGTAATCCAATACAAGGTCATTCATATCATAATCACCTTTTGAAGGCCAATTGTCCTCAAATGCAATGTTTGCATAGGTGGTGGCTGAAGGATAATAGGTAATATATGCTCTTGTAGGGTCATTTGGGAACGCATCCTGTGCATCCGGTACGCCATCACCATCAGAATCAGTTGGAGTAGCAATTGGAGGTACACCAGTATTTGATATCGCTGTAACAGGGTTTGATGTAGCATAGAAAACAACATCGTTAAAGTCATTATCAGAACCACCTGTTTGCCTGTTTAAATCCTCAAAACCTATTAACGAAAGATTGTCAGCTGCATCATACAATACAATAGAGTGTTTCTTTAAACTTGCAGTTGTTTCAGGATTTAAAGCATCGTTTGAATAATATTTTGGTGCGGTAACATCTACTCCTGAACCTGTCCATGCGTTGCCAAGTAAAATAAAACCAATTGAAGTACCTGCGCTAAATGTACCCAAGTGAACTTTATTGCCGGGTATTAAACCACCACCAGAACCTAAGCCCGAGGCATTTGGAAATATAAGTGTTGCATTTTTTATGTCAGCTGGTGTTTGCGGCGGTGTAGCAGTTGGATAAGTATAAAAAGCAAAGCTATTTAAGTTTCCTGCACCCTCAGCCACAAAAGTTATCCATACATCAGCCGAAGCAGTTACATTTATTGTTGATGTGTTTGTGCTTGTTAAGTAGTTAGGGTGGGTAGTGGCAACCGATTTTCCTTCAGGCAGTGATGCATTAACATACGATAACAAAGTAGCACTGATAGCATCATTTGTTGGAAGCAGGTATTTTGGAACTCCCCAGCTTAATGGGATTGCTGTAGTATTTACACATGCATCAGATGTGGATGTATATGGCGATGGATAATTAAAAGTAGTTGACCCATTTGTTACGCTAAATACTGCTAAACTACTTGTGCTACTGGTTGAATTAATAGTTGGCGCTGGAACAATATCGCCACTGTAAACATTCGGCCCGCCAATTATAGCTGTTATACTTGTGCCGTTAATAGCAGCAGTTGCATTATGTAATAAACCAACATATGAAGGATCTATTATTAATGTACTTAAATAAGTTGGGACGCTAATCTTAGCTGAAATATTACCATTTTTATCAGTAACCGCAGTGAATATAGCAGTGCCTGGTGCAGTAGTTGATGGTCTGTATACATTTACAACTACGCCTGCCAATGCTTCGCCTTTAGGTGATTGCAGGTATAAATTTAAACTTATATTACGGGATGTTGCGAAATTAAAACCATCTGGAGCAATTTTATTGGCATTGGTTTTTGCTGGACCTGAGTTGCTCTTTTTACAAGATATCAGCCCGGCTAAACTAATAAATAATACATAAGTAAATAATTTTCTCATATTGTTTGTTTATCGATATTCAAAAGGTTAAGGATACTTTTTACGTAGTTATTCAAAGAATGTTCCAAAAAACAAATGTGCTTAACTGCTGTTTATATTGATGTTTTTTAAACAATTATGAGAAGATGGGTAATATTTCCCCAATTTATTGGAAAGATTGTGGGGAAAATATTACCCTTTTATTATTCAATATAATTACTGACATTATTTAACAACTCAATATCCTGGCTATTTAGCCTTAATTCAGTTGCGGCAACAATATCTTTAAGTTGTTTTGTACTGGTTGCACTTGCAATGGGCGCAGTAATACCCGTGCGGGCCATTACCCAGGCAATAGCAACGCTGGCAGGCGAACTGTTATGGTTTGATGCAACCTTATCAAGTGCTTTCAAAATTCTTAATCCACGATCATTTAGATATTTTTTAACACCTTGCCCGCGTTTACTTTTATTTAAATCGTCTTCCGAACGGTATTTACCAGTTAAAAAACCACTCGCTAACGAATAATAAGTTATCACTCCGATATTATTCTCACGACATAGCGGTTCAAGATCTTTTTCATACCCCTCACGATCATATAAATTATATTCAGGTTGTAACGTTTGGTAAGCGGCAAAGCCGTTCTTTTTGCTCACTTCCAAAGCTTCTTTTAACCGGGTCGCTTCAAAATTTGAGGCACCTATAGCCCTAACTTTGCCTTGTTTTATTAGCTCGGTATATATAGACAACGTTTCTTCCAAAGGCGTGTCTTTATCATCTCGATGTGATTGGTAAAGATCGATATAATCAGTTTTTAATCTTTTTAGTGAATCTTCAACGGCTTTGGATATATATGCTTTAGATAGGCCTTTCTTACCGGGCCCCATTTCCATACCTACCTTACTAGCGATGACTACTTTATCCCGTTTACCGCTTTTTTGCAACCAGTTGCCAATTATGGTTTCTGACTCACCACCTTTATTGCCAGGTGCCCAGGCGGAATATACATCGGCGGTATCAATAAAATCAAGTCCGCTGTCTACATACGCATCTAAAACTTCAAATGATGTTTTTTCATCTATCGTCCATCCAAAAACATTGCCGCCAAGTGCAAAGGGATTAACTTTTATTCCGGATTTTCCGAGCTCGCGTTTTTCCATTATAGTAAATTATTATTTTAATATTAAGTAAGTATAACACCCTTAAATTTCAGGTGTTTGTAAAATGAATGTAAATAACCTGTCGATAAAGCTATCTTTAGCCCATGGAACCTGTTCGCCCTGATTCAAAGATCCTCATAGAAATTGTTCAAACCAGGATGCCTTATGGTAAATACAAAGGCACGCCAATATGCGACCTGCCGTCATACTATCTAGAATGGATGAGTAGCCAGGGCTTCCCGCCCGGAAAGTTAGGTATGTTATTATCCAGCGTTTTTGAAATAAAAACCAATGGTTTAAGTAGTATAATTACTATGGTTAAAAATGCGCTTAGAGAAGGTAAGCTGTAATTAAATGCTATACAGTCATACAGTATCGGTTATTTGTTATCTTAAATTGTAAGGAAATGCTGAATACTACTACTAAATAGTGAAATTTATATATTCATTATACGCAGCAATGACAAACCATTTAAGGTTATAAAGCGTATTTTGTTATATAGATGAGCCGCCATATAATTGCGCGGAAATATCATATTTAAAATATAAAAAATGAAAAAATCTATTTTGTATACGTTATGTTTATTTCTTTTAGCTGGATGCACCGCTAACGGGCAATCCGGTTTTGCAAAACTTCCGCAGGTAAAGCCCGGTGAACAAATAGCAGATTTTGCAGGCGGATGTTTCTGGGCATCTTCTGAGGCCATGTCGGAACTTAGGGGAGTGGATAAGGTGGTTGCAGGATATGCAGGTGGTAAAACCGCTAACCCCACTTATGAGGAGGTTTGTAGCGATAACACCGGACATGCGGAAACCGTACAAGTTTATTATGATCCCAAAGTAATTAGCTATGCTAAATTGGTTGAAGCGTTCTTTTATGCCCATAACCCAACGGAACTAAATTATCAGGGTCCGGATCAGGGCACCAGCTATCGTTCAATAGCTTTTTAT
>Ga0302307_10003177_pt1 | contig 9999 bp, 7 predicted proteins | sample III_Palsa_E3_2_FD_200530 | JGI IMG/M metagenome (GOLD analysis project Ga0302307, IMG submission 200530) | Peat permafrost microbial communities from Stordalen Mire near Abisko, Sweden - III_Palsa_E3_2 | ecosystem: Environmental > Terrestrial > Soil > Palsa > Peat permafrost | place: Sweden... | reverse complement strand
AGCCGTCCCCATTTCTTCGGCCCATACATCTCACGTAGATAACGATAAGATCCGCCCGAGGCCGGCAGTGCCGCGCCCAATTCCGCCGACACCAGCCCGTCACACACCGCCAGCAGCGCCCCCGCAATCCATCCCAACAGCGCCTGCGGCCCGCCCATCGCACTCACCACCAGCGGCATGGTGATGAACGGTCCCACCCCAATCATGTCGATCATGTTCAGCGCTGTCGCCGACCACAGCCCCATCCCGCGGATCAGACTGGGAGAGCCCGAAACATCCTGCGCTGGAGATGACATTGGTTCGCGGGGATCTTGTGATAATCGCCACTACGGAAGAAGCAACACTCGGCCGCTGATCTGGCGCTGTTCAAATGCCGCATGCGCCTGCGCAGCCTCGGCCAGCGGATATGTCCGATCGATTTTGATGGAAAGCTGGCCTTCCTTCACCCAGCCGACGAACTGTTCGAGATATCGCGGGTATTCCTTCCTGTAAGGCAGTCCGTTGGTGCGCGTGATAAACAGCGAACCTTTTTCCTGCAAAGTCATCAAGTCGAAGGGAGGCACATATCCGCTGGATTGCCCGTAAATCACCAGATATCCACCCGGAGCGAGACTATTGAGGTTAGCCTCGAATGTGTCCTTGCCCACCCCGTCATAAACCACGGCGACACCGCGCCCGTCGGTAATACCTTCGCAATATCGGATTCCCTGGAAATGACAACTTCATCCGCGCCCGCGCTTTTGGCAAATTCAGCTTTCTCCCGGCTCGAAGTCACGCCAATCACCCTCCCGCCGCGAATCTTCACCATCTGACAAAGCAACAGCCCAATGCCCCCAGCCGCGGCCTGAATCAGGCACCAATCGCCAGGTTTCACCGGATAAGCAAAATGCGTGAACGCGTACGCCAGAAACCCCTGGTTCATACCAGCCGCAGCCTGTTCCACGCTGATGCCCTCCGGCACCACAATCAGCCATGACGCCGGAACCACCGCATGCGTGGCATAAGAATTCCCGGCGAACGCAACCCGGTCTCCCACGCGAACATTGTGAACCTCCGGACCGAGCGCTTCCACCACTCCAACTCCCTGGCTCCCCAAAGTTGCCGGAAGTTCAGGCTCGCCCGCATCGCCGCGCCGATAGAAAGCCTGCCCCACAAGTTCGCCACGCCGCTTTTGCAGATCAAGAAAATTAACACTCGCGGCTTCCACGCGCACCAAAACCTGCCTTGGGCCAGGACCCGGCGTCGGTAGCTCTTCGAACCGCATAACCTCCGGCCCACCGTAAGAGTGAATCCGAATCGCCCGCATGCCTATACTTTGCTAAGTCGAAAACTAACCACTAACCACTGCCTGTTCACTGTTTTTCATGCCCCGCACTCAACAAATTCACATACAGCCGCACCGCCCCCGGCACCCCCGCCGGCAACTGCCGGAAGAACGCATACGCCGCGTAGATATAAGTTCCCTTGCCATACTGCGCCCGCAGCAGCCCGCCCTTTTGCGCATCTTCCCCCGGATCATGACATGACAGCAGCGCTGTGAAATGATCGTCCCACTTGTCCATGAAGTACAGCCCGCGTTCCTGCACCCAGCCATCGAAATCGCGCGCCGTAATCGTATTGGGATAATGAAACACAGAATCCTCCGGCGCCAGAATTGTCACTGGAGTCTCCTCCACCGTAACCCGCGCCCGGCTCAACTCAGCAGAATAAGGTGTGAACTTTCCGCTGTTGAAATCTCCCACCGCCGCGTTGTACTGCACCACCAGCGTCCCACCCGCGGAAACAAAATCGAGCAGCTTCTTATTATTCGTCGCCACATCTTTCTGCGTGTCGTAGGCGCGAATCCCCAGCACGATCGTCCCGTACTTGCTTAAATCTTCACTCGCAATCTTATCCGCAGGAATGAGCGTCACGTCCATCCCCACCTGCTTCAGTACCGTCGGAATGTCATCCCCCGCGCCCATGATGTAACCGACCTTCAAATCATGCGGCGCTTGCACGTCGACAATGCTCACGCGTTGCCGGGCCGGCTGGTAATAATAAAAACTCCCCAGATCTTCCCGCGTGACCAGCGTATATCCCTCGCTGTATTTCTCCCCTTCGGATTCCAGCACCGCGCGAATCACTGCCCGTCCTTCCTGCAATCCAGCAGGGAACACCTTGAACTGAAAGTCCCGCTTCTCGCCGCGCTGCTTGAAGTCCACCGCAAACTGCGCCGGCTCCGAGCGCCAGCCCGCCGGCAACTCCAGTTCCAGCTTCCCATGCATCTCGCGCGTAAGGTTTCCGGTTACGCCCACCGCAACAGTCGAAGTCGACCCATTATGAGTCGAAATCACCTGCGTCCCCGGTTCCAGCATCACCGAAAATGCCGGCACAATCGCGAGCGGACGGGCGCTCTGCTTCCCCGCATCATCCAGAAATGGAGTGACCACGACAGCATTGATTCCGTTTCGCACCCCGCCTGCCTCGCTCACCGAATATTCCACCCGCGCCCGCAGCGCCGGAGGCGGGAAGGGAAGCGTCGCATACTTCTCGTCGTCGATGTGATTCACCGCCTCGGTATCCGGATCATCCCGATGCCAATAAGGCCGCGTATATCCCGCGTCCTTCGGCACCCGCAGCCGGAAATTCGCGTGCAGATCTTCCCCCGCCTTGACCGTCTCAGGCCGCGTCTTCCCACTGAGCGTGTTCCATCCCTCTGGAACGTCCAGTTTGATGTGGTCAATCACCAGCGGCAGTTTCGACCCGTTGTGAAACGTGGCAGCCACCATAAACTCCTGCCCCGGCGAAACCGTGGTCAGCGCATCTGCCTCTCTTACTTCACGAATGTCGGGTCCGCCATTAGAAGAAACATCCGCCGTAAGGCTCACGCCCAGCGCCAGATTCAGCGCCGTCTCCGCCTGCTGCTGCTTCTCCGCGATCCGCGTCAGCAAGTCAAGCTGCGCCGCCGCGCTCAACGTGCTCGCACGCACTTCGCTGCTCACCCGATTCAACGCAGCCACAACTTTCATCAGAGGCGCTGCAGCACTCGATGCGTCTGCTTTCGATGCCGCCGCCGCCACGCCAACCTGCTTCGCGATCTCAACTAACTCCTGCGGCAGCTGCGGAACTTTCTTCTCTTCCGCTCCCAGCCCCGCCGCCAACCCCGCCCACGTCGTATCAATCCCGTCAAAGAAACTCTTCTCGTGCCCGTCCTTGCCCACCGTCGCAGGCACCACCGAATCCACCAGCCGGTAAAACGTAAACCGGTCTCCCGGATCAATCGTCCAGTTCGCTGCCCCCTGCGACATCTGGTGCCTCAACCCCTGCATCGCGAACTGTATGTACCCCATGCCGAGATCCGCGTTCTTCTCGCCCGTATTCAACTTCAAAGTCCAGTCCGCATCCGGACAAGTCATCGCCCCAAACCCGCACACATTTCCGATATAAAACTTCTTCGCCTGCCACGGCAGCAACCCCGCGGCAATCTGCTCGGGAAACCGCTTCGGATCAGCCGCCGCCCGGAACGCCTCTTTCGCCAGAATGCTCGACGCCTGATGATGCCCATGCCCGTCCCGCTCCGTCCCCGAAAACCGCGCCACCAGCACATCCGGACGAAATGTCCGAATCACCCGCACCATATCGCCCAGCGCAACATCATGCCCGCCCCACTTCGCAAACGTCTCCTCGGGCGATTTCGAAAACCCAAAATCTGCCACGCGCGAAAATCTCTCCTGCACGCCGTAGTACTGGTCGGACGCGAGCAATTCCTCCGCCCGCAACACGCCCAGCACATCCGACGAGTTGCTGCCAATCTTATTCTGCCCACCCTCGCCGCGATTCAGCGTCATCAGCAGCGTGCTCACCCCACGCCCCCGCGCCTCCAGCGTCAACATCCCGCCGTCCTCATCATCCGGATGCGCCACCACCTGCATCAGCCGCGCCGTAGTCCCCAGCCGCAATAATTCCAGCCGTAATCCCGTCCCATCCTCATCCTGAGGAATCTCCGCGGGAACACCTTGATACAGCAGTCCCGGCGGGTCCGCATGAACATCAATAAGATCGCTGGAAGTTTTGGCCGCAGAAGGATTTGAAGCAGCAGCCCCATCCTTGCGCGCATTTTGCGCAAGCGTGGGACCTTGCGCGGTCAGCGCGAAAAGTGCAAGCAGAGAGAGTGGAACCCGCAAAAATCGCATTCGCAGAAGTATAGAGGAATCACGGCGCAGGGTGCACCACCGTGGAAGAGCGGCGCTTCAGCGCCGCACAAAAGCAAACAAAATCAATCGGGCTTCAGCCCCTGCACACCAGGCCACGAAGCCCGTCCTACACATCGCACAACTCCACCGCCCTCCGCAACGACTCCAACGGATCCCCCGTCGGCACAAATTCATGTGCCACATACCCGCCAAATCCTGCATCGGCAATCGCCCGCATCACCCCATCCCATTGCACTTCCTGCGTTCCATCGAGCTGATGCCGCCCCGGCACTCCTCCAGTATGAAAATGCCCAATCCACTGCATATTCCCCCGGATCGTCTCAATCAAATCGCCTTCCATAATCTGCATGTGATAAATGTCGTAAAGCAATTTCACCCGCGGCGAATCTACTTCCCGCACTACGCCCACGCCCCAGCTTGTGTGGTCGCACATGTAATCGTGATGATCGCGCTTGCTGTTGAGCAGTTCCAGGCAGATGGTCACGCCGTGATCCTCCGCAATCTTTTTGACCCGGTTCAATCCCACTACAGTATTCCGCGCCCCCTCGTCATCCGCCATCCCGCCGCGATTCCCCGAAAACGTAATCACGTTCGGCACCCCAGCCTTAGCCGCCAGCGGAATGTTCGTGCGAAATGCCGCCTCGATCGCCGCATGGTTCTCAATGCGGTTCAGAGCCCTGCCAATCTCCCCGCCCCCCGCATATCCCATGGTGCAAACCAACCCATACCGACGCGGAATCTCATATTCCTCCGGCTGCAATAAATCAATTCCCCGCAGCCCGATCGTCGCCGCATAAGCCGCCAGCTGATCGACAGGAATACGCGAATAACACCACCGGCAAACCGACTGACGAATGCGCCCCTTCCGCGCAATCGCACCCGCGACCGCAGGCACATGCATCGCCGCCACGCCCAGAATCGACGACTGCAGCAACGCCCGCCGCGTAACCCTTTTCATAATTGTTTTCTGAGATCGAGGCCGGAGGCGAGAGTCTGAGCTAATAGCTAAGAGCCAATAGCTAAGAGCCAATAGCTAAGAGCCAATAGCTAAGAGCCAATAGCTAAGAGCTCTGTCACTGTCGTCCTTCCTTCAACACCGCCTGGCAGTTGCTGGAAGCCGTCAGCACCTCATTAAACGCCGTTTCCTTGCGTAAGTCCTTCAATAGCGGATCATCCAGCAGCGCCGAGTATGCGCAATAATTCTGCTGCACCGCCGCTTTCAGCAGGCGCAGCGCCGGTTCACTCTGCCCGCAATACGCCATCAGCGCCCCCACGTGATACCACGCCTCGGCATCCGGTTCCATCATCACCGACGATTCTTGTTCGCGCACTATCCGGGCCAGGTCCCCCGGCTTCTGCGCCGCCGTGCACGCCTCCATCAGTTCGCGGTGATACGTCGAGCCCTTCCCCATATTCCTGGCCGCGGACCGCGTCTCCGCCAAATTTCCCTCCGCCAGGTCTACATACGGAGTCACCCACGCCGCCCACTCCGACCCCGCATCCAGGTGCACAAAATCCATGGCCCCGTCCGTCTTGCCGTCCTCCAGAAACGACCAGGCGCACGAGCGGAAAGCGAAATTCCCCGGATCGAGTTGCCGCGCCGTCTTGCATTCCTGTATCGAAAGTTCGAGCATCCCCGCATAGCGCAGCACATAGCTCAAAGCAAAGTGCGCGTCGGCGCTCTGCGGACGCCGCCGCACCAGATCCGTCGCCGCATCGTAGGCCCGTCCCAGGTCTCCGCGTTCCACTCGCGCCGTAATCAGGTTGCTCGCCGCCATCATCCGATTCGGGTCCAGGCTCAACGCCCGTTCATACGCCGAATTCGAACGCTGGAACATCGTCTCCCCGCCCCCGCCATACGTCGAGTCGTAGTAATATCTCTGCCCCAGAGCTTCCCACGCCGGCGCATACGTCGGATCAATGCCCACCGCCCACTCCAGCATCTTGATCGCTTCTTTGTTCGGCGCCGGATCGTGTGGCACGGCCACGCTTCGCAAGTAGAAGTCATAGGCCTGCTGATTCTTCGGTCGCGACGCCGCCGACTCCACTCCACCACCCGCCCCGCCGAGAATCGGCAGCAGCCCATGTTGCACCTGCGTGGTCAGCTGTTCCTGCAGTCCGATCAAATCGTCGGCCTTCGTCGTAACCGTCGACTGCCACAGCACCCGTTCGGTCGGTACATCAATCGCTTCCAGCGTCACCGTAAGCTGATTGCCCTGCTTCATGAAATGGCCTTGCAGCAGCCGTCCGACACGCAGTTCCTGGCCCACTTTCTTCGGATCGACATCCAGCGCCACATACTTGCGCGTGACCGAAGAAGGCCGCACGTCCAAAGACCGCGAATAGGTCAGCACGCTCGACAATTCATCCGCCAGTGCAAACCGCAAATAATCGATGTTGAAATCTCCATTCATATTCTGCAGCGGCAGCACCGCAATCGCATTGCGCTGCTCCGCGTTAGCCACTTCGCGGTGGTTGTACCACCACGCTCCCACTGAAGCCAGTACGGCCAGCAGCAGGCCAGCCATCCCCAGCAGCAGAAACATCTGCAGCCGCGAATTCCTGCCAAACGTTTTCGTCCCCACGGATCGAAGCTTCGCGGTATTGCTTCCACTCTTGATCGTTCCCGACTCGGTCTCGCGCTTCAGCAGCGCCAGATCCGACCGCATTTCCGCCGCGCTCTGGTAGCGATGGTTTCGGTCCTTCTCCATCGCCTTCCCGATAATCCCTTCCAGCTCGATCGGAATCTTCGGATTCAAATCCTTCGGCGGCACCGGCTTCGAATGCAGCACCGCGTCCAGCGTCACCAGCGAATTGTTTCCGGTAAACGGCTTCTTTCCCGTGGACATTTCATACAGCACCACGCCGAACGAAAACAGGTCGCTGCGCGCGTCGATGGTCTCGCTCCGCGCCTGCTCCGGCGACATATACACCGCCGTTCCCGGAATCACGCCCACCGCAGTCAGCGAATTGTCCGCCGCCGCGTCGTCTTCGCCCGGATTGTGAACCAGTTTTGCCAATCCAAAGTCGAGCACTTTTACCTGATGGCTCGGCGTTAGAAAAATATTCGCCGGCTTAATGTCGCGATGCACAATCCCCTTGGCATGCGACGCCACCAGCGCGTCCGCCACCTGCACTCCCACATCCAGCACTTCCTCGACCACCATCGCATGCCCCGCGATGTGCTGCTTGAGGCTCTCCCCGTCGAGCTTCTCCATCACAATAAAAGGATGCCCGTTGTTATCTTCTATGCCGTGGATGGTGCAGATATTAGGATGGTTCAATTGCGACGCCGCCCGCGCCTCGCGTGTAAATCGCTCCAGCGACTTGGGGTCGTGAGCCAGATTGTCAGGAATAAACTTCAGCGCAACGTGCCGCCCCAGCTTCAAGTCCTCGGCCTCATAAACCACGCCCATACCCCCGCCGCCAAGCTTGCCAACGATGCGGTAATGGGAGACCTGCTGGCCAATCATGAGAGAGTGCGACCTTACTTGGCGGTAATGTTAGGCCCCCAGCAGAATCCGGTCAACTCCCTTATTTCCCAACGCCTGCAGCCCCGCCCGCGAACGGCAGTGTGAGCAACGCCGCGAGCCGCGCTCCGAGGGTCAGTTTGAATATGGTTAATTTTTGTCATTCCGAATCGGCTGAAAGCCCGGTGAGGAACCTGCTGTTAGCCCGCGGCCCCGGCACTTCGTGAGTGACCCCGTGGAAGAGCGGCGCTTTAGCGCCGCGTCAGCCCCAAAAAATGAGTGGGGCCTTAGCCCCCGCGCCCCCTGAAACCCCGCGCGCCTTGGTATATTGCGAACAAGGATATATTTCGAAATGCTGAACCTCCTCGCCCCGCTCAAAAAACGCCCCGCCCCCCGGACCTTTGCCTCGACCCTGCGCCACCTGGGCGCATTCGGGCTGTTCTTTGTCGCCATCCTCGACAGTTCTCCCATCCCAACCTTTGGTGGTCCCGACATTCTCACTGCCGTTTTGTCGGCTACGCACCGTAATCCCTGGTATGAGTACGCTGCCACCGCCACGGCCGGATCGGTTATCGGTGCCTACCTCACTTTCCGCGTTGCGCGCCATGCCGGCTCGGCGTACCTCGAAAGCAAATTCAAGAAAAGCAAGCTGGCGAAGTTTCTGAAGCTGTTCAAGAGGTGGGGCACTGGAACCCTCATCGCTTCCACGGCCATTCCCATCCCCACCCCGACCAGCATGTTTTTCGCGGCCGCCGGCGCCTCCGATTTCCCCCTCGGAAAGTTCCTGATCATCGTCACCCTAAGCCGCGCCGTCCGCTATTCCGCCATCGCCCTCGTCGCCGACCTCTACGGCCGCCACTTCATCCGCGCCCTCCGCCATCCCATGCAATATTGGGGATGGATGCTCCTCTTCGCCGCCCTTACCATCGCGCTAGTAGCCGGAGGAATTCTAATCAGCCGCCGCCTGGAGGCGGAGACAGCCCCAGCGTAGTTTTAGTTTCAGTGCCGTTTTGAATCCTGGCGGGCAACCTTACAGTCGACGTCATCCTGACCGGAGCCGTTCTTCAGGCGAAGGGAAGAGCCTGCCCTGAGCGAAGCCGAAGGGATCTCCCGCGCTTCGCCAGTTGTAGTGAAGTCGACTGCGCCAGCGCCCCTTTTTCCATTAGCAAGCCAGCCAACTGTTGTACAATCACACCCCATTCGCAAGATCCCGTAGGCGCTGGCCCACGCGGAGGATGTCGGGCTGACAATATTGGGGTGAAATACCAGGAGGGACGAACATGAATTGGAAAAGCCGATTTGCCGTAGGAGTGCTGACCGCTCTCGCCATGTTGCTGCTGACCTACGCGCTGCCCAGAGGAAATGCCATGCGCGATGCCGCCGTAGTGCAGTTCCCCCTCACCGTCGGCGTATGGGCAATCTTCGTCCTGCTCTTCGTGAAGCTAAAATAACCGCCCCCAGAAATTCACCAAGGCTCATCCGAAACAGGATGCCCCATTTCTCGCGTCTTCTGCGACCGGGGCTTCAGAGTGTGCGTGAGAACTAGTTTTCCGAAAATCTGGTGGAATGGATGCCCAAGAATTTAGCCCCGGAGGGGCGGCCTAACTTAGCCCAGCGCTTCAGCGCTGGGTAAAGCGGGAAGGTGGCACCAGTCCCGGAGGGACGTCACAAGTTCTCACGCACATTCTTCAGCCCCCGCACATCACTCCAGATAAAACCCCGCCGACGCCCCCACCCACTCCATATTCTTATTATGATCCACGCCCATCATCAACCCTCGCCCCATGCGGATAATCGTCAGCACCGGCCTCAACTCATCCAGCCAAACATACATCACCCGCACCTCCGCCTTCGTCCCGCCCAGCGGAGTCGCAATCACCGGCTCAAACTGCATCCGCTCCTGCAAAATATAGTCAGCCCGCTTCTCCGCCGGAATCGCCGCAATATCTTCCTTCGTCGGCGCAATCACCACCCCCAGCCCGGCAAACGAATACAGCGGCTTCAGCGCGTAGTTCTGCAAGTCGTCGGGAATCCGCTCCAGCCGGTCGAGGAACCAGGTCTTCGGAACCGATTCATGCCGCAGATACGGAATGGAAAACTTGCTGATCCGGAAATACCAGTTCGGATGCCCCGCCCACTCCACGTCAAGATCGTCGCGCCAATCGAATCCAAGCTTCACCTTCTTGCGCTGCAATTCGTCGACAATCGCGCGGTTATAGATCCGCCGGATCGGCACCCGGCCTCCATTACGCTCGTAGTAAAGCTGGCGTCCGTGCTTCCTGATCGCCTCAATATCGACCGTCCTCACTCCCAGCATCTTCTCCGTCGCCAGA
>Ga0302307_10003169_pt1 | contig 10006 bp, 13 predicted proteins | sample III_Palsa_E3_2_FD_200530 | JGI IMG/M metagenome (GOLD analysis project Ga0302307, IMG submission 200530) | Peat permafrost microbial communities from Stordalen Mire near Abisko, Sweden - III_Palsa_E3_2 | ecosystem: Environmental > Terrestrial > Soil > Palsa > Peat permafrost | place: Sweden... | reverse complement strand
ATCGTTTCGTTCTCGGCGATATAGTAAACTTTGATGAGAAAGTGGATGCTCTTAATCTACTTAATGAAAATATAAGCATTGACACCTCGCTAAAATTGAATGCTTTAGCAAAAGAAGCTGTTGCTTTTTTAAAATTGGATAACGTTGTTGTTAAAACGTTAGAGCCCAAATTTTTAACGGACAATTAAAAATTCACCTCGAAGCAGGTTCTAAATTAGAGTTATTAAACAAGCAGTGCGAAATTATTATCAATTGCATAAAGGGCGAAACGGATGATAATTTTACGGCAGCATTAACCATTTGTATGCAATAAAAGTTTGGTATGGAATGTATTACGATGACAAGCTTTCCGTGATCTCCAAATTTAATTCCCTGTATAAAACTTATTATGAAGATAAAGTCCAGGAATTAGAGAAAGCTCATTTAAGATTTGTACCATTTTTTATTATAGAATTTTCGAAGATACTAACTGAAATACATGGAAGCCTATATGTAGGCTCGGTTATGATTAAGTATTTATTGATCAGTTTATAGCTAAGAATATCGCTAGCCATTAAATAACATAATAAAAAAACGGATTAGCCTTAAGCTATCGCCCTGCGCGTACCAAAGGTTTATTTAATTAAAAGACCTCCGGAATTCCAGGGGCGAAAGGTTGGTCTTTGTTTTGAACAGTGTGCTGAAGGATTGGGGATGTTCAAAACCCAACTGATAGGCCACTTCACTGATGGACAGGTTGGTGGTGGATAATCTTTCTTTAGCCTTTTCGATCAGTTTAAGGTGGATATGCTGCTGTGCGTTTTGCCCGGTCAGAGAACGGAGCATGTCACTTAAATAGTGCGGCGAAAGGTGCAACTGTTCTGCCAGGTATTGTACGGTCGGGATGCCTTTGTTTACCGTTTGTTCGTCATTAAAATATTCGTCTAAGATCTCTTCGAGCTTCTGCAGGAGGTCATTATTAACAGCTTTTCGGGTTAAGAATTGCCGCTTATAAAAACGGTCGGCGTAAGTTAGCAACAGCTCAATCTGGGAGACGATGACATCCTGGCTAAGTTCGTCTATCCGGCTGTTCAACTCAACGTCAATGAGTTTAGCCATCGCCAATATCTTTTCTTTTTCCTGGTCAGATAAATGCAGTACCTCGGTGGCGGCGTAGGAAAAGAAATTATACTGCCTGATCTTTTTAGCTAAGGAATAACCCAGGAAGAAGTCGGGATGAATAAACAAGGTAAAACCGGTATAGTCTAAATTTTTCTCGCTGGTACCTGTTACTTGATTTGGAGAAATAAAAAATAATCCACCTTCGTCATGATCATAGTAATGCTGACCGTATTTCATTTTTCCCTGTAGGTTGGGCTTATAAGAAATTTTGTAAAAGGACAAAGTGAACTGATCCGGAAAGTTATTACCAGACGGAAGTTCGCCATTAGTATTATATATCAAACTAATCAAAGGGTGCAAAGGCTTTGGTAAGCCCAGCACCCGGTGAAAGTCGGACAGCGATTCAAATTTATACGGAACGTCTGCTTCTTTTTTCATTTTTGAAATACTAAGATACCAATACTTTGGCTTACCAGGGGATGTTTGTATCTTCCCAGCGGGTGAATGTACCGGTGGGGCCATCCGGGCCGAGCAAAGCAACGCGTACAACTTCGCGGGAACCATCCTCGACCGACTCCGTGCCGGCAAATCCGTTCAGGTTCGTACTGGTGAAGGCCGGAGACACTAAGTTGATCTTAATTGGGGTATCCTCCAGTTCTACCATCATGGCAAGCGTTATGGCGTTCAGCGCCACTTTTGATGCCGGGTAAACGGCACTATACATTTTGTAGTAAGGAAAAGCTGGGTCAGCATTTGTGCTCAGTGAGCCAACGCCGCTCGATACATTTACAATACGTGCATCCAAAGATTTACGGAGCAGTGGCAGCATGGCCTGGTATACGGCAAGAACGCCAAATACATTGGTTTCCCATACGGTTTTAAGTTCGTCTATTGATACTATGCTGGCAAGTGTTAACTTAAAAGATTCTTCAAGAGACACTTTGTTCTTCCTGGCGTTGGAAATGGCCGCGTTGTTAACAAGCAGGTCAAGACGGCCAAATTCTTTCCTGATGCGCTCCGCCGCGGCTGTAATTGATGTTTGGTCTGTTACGTCGATATGGATAGCGATAGCACCGGGCCCGATTTCTTTTGCGGCAGTTTCGCCACGTCCATAATCACGTGATCCGAGCAGTACAGTCACTCCATTTGCCACCAATTCTTTGGCGACCTGAAGGCCGACTCCTTGATTGGCCCCGGTAACCAGGGCAATGCGTTTGTGTTGATTTTCCATAACACAAAGGTCAGGCACCGTTGCCTGTGTTTTATAAGCTAAATGCGGAACTTTGTAGGCTAATTGAAGGGATGTAGGAATTCAATAACAAAAAAATCCTAAGTAAAATTTTGGGATTATAAAGTAAACGTAATATCTCTGATAAGCAGTGTAACAGAAAGCTATTATGTTTCCCTACCGGTTATTTTTTTTCTATGTAAAATACCCCAATCTGCCAGTCCGTTGATTACTGTCGCAAGTGATTTGCCATGGTCTGTTATCGTATATTCGACTGTTGGGGGAAATGTATGATGGATGGTCCGGGTCACCAGTTGATTTATTTCAAGTTCTTTCAATTCTTTTGAAAGCATTCTGTCGGTGATCCCAATAGTTTCTTTTGAAATTTCTTTAAACCTTTTTGCGCCAAATGCAAGGGAGATCAAAATTGGCATTTTCCACTTGCCACTTAATGCGTCCAGTGCGTCCATTACAGATCTCATTTTGGTGGAACAATTTTGATGGATTTTATCTTTTTCGGGTTCGCTATTCATATTTTCCTCTCACTATACTCAAGTATAGTGCTATACATTAGTATAGTACTATATATTAAGAAGTAAAGATAAGTATTTTTGTAAAAAAAAGATATGAATACAACTGTCTGGATTATCCAAGGAATATTAGCCGCGTTTTTCTTAATGCCGGCATTTATGAAGTTAGCCTTATCAAAGGAAAAATTAATCGAAAAAAAACAATTACATCCCGGAAATTCACCAATACCGGTACGACTATTAGGCCTTACGGAGTTTTTAGGTGTTATAGGCATTATCATACCGCTTTATACCAAAACGATACCTGTGCTAACTCCGATTTCTGCAGTCGGCTTTTGCATTGTAATGATCGGTGCTTTTATTGTCCATTTTAAGAGAAAAGAATATAAACTACTTCCCATACTAGCAATTGCATTTATCGCTGCATTAATAGTGGCTATTTATCGTTTTTAATATATGGGAACACTAAATAATCTTAAAAACTTCACGGACACGCTACCTGCCCAAAGCGTAAAGATGCCAGTGCTATTTACTGCGCACGGCAGTCCGATGGATATTCCATTGTCAAAAGAACAAAGGCCATTTTGGAATAGTCTCTTTGAGTTAGGGAAGAATTTACAGCACAAATACGAGATCAAAGCTGCGTTAATTGTGTCTGCCCATTGGTGCACACAAGGCACATTTGTTAACATATCACTGCAGCAAACGCAGATTTACGATTATTATGGTTTTCCGGACGAATATTATAAGGTAAAATACCAGGCAGAAGGTGCGCCAGATATTGCTAAAGAAATTAAAAGAATTGTTCCTTCTGTAACCGAAACACCCGAATGGGGATTGGACCATGGTGCATGGCCAATGCTGATGCACTTGTTTCCGGATGCGAACATACCGGTTTTTCAAATGAGCATTAATTATTATGCCTCAGGTGATTATCACTTTCAGCTTGGCCACCAGCTTAAATCCTTACGGGATAAAGGTGTTTTGATCATTGGCAGCGGAGCGCTAATTCATAATTTACCAATGCTTAGACCAAGGTTTGCTACTGGCAATATGACTCCTTTTGGCTGGGAAGCGGACTATGATCATTGGCTTAAAGAGGAAATCGATCGGCGGAATTTTAGCAGCATAATTAACTATAGCACCAGTCATCCTTTAGGCAAATTGGCTGCACCTACCCCTGATCATTTTGTGCCGGTATTGTATAGCCTGGGCTTAATGGACAGTAAAGATGAAGTCCATCATTTCTACGAAGATACGGCTAAATTTCCTGCATTCAGCGAACGTAGCTTCATTATTGAGAGTCATTAATTAAAATGTCAACTAAATTTAAATCAAAAGCCATTTACAGGCCTGGACTCAATTAAAGGAGTGTCTGAATTCCATTGGCGAGAGGCTGGTTTTGGTCTTGAAAAGTTTGCTGAAAGATTGCAGATGCTCAAATCCCAGTTCGTAAGCGATCTCGCTGACAGATAGATTCGTTGTTGACAGCTTTTCCTTAGCCAAGTCGATTAGCTTATTGTGCAAATGCTGCTGGGTGTTTTGCCCGGTTAGGGATTTGAGCAGCCCACTTAAGTAACCGGGTGAAATATTCAAGATTTCGGCGATATGAACCACGCTGGGCAGGCCTTGTTTAGCTAAGGCACCACTGGTGAAGTAATTGGAAAGATAATCTTCCAGGCGTGTAAGCAATTCATGACTGGCGATCTTTCGGGTGATAAACTGGCGCTGATAAAACCTTTCGGAATAGGTCAACAAGAGTTCCAATTGTGCAATGATCACGTTTTGGCTAAACCGGTCGATATTCGCATGGTACTCCTGCTCTATATTTTGTGCGATAGTGGTGAGCATTGTTTCTTCCTTGTCAGACAGGTACAATGCCTCATAAACCGAGTAATTGAAAAACTCGTATTGTTTAATGGTTTTAGCAAGCGGTGTGTTCCACAAAAAATCCGGATGGATCAGAATTATCCAGCCTTCCGGCCGGTGCATTATGCTGCCCTTTTCGATGTCCATGCCAAAGACCTGGCCCGGCGACATAAAGAAAAGCACACCTTCATCAAAATCGCTGGCCTGCTGGCCATATTTAAATTTAGCGTTCTTCATCCTTTTCAGCGAGATCGAATAGAAATCATAAGTTAAACTGAACGGGCCTTCTGCCAGGGGCCTGTTCAGGTCTTCCATATGCACCAGGCTGATCAGGGGGTGCGCCGGTTTAGGCAGGCCCGCGGCGCGGTGATATTCGGTGATGGTATGGAAACGGAAAAGCTGGTGATTATTCATAACACAAGATACTTATTTTTGATGATAGACTGCTGCGAACTCCTTAGCGAAATCAGACAGTTTAACTTTGCCCATCTTGGGTTTATTCTTATGAAAGTTTTCCAGCGTCTTGCCGCTGTGCATCGCCGCCTGCATTTCTACTAATGTCTCCGCCAGTTTTTCAGGCAATTTAGCCATCTTTAATCCCTGCAGCATTTCCTTATCCGATAGCAATACCCATTTTAACCAGGGCTTGCCCACCGCGTCGCCAATGATCTTTGCTGCTTCGTTACACGTCATTTCCTCACTACCTACGTAACGGATGCTTTTCTCATTGGGTAGTAATAACAGTTCCTCAGCCACTGCATCAGCGATGTCTTTCGGCGATACGAAAATAATCCGATCATCTCCGCCATAATTCCCCATCAGCAGGCCGGTCTTGCCGGTCAGTAAGGCCCAGAGGCCGGAGTAACGCAGGGTCAAAAACTTACCTATGAATCCCTTACCCTTGATCAGGTCCATCGACTGGTAAAAATTAGTATAAAATGAACCGGGCCGCATAATGGTGATCGAAGCATCCAAATCATTGAAAACATGTTCTACGTTTTCGCCTTTAATCAGGTCTGCTGCCCAGCCGCTCATGACCACGATCCGTTTGATACCAACTTCCTTTAAGGCCTCAGCGTAGTTCTGCGCCATCCGGTGCATATAGGCTCCCAGATCTGGCTCTGTAAAACTCAACGGGATCATGGCGTAAACCGCGTCTGCGCCTTTGAAAGTATTAGTCAAAAAATTGACATCAGCTATCGACCCAATAGCTGCTGACGCGCCCAAAGCTTCAATAGCAGTTTGTTTTTTAGAATCGCTGCTGACCACAGTTACCTGATGTTCCTGAGCGATCAATGTTGCTGTCAGCGGTTGGCTGATGTTCCCTAAGGAACCCGTTACAATAATCTTCATTTTATTGAGTGTAAACGCCGTTTTTAATATCCGTAAGTAAGGTCGAATGCGTAGGGTGCCAGTTCAAAGTTTCCTGTGTCCACTTGCTCGATGACGGGCAGTCGATCGCGGCCATATGGGCAAACCAGCCAAAGTGCTCGGCTGCTGCTTCGGGCGTAACTGATCTTACCGGGAGATTAAGTTGTTTGCCAATAGCTTCTGCAATAGACTTGACTGTAATTGCTTCTTCTGCCGAAGCATGGTAACGGGCACCAGGTGTTGCATTTTCCAAAGCCAAACGAAATAAATGCGCAGCGTCCAAACGATGTACTGCATTCCACCTATTCAGCCCTTCTCCGATATAAGCCGAAAAACCTTTTTCTTTTGCGATATTTACCAATATCGGCACAAAGCCATGCTTGTCGTCATCACCATGCACCGAAGGCGACAAACGCACTGATGCAGCACCTACCAAATCTCCTGTTTGCTCCGAAGCCCGAGGCCATCCCGGGTTAACAGGCGGCTTAATATCTTCAGTGGCCGGCTTCCCCGGGCTAACCAATGCCGTGCCCGAGGTCACAATAAAGGGGCGATCAGAACCGGCTAACACTTCGCCGATCGTTTCAATAGCCTTTTTATCTACTTCACATACTTCTGGGAAACGGGTAAAGTCGTGGATAAAACCGGCGTGGATCACGCCGTCTGATTGGGCAGCACCGCTGAGCAGGCTGTCGAGATCTTCCAGATCGCCCCGGTGAACGTCTGCACCCGCATCGATTAGTTTTTGGGCCGATGCATCTGAACGGGCCAGTCCCAGTACCTGGTGGCCGGCATTTATTAATTCCTGCACAATGGCAGTACCAATGAAGCCTGTGGCTCCGGTGACAAATACGCGCATAATTAATTTTCTTTTGTTTGTACAAAGATGAACTGCTTTGGTCAGCAGGATTTATCCAAATCTGCGTTTGATTTAGCCGAAACCGCTATTAACGATTTCAACAATATCCTATTGGATTTCGAGAACATAAGTTTGACTACAAAAATCATACGTTTGGATACATCCCGCAGTCTTTAACTCCCGACCTTTGTTATATCAAAAAACAAGAACATGAAAATCGTAGTAACAGGTTCTTTAGGGAACATCAGTAAACCACTTGTGCAGGAATTACTGCAAAAGGGACATGAGGTAATTATTATCAGCAGTAGTGCCGATAAAAAAAAAGATATTGAAGCTTTAGGTGCTATAGCCGCTATCGGGTCATTACAGGATACGGGATTTTTAGTAGACACATTTAGCGGAGCCGATGTGGTGTATGCCATGATACCGCCGAATTTTGCAGCAACCGACCCGTTAGCTCATTATGAAGTTATTGGGAACAGCTATGCAAAAAGCAATTGAACAATCGGGGGTTAAACGCGTCGTCAATTTGAGCAGTTGGGGCGCGCATTTGGCTGAGGGAACAGGAATGATCGTAGGTTCGCACCAGGTGGAAGAAATTTTGAAAAAGCTGCAGGGAGTGTCTGTAATTTATTTGAGGGCCTGTTCTTTTTACAATAATTTATACCATTATGTGGCCATCATTAAAAATGCAGGCATTATAGGTACCAATTATGGTGGGGATGATAAGGTAGTTATGGTATCGCCAAAAGATATTGCCGCTGCCGCCGTAGAAGAAATAGAACAACCATCAACAGTAAATAAGATAAGGTATGTAGCAAGTGATGAGCGCACCTGTAATGAAATTGCAGCTGTATTGGGGGCTGCCATTGGCAAGCCCGACCTGAAATGGTTAATCTTTACCGATGAGCAGGTTAAGGATGCTATGGAAAAGAACGGTGTGCCGCCAGCCATTGCAGATAAACTGGTAGAATTGAATGCGGCTATCCATAGCGGCTTAATGCGGGAAAATTATGACCTGCACCAGCCTGCCGAGATGGGCAAGGTAAAACTGGAGAATTTTGCAAAGGAATTTACAGCAGCATTTAACGCAAATTAGTATCTTGTAGCATGAACAATATGCAGCTTCAGCATAACAAAACCATCAGCGCCTATCACAAAATAATGCGCCTGCCAAAGCCGCAGCACCCTTTGATCAGCATAGTCAAATTTGAAGATATCAAACATTTACCGGGTGCGGAAGCCATGAGTCTGGTTAACGAATTTTATTCCATCGGGCTTAAACGGAACTTTGACGCCAAAATGAAATATGGCCAGCAGGAATATGATTTTGACGAGGGGATGACCTTTATGGCACCTGGACAGGTATTGAGAATTGAGGTGGAGAAAGATAAAGAACTGAATCATTCGGGATGGATGCTGCTCATCCATCCCGAATTTTTATGGCATACGCCCTTAGCAAATACTATAAAGAAATATGAATATTTTAGTTATTCGGTGAACGAAGCCCTGCACCTTTCCGAAAAGGAAGAAACGTCTGTCCAAAACATCATCCAAAGCATTGAGCAGGAATACCACGTCAATATCGACCAGTTCAGCCAAAGCCTTATTATTGCACAACTGGAAGTATTGCTGACCTACGCTCAACGGTTTTATAATCGCCAGTTCATCACCCGGAAAGTTACCAATCATCAAATTCTGGATCGTTTGGAAAAAATTCTCGCGGAATGTTTTAAAAATGATAATCTGTCAAAAAATGGATTGCCTACTGTTAGTTTTCTCGCCGAATCATTGCATTTATCGCCCACTTATTTTAGTGGCTTGCTGAAGTCGTTAACCGGTCAAAGCCCTCAACAGCACCTGCACGATAAACTGATCGAGAAAGCTAAAGAAAAATTATCTACCACTGGTTTGTCTGTAAGTGAAATTGCCTATCAATTAGGGTTTGAACACCCGCAATAGTTCAATAAACTATTTAAAAGTAAAACCAAATTTTCACCGTTGGCGTTTCGACAATCGTTTAATTGACCATAGCATAGGGATTAATTTTAAGGTTTGTAATAATTAAGTGCCTGTAAAATCCCGCATGTAATCATCGTCGCCGTTAAAAACAAACCAATAATCACAAGGCGGCACCAATGTCAAAAGTCCGAGTACGTCATGTGCAAAAATCATATCTACTTCGAACGATGGATTGTCGATGCAAGCTCGATAACTAGCAAAATACTGGTCCCGCAGGGAACGGAAAGCTTTGGATAACGAAGACCTGCCGATATATACATCGTCGATCTCATCTAGCATCCCGGTCAGCAGATCCGGCCGCTGCTGATATTCCAGGCTCATCCTCCTTTTCAGTTCGCTCATATGTTCAGCCTCTGTTCTGCCCAATTTCAAAACGGGGCAGCCGCAGTAAAATTTTAATGACAGACAACCTAATTGCGCATACTATCGTAGATTTGATTAAAATAACACCATTAAAAATTAAAACCATCTGCCATGATCAAAAAATATTATTGCCTGTCTTTTTCAATTTTCAGCTTTTTACTCCTAACAGCTCTTTCTGGTTTTGCCCAATCGAAGATGTTGGGAAAAGGAGATGCAGCGCCTGTATTTACAGCTCAGGCCAGCCTGGCCGGTAGTGAATTTAATTTTTCATTAAAAAAATCTCTTGCTAAAGGGCCGGTTGTAGTCTACTTCTATCCTTCTGCCTATACCGGTGGCTGTGATGCGGAAGCTCATGCCTTCGCTGAAATGAAAGATAAATTTACAGCGGCAGGAGCCACTATTATCGGTGTATCCGGAGACGATATTCAGCGACTGAATGCATTTTCTGCTGATCCAAATTACTGTGCGGGCAAGTTCGCGGTCGCGTCGGACGCTGAAGGCAAAATTGCAGCGACATACGGCTTGTTAATAAATGCACCGAAACTTGGAATGAAAGACGTGCGTGGTATGGAGCTTAACCATGGGTTCATCCCGCGAACTACTTATGTCATCGGTAAAGACGGTAAAATTATAGCTGTCTTTTCATCACAAACCGATCACATT
>Ga0302307_10003157_pt1 | contig 10026 bp, 15 predicted proteins | sample III_Palsa_E3_2_FD_200530 | JGI IMG/M metagenome (GOLD analysis project Ga0302307, IMG submission 200530) | Peat permafrost microbial communities from Stordalen Mire near Abisko, Sweden - III_Palsa_E3_2 | ecosystem: Environmental > Terrestrial > Soil > Palsa > Peat permafrost | place: Sweden... | reverse complement strand
GGCTCGCGACTTGGGCGAATGTCGGCTTATTCGCCTGGGCTTATATTTACCCGCACCCTTATGAGCTCGTTATTTTCGTGCTCGCCGCGTTGCCATGGGTCGCGGTCTACATCATGGCGCGATCGCGAGGCCTTTATGCGCTCAATGCACCCCGTGGGAGCGGGCGACCGGATCTGACCATTCTGCTGATCTCGCCGGGATTTCTGCTGATGCTTCGCGCCCTGCAAGACGTTCACATCCTCGATTGGCAGCGCCTGCTTCTCTTGGCGGCGCTGGTCGCAATGGCGTTGATGGGCAGTGTCGTGTGGGCGATTCCGTCAGCGCGGCAGAAGGTAGGCACGATTGCGTTGACTCTCACTTTGCTCATGGCTTACGGTTACGGAACCGCCGCGCTCGGGAATGCAGTGCTTGATCAGGCCAGGGGCTCGACGTATCCGACCACGGTCTACGGTAAGCACGTCGCCGGCGGACGAAATAGAACGCCAACCATGCAGCTCGGACCATGGGGTCCTCGGGCGACACAGGAAGAGGCCACCGTGCCGTGGGACTTGTACCGGAGCACGGCCGTAGGCGAAAAGGTCTGTGTCGTTCTGCATCCGGGCGCATTCGGCGTGCCTTGGTACCGGGTGGCTAAGTGTCAGACCAATGAATAAGCTGGTGCTGGATCGCCTGGAAACCCCGCCTGAATCAAGTTTCTATTCCCGCGAGCTTCGCGGACTCGATCCACAGGCGTTGGGCCGCGGCGTCGTCGCGGGCTTGCGTTGTCGGTGTCGCCGGCCGGCATTGATAGAAATACTCTCCGGTGACGCCGGTCACATCAGGAGACGAAGCCAGATAAACGATGGTCTGCGCCCCTTTGTCGGGCGAAATCGCGAAGGTCTTGGCCAGACGCACTCCGTACGAAAGAAGGCCACCGCTACCGTCCCCGAAGCGTGTAGCAACGAAGCCGGGGTGCAGGCAGTTCGCCGTGACCCCCCTCCCGCTCCAGCGGCGAGCCAGTTCGCGCGTGAACAGGATGTTGCAAAGCTTGGATCGCCCGTAGACATTCACCGCGGCGTATCCCTTCTTTGACTGTAGGTCCTCGAAATCCAACACACGCCCTTTGTGAGCGTCCGAGGCCGTGTTGACGATTCGCGCCGGCGAGGAAGCGAACAACCGCTCGCGCAAACCCTGGGTGAGCACGAAATAAGCCATGTGATTGGTGGCGAATGTGAATTCCAGATTATCCTCGGTCACCTGACGCGAGCCGAACAGGGCACCCGCATTGTTGATCAGGACATCGATTCGCGGTTCCGCCGCGGCAATCTCCACCGCGAGTCGTTTCATTTCCGAGATGCGCGACAGATCGCCATAGTGAACGGTATGCGCAAGGCCCGCGTCGCCACGTCGCAATCGCTCCAGAGCGGCTTCGCCGCGTGTCCTGTCGCGCGCGACGAGCACGATCCGCGCGCCCATGGCCGCGAGCCGTTGTGCAGCCACTTCACCAATGCCCGAAGTCGCACCCGTGATGACAACGACTTTACCGCGCATAGAGGCGGTAGCGCTCAATGAATCGTGCAAGGGGTCATCCTCCCGCCTTCCGCAGCTTACGAGGGCTTGAAATTCTCCGGCAGCAGCTTCAGCTTGTCCACCAGATCTCCGGTATGCTCAGGCACTCTGTCTCCATGACATCGTCACCTCAAGCCTCATCGACGTGTGGATCGACGAAGCCAGACGTCGCGCCTGGATCCTATTCGATGCGACGCGGGCGCATTGTCGGTCTTTGTCAGCGGGCCTTCAGTTCGATCTCGAACTGGACGTCGACCGAATCGGCGAGCGTCGTTACCTTGGCTATCGCCAGATTCGTCGCCGACACTTTGATATCCGTTCCCGGCACGCCCGTCGGCTTGAGCAGCGGCAATAGATCAATGTTCACCGATTTCGGCAGCGCGCCGCCGGTTGCGGATTGCAGCAACTCGATGACCTTGCGCGTGGATTCGTCCTGGACATTGTCAATGCGAATGTCATCGATCTCGATGTGCGAGCCGGACCCCACTAACTTCCCGGAGACCCTGACGTCCGACTTCATCTCCGCGCCAATGCAGGAGTCACCGACCGTAAGCCCCAATTGGGACGACAGGTGCGCATCGATGATGACTCTGGCCGCATCGAGCGCCACATGCGGCCGCTCGAGGTACGCGTAGCATTTGCCCTTGGCCAGGTACCACCGTCCCTGGTCCTTGAATACCGACGCCACCACCAGCGTCTGCAGCGCCTCGCGGCCAATGACGAGCTCGCTGGCGAAGGCGCGGCCGACGAACCCGCAGAGGCTCAGGCAGGTGACGAAAAGCACTCGCCATCGAAACTGCCGCTTAGGCACGGCCCCTTTGCCATCCAGCCATTCAGATTTTGACCGCATCTCGCTTTCCCACCATTGCCTGACTCAGGCTCGACAATGTACCAGCTTTGCGGCGCCCCACCGCACGCGCTAACTCGACTTGTTCCCCATTGGCCGTAGACGGCGGATAATTGGCGCCATGTTCGAAGAATTCATGCGCAGCACGGCTGAAGTCGGCGGCGTCAACATTTCTTATGTGATCGGCGGTAGCGGTCCTCCCGTGCTGCTGCTGCACGGTTATCCACAGTGCAAGGCCATGTGGGCCCGGGTGGCGCCGATCCTGGCCGCCCACTTCACGGTGGTGTGCGCGGATCTACGCGGGTATGGTGACTCGGGAAAGCCGCGCTGCGCCCCCGACCACTCGAACTACGCGTTTCGGGCCATGGCAGAGGATCAGGTGCGTTTGATGAGCAGGCTGGGATTCTCACGCTTCCATGCCGTCGGTCATGATCGCGGCGGACGCACCGCGCATCGCATGGCACTCGATCATGCCGACTGCGTCAAAACACTCACAGTCTTGGATATCGTGCCCACCTATACGATGTTCATGCAGACCGACAGCCGCCTCGCGCAGGCCTATTGGCACTGGTATTTCTTGGCGCAGCCCGAGCCCTTTCCCGAGACCTTGATCGCACGAGATCCCGACTTCTTTTACGAAAAGTCGTTGTTCGGATGGGGTGCCGCCCGGGCGGAAGACTTCGACCCAGAGATGATGGCGGAATATCGGCGGGCTTGGCGCAATCCAGAGATGATTCACGGATCCTGCTCCGACTACCGTGCCGCCGGCACGGTGGATCTGGAACACGACACACAAGACCTGAATCGACGAGTGCTGTGTCCCGCGCTGGTGCTCTATGGTTCGAAGGGAGTGATGGCGCGCCTGTTCGATCTGCCGGCCGAGTGGCGAACACGCCTTGCCGACATGACTGAAGCCGCCTTGCCGGGCGGGCACTTTTTTGTCGATCAGTTTCCGCACGAGACGGCGCAAATTCTTGCGGATTTCCTCACTCGTCACGAGGGCGTGCGTTGAAATGAACTGCGCTTACTAGACCTTTCAGGCGAAGATTTACCTCATCATCCGCCCGGCAATGATACGGTCCTCGAGAGGACGCGACGAGTGAGGATCAGTGCGAATCCGCTGCGGCTTTAACTTGGCGTATGAGCTTCAGGAGCCGCTCGCGATGTTGCTGGCCCTGAGCTTGCACCCGTCGCGGCAAGCAGACCCGATAAGAGCGCGCTGGACGTTTTAACGAAGGAAAAGGCGTCTGCCGAGACTTCGCGCACTTGGCCATTGCACTGTGCCGCTCGATGAATATCCCCGCCCGCTACTGCACGGGGTACCTGGGAGACATCGGCGTTCCTAGGTCGGACGCTCCAATGGATTTCTCGGCATGGTTCGAGGCCTATCTACTCGGCCCGACCGGCGGACAATGGTATCCCTTCGACGCGCGCCATAATATGCCCCGAATCGGTCGCATATTGATGGCACGAGGACGTGACGCAACCGATGTGGCGCTGACGATCACGATCGGGCAAAGCACGCTGAGCCAATTCGAGGTCTTCACGGAAGAGTTGCCAGCCGGAGAATAGTCATCACGGTCGGCTAGCGCCGTTCGAACGTCAGCGTAAGGGTGGCGTCTCCACCCGCCTCGGCACCGGTGCCAAGGATGCCGATCTTGCCTGTTGCATCGATCCCAACTGCAACCGTCACGACGGTGAGCTTCATTCCATCTGCTGTCTTGTCCTCGCTCGGAAGGATGTTCTTCAACGATGCTAGAAAACTGTCCATGTTTTGACGCAGTTCATCGACAGGCAGTAAGGACTGGCGCTTCTCATCGAGCGGACCAAATTCACCGTCGGATTTACCGAATACCAGGAGTTTTGAGCTATCGGGCACGAGTCCCTCCGCTGAATGCATCTGTCAGCAAGTCGACGAGCACATCTTGGACGAGGGAAAGCTTGGCGGCAAGTAGGGCTGCTTTCATTCATGCTGCGCCAGAAACAGGAGTCCCAGCACGCACAGCGCGGCGAAGCGGAACGCGGATTCCTGGCCGTTCCAGGTATGCGACTGCCACATGAGGAAATACTCTCCACCGATAACCTCAAACCCCGCTAGCCACCCGGTTGGATCAAGACAGCGGCAGCTAGTTTCCACTGGACAGGCTCCAAATATCCAGCACGCCGCTGGTGGCGTGATCGTTGGCGTTGCCTTCGGGGAGGATGATCTCGCCCTGCAATACAATGGGGCTGTTCCAATGGCCGGGGCCACACGGCAGCGTCGCGATATGTTTGCCCGAAGCCGCTTCATACACGTTCAGTCCGCCCCCGCGCGCGTAGACGAACAGCAGGCCGCCGGCCTCGAACGGACTAGTGCCGCCGGTAGCGTTTTTCCATTTTTCCTGAAGCTTGTCATTTTCGAACTCCCAAGCGGCGGTGCCCCCGTTGTCGGCGGCGAACATCCAGGTCTGGCCGTCGTGTTCCCATACCGCAGGCTGGGTGAACAGATCGGTGCCGCTGGGAGTGGAAACGGTTTGCAGTTCGTGGTCCTTGTGGGGACCGTCGCCGGCGATGGCCTTGCGGCTGAGCAGGCGGATCTTGCCATCCTTGCCGCCTTGGGCGATCAAGTCGCCGCCCAGCAGCACGGGCGAGCTGGAGCCCAGGTCGAGATCACGCGCATTCAGTTCTTCGGTATCGGCCGGGGTGTAGTTGCCCAGCATTTTCGTGGCACTGGCATCAATCTCGATGAGCGAGTCGCCCCAGTCGGTCGTGCCGTTCCACTCGCCATTGCCGGTGGCGATGAAGATGTTGCCGTTGCTGGGATCGATCACAGCGCCCGCACGCCCCCAGATGGCCGATTTTGCTTGCGGACAGGAGTCAGGCTCAAGCAGCCCGCTGCGGTTGCTGCACAGCGAGTTCCACACTTGGAGGAGCTTGCCGGAGTTGCCGTCGAGAATGGCGACATGGCCCTGATAGGGCGACCGGTCGCCGATGTAGCCCGCCGTAACGGCAATCACACGGCCCTGGAAGAGCTTCAGGGGCGAAGCCATCTTCTCTCGCTGTGGCAGCTTGGTAATGGAGGTGCGCCAGACAGGCTGGCCATCGCTCACGGCTAGCTTTTGGATATAGCCGTCGGGCGAGGCTGCATAGATGGATTGCCGATCGGGATCGGCCACGGGGGTGGAGTTGGTGATCTGGCGCGTGCCCGCCAGCGCCTGATAGCTGGGCGGCGCGTATTCCCACAAAACGCCGCCGCTAGTGGCATCGAGCGCCAGCGTTTTGCCGTAGGTCGTGGTGACGAAGATGGCATTGTGGAGGGCGCCATGGACGGTGACGCCCTGTAGGTAAATGGCGCTGGCATCAACGGTGCCAGCCAGCTTTATCTGCCGGCGCGCGAGTTGGGCGACGTTGGCAGCAGTGATGCCGGTGGGGCTCGCGTTGGCGCTGGTGCTCTCCACATTGCCGCCAAACATGGGCCAGTCCTGCGGAGACAAGATTTGGGCGGCGGCCGCGACGGCCACGCTCGCGCTAAGAAGCAGGAAAATCACAACCCGGTATCTCATGCCGAAAGTACCCCACCAGTCAGGACTGCAGTTGGTTCCACCTCAAATGGACTGGATCTCCACGAGGTTCCACCAAATTCTACTCCATGCCAAACACGGCCTCTGGCCGGTCAGCGACCGTCGATTGCAGCCGACCCGCCGACGGTCGCTTGGCGACCCTTTGCGGCCAACCGCAACCGTCGGCTTTGTGGGCTTTCCTCTACGGCACCCCACCATTATTTCAGTAAGGCCGCGATTTTGGCATGAGATCGGGATCATTGACGGTTCCCGTGTTCTCGATTAACCAATGGTGATCGAGGCTCGTGGCCGGGCACTTTTCGTCCATGATTGCCTTCTGGTGCTCGATCTCCTCACGCGTGAATCCGCGTCCCGGCGTCATCACTGCCGCGTACCTGGCCCACACGAAGCGACACTCGGGCGAGCGCGCGACGTAGAGCTGATGCGCATCAATGTCTTGCTGTGCGCGCACTTTCGGATCTTTCCCGCAGGATGACCGCACGATCTTCGTGAGACGCGCGAGCTCCAAGCGACGCTCGCTTGCCGTAATATCCCTGTGGAAACGATCCTCTTCGATGTACACCGGTACCGGCATTCGAAGCACCACAATTTGCTCGAGCACATCAATGCAGTCTGGGTGTTTTATCGGATCCGCCACCACTTGAATCGATGTCACGTCTGCGACGATCAACACAATTAAAGCCAGAATCCGGTGCATCGCTGTACCTCAGGTTGCCGACCATCGTGGTGACTTCTGCAATAGTGCCATGTCGCGATGAATCGTCGAATCCTGCGAGCCGCGTCGCTGATTGCCATCAGCGAAACTCGACCCAACGTTGCCTTTCACCAACGGCCGTTTCACTTCGGTCTGTTCCAGTAATCACCAAGCCCGAGCTCGTCTCGGAATGCCTTTTCGACGTCGCAGTACTTGCGTTTCGCCACGCGTTGGTCTGTGAGGCCGAAGTAGAAAGTGGGAGGGCCCGGCATTGTCTCAATATTCTGCGTGAGCGTGTAAGTCTTGAAGGTCACGCGGTCTTTGTCGACAAAGGTTTCTCCCATCTCGCGATCAGCCATCACTAGTAGTGACGGCTTGCCACCCTAGTACCACGGTCCCCTGCGTGCCGGCGGGGCCGAACCCGACTGCGTTTACGCCGTAAACAAGTTTGACGACCCTGTAAGTTCCGAAATCAACGACGGGTGGAGAAGGCTGCGCCTCGGACCGTGACATCGTCGCAGCGGCAATCAACACTACAGTAACGTAAGTCGCGTTTCGACCAGCAGCTAACAATTGGCTAGTCATAAATGTTATCTGCCGTTTAGAGATCACACTTGATCGGGGCTTCCATCATGTCGATCATCTTCTCAGGCAATACTGGCAAGATCATGGCAGCGCAATGGTCAATAATGAAAGGCTGCTTTCCGGATGGCATTCTAGCGCCGCCACCGGCCGGAATTGTTAAGGGTTGCCCGATGTCTGCCCGTCGTCGCTGAGCATGCCATACCCGGTGAGGTGTGAGGGCAGACGTCTGGCAACCCTTAACAAATCCTGCCGGTCGGCTCACACAAAAGCGCACCGTGAAGCAGCCATTCGTCGCCGGCGGTAAGCTAACATCGATATTGGATGAATCCGCCGAGACACAGGGAGTGCCCAATTCGCATCAACTATCCGAACGACGATGACGGCGAAGCCCTCAGGCCAGTCGCGGAGCATGGCGCCGGCATGTCCTAGCCGATGAAGATTGCGTTCTCAATCGATGTTCCGGATGCAGAGCGGGCACGTTCACTTGCGGAAGAAATCGCGACGCCAGGCTATATCCCAGATATCTTCGTAGACGACGCGACTGGCTCGGTGAGCATCTATTGCGCCAAGACCATGCTGGCCACCGACGAAGGTGTTGTTGCGGCCCACTTCGAACTCAATGAAATTTGTATGCTGTTCGCCGCACAGTGCGATGGCTGGATCACAGCCGGAAATCGGCAAGATCACTGAAATGGAAGCGTCTATGTCCAACGGGCAGCGGCGGGCCAAAAGGGGGCTCAGACCGTGCCGAATTGACTACCGTGCGCATACGAGGTTCGCAAAATGCCGATAGGCCAAATCCTGTACCTATCGCTATTTGTCCTCGGAACCATGACCTATATATTCTCAATGATCCTCGAGGTATTTCCCGGGTGGCCAGGATGGGGAGTTTTATTAATGGGGTGGATACAAGTCCTCAGCGTAGGCGATCAAGGACCGTTCGTCGCCTTTGCTTGGCTAGCGAATCCCCTGGTAATCGTCGCGTGGATATTGAGCGTCCGGCGAAATAACAAGGCGGCTATTGCCGCGGCTGGTTTGGCCCTTGTGTTGAGCACGTCGTTTTTGCTTGGCCGGCAGGTAATGACTGATGAGGCTGGAGGTGGCTACTCGCCTCAACAACACGGGCCTGCCTACGATTTTTGGCTTGCGAGCGTCGCCATTGCGTTCGCTGCGACCCTGGCGCGCGCCGCGCTAGAACGCGACTAGCTCCGGCCGTTGCGTCGCCAATATGCCCCCGTCGCAGAATCACCCTCATCGGCCGCTCAATAGCGGAGAGGCATTTGTGTTGGCGCAGATTCAAGATATGTATGGGCCTCAGAATTCCGAAGATCGAGTCTTTTTCTCTGACCGAGACGAAGCCGTCCTGTTCGTAATAGACAAGAATGGGGTCCAATGCCTCGCGGCTGTCCTGACAAATCTGTCAAATTGGATTTCTGACGGAACAATCGAGTCTGTAGCGGAACTGCGGGAGAAGTGGCTGCTCCAATCATGACCTCGACCAACTCAATGCCCAGCCTGGACTTTACGCCGGAACAGGTTGCGTCGGTTATCGGCAAGCATTTGCTAGTCGGATTAACCCATCGCAGCCTCGATGACCAGGTGGTTTCCATTGAACAATTTCACGGCATCATCGTTCGCGTAAATCTTCGGGAAGGTCTGGTACTGAAGCTATACGGTACCGGTGAAGAACGAAGTTTACCGCCGGATCTTTCGCGTCTCGAGAAAGCAGATCCTGGTCAATATCGATTAAAAACTACGGGCGAGGTTGTGACGGATCCCGATTTAACTCTTATGTGGACCATCTACCCGAAGGGTTATAAAGGGGATAATCCATAATTTTTTGTTCGGGCTATTGCGGTGCTGATCCCGCATAGCCGCCGGTCGCGAACGCCCGTAGAGGGTCGAACCCCGCGACTTAGGCGGAGGAGGCGGCCTCGATCGACTTACGGAGTCACCGTGGTGTTCGCAAAGGATTGAGGACCTCGAGCCCCGAAAAATGTTTTTCATTGTCCGTTACAATCACGCACTCGTTCGTTTCGGCGACGGCAGCAACGATCATATCCAGGTCGCTTCTGGGTTTTCCGGCGGCCCGACCTTCAGACATGAGACGAGCCCAGACCAGTGCCGCCTTCTCGTCAAATGGTAATATCCTCCCTTTAAATAGCGACTGTGGACCCTCCGGTCCGGCAAACCACGCGTCCAATCGTTCGCGTTTTTTGCCCTTTGGTTTATCCAGTATGCCGCGGCGGATTTCAGCGACCGTCAGGGAGGAGATGAATAAGTCGCCATCGGTTTGCACACCCATCCATTCCAATAACGATTCGGACGGGTCCGGCTTCGTTATATTGCTGATGATGTTTGTGTCGAGAAGGTAGCGGGTCAAAGGTCAACCTTGCGGCCGGTTTCCCTGGAACGCGTGAATTCGAGATCGGCACCCACCAGCGGCGACCGGCGCAGCGCCTCAAGAATTCCGCCTCTCTTCGGCGGATCGCCCGCGATCGTCCGGCCGATCGCGGCTCGAATCCGGGCCGAATCTGGGCCATCTTCCGCGAGGCGCCGCGCGACGGAGCGGATCAAGTCACGATCTGCATTGAGTCCGAGCACCTCGAAGCGGGCGATCCCCCGCTTCGTCAGACGGGAGCGATAATTTCGCAACGCTCGCTTCTGTGCTGTGTCGCTCATAGTTCTCTCCTAAAGTATGCCCTGTAATATACCCGGTAATATGGTGTAGAGCAAGTAGTGGCCAAATCACTAGGAGAAACGACATGGAGACCATCAATTCCGCTACTTCC
>Ga0302307_10003155_pt1 | contig 10035 bp, 5 predicted proteins | sample III_Palsa_E3_2_FD_200530 | JGI IMG/M metagenome (GOLD analysis project Ga0302307, IMG submission 200530) | Peat permafrost microbial communities from Stordalen Mire near Abisko, Sweden - III_Palsa_E3_2 | ecosystem: Environmental > Terrestrial > Soil > Palsa > Peat permafrost | place: Sweden... | reverse complement strand
GCAATGGCACCGTTGGCGTCTGATATATTGCCTGACACGTGAGACAAGTAGCACGGCATATAGATGTCATATTCCGCATTGTAAGATCGCTTGTCCTTGGGCTTCAACGCGATCATCTTGTCAGCTAGAGCTAGCATACGAACTTTCTGCTGCGATGACGTTTCAGGACGCGATACTCTGACGTTGCCGAACATAACATCATAATCGTTCGGGTCTTCGGCTAGCAGCCGTTTGCCGAGGTCAACCATCCAGTAATATTCGCCGTTGCCAAATGGCTTGAGCATCGCAAAGCAAAGGAACAGATTTCGGGCATAGCTTCTGGTTACGTTGGTTCCCGTGCTAATAGCGGACATCTGTAACGCGGTGGCCATTAACGGTTGAACCGGCAAGTGTTCTGTATAACCTCTATAGAGGCCGTAAAGGAACACATCGTTCGTACCGCTATCCACATCTGCTGGTGTTTGCGATCCACGGAAACTTTCAATCGTTGTGATCGTAAGCTTGTGATTTTCAGCAAGTTTATCGATCATCGAGATTGATTGGCTCGTGTTTCGATCCGGCAGCCATTTCGAAGTCGCCCAAGCCGGAGTAGCTCCTTTTGGTGCGAATTGCCTTGGAAGCATGCTCATAGAAGGATAATGTGCAACCGGAGGCTGGGTGGCATTGCCACCCGACGCACAATACCCTCCCCACGAAAAGCCGCACAACATCACTCCGGCTAAAACCGCCCTAGTTAGTCGCCTACGTACCAAAAGGTGCCTCCTCCTAACTCCCATCCAGTCGAGGGATATAATGACTGTTGAACTTCGTTAGTGTACCCAGTCTGGCCGTAGGCATTCCCTGCCCAATCCGTTTCTTCGAACTGTTGAACATCCGTGGGATTGCTCCATCGCCACAAGCCGTAGTAGCTCGAATTTCCAACTTGCGTAAAATCTACCGTGCCTTGAAAAATACAGCCCTCGGGATAGGTACTGGATTGTGTCGCGCTTGACCAAATGCTTAGACCATTCGGCGAAGAGTTTACAGCTTGCCCTGAGACTGCCGCTGAAATGCCGGTCAACGTACCAGCGCCTACGCCAAACCCGGCTGCAAGTAACGGACCGTAGTCAGGAACAGCCGCCACGACTGTCCCTACCGCTGCAAGGACCGTACCTGTGTTTGACATAGCCTGAACGTCAATCGGAAATTTGTCGAAACTGATGGTAAACGTGTCGGTCAATAGCCTTTGCGTGCTGGCGTCAGGCGTACATGAAGTCGGACTGGTCGCCTTATAGTAAGGTGTCTGTGTCGCAATATGAACCCAGGCTTCTTTTGGATAATGGTAGCGGACCGTGATTGTGTTGGAAGTTACCGTGGTGTTGTCCGCCTTAGTCCCGGTGCATGTCTGGGTTACAGTCTGACCCAATACAGTTGAAATGCCGCTAAACATGTAGATCCGGTCAATGTTAGCCTGGAAGTCGTATACTCCTGTTTCAACAAAACCCTGATCATTCGTGTTATCCATCCACTTGTATGCGGCTAACGAACTGGGAGTTGCTTGATAGCCGGTCTCGCCCTCATACTGATTTCCGGCACCATTAAGTTGGGCAACCGTATCGTAAACATTCGTACCAGAAGGTTCAGAGATTGGTGCGGTAACCGTACCACTGTTCATGGTTGTAGCGCCGATTTCTGCCACAATCGACAGCGCCGGTTTGACGGGCACGCCTTCGAATTGCCCTACGTCATTCGGTTTGATTGTACGAGCCCTAACGTTGCCATTGTCTTGTCCATAGGTTCCATCTGGAGGTGAGATATCTGATGCTGAACCGCCGCCAACGTAGCCGCTCCCTGATACTGAACCCAAGGTATTTCCGCTACTGTCCTTCAGCGTATCTGAAGCCGATACGCCGATCAAATAATACCCAGGGTCGTTAAAGAAACCCGTAAACGACGTACTTAAGCTCCCCTGAGTATATACCCAGCCTGACGAGCCAGAGTACGGGGAAAATGGATCGCTGCCGTCCGCGGACTGATAGCAGTTCGTGGTTTGCCAAGCTACATTGTCTACTGCGCCGGGAACAGATGGCGTTACTGTGGCGGAAGCATTGCAGGTGATGATGTCGCCTGCATAGGCAGGATTTGGTGACCAACTCCCGCCTGTCACCGTCATGGTAGGCATATAGACCTGAACTGTGACAGTAGTCGGACTTGGCCCGCGCGATCCACCATCAGGCGCTACTACTGCAGGAGCTGTAGCTGTGATTTGGCAAGACAGGGTAACGGCACTGCTCTGCGGCGTACTAGGTGCCGTCCATGTGGTAGATGCCGATGTTGCGTTGCCGAGAGTTCCGGCGCTCGCCGTCCACTGGTAAGAAACGGTGTCTGAGCCACTTCCTGTGTTTGTGGTGGAACCATACGTAAAGGTAGATGTGTCCGAGGCAGTTGCGGTCGCCGTGCAGGTAAGTTGCGCACCGGTAGATGTTACTACAGCCGTCGGGGTATAGGGAGAATTTGTCTGGTTCTGCGGCGAAATCAAAATCCCGGTAATAGTACCCTTGGTCCACATTAATCCCAGATTGAAGTTGACGGTAGCACCGCCGCCCGCTGTCGCCGTCGTAGTCTGCTTGGTAGACGTGTTATAGATATACCAAGTGACCGAACAACTTACGGACGACGAGCCCGGCCCAGTGTGGTTTCGTACTGCCGTAACCGTCGTCGAGGAGCCCGTGGTTGGATTACAGGAATCACTTGAAGACCAACTGTACGTCACGTTTGTGATTTGCTGTTCGCTATTAAGGGTTGGATTAGTTGTGGATACGCTGGCGGAATAGGTTACCGTTCCCGATCCCGGCGTCGTGTTCGGTGCTGATGCCGTTACTACTGCGGATTGCGCATCCGCTTGAGGCATTCCTACGATGGTAAAAAGCAGCAAAGCTGCGCAGAACTGCAACAACCGCTTGAGGCTAAATATATTCGGGCGATAGGGTGTCTTTGTTTCCACTTGGACAAAATCCCTGCAAAAATCTTTAGGGCGAAGACAGTCTTTTAACATTGTTGTTTTATTTCCTATTGTTGCTGAGAGAATAGCTTTTGATGAGCGCGAACATTACTGCGGTCAAAGATCATTGCGGTTAAGCGATGGACAGAGCGCAAGTTCGTCCTTCCAAGCGCGCGTCATGGTATCGGTGTAAGCGGCGCGGTCCGCTGGCGTGACGAACGGCAGGCTGCGTCGCCACCAGGCGAGCAAATCATTTCCGGTGATGGGGATCGGCGCGGCAAGACTGACTTCTGTTGGGCCGCTTTTAGGCACACCAGGCGCGGCCTGACCAACCATAGTGTTGCCAGGCGCAAGCGATGCAGCGAGGGCGCGGTAACAAAGCATGCGTGCCGGCACGACAGCCGAGCACCAGCTCGCATTGCCGCTGGCGTCAGTAAGATCCGACCAGAGTTGCAGCGGAAGCGTTGCGGATAACGTGGAGTCAATTGCCGCACGCGCTGCCGGAGGCGTGATATACGCCTGATACTCGGGAGCACTCAAATAGGCACAGGGAGCATTGACGCTATCCCAATGCGTGGGAGGCCCGGAGATTTTATCAAGCAAGATCGCGGAAACAATTGTGTTGAAGGAATTGCTCCGAGCAATTTTTAAATAAAACTTCGCAGGGCCGCACACAGCAAAGGATTGGTAGACGCCGCCCCAGAACTGGCGCACCCGTCCGACCGCCAGCGGCTTGAGGAAAGCCGAGGCCCTCGGGTCAGTGCGGTAGGGCAGTAAATCCAGCGTGTAATCGCGCAATTCGTTCGAGCCGCCATGACCGTCCTTATTCATGAAATACGCGCTGAGCCGATGCACGCCTGCCGGGACCTGCACCGTAATCCATAAATCTGGTCCTTCTATTTGCATATTATAATCTTCGCCATGATCGTCAAATTCAGACTCTCTGCGGGTTCCAATAACGGGATCGGACATCACGCGGGCGTCAGACGTTCTCAGCCAGTGTATCCACCGGCGTATACTGTCGGTCGGCACGCGATTAGGACCGAGATCACCGTCCGCTGAATAATCAAAATCATTGATGAAGTAATGATTGAGCGGCGAATCCGCCGCGCACATGATGGTGTATTTTTGGCCGAATTTTCCGATCCAGTTGCCCTGCGTGGACCAGTCAGAGGACATATAAGCCCCGTCGCCTGGTTTCATGGTGGACTGGCCGGATTGGGAGAGTTCCGTCAGAAGCTCTTGCAGCTTTTCTGTTGTGGGAGGTTTAGCGGGAGCCGGAAAGGGTGTATCCGTGTTCCGCACCGCAGGGAAATATCCTCCAACCGTTGATGCTGGAAACGATGTGTTGACCAAACCTGCATAAGTGATGCCGTTGCCGTACCCGCCGACCAGTACGCCGCCGCCTTGCAGCGGAAGAAGGGAGCTAACGAAGCTCGCGGTCGAAGTACCGGGCGCAGCGGTCTGGCCTTCGATGTTGAAGGTTTGGCTTGCGGGGTCATAGCATTCTAAAGCGTTTTGCCAGTGGCCGATGTAGATACGGCCATCGCGATCCTGCGCAAGGCTAGTAACATAATCCTGCGAGAGCATATGATCTGGCGATGGAGCAGGCGTGGGCGGCTGATAGACTTCGGGACGTAAGCCGCTAAAGGCAAGTGTAAGCGTGCCGTAAGCATCGGTCGTGACGGGCACATCCTGCGACAGCGCGATATCCTCACCGCCTGACTTGTCAAACACATCCAGCGGCGGCAGCGCAGGAGATCCGTTTGCTGTAACTAAAAATTGCCGCTGCCCAACGCCATTAAAATCGAGTTCAGCAAAGTGCAAGCGCAGCATGTAGGACATATGGGGCGCAAGATTTTGAAACGTGTAAGTGAAATTGCCCTGACGCTCATCCGCGTATAACCCTGCCGGAGCCGGGTGCTTGGCCTTGCTGGTATCGACCATGGCTTGGCTCTTATTCGCATCCCCGCCCAAGACGGTAATATGTACTCCCATCTGATCCACAGGATCATCTGCGGCGTCGAGCGAGATCCAAGTTGATGGAACGGTATCTGTTTTTATGTTGGTTGCTGGCGGCGTTGTCTTTATCGCGGCGGCGGGATTTATCTTTGCACCGGGTACAGCGATGAACTTCTGATACTGCGGAACGGTCATCAGTTCCAGACCGGACACCGTGGCATCGTAAGGCCGATTGCTATAGAGGCCATTGACCTTGTCGCGGTAGTCTGCGCCGCGCCAGAATTGCCAGTGGCTCCCGCCGTCCACGCTGGCAGCAACTCCGCACCGCGTTCCGGCCCATATCGTGTTTCCATCCCTGGCGGTGAGCAGGCAGTTGATCTCGCCGGTGGGCAGCCCGGCTCCCGAGGCACTGCGCGGCATGTAGTCAGGGCCGGGAATATGATCCCAATGCGTGAAGCCGCTGGCCGCGCGTCCGACAAATATGCCGTCGGTCTGACTGCCGAGAATCAAATCCCCCAACTTATTGAAGGTCAAAGACGTAGCCTGGGGAAGCGATTTCCCCATGGGAGCCAGGATGTAATCCCACGAATCTGCTGCTTCTTTGTAGACGGCAATTCCGGCTTCGGTTGCCATAAACACGCTGCCCGTCACGGGAGAAACTGCCATGGCATAGACATGTGAGCCGAGCGGGCCGGTGAGTTGGGAATAATTTTTCCAGGCGTGTCCGTTCCAGACATTCACCCCAGAATTATTCGTCCCGGCAAACACCCGGTTTTTCCGATCAACGCACAGACAGTAGGCGGTATCGTCTCCCAGGCCATTCGATGCGGCGGTCCAGTGATGCCAGCGCGATTGCGGCGGTAGACGCCGGTCGTAGGCCCAGATGCCTTCTTCCTCTGTCCCGAAAAAGGTGACGCCATCATGGTCCGTACACATGGACATGATGAACGCGCCGTGCCCCGGCAGTTCGGGCGGAAGCGGCACGCTCTGAATTGCAATGGGTGCTTTGGCTGTAACCACGGCATGGGAAGATTTCTGTGAATGCTTGGGAGAGGGGTGATGTGCTGACGGCAGAGCCGAGCCAACAGAGCCATCACATGCAAGGCATGTCACGGCAACTAAAGCAGCGTAAGCGGTACGACGCGAAAGGCGCATGAGACTTATTGTTCTTTAACCCAGGAAGCGAAACGGCAGTCTATCAGTCCGCGCCATTCATGAGCGATACAACTTGCTCTACAGCACTATTGTATGAATAGTGTCAAAAGGGTCCGGTGTTACAGGTAATCGTACAAAAACTTTTGTGGAGAATTCAGGCTCAGCAAATTTGCATTCTAGTGGGAGAATTTTGATTCAGTGAGGGGATGGTCATGCAATGTTGTAGAGCCTGGCGAGGAAGGAAAAAGCAATCAGCCTCCTGGTTAGCGAAGGCTGATCAAGCTTGAGTGTAGTAGGTCAAGCACTTATGGATAAGCAGCATCAGTATACCGGATTGCTTCATTAGAATCGAATGGGTTAATCGAGTGATAGCCGAATCGTAGCCCTATGAAAAAGTATCGTGCCATAGGTAGTTCAGTGCGACTTGGGCGTGGTGCTACAATACTGTTGACAAAATCGAGCTCATGTTCGGTGCAATTATGGAGGTTCATCTTGGCAGATTGGACAGGCATCTTTCTTTCCGTCCCTATCGGTATATCAATCATTATCGTTACGCCCAAGTTTCAGGACTGGTATGGCAGTTTCAGTAAGCGCATGGCCCTCCGTATTAGAACGACCAAGCAGTCAGAATACAATCAGGTCGTGTCTTATAAAGAGAATCCGCATGCGTTCACTCAATATCTGATTGCAATCATTCTTCAGGAGATACTGATAGCCTCTCTAATTGCGGTTGGTGTCGGATTTCTCCTGTGGCTAGGCCAACTAAGTAATATTTTCATTCCAGCATGAATCCGAATAATCTTAAGGGGCATTTACCTTTTCTGTACTGAACTTCTTGTGGCATCGGGCGCTATTATCATGGTGAATATTTGTATTCCGGCGATAGCGTACTGGGCAAAAGTTAGCAACTTTTCAGAGTATCACGAATCGTGGCTTAACCGCCGATTAGGGTTAGGGTCTTGTAAATTGTCCCCATTGGCAGGCGAAACGATTCCGCGTGACGTGGCGGTTGATGTGCGCTTCCACTCCGTTCCCCGAGACGTTTCGGTATGGCTTGCCGTGGAAATTCCGGGCAAAGAAAAAATATGGACAAAGCACCGCACCGAACGTCCGATATCTGATGGGACATCTACAGTGCGTATCAGAGAGGGCGGGGAGCGTATGGCATCGAACTGGAGGACTACCGGGACGTCAACCAATTACGATTCGCCGGCGACTTCCGGCCGCACTCGCATCATTGGCAAGTTCTTCGCGACACACGGGCGAGCAATACGAATTCGGCAACGATCGAAATTGACGGCGCCCGTCTTATGAACTTTTGGACGCTGTGGGGCGACGGAATGTACGACGTGTACCGCGACATGGACGCCAACGGCTCGTTGCTTCGCATCCGGATTGACCTTGCGACATCAGCAAAGCCTAAGTTCGAGAAGATGCTGGAGAAGCATCGCCAACCTGACTAGCAGACAAGCCAAACGGACGCGAGCATAAAGCGGACTTCGGTTGAGAATTGGGCGAACCTACGGCTGGACCAATGGTGGAAACAACCATCGTCATGTTGACAACACTTTGTCCGTATAGAGTCCGTGCTACCACGAACTTTTCCGTGTATTCTTGGAGAAGACAATCCCATTGGTCAAACGAGTGGAGATGTCAAAAGCACTCGCTAAGGATGAGCATCAAAATCGAAGGCGGGGATGACGTTATCGCTGATAGTTAGAAATGTAGGGTTATCTCACATGGTGGTATTACAAAATAACAGCCTCAGCAACTAACTGAGGCTTTTTTTATTGGGAGCCCCAACTAAACCTATCGCCACAAATAATCGATTCTTTAATCCTCGACACTATGACGTCGAGATTAGGATCCTAGCAGGCCAACTACTCAGGAAGCAGATACCTCGTTCAAGCCAATCTAAGGCTCTGTAAGGTCAACCTTACTATGCGCACGGCATCATAAGGTCGCATCCGCACCACCGGCAAACAACAGAATTTTATAGAGAATCTGCTCACTGTTGCGTTAAAGACCAGATCGAAGCCTTAGTCTCGCATCAGGCTCTCCAGTCCGGCAGCTACGTCCGAAGAGCGGCGTTACCTGAGCGACTTCGAGAGCTAGGTATTTGGCGCTAGTCTTCGCTACGGAATGCGTTCCACTGAAGGCGGCTGCCAAGTCCCGTTGAGGATGGCCTCTTTTGGCCAATACAATCGAATAATCAGGTTGAAAGGGCCGTTCCCCGACGGAAGCCAGTTGGCCTCCATTTCGGGATCGGGATCCTCGTTCTGGATATAGAGATCGAGCGAGCCGTCCGTATTAAACTTCAGATTATCCCGGTCGCCAATAGCAAAACGATCGACTGGATTCGCAATGAAATAGCCGTCCTTGTCGTAGGCGGTGAGAGACCAAAAGGCGTTTACCGGAGGCATCTGGTCCTTGGTGAACTTCATTCGGTAGTTCCGCGAGCCGTCGAGCGGCTGGCCCGTGCTGTCCGTGAAGTTGCTGATGTAGACCGCATCTTCCCGTGGGTTTGCGCCGATGGCAAGGCGAGCGGTTATAGCGCGGCTGACATAATCGGTCCCATAGCGGCCAAGGTGTTCGATGAAAGTATGCCAGCCCGGCTTAAACTTGCCCGAATTGGTTGCTAAAGCCTCAATTCGCGCAGACGCTGCCTGTGCGCCCGCATTTACAGCCTGCAATTGCTCCGACGTGAGCTGTGACTGACTGAAATCTTCGCCCGGAACAATACTGATGTGGGCAATGTCGGCGATCATGGTAGCGTCCGCCTTATGCGGAGGGTTCCCCTTCATTATTTGAGCAAATGCCGCGAAAAACTCGACTGGCGTCATCTGCTTCACGCGTTCCGGAGGCGTCCTATCGCCCGCCTGCCCGAATGCCAATGGAGATCCGAGCGTCTGTTCGCCGTTCGGATATGCACTTAGCGGCATGATGCGCATGCCGTGCTGGAACGCGTGGACATTTTCGTAGTCAGCAACACCGTTAGTCTGTGTGCGCCCGAGAAGCCAAACGAAGTTTGTCAGCGCATCGTATCGGGTGACATGTTCCGGAAGCTTGCCGGTCCAAGCTGGCCCTACAATCGCAAAACACTGTTCCGCTGTCCCCGTTGTTCGTTTGCCTGGGTCTGCAAAGGTTTCGGTCCACGCATCCATGAACTGAAGTAGGTAGTACCGGCTGCCCGAATTGGGTACGTCGATTAGCACTGGCTCTTCTGTCAAATCGATCCATGCCATAGAATAGAGTGTGTCGGCGTTGGGCCTGATAACCTTACGAGTATCCGGTCGTGGGAATTGAGGGACATGCGTAAATTGGTTGACGGCCTGACCTTCGCCAGTCGCTTTGAGTAGTATGAGAGGATATGCGTAGATGTATGCGCGTTCGGCAATGTTTTGAAGATCGGGAGGAGTGATTTGCGCTGGAAGCGCTTCTGTGTTGAGAATCATGGTTATAGTCTCCCACGTGCGAATTGATACGTGAATTCTACCTAATTGCCTGGCGGTGTGTCGAGAAGCAGTAAAGGGTCGCGGACGTCGAGTTCAAGTACACTCGGGCAGCGTCTATATTTACGAGCCCCTACTAAACCTATCGCCACAAATAATCCGGTCTACAATCCATCGCATTATTCTGTAGCACTTTACATTCCGGCAGGCGGATTACATAGAAGTCGGGTTCCGAAACCGAATCTTGGTGATTAGTGGGCGCGAATGGAAATACTTGTCAGATTATGGCGGTAAGAAGTCTTTTAATCACAATCAGCATAAGGCGAGCCACCGGAAAGTCCTATGCATCATGATGATCTATGTCATTGGGCCACTAATTAGACCGGACTGGAACTTACCTAGGCAGCAGGCAGTGTCGATATTTGCACGGCAAGCTTTCTTCGATAGGAATAGCGCGGATAGGGTAGAATACAATACATCAGGAAA
>Ga0302307_10003147_pt1 | contig 10043 bp, 9 predicted proteins | sample III_Palsa_E3_2_FD_200530 | JGI IMG/M metagenome (GOLD analysis project Ga0302307, IMG submission 200530) | Peat permafrost microbial communities from Stordalen Mire near Abisko, Sweden - III_Palsa_E3_2 | ecosystem: Environmental > Terrestrial > Soil > Palsa > Peat permafrost | place: Sweden... | reverse complement strand
AACAGGGCCAGCAGGATGCCCAGGGCTAAGGAGTCACACCGGGAGGTACTGCCGTAATAGATGAAGCCCCCGCTCCAGCCGGCCAGCATGAAGCCGAGGCGGCTTACGGTCGCCAGCAAAAAGGTAACTATAGCGGATACGATCAGGCCTCGGCGTCTGAAAATCTTCATCAGTACCGGCCATATGAGATAGAACTGCTCCTCGATCGAGACCGTCCACAGCGGAGAACAGACGGACTCCGGTCGTCCAAAGACAGCATGGACCCAGTTGCCGACGAAAAGCAGGTAGCCGGCAACGTAATACCAGGGAAGGTGCTGATCGGCGACGGTGTGGGCCAGCACGGCGGCTACGGCGATCAGCAGGAAGTAGAGCGGCCAGATGCGCAGGATGCGCCGCAGATAGAACCGGCGCAGCGAGATGGCGCCGGTTTCCTGCCGTTCCCGCAGCAGGATGGAGGTGATGAGGAAAGCGCTCAGGGCAAAGAAGAGATCGACTCCAGCCGCGCCTGACTTGGCGATCGCCCCCCACAGCCAGGGTACGGGCAAATGGAAGCGCGCATAAAATGCCGGCTCGAACGGGAGCGAGTGACAGACGAAGACGCCCAGAAATGCGTAGAACCTTAATCCGTCGAGCTCCGGCTGATAGAAGCGCCGCCCGGTATGCGCCGTCACCATGGGGACGGCGTTTGCGACTGTCGTCAATTGCCCCATATCGTACTCACTCTCTCGAAAATAAAGCTGCGCCCTCCAGACATCGAGTGGGTGGCCCAGGTCTCGCTTTTGAGCAAACTCGCTTGCTGCCGGCAAGTGAAGTGGTGGAAGGAACGCGCTTTGGGCTCCATCCCCTCCACCAACTGACGGGTGCCCCATCCTTCGCGTTCTTTGCGAAGGGTGGGATAGTCAGGTCTCACCCCCTGACCTCCCACGGAAAGCAGACTTGTTCCTTAGGAGACCTGGGTTTCTCCTCGCAAAAGGGTCCAGGCCGGAACACCCAGGTCTCAAAAGCGAGACCTGGGCCACCCACTCAATGTTCGTCCGCGCCATTTTCATCTTCTTAGAGTGGACCGCAGGCCCATCGATACTCCTGTTTGGTACCGTTCGGCGAGCAGCCGCTCGAAGACCTTTTCGAGCCGCCCAGTCTGCTGCGCCAGGTTGAAGTGATTTTCGACATTCCTCCGGCCGGCGAGCGAAAAACGCTGCCACAGTTCGCCGCCCTGAAGCAGACGGAGAATTGCCTGGGCCAAGCCGCGGGGGTCGCGCTCTTTTACCAGCAGACCCGTCTCCTTATGCCTGACCGCCTCGGGAATGCCTCCACTGAAGGTGCTCACCACGGGCAGACCCATGGCCTGGGCCTCGATAAACACCATGCCGAAGCCTTCCGCATCGCCCGAGGCGGCAACCACGCTGGGCACACAAAAGACTGCCGCTAGTGCCATCCAGTCCTTGACCACTCTGCCTGGCTGCGTACCTAAGAAGCGACAGCGAACGCCCAGCGCTGCGGCTTGCGCCTCGTAGCGCGAGCGCAATGGGCCACCGCCTATGACGACCAACTCGGCTTCCGGGATGTGACGCTGGACCTCCGCCATGGCGTCGATCAGGCTGCCACAGTCCTTCTTCTCCACCAGGCGGGCAACGAAGAGAACGATTTTCTGCCGCTGCCCGGTTGCCGGCGGCTGGAACATTTCTATATCCGTGCCTATCGAATGCGCGATGGTGCGCTCCGGCGGGTATCCGAGATCGAGTGCGCGCCCGCGAACAAAGGCGGAGCAGGCTAGGAAGAGTGCGCCCGTTTTCTGCAATGCCGATCGTCCGCGGAGGTACTCGCGGCCCAACCGTGTGGCCCCAATTGCCTCATCGGTCATGGTCACGTCGAATCCGTGCAATGCGGTCACCAGAGGCACGCCGAGCCGGTCCGCAAGCTGCATCGCCGCGTAGCCGTCGGGTGCGAAGTGGGCATAGACCAGCCGCGGAGCCCGCGCTTGCAGGCGCGCGAGCTGTTCGCTGCTGGGCCCGGCGTAGCGAAAGCGCAGTTCGCGTAATTTCCCGCGCCATCCGCCTCCATCGACCGTCCAACTGGCTTCTGCAGGCAGTTCGATCCCAGCCATCCTGCGCCAGCCGACAAAGTAGGGCGAAAACTGTTGCATCGCGGCGGCCTGGGTCACGATGAACGTTTCTGACGGGGGCAACAGCTGGATGCGAAAGATGACCACCGTCCCCAGGGCCGCTTGCTGGGTGGCTGGGTGCAGCGATGGCTTTCTGAGGGCAGCTGTGCTCACGCTCCGGCCACCTCGCGATAGATTTGCTCGTACTGAGGCACGATCCGGCTCCAGGAAAAACGTTTGCTGGCAGCGCGCGCCGCTTCCCCGATCTGTTCGAGTTGCTCGGCGGGCATGGACAGCACTCGTTCCATGTGCGCAGCAAGCCCGCTAGCCTGCTGGTCCATCAGCAGGCCGCTGACGCCGTCTTCAATTACGTCGGGGTGCGCGCCCACTCGGGTGACCAGGACCACTGTCGCCGCACTCATGGCCTCGATGGTCGACAGCCCGAAGCCTTCGTAACTGGAAGCGGACACGAACAGGTGCGCTCGCTCCAGCAGGCCATAGACCTGCTCGCTGCCGGCAGCGCCATGAAAGTGCACGCGGTCCGTGAGGCCAAGCTCCATCACCCGTCGTTCGAGCCCGGCGCGCAGCGAGGAAAAATCCGCTCCCACCCACTCCAACCGCAGATGCGGATAGCGATGCTTTAACAAGGCCATCGCCTCCAGCACTTTGTGCACACACTTGTTTTCGGCCAGCCGGGAGATACCCAGCACCAATCCGGGCTGCACCTTTTTTTTGAGGCTGCAGAAGCCATCGATGTTGGCCCCGTTCTCGATCACGCGGATACGCTGGGAGGGCACTATCCTCGAAAAGACTTCGCGATCGTGCTGGCTTACGCACACCACTGCCTGCACCCCGCCCAGAGACTGCCGGGTGACAGTCTGGAAGTACACCTGCTTAAGAGCCCGTGCGCGCTGGGTATGAAAGAAGCCGCCATGCGTGCTGACTACCAGCGGGATGCGATGCAACAAGCGCAGCAGGCTCAAATAGTCGACAAAGAAATCGATGGCGTGGATGTGCACCACGTCATAACCGCGGACGGCGCTTAAAGCCGCGGGCGCCACGGGATAGCGCTGTGGGCCCCAATGGCGCATGCGGTGCACGTTCAGCCCGGCTTCGATGGACTCACTGGGGGCGACGGCGCCGGAAGAGAAAAGCAGGCGCAGGGTCGCCACCTGGACCGTGTGCCCATTGCGCTTGAGGGCAACGCTAAGACCTTCCACCACGCTCTCCATGCCGCCTACGGCAGGAAGGAACTGGCGTGTGAGCTGAAGGATTTTCATCGCACCTGCACCAGGGAACGAAAGACCGGGCGTCGGGCCATCCAGTTACGCAAGCGGCGGCGGCGGCGGCGCGGGAGCAGCCAGATGGCCAGGAAGATGACATAGTCGATGGGCATATTGCTGCCATGGCGCAAGGCTTCGAACAGCAGCCCGAAAAAGGCGCGCCATTCTCCCTGGTCTGAGGCTTCAGCAGCGATCTGGTACAAGACAAAGCCAGACAAGGCGCGAGGGGTGAACAGGTGCCGGTCGCGCCGCACCCAGTCGAGGGAGTAGCGCCAGTCGGATTTGTTGCTGACCGTGGCCCGTTCCTCTTAGATGTAGTGAACGGCCAGCACCTGCTCGGCAAACAACACCTCGATTCCGGGCAGAGAGGCCATACGCAACACCCACTCCGTATCCTGGTGCTTGCGCTGACCGCTTTTGAAAGGCTGCATCTGCATCAGCGAGCGGCGTAGGAAGAGGGTTGAGGTCTGGATGTACCCCTCGCCCCGGGTCAGGCTGCGGCGAGCCGTGATGTATTCGCCGATTTGTTCGTTGCGGGCGGGTAAACGGCGCGGCCAAACATAATCCCGATCCGGTGTTCGGGCGATCATCCTGCAGGTCCCGATGAGCAACGGCGCGGTTGAGTTCCCCACGGCGTCGAGCTGGGCCTGGAGCTTACCTGGCATCCACTCATCGTCGTCATCCAGAAACGCGATCCATTCTCCTGACGCCGCATCGACGCCGCGGTTGCGGGCATCCGATCCGCCGACCTGGACGGGGAGGGCCAGCAGGCGCAGCCGCCCATCCTCGCGGGCCCACTGGTTGACGGCACTGGCGGTGACGGGATCTTCGCCATCAATGACCACGATGACTTCGATTTCGCGCAGCGTTTGCTTGAGCGCACTTCTCACCGCACGTTGCAGCAACTCAGTTCTTCCCCGGGTGGGGATTACGGCAGAGACAATCACCAAGGTTCAATCTCCTTTCCGGGCCGGGTGCAACAGAGGTCCATCAAAATTATGCGTATCACCGGTTGTTCGCGTTGCTTCTACGCGCGACGGGGCGCTGCCTGAAGCGCTTCGACCATCGTGTAATAGGCGGCTTTCGGCTGGCAGTTGGCATCGAAGGGCAACGGACGCACGGGCAACCCGTCCTTCCGTGGGCGATATCCGGCGATCCAGGTAAAGCAATCCGCCAGTCCCCAGGTGACGATCCCCTTCACTGCGGGCTGACGCAGAGTGGCGCTGAGAAATTTTCCATATAAGTCCCCGACCGCCTTATCGCGCGCTGCCGCATCCGCGGGTAAGGCCACGTCCTGAACGTCCAGCTCGGTGATGAAGATCTTCATTCCGCGGCTGGCCAGATCGGCCAGGAAAGCCTCATAGCTCTGGTCGCCCAAAATGGCCGCCTGTTCACCCCGCAGGTGGGCCTCAATGCCGATGGCGTGGATGGGAACACCGCGCGCCAGCATTTTGTCGAGCAGGTCGAGCATTGCCGTACGCTTGGGCCGGCCAAAGCCGTTCGACACCTCGAGATAGTTTTCGTTCCACACCAGCATGGCCTTCGGATCGGCGGCAGAGGCGGCCCGGAAGGCCGTCTCGATGTAATCGACCCCGCAGTTCTCGAGCCAGGGAGTGTCGCGCAGGCCATCTGCCCGATGACTTCCCGGATCAAGCACTTCATTGACCACATCCCAGGAGTACAACTTGCCGGCGAAGTGGCCGGCAACTTTTTGGATGTGGCCGGTCATGATCGCTTGCCCGGTAGCGGGCGTGAGCTGAGAGACGACCCAGCCGGGCAGAGCATCATGCCAGACCAGGGTGTGGCCTCGTACCTTGATGTGGTTGCCGGCACAGAAGGCAACAAAGTTGTCAGCGGTCTCAAAGTCGTACACCCCTGGCTGGCTGCTGAGCGAACTCCACTTCATATGCAATTCCGGGGTGGCAATATCGCATTGCTCCACGAATAGCTGCTGGTAGGCAGGGGATTGAACGAAATATTTCAACGCCAGGCAGGAGCCGAACAGCAGACCCTTGTCTGCGGCCAGCCGCTGCAGGGGAGCGGAAGCAGCCTTAACGGCGCCATGAGGCCGGAACCAACTGGCCAGCCCCAGGGCGCCAAGCTGTGCAGTGAAATTTCTGCGGTCTATCTTCATCGATCCTCACCTTCTTTAACTGCCGAGTGGGGCGCGGGCTCGCAGCTTCACCACGTGACGGCTGCGGGGGTAATCGAGCAACAGCAGCAGCAGAATGTACCAGGGCTCGATCAGATAGCGGGAAAACAGACGGCGGGGTTCGTTGGCCAGTCGAAAGGCCCATTCCAGACCGTAACGCCCTGACCAGCGAGGAGGAGTTGGAATGGCGCCGGCAAAGTAATCGAGAGCCGCCCCACTGGAGGCCAATATGACATGTGCGTCCAGGCGGGCATAGTTTTCCTGAGTCCACAACTCCTGACGCGGCATGCCCATGCCCACCATCAAAAGATCGGGATGGTAGGCGTTGATGCGCTGCAGCAGAGCTTCGTTCTCAGCGCTGCCCAGGCTGGCGTCGAAGTACCCATCCTGCACCTCGAATTGCAGGTCCGGATAGAGCCTGCGCAACTCTGCGGCCCCCTTATCGGCTACGTGTTTGGGGGAACCCAGAAGGAAGACCCGCCACCCTTTGCCTTCGGCTAACTTGATCAACGGACCGAACCAGTCCGCGTTGGTGACCCTTTGGTCACGCTGCAATGGGTATCCGTAAAGCCTGCCTAAAGCGACTAAAGGCATACCATCCACATAGGTCCAGTGTGCGCGGGCATAGAATTCGCGCACCTTGGCAAATTTATGAAGCAGGTAGACACTGTGCAGGTTGTGATTGGCGATGATCCATTTCTGGTGTTCGCGGATGCCTTGTTCTACCAGATCATTCAATTGAGGCAGCGACCGAGGTTGCAGCGTCAAACCCAGGAAAGCAACCGTGTCGGTGCTATTTGTGTACTCTTGCCTTAGGGCCGTCATGCGGGGGATCTCCCGGTTAAGGTGCGGAGGTAACACTATTTTGCGTATAACAAGGCCTTCGGAGCCATGCAGAATAGGGTCAGGCAGCAATCATGCGTGTGGGTTATTACACTCGTGACACTTGATAACGCAAAGGTGACAGAATGGTTGACGTAAATCAACACCAGTCTTAGGCCAAATGCCCTACTAACAAATGGCTCCAGTTCAACTTGGAACTTAGTTGTCCTGTTGTGGGACAAACTCATGACCGCTGGACAAGTTGCTAAAGACTTAGCATTGCGATCCGATATATTTCCTTAGCACGATATCTCCCGTGAATATCAAGAGCCCAGCTTCTCCCCGGAAAACCGGGGGCTTGGGTCGCCCAATCATCGTGCGGTCAGGACGGGTTTAACGCCGCGCGCATTCGGAGTTTGCATGCCCAGCACCACTTATCACCTGCTTACCGAGTCAGAGCCATTTTCGGAATTCATTGGAGGGGCGATCTCGCGCTGGGCGGGCAACGTATTGCGCAACAATCCCCAGTCCGTCGTCGTGTGTCCTTCCGCGGATGACACCTGGAACTTCCCCCCGGAGGCTGTCAGCGTGCTGCCTGCGCTAAGGCTTTATAAGAGCTGGCGAAACAAACTCTGCCGCTTGCCCTGGTTCTTTCATCGCTGGGTAATACAGGCCATCTTTCGCCCTCTGCTCAAGCGCATGCGGCCCGGAGACATTATGTGGATTCATAACCGGCCCGAGTTCGCCGTCGCACTCACAGCGCATATTCATCACGCCGGCGGCCGCGTTGTTCTTCATTTGCACAACTCCCATTTGGTCGAAGGGCCGGCGCGGCTCATGAGCCAGGTTCGGGTAGACAGACTGGTCTTCGTAAGTGAGTTTCTGCTGCAACAGGCGCGGGATAAGTTCCCTCAGGCCGGGGCTTCGTCGGTTCTCTATAACGGCGCCGATGAGTCGATCTTCTATCCGGCCGGGGATGAGCATAAGAAATCTGCACCCGTCACGGTGCTCTTTGCCGGACGACTGGTGGAAGACAAAGGAGTGCACGTTCTGCTCGAGGCCATGAAGCTGCTCGAAGAAGAGGCAGTGCCGCTGCAGGCGGTCATTGTCGGCTCTTCCAACTTCGGTATGGGGGAGGAGACCGACTACATCCGGCGTCTAAAGGCCACCTCGCCGGCAACGGTTGAGTTTCTTCCTTATCGCAGCGGGAAAGCCCTGGGTGAACTGTTTCGCGCCGCGGATATGTTCTGCTGCCCCTCTATCTGGAACGATCCATTTCCCCTGGCTCCGCTGGAAGCAATGGCCGCGGGGTTGCCGGTGGTGGCTTCAAGGACAGGCGGAATTCCGGAGGCGCTTGCCTTTGGGGGCGGCATCCTGGTGGAGCGTAGATCGGCGGTCGAGTTGGCATCGGCGTTGCGCCGGCTGGCGGAGAGCCCGGAGCTTCGCACCCGCCTTGGCCAGCAGGGCTATGCGGCATTTCTGGAACGCTTTACCTGGTCTAACACGCGCACCCAGGTGCAGCAGATCCAGAACGCGTTCTCGGTTTGATTGCGTAGGTTAAAGCGGAATTGCCGGCGAGAGTAGAACGCGAATGAGCCCAGTCGATAATTCGAGCCTCATGTTAAGCCGGCGCCGGCTCCTCCATGGAGCGGCGTCTTTGGCCGCGTTCTCTTTACTTCCGGGCTGCGGCTACACTTCGAACCTGCCTTCCGGGGACAGACTTCCTTTGCCTCCTTCCCCGTTCGTCCAGGGTTCGCTTACCGTGATGGCGACCTCCGTAGGGGTGATTCCGCCGCGGTTTATGGGTTTGAGCTACGAAAAGCTAACCATGAGCTATGGTTACTTTCACCCCTCGAACCAGCACCTCATTGCGCTGTTTCGCCGCCTCGGCGCCGGCGTTCTGCGCCTTGGCGGCGGGACGGTCGACGAGCTTCTGTGGACCAACAATAAAACCGGCAGCAAAGCGCAGATCACAGCCGCCGACATCAAGGCGCTCGCCGGTTTCCTGGAGGCGACTGGCTGGCTGTGTCTCTACGGTGTCAACCTCGCTACCTCTACCCCTGCTTTGGCGGCCGAAGAAGTCGCCGTTGCAGTCTCAGCCCTGGGCGCGAATCTACTCGGTATCGAACTCGGTAACGAACCCGACGAATACGGCATACCGGGTAAATTTTTTGCCGGCAACTGGACCTATCCGGACTTTCTCGACCTCTGGAATTCGTTTCGCTCGGCAATCCTGCAGGTGGCGCCCAATGTCCCCTTCACCGGACCGGCTACGGGGGGTGGCAACCACATCACCACCTGGACCTTGCCCTTCGGCCAGGCAGTTACTTCGAGTGAGCTGGTGCTGCTTACCCAGCACTACTATCGCGCCCCGGGCGAATACGTCACATCCACTGCCTCTTTCCTCATCAGCCCCGACCTTCAGCTTACCGGCGACCTGGCAACCTTGAACGCCGGCGCACAGCAGCTCGGCATTCCGTACCGCATGAGTGAATGCGGTTCCTTCTCCAACGGCGGCGCCGGCGGGGTCAGCAACAGTTACGCTTCCTCTTTATGGGTCATCGACTTTCTTTTTGACACTGCTCTTGGCGGGGCTAGCGGGGTAAACATGCATGGGGGCGGTAACTCGGCGGACTACACCCCGATCTCCGATGACTCGGGCGCGGTGATTGAAGCCCGGCCCGAGTACTACGGCATGCTGCTCTTTACCCTGGCCGGCCCTGGGTCCCTGCTCCAAACCCAGCTCTCGGCCGGGGGAGTCGAAGCAACTGCCTACGCCATCAGGGCCGCGAACGGCGGACTCAATATGATTGTGGTCAATAAAGACGCGCTGCAGAGTATGACCCTGACGATTGAGACTAACCAGAGCATCCGGACGGCGACCCAGCTAACCATGACGGGTCCCAGCCTGGCTGCTATCGCTGGAGTTACGATTCAAGGCGCCACAGTCAACAGCGACGGCAGCTTTGCTCCGGCAATCGCCGAGACGCTGACTGCGGCAGGGACGCAGACGACCTGCAACATCCCGCCGCTCAGCGCCGTGCTTATCAGCATCACTTGATTCGTGGAGCCAGGGCGTCCGCGTGAGAACGGGACAGGGAAACGCTAGAGCCCCTTCATGGCAAAGAACAGGGTGTGGAGGAGAATTGCGAAATCGAGAAACATGCCGCGGTTTTCGATGTAGTACAAGTCATACTCGATGGCTTCGTGGATGATGAACTTGCGATCGCCGCTCAGTTGCCAGAGTCCGGTCAAACCCTGAGGCACGGACAGCCGGCGACGCTCAAGCGGGGTGTAGGTTTCGGTGATATAGGGCATCTCTGGACGAGGCCCGACGAGGGACATATCGCCGGTGAGGACGTTGAGCAATTGGGGGAGCTCATCGAGACTGGTTTTTCTGAGGAACCTTCCTACCGGAGTGATGCGGCGATCTTGTGTGCTTTCGGGAGAGCGTCCATATTTTGGAGTGTCCACATACATGCTGCGAAATTTAAGCATGACGAACGGTTTGCCGGACTGCCCGGAGCGCTGGTGGCGAAAGAAGACGGGACCCCGGGAAGTTGTTTTTACCATGACAGCCACGATCAACCACATGGGGAGGGACAGCAGCAGGAGGAGAGAAGACAGCAGCAAGTCGGTGCAGCGCTTGAAAGCGATGTAAGGGAGCGGATGCTGCTCGTCGGCG
>Ga0302307_10003132_pt1 | contig 10071 bp, 8 predicted proteins | sample III_Palsa_E3_2_FD_200530 | JGI IMG/M metagenome (GOLD analysis project Ga0302307, IMG submission 200530) | Peat permafrost microbial communities from Stordalen Mire near Abisko, Sweden - III_Palsa_E3_2 | ecosystem: Environmental > Terrestrial > Soil > Palsa > Peat permafrost | place: Sweden... | reverse complement strand
ACGCCGATAGATATAGAGATCTTTCATTACCTGCAACAGCAATTCGGTCATGTGAGCTGGGAGCGTGTCGTATCCGGGATGGGTATTAAAAACATCTTTCATTTTCTGACCGATCACCGCAAGGAGCAGATTCCTGAATGGCTATCCCAGCGCCTGCAGGACGAAGACCCCGCTGCCGTCATCAGCCAGGCGGCCCTGCATCACGAAGATCTCGTCTGCGCACAGACGATGGAGCTTTTCGTCCGCTACCTGGCCACTGAGGCGTCCAGCCTGGTGCTGAAGCTCATGGCTACCGGTGGGCTCTACCTGGCAGGCGGAATCCCCCCTAAAATACTTCCACTGCTGCAAAACGACAGTTGGACAAAGAACTTCGATAATAACGGCCGCATGCACGACCTGTCGGATAGGATACCCGTGCACGTTGTACTGAATGACAAAATGGCCCTGCAGGGCGCAGCCTATTATGGCGCATATAATATGTAAATAAATTTGGCCCGATTGTATTAAAATAATTACCTTCGGATTCTTACGCTTACCCTTAATTCTTCCCGTCTCAAAGGCGTCACAAAGACGAAAAGGCTCCCACTAGTAGTGTACAGGCTCCCGTTAGTAGTATGCACTTAAGTATTTATTTCATCCTAAATACGTAACAAAATGAACCCCTTTTTGTCGATGATCATGCTATGGCCCTGCAATTTCGCTCCCCTCGGATGGAGTTTTTGTAGCGGGCAACTTCTTGCTATCTCGCAGAACACTGCGCTGTTTTCACTGATCGGCACTTATTATGGCGGCGATGGTGTCACAACTTTCGCCTTACCGGATTTCAGGGGAAGGGTCCCCGTGGGTGCAGGATCGGGTCCGGGACGGAGCACTTATGTTATTGGACAAGCCGGTGGCATCGAGAATGTATCGATGACGATCGCCAATTTACCGGCGCATACCCACCCGCTGTCCATCACGGTCTCCGCATCCAACGTACAGGCTACTGCCATCACCCCTTCATCTGCCGCCAATACCCTGGCTGCCCCATACGACCCGGTAGCCTTTAACGGCGTCAATGCTTACGTCTCCGGTGCGCCGAATGTGCCATTGAATGTCGGCCCCAACGGACCTACCGGTGCAACCGGCAGCAGTCAGCCGATCTCCGTTATCCAGCCTTACCTGGCAGTAAATTATGTCATTGCCTTGCAAGGTATTTTCCCTTCGAGAGGTTAGACAAAAGGCATCGATGGAAAAGATCAGGAAACTAAAGCTGGGCTGGCTATTCCCCTATTCCGGCATTTATCCCGATCTCCGGGAAGACCTGGAACAGGGGCTGGAGTTCGCAATGCGGCAAGCAGGCAGCCCCGTCAAAATCGAGGCCTATCCTGTCTTTGTCCAGACAGGCGCGATGAAGGACACGGAAGACGCAGTCAAAAAGCTGCTGTTGTATGATAAGACAGACCTGGTGATGGGTGTAGCCAGCAGCAAAGTTGTACCGTCCCTTACGCCTTTGCTGGAAAGCCGGAAAACGCCGATGATCCTCCTGAACCTCGGTGCGGATATCCCTAACCGGCAGCTGAGCTCGGATTACCTGTTTTACAACAGCCTCCATCTCTGGAAGAGCCAATGGGTAATGGGTAAGTGGGCACAGCGCTGGTATGGCGGCGAGCCCTCTATCAATATGTCTATCTACGAAAGCGGCTATGGCCTGCACGAATGTTTTAAAACAGGCACGGCGGTATCGGGGGCTGAGACAGTCAAAATGAACATCATCCGGAACATCACCCCGGCCCCGGATACCGCACCCCTGATCCAATATATCCGCGAACAAGCGCCCCGTCACGCTCACATCCTGCTGTCAGGAAAAGAGGGGCAGCAGTTCCTGCAACTGTTCCGGGATGAGAACCTCGGATCGAAGCTGGAATTGACTGTCAATCCCTTTATGGCAGAAGATGGTTTATTAAAGGAGCTTTTGCCGGGCCTGGACCTGTACAATGCCACGACCTGGTCCACTGCCCTGGACAACCCGGCCAACCGCTTATTCGTCGAAGGCTACGGCAATGCGTATGGAATGCCCCCGTCGGCATTCAGCCTCCTGGCCTATGAGGCGGGGCTGGCCCTCGCCTCGGCATTGGAGAAGATACCGGAGAAGTTCGATCCGCAAACGCTGTCGCAGGCATTGGGCGACTGCATTGTCAGCGGCCCCCGCGGAGAGATCCGGATATCGACACGGCCACTGCAGACCAACCTACCGGTCTATATCCGAAAACCGGTCCAATCAACTATGACAGCCCAACCTCTGAACCACATCCTGGCAACGGAACAAGGCATCGAGTGGGATGACCCTTCTTTCAATGCCCCACAATCTTATCTAACCGGCTGGCAAAATCCTTATTTATGCGTTTAAATTTTACACTTCTTCTCTCGCTGCTGATTCTCTCCGGACGTTTATTGGCTGATGGGCTTCCTCCGGGAACCGCACCGGTCATCGGCACTACCACCTTCAACAATGCATTCTCGGCAGCGGTCGGGTTGGCAGGCCCGGGCGCCTCACCTATATCTGCCAAAAATGTGGGCACGGTGGTGGCTACAGGTTGGGATTTTACGGGAACCGCGCCGGGAGATGCCAATATGTCTATCAGTGCAATCGAAGGGGGCGCAAACCCCGGGGGCACTGCTGATTTTGCGATCCGGATGAGTACCGGCAGCGGCACCATCAGTATGCAAAGCGGCGCAGTAAAATCAGATGATGCATCCGCCTTTTTTCTTCAATCTGTCTACTTCCGGTTGGCCGCCGCTTCCCCTGCGAATATTACCGTTACCGGCTATCTGAACGGTACAGCCGTTTCCGGCGCCACCATGACTATCAACGGTATCGCCAGCGACGTCTGGACGGAGTTCGATGTCCACGCCACCGCTGCCTTCCAGGACGTCAACCAATTCGTCTTTACCCAGGCTGCCACGTCCAGCGTGACGCTCACTCAAATGGTCGTCGATCAGATCACCATTGCCAATCCCATCAGCCTGCCACTCACCCTGACCGGGTTTTCGGGCCAGCGTTCGGGTGATAATGTGCTGTTGAAGTGGACCACAGCCTCCGAACAAAATACCAGCCATTTCGACATCCAAAGAGGCACGGATGGCATCGCTTATTCTTCGGTAGGCGTGATCCCCGCCGCGGGTAACAGCACCCAGCCGCTGAACTATCAATTTACCGATGTGCTGCCCGCATCGACAACGTCCACCTGGTACTACCGGTTAGTGATGACCGATGAAGATGGCCAGTTCACCTATAGCCCGGTCCTCACGATCGGGGCGGCCAATCCTTCCACTTTCATCATGAATGCTTACCCGAATCCCTTCAGCAGCCAGGTAACGCTGTCGATCCAATCGCCGCAACCGGATAATGCACTCATCCTCGTCGCCGACATGAGTGGCAGGATACTCCTGACCGAGCGACTGCCTTTGCAACAGGGGGCCAATCTTGTTCCGCTGCCTTTAGGAACGTTGGCAAAAGGAGTTTATACGTTGAGTGTATCAACAACCGGGGCAAAGCACACGATCGGGGTCGTTAAAATGGAGTGAGCATCTAAAGTTCGCGAAGAGAAAAGATAAAGAAAACCATTATATCATCAAATCAATGATCAGGGAAAGGATATCCGCCTGACGGTGACCCTACCTTTACCTCAGTATTTATCATCAGGTTAAGGGTAAAGGTTATGAACGATTCCACAAAAGAGAAAACGGAAAAGGAAAGAGTATTGAGAAAGCTCATCAAAAAATGGCGTTCCACGCAGGGGATGACGGGTAAAGCCAGGGAGCTGTTATCCAGAAATCCCGGGTTGAAGAATGCAGCAGCCGCCAAAAGTTCGCAAATGGCAAACCGCAACGACAGTTAAAATAACCTGAGCTGCCGGATTTTCTGTCGCTCCCGCGGTGGCGTCTTCGGTGACGGGGGCTTTTCCCGGCCGTAAACGGTCCTTCCTCCATATTGCCAGGAATCCCGCCGCTCCTTTTCAATAAATTCCTCCAACCCACCGGAAGGAGTGAAATCCTTTTCCGCCCGCTGTGCCAATTCGCTGAGCCGTCGTACGGCATCCAATCGGTCACTCTGGCCGATCTTTGCCTTCTGTACCGCAGTTTGCAGGATGCCGATGGTCTCATCATATACTTTCACGGGTACGGGAAAAGGATGACCATCCTTACCTCCATGAGCAAAAGAAAACCTGGCAGGGTCACGAAAGCGTGATGGGGTGCCATAGATAACTTCACTCACCAACGCCAACGACTGCAACGTACGCGGGCCCACGCCTTCCAATAACAACAGTTCCTCAAAATCGGAAGGCTGCCGGTCAAATGCCAGCCATAGTATGGCGCCGAGCCTTCTAAGGTCTACATCTTCTGTCCGGACGTCATGATGGGAAGGCAATACCAGCCGCTGGATGTCATGCATCATCGTCTCGGGCTTTTCCCTGGTAATGGAAAGGACGGCATTCCGTGCAGGGGAAGCCAGGCGGTCCGCCAGATTGAGGATGTCGCCCTGAGGGCTTCCACAAATGGCAGTATGTGGTTCTTCCACGAAGGATTGCAGCCCGGCAGAATGCCAGTGATACCGGCGGGCCGTAGAACTGGTCGCACTCATCCCTTGCTGGATCACTGTCCACTGCCCCTCGTCGCTGAGGATAAAGTTGTGCAGGTATAACTGAAAGCCGTCTTGCACGACCGTATTGTCTACTTTGGCGCTCAACTTACTGCATCGCACCAGCTGCGCTGCATCGAGACCCGTGCTGTCGCATGCCTTCCGGATCTCTTCCGGTGCCTGCCGGGAAGAAGCGCCTTTTCCCCCACAGATGTAAATGCCTAACTCCCGGGATAGGGGGTTAATCGATTTTTTCAAAGCGCCCATGACGGAAGTGGTGATACCGGAAGAATGCCAGTCCATTCCCATGACCGCCCCCAGGCTTTGAAACCAGAAGGGGTCGCTGAGCCGGCGTAATACCTCGTTCTTTCCGAATTGCGCCAAAAGAACTTCGGTAACGGCGAGCCCCAGCCGCGCCATACGCTGTGCCAGCCACTGCGGAACATGGCCGTTATGTAAGGGAAGATCTGCTGCCCCGGATCGTTTCATCATCTTTTGATTTGCTAATAAAATTAGCGTTTATTTTTCAATTAACCCTGCCCCCGGTGGCATGAATTTGGCGTATCCCCCATAAAAGCTGAATCTATGCGTAAATTTATTTTAATGACCCTGCTGAGCGCAGGTATGCTCCTGGCGGTCAACGGCGTAAACGCCCAGGACCACAATTACGTGAAAGTACATCCCGCTGCACATGTCACTAAACGTCCGGACCGTCCTTCCCCCAATCATGTGTGGGTCGGTACGGAATGGAACTGGAGCAATGGGGCCTATGTAGAAGTACCCGGACATTGGGATTTGCCTCCGCATGGCCACAAGGTATGGATAGCAGGCCGCTGGGGCAGAAACTCCAGAGGATCTTATTGGGTAGCAGGCCACTGGAGCTAGTACCGGGCCTTCCACCCGCGGCTCCCGGAAATTGTTGCGCAAATTCCACAACCTTGGTATCTGACGAAGACGCCCTCCCGGCCCGATCGGATGTACCCGATCGAAGCACTGTGCTATGAGTAGGTTTGCTTACCTTTGCAGACAGAACAGTACAGTATGAACAAAAAAGAAGAGGTCCTTCAGGACGTCGTCATAAAATTCGCCGGGGACTCCGGCGATGGAATGCAATTAACGGGCAGCCAATTCACTAACAATACTGCCCTGCTGGGTATCGATCTCGCTACTTTCCCGGATTTTCCGGCGGAGATCCGCGCGCCGCAGGGGACCCTACCGGGAGTCAGCGGTTACCAGCTGCGGTTTTCCAGCGATAAGATCTTCACCCCCGGGGACGAATGCGATGTGCTGGTAGCGATGAATGCCGCTGCCCTGAAAGCCAATCTGAAAGCCCTGAAAAAAGGCGGTAAGATCATCGTCAATACGGAAGGGTTCGACGCCAAAAATCTCCGCCTGGCCAATTACCCCGAGGGGGTCAATCCGTTGGAAGACCATAGCCTGGAAAATTATACGGTCTTCAAAATGGACGTGACGAAAATGACCCGGGAGGCGCTGAAGGATATCGCCATGGGAACGAAGGAAAAGGACCGGGCTAAAAATATGTTCGTGCTGGGATTTCTCTACTGGATGTATAACCGGGATATGGACAACACGATCCAGTTCCTGAATGATAAGTTTGGAAAAAAGCCCGAGATCTTCGAAAGCAACAAAAGGGCGCTTCAGGCAGGTTATCATTTTGGCGATACCACCGAGACCTTTACGACCACCTACCGGGTGGAAAAGGCGAAGATGATACCGGGTGTCTACCGCTCGATCATGGGCAACCAGGCTGTGGCCTACGGGCTGATTGCAGCCTCGAAGAAAAGCGGGCTGCCGCTCTTTCTCGGTTCCTATCCCATCACTCCGGCTTCGGATATCCTGCATGAACTAAGCCGGCATAAGGCTTTTGGCGTGCGGACTTTCCAGGCTGAAGACGAGATCGCGGGCATTACTTCCGCTATCGGCGCCGCCTATGGCGGTTCGCTGGGTGTAACAACCACATCGGGGCCCGGTATGGCCCTCAAGGCAGAGGCGATGGGCCTGGCTGTGATCCTGGAGATCCCGTTGATCATTTGCGATATCCAGCGCGGGGGCCCTTCCACCGGCCTGCCCACCAAGACAGAACAGAGCGATCTCCTGCAGGCCTACTACGGACGCAACGGCGAGTGTCCCATGCCGGTCATTTCGGCATCCACGCCCAGCGATTGCTTTGATGCGATCTATGAAGCAGTACGTATTGCCGTGCAGCATATGACCCCCGTCATCTTCCTCAGCGACGGATATATTGCCAATGGCGCCGAGCCCTGGAAATTTCCGAAAAGTTCAGATCTCCCACCGATAGAAGTTAAGTTCAAGACGGAACTTGGCCCTGAAGAAGAAACCTTCCAGCCCTATTTACGCGATGAAAAACTGGTCAGGCCCTGGGCCATTCCCGGCACGCCGGGCCTGGAACACCGGATTGGCGGACTGGAAAAACAAAATATCACCGGCAACGTCAGCTACGATCCCGAAAACCACCAGCTGATGGTCAGGATCCGCGAGGAAAAAGTAGCCCGGATAGCCGATCATATCCCGCCACAGCACCTGGACAGTGGTCCCGAAAAAGGCGACCTGCTGGTACTCGGCTGGGGCAGCACCTATGGTTCCATCAAAAGCGCTACGGCCCAGCTGCAGCAGGAAGGCTACGCCGTTTCACATGCCCATCTTCGTCACCTTCGCCCCTTCCCCGCCAACCTGGGAGAGATCATCCGCAGCTTTAAGCAGGTGCTGATCCCGGAAATCAACAACGGACAGCTGATCAAGATCATCCGCGATCAATTCCTTATCGACGCCAAGGGCTATCACAAGATCATGGGCGTGCCGATCACCAAAACCGAGCTGGTGATGAAAATGCGGGAGATGCTGGGATCGAATAATTAATCAAGCTGCTGCTGAAGGGCAGTACTCAACTTGCCAATATCCGATGCCACTTTTGCAATGAAACCGAACTGGTCGGCCACGGGTTGTAATTCGGCTGCCAGGGCGTTGCCGCGAATCGTCTCGATCGACCTGGACGGAGGTTTCGCGCCGGCTACCGCGGGATGCGGGACGCTTTCACCGGATGCACCTGTCGCGGCCGTTGGAATAGCGGGCTTGTGTTCGAGGATGTCCACCGACGATTCCAGCCGCAGGGTGATATCATCCACTACCGGCTGCAGGGCCGGATTGGCATATTTCATGGCCAGCGGGTCCATATAGTAAGCCAGCGTAGCAATATAAGAAGTCAGCATGTGGCTGGACGCGACGAACTGATGCATTTCAGTGATCTTTTTCTGCTGACGCTGTGGCTCAGACAACATCCGCCCGAAGGCATCGGAGAGATTGGCCAATGCAACGAAAGCGTGTTTCCTCGACAGTTTGTATTGCTGGACCGTCGCAGGCCTCCCCAGGAAAGCCACCGCCACATCCCTGAAATAGTCGATATTGGTCTGCAACGCAGCAGTCATGAAATCGGTCATCCGTTCATGTTCCCAGTTAGGAATGATGGAAATGCTGGCCAGGAAGGCCAGCCCGCTGCCGATCAGGGTATCGATGACCCGGTCGGAAATGACACTGCGAAAATCCGCGGGATAGAGTAAATAAAAGAGCAGCAATACATAAGGGGTCATCACGGTGACACTGACAAGGTAGTTCGTCCGGATAAAAACATAGGTGCCGCACATAAAGAGCATCATCAGCACAAACAATACGTTCCTGTCCTTGATGAACTCAATCAGCATCAGCCCCACCACCGCTCCGCCCAATGTCCCCATGAGCCTTTCGACATTCCTTTTTTTGCTGAGGCTGTAACTGGGTTTCAGGATGACGATGACCGTCAGCAATATCCAATAGCCATGCCCGAAAGGCAGGAAAAGGGAGATGATATAGCCGGCAAGCGTAGCGATGCTGACCCTGAGAGAATGACGGAAAATATTGGAATCGGGGGTCAGGTTGTCGATGATCAGTTTGCGGTCCATGTCCTGGTGTGCAACGAACTCATCCACGTTCAGATCCGGCTTGAAATTCCGGCTCAGCTTGCGGTCATAGGTCGTAAGGCCATGCAGGACGTGCAGCCGGTCATTGATATCCTGGATGCTGTCCAGGATATTGCCCAGATTGACGAAGCCTTCCGCACCCTCGCGCGTCCTCTCCCGCAGCTTCCCGATCCGGGTGGAGAGGGTGGGCCGATCGACCGATGGCTTACCGCTCATGATCGCCAGCCCGATCCCGTCCAGCTCCGTCGCCAGGTCCAGTATCAGCAGCCTGCATTCCTCCATGAGGCCGCTATCGTCAAAGAACCGGTGCAGCAGCCGGTAATCCTGCTGCGAGGTCATGATCCTTTCGAACAGGTCGACAATGTCAAGGAAGATCATCATGAGCACCCGCCCGGTGTGGGTAGATTCCTGTACGATCTTCCGGCTCTTGAAGATCAGCTCCCGCAGCAGGTCCTGCTTCTCCTGGATGGTGATCTGGCTATCCAGCAGCTGCCGGTAACTTTTATCATAGTCCACGTCCCGCGAATAAAAAGAGGCTTTTATCCTCAGGAAGTCCGCTGTCGCCTGGACGCAGTCTCCCAGCGCCTGCTGTACGAGCTTATAAGGACGGAAACTATACAGCACCAGGCTCAGGAGGGTATACCATACGCCGCCTGCCAGCACATAGGCTGCATTGATCAGAATATGCCATCCCTGCTGACGGCGATCGAGGTTCAGTACCATCACCAGCAACGCGTTAACACCAATGGAGCTGGCCCGGTTGCCATAAATGCTCATCAGGGAAAACACGAAGCAAAAGACGACAACCAGCAGCCCCGTCATTAGGGCCGATCCCGAGGCCCAACCGGTTAACAGCGTCACCAGAAAAATAATTAATACACAGGCTATCATACCGTTACGTCGATGATGGATGGGCCCGGGATTATCGGTATTGGCGACGCACATGGCGCCGATGGACAAGACGATGCCGGCAGACAAATTGTTGAAGTAGCCCAGCAGGATGGCCGGCAAAGTGATGCCTGCGGTTATGCGTATTGCCCCGTTTAGATAGTGGCTATTAATAAAACGCTTATATTGCCTGACATAATCCATTTACTACCCTAAGATAGAGGCAAATACCCCATTGAATGAACTATTTTTTTCCGTTTTATTGATTACATTTTACTCCGTAACTTTTGCCCGATCGCACCATTAACCTTAAACGACTGAACTAACATGAGATTTTCAGCTTTATTCCTATTGGCCTTCCTATCCTATGTTAAACTTGCCGCGCAAATGGTCAATGGATTTGCTGGGGACGCCAAAGGGAAACCCCTGCCCGGGGCTACCATTGCATTGAAGGCCCGCGCGGATTCTGTTATTATAAAATTGAATATTTCTGATACCACCGGACGATACGCCTTCTCTTCCATTCCAGCCGGTCTTTATTTCATCACCGTTTCACATGTAGGGTACCTG
>Ga0302307_10003130_pt1 | contig 10072 bp, 10 predicted proteins | sample III_Palsa_E3_2_FD_200530 | JGI IMG/M metagenome (GOLD analysis project Ga0302307, IMG submission 200530) | Peat permafrost microbial communities from Stordalen Mire near Abisko, Sweden - III_Palsa_E3_2 | ecosystem: Environmental > Terrestrial > Soil > Palsa > Peat permafrost | place: Sweden... | reverse complement strand
GATCCCGCGCGGCGCGGCGAGCAGCCACAGCCCGATGCCCACCTGGATCCACACCGCTGCGGCGCCGGCCTGGATCGGGTGGTAGGACCAGGCGGTCCCGGCCCAATTGAGCAGGTGCTGGACCCAGACCGGGGAACCGGCCGCGGCGGGCTCGATGACCTGGGACGGCAGGCCTGCGGCCATGCCCGGCTGGGCCTGGAGCAGCCCGTCGAGCAGCCACAGCAGGCCGAAACCGATCCGCAGCACCCGGTGCCCGGCCGGCTCGGCCGGCCGCGGGGCCGCCCCTTCCGCGCCCGCGGCCCCGGCGTCATGCCGCTCCCGGACGCTGACCCAGACCACGGAGAGCACCGCGAAGATCGCCAGCGCGATGATGGCCTGGTGCAGCAGGGCCGATCGGAACGCGGCCACCACCGTCGGATCATCGACGTTCAGGCCGCTATTCATCCCGGGCATGCCCTCTGTCAACCTCCACGACTCCGCCCCGGCACCCCGCTACGGGCTTCTGGTGGGCCAGCCTACAACTACGAGCAGTAGTAAACTGATCTGCCGTCACCAGTGACATAACGGACCCGCGGCCATCTGCGTTCATCCTAGGGAGGCGACGAAGTAGTGCGCCGAGCCAGGCGACTGCGAGCCGCCGCCGTACCGCGCCCGGTCCGGGCCGGCTGCGGCGCCGTGGCCGGGACGTGCGCGGCCGTGCTGCTGCTCGCGGCCTGCGGCAGCCCGGCCGCAGCCGGAGCGCAGTCCGCCGGGAAGCCGCCCGGCCATGGCCCCACAGTGAAGATCATGGCCCGCTCGCTGTCGGCCGTCGGCACGGTCCTGGTGACCGGCAAAGGCTATGCGTTGTACATGTTCGGCCCCGACAACCATCGGTCGGTGACCTGCACCGGGGTATGCGCGGGCACCTGGCCCCCGGTCAAACTGCCGGCCGGCGGCTCGCTGGCCGGCGGTCCCGGCGTCTCCGCGTCCCTGCTCGGCAGCGACTCCGATCCGGACGGAGGCCGTGTGGTCACCTACGACGGCTGGCCGCTTTACACCTACACCGGTGACATCGATCCCGGGCAGGCCACCGGCCAGGACATCGATCTCAACGGCGGCGACTGGTACGTGCTGCGCCCGTCCGGCCAGCCGCTGATCCCGAGCCCGTGACCGGCTCCGCCGGCCTGACGCCGCGCTGGTCATCCGCTGACCCAGTTCATCCTGGCCCACGCCACCACCTCCGAGGTGGCCAGCGCCGGCCCCCGGGGTGAGCTGGCCGCCGCGCTGCCGGCCGGCTGCTCAGGTGCGGAGCCCGGCTGCGCGGCGTCAGGGTGCCCCGGGGGCTGACACGTTCGCGGTCACGCTGATCCGGCCGGCCCGCCGGAAGCTCAGGGTCAGCCGCACCGTGGCGTCGTTCTCGTACCGCGCCGGGTCCCTCAGTACCACGTCGGTGCCGAACGGGGTGAGCGTGAGCGTGCCCCCGGCCGGGATCGTCAGCTCGGGCACCACCGTGCCGGGGTCTTCCGGCCCGCTGCGCCGGACCAGCACGATGCGGTGCGCGATGGGGCTGCTCACCGACAGCAGCTCGTCCGCCTTCTTGCCCGGGTTCCAAATGGTCAGGAAGGTGCCGGCCGGGCCGGACGGGTCGGCGGCGGCGGTGAAGGCGCGCATCGGGATCGCGGCCTGCGTGACCTGGACCTGCTGGGAAACGATATTGCCGGCTCCGCCGGTGACGACCCAGGCGGACAGCAGCCCGATGAGCACGGCGGCGCAGATCACCGGCCCGGCGGCGGCCCGGGCCAGCTCACGCAGCCAGTCGCGGCCGCGGCCCGGTCCCGGGGCCTCCTGCGCGGGGGCCGGCTGCGTGCCGTGGTCGGCCGTGGCCGGAGCGCTCACTGGCCGTCCTGGCCGAGTCCGAACCCGTCCGCTGACCCGGGCAATGGGGCGGACCGCTTGGCCAGGCGCCGCCGCCCGAAGCGCCGTATCTGCAAACTGTTGCCAGTCACGATCAGCGAGCTGGCCGCCATGGCGATCCCGGCGAACAGCGGGTTGAGGTAGCCGAGCGCCGCGGCCGGGATCGCGATCGCGTTGTAGCCGAAGGCCCAGGCCAGGTTGCCCCGGATCACCGTCAGCGTGGTCCGGGCCAGCAGCAGTGACTCGGCAATCGTGCTGGGGTCCGAGTTGACCAGGGTGAGGTCGGCGGCGCCGATGGCGGCGTCGGTCCCGGTGCCGGCCGCCATGCCCAGGTCGGCCTGGGCCAGTGCGGCGGCGTCGTTGACCCCGTCGCCCACCATGGCCACGGCGAAGCCCTCATCCTGAAGCTGGCGGATCTTGCCGGCCTTCTCCTCGGGCCGGACCCGCGCGAAGACGTTCTGTTTCGGGATCTTCAGCTGAGCGGCCACGGCCTGGGCCGTGCGCTCGCTGTCGCCGGTGAGCAGCGCGGTGGCCAGGCCGAGCCGCTGGATACGGGCCACCGCGGCCGTGCTGCCGGGACGCAGGCCGTCCGCGACCACCAGCACCGCACGGACCGCGCCGTCCCAGCCGGCCAGTACTGCGGTCTGGCCCGCGTCCTCGGCGGTCGCGGCGGCCCGGCGCAGCGGGACCGGGACAGTCAGCCCCTGCTCCGCGAACAGCGCTGGGCTGCCGACCGTTACCGTGTGCCCGCCGGCCACCCCGCGGACCCCCGCCCCGGGCAGCGGCGTGCAGCCGGTGACGGGGAGCAGCCGGCCGAACCGGGCCGCGGCTTCCCGCGCGAGGGCCTGGCCGATCGGGTGCTCGGACGCGTCCTCGACCGCTCCGGCCAGCCGCAGCGCCTCGTCCTCGTCGGTGCCCGGTGCCGTCGTAATGGCCTGCAGCCGCATCACCCCCGTGGTCAGCGTGCCGGTCTTGTCGAAGATGATGACGCGGACGTGCCGGGCCGCCTCCAGTGCGCGGGCGCTCTTGACCAGAATGCCCAGCTCGGCGCCGCGGCCGACCGCGGCCAGCAGCGCCGTGGGGGTGGCCAGGCCGAGCGCGCAGGGGCAGGCGACCACCAGGACGGCCACGGCCGCGCCCCCGGCCGCGGTGCCGGGCAGCCCGGCGCCCAGCCAGAAGCCCAGGGTGACCACCGCGAGCGTGATCACGCACGGCACGAAGATCGCGGCGATCCGGTCGGCGAGCCGCTGCGCGGACGCCTTGGAGCTCTGCGCGTCGCTGACCAGCCGGGTGATCTGCGCCAGCAACGTGTCGGCGCCGACCCGGGTGGCCCGCACCACCAGCCGCCCGCTCATGTTGAGCGTCGCGCCGGTCACCTCGTCGCCGGGGCTGACCTCAGACGGCGTGGACTCGCCGGTAACCAGTGCGGCGTCCACCGCCGAGCCGCCCTCGGTGACGACCCCGTCCGTGGCGATCTTCTCACCGGGGCGCACCACGAACTGCTCGCCCACGGCGAGCGTCTCCACCGGCACCCGCTGCTCGGCACCGTCGCGCAGGACGGCGACGGTCTTGGCGCCGAGGCCGGCCAGCGCGGTGAGCGCGGCACCCGAACGCGCCCGGGCCCGGGCCTCCAGGTAGCGCCCGGCCAGCACCGCGGCGGGGACCCCGGCCGCTACGTCCAGGTACAGCGGATGGCTCCCGCCGGCCAGGCCGAACATGACCCCGGTAGACATCCGCATGGCGTTGTCGCCGCCCGCGGTGAACAGCGCGTAGACGGACCAGCCGAACGACACGGCAACGGCCATGCTGACCAGCGTGTCCATCGTCGCCGCGCCGTGGCCCAGGCCGGTCCAGGCCGCCCGGTGCAGCGGCCAGGCGCCCCAGACCGCCACCGGGGTGGCCAGCACCAGGCTGACCCACGGCCAGCCGGTGAATTCCAGGGCCGGGATCATGGCCAGCGCGATGACGGCGGCGGCCAGCGGGACGCAGACGGCCAGCCGCAGCCCCAGCGCGCGGGCCGCCTGCTCGGCGGCCAGATCCTGCGGCCCGGTCTGCGGGGCGGGCGTGATCGCCGTGTACCCGCAGGACTGGATGACACCGATCAGCTCGCCGGGCTCCCGGCCGCCGGTACGGGCGAAGTAGGCCCGTCCGGTGGCGTAGTTGACGCTGGCCGTCACCCCGTCCAGCCGGTTCAGCCGCCGCTCGATCCGCGCGGCGCAGGCGCCGCAGCTCATCCCGCTGACGATCAGCTCGGCCTGGACGCCGGCGCCCGTCTCTGTTTCGCCGGTCCGTATGCCGGTCATGGGCCGCCCATGTTCATCGACCCGCCGCCCCCGCCGCCGTTCGGGTTCCCGCCGGGGCTGCTGCTCCACGGCAGGTGCGAGTCGAGCGTGACCGGGCCCAGGTGCGCCCCGGCGGCGTACGCGCAGACGAAGATCACCACGAGCAGCAGCAGGAAACCGCACAGCTTCGTGGCCTGGCTCACCGGGCCATCGCCTTCTCTCTTTCACCCGAGCGTGTCTCGGCGGCGTGACGCTGACGCACCTGATCATCCTGCCAGGCGTTAAGCTGCCAGATTGCAGGAACTCTGGCAGTCGACGGGCCGGGCATGACCCAGCGGGCCCGGGGAGGCAGGCGCGGATCATGCTTTCGCCACTGCGTACCCGGTCGGCCGGCCCGCCCGTCGCGGCCCCGCCCGCCACGCGGGAGGTCGAGCTCGCCATCGAGGGTATGAGCTGCGCGGCGTGCGCCGTCCGGATTGAGAAGAAGCTTAACAAGCTGGACCACGTCGCGGCCGCAGTGAACTACGCCACCGCAACCGCCTGGGTCACCGCGCCGCCCGCGCTGCCGGTGGAGGCGCTCACCACCGCGATCGGGAACGCCGGCTACACCGCGTGGCCCACTGGTTCCACCGCGGCGACCGCTGGCGCGGACGCCGCTGGCGCGGAGACTGCGGAGACTGAGGACGGGGCCACGGCGGCCGCCCGGCACGCCGCGTACCTGCGCCGCCGGCTGATCGTCGCCCTCATCTTCTTCGTCCCGCTGACCGACCTGTCGCTCACCTTGTCACTGGTCCCATCGGTGCGGTTCCCTGGCTGGCAGTGGACGCTGGTGGCCTGCGCGGCACCGGTGGCGCTGTGGGCCGCGTGGCCGTTCCACCGGGCCGCGCTGAAGAACGCCCGGCACGGTACCTCCTCCATGGACACCCTCGTCTCGCTGGGCATTATCGCGGCCTGCGGATGGTCGGTCTACGCCATGTTCTTCCTCGACCGCGGCCCGGCGGGCGAGAGCGTGCTGCACCAGCTCAGCCATGGCTCCGGCGGCGGCATCTACCTGGAGGTGGCCGCCTCGGTCACCACCTTCCTGCTGGCCGGGCGGCTGTACGAGGCCCGGGCGCGGCGCACCGCCGGGGCGGCCATGCGCGAGCTGGCCGCCGCGGGGGCCAAGGACGTTTGCGTGCTGACGCCGGACGGGACCGAGCACCAGATCCCGGCGGGCCGGCTGCGGCCGGGGGACATGTTCGTGGTGCGGCCAGGGGAGACCATCGCCGCCGACGGTGAGGTGCTGTTCGGCCAGAGCGCGGTGGACCGCAGCATGATGACCGGGGAATCGGTGCCCGGCGAGGCGGCCGAGGGAGACAGCGTGGTCGGCGGCACCATTGCACTGACCGGGCGGCTGGTCGTCCGGGCGGTCAAGGTCGGCCCCGACACCCAGCTCGCTCACCTGATCCGGCTGGTCGAGCAGGCCCAGGCGGACAAGGCATCCATCCAGCGGCTGGCCGACCGGATCAGTGGGGTGTTCGTCCCCGCCGTGCTGATCAGCGCCGCGCTGACCCTGGCCGGCTGGCTGCTGGCCGGCGGCACCGCTGAGCACGCGTTCGCGGCCGGGCTGGCCGTGCTGATCATCGCGTGCCCCTGCGCGCTGGGCCTCGCCACCCCGGCCGCCCTGGTGGCCGCCTGCGGGCGCGGCGCTCAGCTCGGCATCTTCATCAAGGGGTACCAGGCGCTGGAGTCGTCCCGCGCGGTGGACACGGTCGTGCTGGACAAGACCGGCACGGTCACCACCGGCCGGATGTCGCTGGCCGGCGTCCAGACCGTGGCCGGGACCAGCCGCGCTGAGTTGCTCCGGTACGCCGGCGCGGTGGAGCAGGCGTCCGAGCATGCGGTCGCCGCCGCGATCACCGCGGCTGCTGAGGCCGAGACCGGGGCTGAGGCCGAGACCGGGGCTGAGGCCGAGACCGGGGCCGGGGCCGAGACCGGGGCCGGGCCGCTGCCCGCCGCGCTGAGTTTCCGGGCGCTGCCGGGGCTCGGCGCTCGTGGCACGGTCGGCGGCCGCGAGGTCGTCGTCGGCCGGGCTGCGCTGCTGGCCGAGAGCGGCATGCCGGCCCCTGCGGAGCTGGCCGGGCCGTGCCGGGCCTGGGAGGAGTCGGGCTGCACCACGGTGCTGGTCGGCTGGGACGGCGCCGTCCGCGGCGCGCTGGCGGTTTCCGACACGGTGAAACCGTCCGCCGCGGCGGCCGTCGCCGAGCTCCGGGCGCTCGGCCTGCATCCGGTCCTGCTCACCGGGGACAACGAGGCCACCGCCCGGGCGGTGGCCGCTGCCACCGGGATCGACGAGGTCATCGCCGGGACGCTGCCCGCCGGTAAAGCGGCCGTCGTCCGGGATCTGCAGGCCCGCGGGCGCTCGGTGGCCATGGTCGGGGACGGCGTCAACGACGCTCCCGCGCTGGCCGCCGCCGGCCTCGGGCTCGCCCTCGGCTCTGGCACGGACGTGGCGATCTGCGCCGCGGATCTGATCCTGCTCCGCGATGACCTGCAGGTTGTCGCGGACGCCATCAAGCTCGCGCGCGGCACGTTCCGCACCATCCGGCGCAACCTGGCCTGGGCGTTCAGCTACAACCTGGCCGCCCTCCCGCTGGCCGCGCTCGGTTTCCTGAACCCGATCGTGGCCTCGGCCGCGATGACGCTGTCGTCGGTCTTCGTGGTGTGGAACAGCCTGCGGCTCGGCCGCTTCCGGGTAGCCGGGCCCAGGAGGGACCAAGCCGCCGGGCCTAGGCGGGACCAAACGGCATAACCAGTCATGACCAGTGCGGAACGGTCGCCATACTGATGTTGACTGGTCGCCGCACTGATGTTCACTGGATGCGAAGCCAGCCGCGGAACGAGCCACCGGGCCGGAGGGGCCGCATGTACGGGTACAGCCACGACAAGGACAACTACCTGAGGCGACTGCGCCGTATCGAGGGCCAGGTGCGTGGCCTGCAGCGGATGATCGAGGACGACAAGTACTGCATCGATATCCTCACTCAGGTGGCGGCGGCGACCAAGGCCCTGCAGTCGGTGGCGCTCGGCCTGCTCGAGGAGCACCTCAGCCACTGCGTCACCGAAGCGGTGGCCGAAGGCGGCGACGGCGCGACCGAGAAGGTCCGGGAAGCCTCCGAAGCCATCGCCCGCCTCGTCCGCTCCTGACCTCCGGCGGACGTATATCGCCGCATATCAGCCCACGGCTGGGCCTGGGCAGGCGTACCTATGGCGCGTAGTAGTCTCGATGACCGTGCCCGCCTCAGCTCAGGAAGGACCCCGATGGCCACGACGACCTACAAGGTGACCGGCATGACCTGCGAGCACTGCGTGAACGCGGTGACCAGCGAGCTGACCAGCCTGGACGGCGTCTCCGGCGTCTCCGGCGTCACCGTCGACCTGGTTCCGGACGGCGTATCCCAGGTCACTGTGACCAGCGGCAGCCCGCTGCCCGACACCGCCGTGACCGAAGCCCTCGACGAAGCCGGCGGCTACCTCCTCGCCCCCTGACGCCTCCCATGGCTATTACGCACATCAACGTCATCTCGCTCCCGGTCACCGATCAGGACCGCGCGCGGGACTTCTACGTCAACACGCTCGGTTTCGAGCTTGTCGCGGACACCCCCATGGGTCCCGGCATGCGCTGGGTCCAGGTCGGCCCTCAGCACGGGCAGGCGTCCATAGCGCTGGTGACCTGGTTCGACACCATGCCCGCTGGCTCGGTCAAGGGCACGGTGCTGGAGACCAGCGACCTCGACGGCGACGTCGCCGAACTGCAGGCCCGCGGGGTCAGGATCGACGGCGGAATTCAGGCGGCGCGGTGGGGCCGCTTCGTCACCTTCGACGATCCGGACGGGAACGGCCTCATCCTGCAGGCCAGCACGCCGCCCGGCGCCTGACCAGGCCGGGCCCGCCGTCCGATCGGCGCCGGGCTGGGTTCAGCGGGCGGTCAGCTCGGCGACGGCCTCGTCCAGGCGGCCGGAGCGGGCCTCCTCGATAAGCACCGCGAACTGGTCCGCGCTCATCTGCACCCGCTGCCCGAAGTCATCGGTGATGACGATCTTGCGCTCCGGCAGGGCGTCGTGGTCGACGAACAGTTCGGGACAGCCGCAGCTGCACTGCCCGCACAGCAGGGCGAATCGGGTGAGACGCTCGGCACCGTCCATAACCAGCCTCCGTTCCTCGGCAACTCCAACTGAGCGTCACATGCAGTAAACGGTCCGTCAACCCGTCGCCGCTAAGAACTGCTCCGCCTTTCTTTCTGCGGCACTTATCAATACCCTGGCCGGGTTTGGTGATACCCCCTTAGGGTTTTACCGATACCGTCGCCCCGTTCGATGAATACCGCCGGGGGGTTTACCGGCCCTCTTTACGCGGACTGTCGTAGTCGTTCAGTCAGCGCTCTGAACTGGGACTTCGCCCGGGATCAGGCGAAGTGAGCCGGGAATAGCCGGTTCTCATTGCAGCCCTGCCGGGCGCCCTCTACCCTTTTATTTAATTGTCCCGGCTGCCCCGTGAATCCCGGCCCGTTCCCGGCATTCCCGGTGGCGGCCGATCCAGGCGCGGCGAGCGGGGATGGCGGAAATGAGCGATACCGTGGCAGGGCGGTCCCGGGCCGCAGCGCGGGACCGGCTCGACGCGGCCGGAGCTTCTGCGGCCGGACTGGACGTGCGCCGGGCGCTGCAGCTCGGCCTGGCCGCGATCTGGCTGCTGGACGGCGTTCTGCAGTTCCAGTCGTTCATGTTCACCAAGGCGTTCGGCCAGATGATCGGGGCCACGTCGTCGGGTAGCCCGGTGATTGTCTCCCACGCCATCAACTGGAACGCGGCCCTGGTCGAGCACCACCTGGTGCTGCTGAACGCCATCTTCGCGACCGTCCAGCTCCTGCTGGGCCTGGGCATTGCCTACCGTCCCACGGTCCGGCTGGCACTGGCCGCCTCTATCGTGTGGGCGCTCGGGGTGTGGTGGTTCGGCGAGGGACTCGGCGGCGTGCTGAGCGGGGCGGCCGACCCGGTGAACGGCGCCCCCGGTGCGGTGATCATCTACGCGTTGCTGGCCGTCCTGCTGTGGCCGTCCGACCGGCCGTCCGGCGCGCCGGCCCCGTTCGTGGCGGCCCGCGCGGTCGGGGCCCAGGTGGCCCGGGCGCTGTGGCTGGTGCTCTGGGGCAGCCTGGCCTACTTCGCCCTGACTCCCGCCAACCGGGCGCCGCAGGCGCTGCACGACATGATCGCGGGAATGGCGTCAGGCGAACCCGGCTGGCTGGCCGCCCTCGACAAGCACTCCGCTGCCCTGGTCGCCCACCAGGGGCTGGCCGCCTCGATCGTCCTGGCCGTCGCGCTGGCCATCGTCGCCGTGGGGGCCTACCTCCCGGCCCCGGTAGCCAAGGCCACGCTGGTCCTGGCCATCGTGCTGGCCGCGGTCATCTGGGTGGTCGGGGAGGGATTCGGCACCATCCTGACCGGTGGCGGCACCGATCCCAACTCCGGCCCGCTGCTCGCCCTCCTGGCCCTGACGTACTGGCCGCTGGCCGCCGCGGGGACGCCGCGCGCCGACCGCTCGGTAGCTGATGAACGTCCTGAAGGGATAACGGCATGAGCATCCCCGTGTGGATCCTCGACATCTTCGCCGCGGTCATGCTCCTGGTCGCCGCGGTGAGCGCCGGGCAGCTGGTCGTGGCGCGCGCCTGGACGCGTGCCGGGGCGAGAGACGCTGATATTGCCCTCTCCCATCTGCTGATGGGCGTCGCCATGGCGGGGACGCTGGTGGCCAGCCTGAGCACGCTGCCCAACGCTGCCTGGATAGTGATCTTCGCCGTCATGACGGCCTGGTTCGCCTGGTACCTGTGGCGGGAGACACGGGGCCGGGGCGCCGGCGCTTTG
>Ga0302307_10003127_pt1 | contig 10077 bp, 7 predicted proteins | sample III_Palsa_E3_2_FD_200530 | JGI IMG/M metagenome (GOLD analysis project Ga0302307, IMG submission 200530) | Peat permafrost microbial communities from Stordalen Mire near Abisko, Sweden - III_Palsa_E3_2 | ecosystem: Environmental > Terrestrial > Soil > Palsa > Peat permafrost | place: Sweden... | reverse complement strand
CGCTTCGAAGACAGTCTTGCCCTTGTACTCGGGCAAACCTTCGACAAAGCGGCCGTCGTTATCGAGCGGAGCGTAGGCTTCGAGTCCATATTTCTGGCCGGTTGCAAAGTCTTCCGCGCCGTGGCCCGGAGCGGTGTGCACAATTCCACTGCCCTGATCCAGGGTGACGTAGTCGGCGAGCACAGCCGGCACGCGCAACTCCTTAAGAAACGGATGCTGAAACTGCACGCCTTCGAGTTCGCGTCCCTTTCCAATTTTCGCGAATGGAGCGCCCGGTTCGAGCCCCAGCAGCACAGCCAACTCCGGGTCGCTCATTCTTTCTTCCGCGAGCAGGAGCTTGCCTGCGGCACTATTCACGACAACGTATTCGTAATCCGGATGAAACGCGAGAGCGCGGTTCGCCGGCAACGTCCATGGCGTTGTGGTCCAGATCAGCGCGCTGACGTCAGCGCCAATTCCGAGCTTCCTGGATTTCTCGCCGGCAACAACCGGAAACTTCACCCAGATCGATGGGCTGGTGTGGTCTTCGTATTCCACTTCCGCTTCGGCGAGAGCGGTGCGGTCATAGATGCACCAGTACACAGGTTTCAGTCCGCGGTAAATGTAGCCCTTTTCGAGAAATGTTAGGAAGGCGCTGGCAACGCAGGCTTCATAACTTGGATCCATTGTAAGGTAGGGCTTTTCCCATTGGCCGAAAACGCCGAGCCGCTTAAATTCGCGTCTGTGCGCGTCGATGTAGCCTGCGGCAAATTCCCGGCACATGCGCCGAAACTCCGCAGCGGACACTTTGCTTGTCTTGCCACCCAGTTCCTTTTCGACCTTGGTCTCTATGGGCAGGCCGTGGCAATCCCAGCCGGGAACATACGGAGTTCGGAACCCGGCCATGGTCTTTGACTTCACGATCATGTCCTTCAGTATCTTGTTCAGACCCGTGCCGAGATGAATTTCACCCGTGGGGTAAGGGGGGCCGTCGTGAAAGACGAACACCGGCGCAGCCGCCCGCGATTCCATGATGCGGTGGTATAGCGCCATCTTCTCCCAAGCTGCTAACTGCTCCGGCTCGCGCTCGGGCAGCTTCGCCTTCATGGGAAAATCTGTCTTGGGAAGATTGAGTGTACTCTTCAGGTCGCGCGTATTCGCCATCTAATAGGGATCAAAAGCCCTTTCTACTGATGCAGGCCGGGGAAACTGGGAGCCTCAGTCGGAGACCGTATGTTACAATGAATCCAGAACGGTGTCAGCCGTCCGACGCCGTACATCCTTTTTCGTGGTGGAGCGTCTAATATCAGGTAGAGCCGTGACCGGGGAACCTAGGTAAGCCCTATGCCAGACTTTACTTCAAGACTTGATGACGCTGGTCGCTCGACTACGGAGCCCACGCTCAGGATTGGGCGCCTGCCTTCTCCGGTACATACATCTGCTTTCAAAAGTTTCTTTTCCAACGTTAAGGATTTCCTCTCGGAGCGTCCGGCCAAAATCGCAAGTGGAAAGTCCGACGTATTCAAGAATCCCGAATTTGGCGAAGGGCTTGGCGACAATTTTAAGGAATTTTTTCGCGCGGCGCCCCGTGGGCCGGTGAACTCGGATCTATTGGTCAGTTGGAATTCTGAGTTCGGCGGATTCTGGCAAAACCTTCGCGACCTGATTTCACCGCGGAAGCTGGCTCCGCTAAAGACCACCAGCTCGCCCGTAGCGGTGCCCGAAATTTGGTCCAAGAACACCCAGTTTACGCGGGTGCAGGCGCTTTCGCTGGCATTCCACGTAGTAGTGATCGTGCTGATCATTATTCCGCTTTGGCCCGAGCTGATGTCACCGGGAACCACGCAGGCGAAGACCATGAACGTTACGCCGCTCGACATCACTTCGCCCTATTTACCAAAACTGCCGCCAGGAACTAAAAAGGCCGGAGGTGGCGGAGGCGGCGGAGCGCACGAATTGTTGCCTGCCAGCCGAGGCAAACTTCCGAAGTTCAGTTTGACGCAAATCGTGCCACCTAAAGTGAAGCCGCCGGACAATCCTAAGTTTGCGGCAACCCCAACAGTTCTTGGGATGCCGGACATGAAATTGGCGAGCCCCAATATGGCGAACTGGGGCGACCCCATGTCCAAAGTGACCAACGATTCCAACGGGCCTGGCAGCGGCAATGGAATTGGATCTGGAAATGGCACGGGAGTGGGAAGTGGGAGCGGCGGTGGCGTAGGGCCGGGCGAAGGCGGAGGAGCCGGAGGCGGAATATTTAACGCCGGCACCAACGGATACGGCGTACCCGCTTGCTTGTATTGCCCCACGGCGCAGTTCTCCGATGAAGCGGTTAAGGCAAAGTTCCAGGGAACGGTTTTACTAGTGGCCATCATCACCGCAGAGGGACACGCGACCGATATCCACGTGGCGAAGGGCCTGGGGCTAGGCCTGGACGAAAAGGCGATCGAGGCGGTTCGGACGTGGCGGTTTAGGCCGGCCCTGGGCCCGAATGGGAAGCCTGCGGCAGTCCGTCAAACTATTGAAGTGACGTTCCATCTTTACTGAGTTTCTCTTTTCTGAGTTTCTCCTGCTGACTGCTTTCCCGCGGAAGCTGCTTTCTCGTCTGAACGATTCCAAGGACTCCCGGACTGACGTTTACCTTCAGGACCATCTTATATCTGCGGGCTTGTCATTCTGCTACGATGAACATCATGAAAATTGGAATCTGCACTTCGTGTCTTCTGATTTCTGCCATTCTGGCTGTGGGGCCGCAAGCGGCCGCACAAGACAGCACAATTGAGTTCGTCGCAAAGACTACGCCGTCAAGCGGCACGGACGAACCGGTGCGCGGGATCACCTTTTACCTGCTGCGCAAAAGTTTCGATGATATCGGCAAGGAAGCGGCGGTGACGTACCCGCTGGTGGCCATGGACGCCTTCATCGATAAGCTCGATGTTTCGAAGGAATTAAAAGCGTGGATGAAGAAGAATCAATGTGTGAATCTGGCGGGCGAGGACTTCATAAAGAAACTCAAGCCGGATGACGTCATGAATGTGCCGGAATTCCACAAGGCTTATGTGGATAGGATGACGGGAGACCAGAGCGTTGCCTTTCCGACCCCAAAGTACACTCCGGCTTTGAAGAAAAAGAATCCGGAAAAGTATGATGAGGAGGTAAAGCAATATCAAAATGCCATCCGGGCGTTCCTGGTTTTGAACCCTACCAGCACGGACGGAATAGATCTCGCGCTGGAAGACGTGAACCCGGGGCATAAGTGGGATACGATCGAAGCAAACAGCACGGCTGAGCTGCATCGCCACACAATAGAACTTGCGGAATCGAAGTATCTTGCCGCACGCACGGAAACGGATTTGGAGGGCCACGGATACCTGCACGGTATCGCTCCGGGAACGTACTGGCTCAGCACGCTCGACATCGTTGCGCAAGCGGGCGACGTACGGAAGAAATGGGACGTACGCGTTACCGTACCACCGGGAAAAACAACTTACGTCGCGCTTTCGAATATCAACGCGGTACAACCTCCACACGCCACACCTTAACCGGCTGCCGGGAACGTGACCGACGCCTTCGACATCACTCGCTGGATTACTCAACTGGCGGATCGCGATCCGCAGAATAGAGCCGAAGCCGCGCTTCGGCTCTATTTGGAAGGAAGCGGCCTGTGCACACCTTTGCTGAAACAATGGCTCGCCGATCCTGAATTTCGGGCGCTGACTCTGCCCGGGGAAATGAATGCACCGGCTGGATCGAGTTTAGGACCCGCGTCCATCGTGGTTGGAGTTGCCGTGAGACCGAAAACGTTTGAAACGATCCGCGCGGCAAACAATCACCCCGCGCTGGCGGACGTTCCTCCGGACCAGGATGCCCGGGAATTTGAATTGCATTTCGAGACCCGCATTGAGCTCGATATCCTAACTACGCGAGACCCAGGCGGCAAAGGCGCCATCGCTGGATTCTTGGAAAAATTCGGCGAAGGAATTCAACAAATTGAAGTCTACGTGGGCGATGTAGACCGGGCCACGGAGATTTTGCGTTTGCGATTTGGGTTGAAACCGATCTACCCGGCTGCTCGCGCGGGAGCCGCAGGCACGCGCATAAACTTTTTTCTTGCGCCGGCGCAGGATGGGAAAAAAGTACTAATCGAATTTGTAGAAGCCAAAGCGAAAAATCCGTAGGCCGCGGTAGAAACCACTTGCAGAATTTCGCACTTCATTCTCCGCTCTGCTGCAACAGTTTGGCCACGAGCGCGGTCCATCCCGTCTGATGGCTGGCTCCGAGCCCCGCGCCGGTGTCTCCGTTGAAATATTCATAGAAAAGAATCAGGTCGCGCCATTGAGGGTCCGTTTGAAATAACGAAACGTCGCCGTAAACCGCGCGAAGGCCGTCGCGACGCAGGAAAATGTGCGAGAGCCTGCGAGATATATCCGCGGCGGAATTCCACAGCGTTATCCTGCGTCCTGAATTCGTGGGGTATTCCACTTTGAATCCGTCGCCATAATAGTAATGAATGCGCTGGAGCGACTCTATCAGCAGAAAATTCATGGGGAACCAGATAGGTCCGCGCCAGTTTGAATTGCCTCCAAAAAGATCGCTGGTGGATTCGGCCGGCTCGTAGTCCACCGAGCTGGAATGCCCGTCCGCGTCGAGCACAAATGGATGGTCACGATGAAATTTCGATAGAGCACGGATTCCGTGAGGCGAAAGGAACTCGTTTTCATCGAAAACGTATCGGTAGATGCGCTCAAGTTTCTCGCGATTGGCAATGGTGAGGAGCAGTCGCGTGCCCTTGTCGGATTTTTGGCTCATATCCACATGCTTGCTGACTTCGGGGTTGTGATCCAGGAACCATTGCATCCGTTTGCGGAAATTCGGCAATCGCTCCAAAACCTCCGGTTCGAAGGTTTCGGCGCCAAAGAGAGGAATCAAGCCGACCATCGATCGAACCTTCATTGACATGGGAGTCGTTTGGCCCAGGTGCAGGACGTCGTAATAGAAACCGTCCTTTTCATCCCACAGGCCGACTCCCTGGCCGCCCATGTCATTCATAGCCTGTGCGATGTACACGAAGTGTTCGAAAAACTTGCTGGCGATGTCTTCATAAGCGGGATCCTGATGAGCGAGCTCCATGGCCATCGCGAGCATATCGAGGCAATACATGGCCATCCAACTGGTTCCGTCGGATTGCTCGATGAAATTTCCGGGGCCTAGGGGCTGGGAGCGATCGAAAACCCCTATATTATCGAGCCCGAGGAACCCGCCCTCGAAGACGTTCTTGCCCTGCGGGTCCTTGCGGTTTACCCACCAGGTGAAATTAAGCAAGAGTTTGTGAAACATGCGGACCAGGAACTTACGGTCTTCTTGCCCTTGTACGCGCCCCGCGATTTTATAAACGCGCCAAGCGGCCCAGGCTTGCACGGGCGGATTCACATCGGAGAAATTCCATTCGTAAGCTGGCAACTGGCCGTTTGGGTTCATGTACCATTCGCGCATGAAAAGCACGAGCTGTTCTTTGGCAAAGTCGGGATCGATCAAAGCCATGGCCACGCAATGGAAAGCCAAATCCCACGCCGCATACCACGGGTACTCCCACTTATCGGGCATGGATATCACGTCGGAATTGTAGAGATGCGTCCACTCGCTATTCCGGCCGTCGAGACGCTCGGGCGGAGGGGGAGGCTGCGTGGGATCGCCCTCAAGCCAGCGACGAACGTCGTAGTGGTAGGACTGCTTGCCCCACAGCAGGCCGGCGAAAGCCTGGCGTTGGACTATGTGCGCGTCCTCACTTCCGCAACGGCCGACACGCTGAGTGTAAAACTCGTCCGCTTCCTTCATTCTTTGCTCAAACATTTGGTCGAAAGCGGGACCGAAAAAGTCCTGCGCTGATTTGTGGCCTTGCCCAGGATCTTTGTCCAGCAAGCGAAGGCGGATGGTGAGATTTTTCCCAGGTTGAATTACTTCGGAATAATGTGCAGCCGCTTTCGTTCCGGTCGTTGCCGGATTTACGGCCCCACGCTCGCTCTGAACAAGGTAACGATGGAAAGCGTCTTTCACATACGGCGAAGCATTCTTACTGTCAAACAACCGCTCGGTATTGGTCTCGTTGTCGGTGAAGAGCGGTTCGGGCTTTCCCTGGGCGATCAGCCAGCGCTTGCCGTAGTGATATTCGTTTAGGGCGAATAGTTCCCCACCTTGAAGGCCCTGTACCCGCGCCACTTGCGGCTTGTCATACCCTTCACCCCAGTCCCATCGATTCCGAAACCATAACGTGGGCAGCAGATGGAGAGGAGCCGGATCCGGGCCGCGATTCCAGGCCGTTATGCGGATCAGAATGTCCTCGGACGAGACTTTGGCGTATTCGACGAAAACGTCGAAGTAGCGATTCTCAGAGAAGATGCCCGTGTCTACCAATTCATATTCGGGTTGCAGACGCGTCCGCTTTGCATTTTCCTGAACGAGTTGATCGTAGGGGAACGACCCTTGTGGATACTTGTAGAGGCACTTTAGATACGAACTTGTGGGCGTGGCATCCAGATAGAAATAGTATTCCTTTACGTCCTCGCCGTGATTCCCTTGGGTATTGGTCAGGCCGAAAAGACGTTCTTTCAGAAAGGGGTCTTTTTCATTCCAAAGAGCAATCGCGAAACAGATGTGCTGGTGGCGATCGCAGAAGCCGGCGATGCCGTCTTCGCCCCAGCGATACGCTCGGGAGCGCGCATGATCGTGCGGAAGATACTTCCAGGCGTCGCCGTCCGGGCTGTAATCTTCGCGAACTGTTCCCCACTGGCGTTCTGATAGATAAGGACCCCAGCGCTTCCAGTGTACTTCGCGATCCTCGCTGGCCTGCAACCTTAGCTCTTCCGCAGTGGCCGCCCGGTCTTTTTCTTTTGGCTCGTCGGTCATCGAATCCATGCTACCGCGAGAGGGCTTTAAATCCGCGAACTTTGCGCGAATGTGTTCGGCACCGGAGATATCTCACGCGTAAAGCGCAGCATAGTAAGACAAGCAATGCGCAATTCTGTATTCTCTAATGCGTAGCCGGTGACGATACATTCGGGTGAAAGGGTTCACTCATTCAGACAGCTCTCACAGGAGTCTCTGCGCAGCGAATTGCGGCTGACATCACAAAATCTTCCCGACGTGTCGCGCTGCTGTGCGCAGCGGCGGCGGCATCGGCCGTGGTTTTTCCGATGTTATTTCTGGGAAACGCCTCCGGCCATGATTTTCAATTCCATCTCGCGTCGTGGATGGACGTCGCCGGACAATGGCGCGAAGGTATCGCGTATCCGCGTTGGGCGGAGTGGGCGAACTGGGGTTTTGGTGAGCCGCGATTTATTTTCTATCCGCCGGGATCGTGGATGCTGGGGGCAGGTTTGGCTTCGGTGCTGCCATGGAGAATCGTTCCGGGAGCATTCATTTGGCTAGCGCTGGTTCTTGCAGGGTTCGGCATGTGGCGACTGGCGCGGGAGTGGCTTCCAAACCGGCAGGCCTTGTTGGCAGGAGTGCTATTCGCCGTAAATCCGTATCATCTCGTGATTGTCTATTACCGAAGCGATTTCGCTGAACTCCTCGCAAGTGCGCTATTTCCGCTCGCTGTTCTGGGAGCACTTCGTGTGGCACGCGATGGTTGGAATCGTGTGCCAGGTCTTGCCCTGGTGTTCGCGCTGATATGGCTATCGAACGCGCCGGCGGCAGTAATTGCGACTTACTCGTTGCTTTTGATTTTCGCGGTGGGATGCGCATTGCATCGGAACATATGGCCTGTCCTGCGCGGCGGAGCGGCTATGGCGGGCGGCTTTGGTTTGGCGGCTTTTTATATTTTGCCCGCAGGCTGGGAACAGCGATGGGTTCAGATCTCGCAGGCGCTGGCGGAAAATCTTCGCCCCAGCCAGAATTTTCTGTTTGCACACTCGAATGATCCCGAATTCGTTCTCTTCAACTGGAAAGTTTCAGCAGTAGCGCTGGCAACTATCATGGTGACTGGGATTGCCGCCGTTTTCGTTGCGCGCCAACGCCGGAATCTTTTCGAGCCTTGGTGGGTGCTTGTGACGCTCGCTTTAGCATCCTCATTTCTAATGTTTCCGCCGAGCGTTTTCTTTTGGGAACACTTGCCGAAACTTCAGTTCGTGCAATTTCCCTGGAGATGTCTCTTGCCGCTCGATGTCGCGCTTGCGTTCTTCGTGGCCGCGGCTTTGCAAAGCTCGCGGAAACAACGGCTCGGATTGTTTGCAATTCTTATTGCTACCGCGGCAATCGGAACAACTTTCGTCAAGGACGCTTGGTGGGATAGCGAAGACATCCCGGTACTTGCGGACGGAATTCGTTCCGGGCATGGCTACGAGGGCACGGACGAATATCAACCGCTGGGCTGCGACCGTTATGAATTGCCTGGACAGCCATCTGCCTCATCGGACAGTTCTGACACGCCGGTTCCGAGTCTCAGTAAATCCGCGGAAACTGCAACGCCCAAGATTGCGAAGATTGATCCCGAATCCGGAGCCGTAATGCTGCTGAACGGCGACGACCTCCACGTTAACAGCTGGACCGCCGAAACAAGATTGTTCACCTCGAAGACGAGCCAGCCGGTCGCACTGGCTCTCAGACTTATAAATTATCCGGCTTGGGAAATCCAAATGGATGGAAAAATCGTGGGTGGCGATTCACTTCCGGAGACTGCGCAATTGTCGCTTGAAGTACCCGCGGGCGAGCATTCCGTGAGTGTCCAGTTCCGACGAACTTGGGACCGCACTGCGGGCTCCGCTATCTCGATCTTCTCTGCCTTCCTGCTCCTTGGATTCTCTGCGTACACGCGGCGCAAAACATTACACGTAGCTTAAGTATTCCGACTTTACAAAGCTCTTCCCGCTGCCGCTCCTGAAGCCCACGCCCATTGGAAATTGTGACCACCCAGGTGGCCTGTGACGTCAACGACCTCGCCGATAAAAAACAGGCCTGGGATTCTCTTGCTTTCCATCGTTTGGCTCGACAGTTCATCCGTATCGACGCCACCCACGGTTACTTCAGCTTTTTCGTAGCCCTCCGTATCGACGGGGAGCAACGACCATTCATGAATCTGCTTCTCCGTTTCTGCAAGCGATTGGTTGCTCCAGCTCGGAGGTGCGTGCAATTCCAGCCAGCGCGTCGCAAAACGCTTGGGGAGTAGTCCCTGGAAGGCAGATCGCGCCGCAGAGATGTCGCGAATCTTGGCTCTGCTCACGCTAGCCAACACGTCGCGACCGGGCGCCAGATCGATGCTGATCGGTCGGCCTTTTTCCCAATACGATGAGATTTGCAGAACCGCCGGGCCGCTCAAGCCACGATGAGTGATCAGCATGTTCTCGCGAAATGATTGGCCGTTAGTGGAAGCGATTACTTCGGCCGAGACGCCGGCCAAGTCACAATACTGTTTTCGGTCGTTCGCGCCGAAAACGAGTGGCACGAGCGCAGGTCTTGTTTTTTGGATCTTCAGTCCAAATTGACGAGCGACGTCATATCCGAATGCCGTCGCTCCCATTTTCGGTATCGAAAGGCCGCCGGTGGCGATCACGACAATGGGAGCATGAAATTCGGCGGACTCCGTACACACTTGAAACTCGCCTGTGCGTTTAATCTCGCGGATTTTAGTGTTGAGAAAAACCTTAACGCCGGCAGATTGACGCTCAACTTCGAGCATTTCCATCACGTCCTGCGCGGAACGATCGCAGAATAACTGGCCCAACGTTTTCTCGTGGTACGGAATGCGGTGGGCTTCTACCAGGGCGATAAAATCTGCAGGCGTATAACGAGCCAGCGCGGATTTCTGAAAGTGCGGATTGCTGCAAATGAAATTCTCCGGCTGGCAGTAAAGATTTGTGAAATTGCAACGCCCGCCACCAGAGATAAGAATTTTCTTACCGGCGCGCTCGCTCCGCTCCAGAATTACGACCTTGCGCCCACGTTTTCCGGCTTCGATGGCGCACATCAGTCCCGCAGCTCCAGCACCCAAGACCAAAGCGTCAAATTTGTGAATTGTTATTTGCGCCAAGTGCCTTCTCGAATTTACGGATTGACCTGCCTCTGGATGCCGCTGCTGGTATGCTCAAGGGTAAACTAATTGCA
>Ga0302307_10003126_pt1 | contig 10079 bp, 5 predicted proteins | sample III_Palsa_E3_2_FD_200530 | JGI IMG/M metagenome (GOLD analysis project Ga0302307, IMG submission 200530) | Peat permafrost microbial communities from Stordalen Mire near Abisko, Sweden - III_Palsa_E3_2 | ecosystem: Environmental > Terrestrial > Soil > Palsa > Peat permafrost | place: Sweden... | reverse complement strand
AGCGTGTTGAACACGCCGTCCAAGCCCACCTGCGTTCCCCAACGTTGGTAGGTTTTGACCCACGGGTTGGATGCTGCCGGGTAATACGTGTTGCCGATGCCCGCAGCCGCCCCGGCTCCGACGATCTCCGATAGATTGAAGGTGCTGTTGCCCGAGTTGGTCCTGGTGATAAACAGCCGACTTACCGCATAACCGGTCCGCTTGACGAGTCCGCCTTTGCCCATGGTGTAGTATCTCGGGTCTTCTTTCGTCAGCACCGGTATGATCGCTTCCGTCATGTAGTTCTCTATGCCGCCGTCGACAAAGTCGTGCCAGTAGTATTTACCGTAGCCCTGAGCGCCCTGCCCAAAGGCCGGCTGCGACTTGCCGGCCATGTCAATTCCCGCGAGCCCTCCCACTAAAATGAAATAGGAGTAGTCGAATGTGTCCTGGGTCGCCAGCCACAGTTCACCCTTGAACGTCAGGGGAGGCAAATGCGTGTTGGCGCTGACCGCCCGGTAGTTGGGGACGACCCACAGAATTCGCTTCGGCTGTTTGCCAAATTGGTCATCGGGGTTATTGGCATTGGGAACGGCGGCGGCAGGCGCGTCTGGCAGGGGGGATTTTCCGTCCTGGGTGCCGGCTGTTCGCGGTGGGTTCTGGTCTTGTGAGATATCAGTTAACGAAACATCGGTGGGTACAGCATTGGTGGGCGCAACATTGGTGGGCGGCAAAACATTCTCCAAGCCCAACAGCACCGTTCCTCCTCGGGATGGTTCCCACGAGCGCGCTGGTTCCTGAGCTCGAACAGACGCCGCTGCCGACATCCCGGCCAGCGCTACCACTATGCAAAACAATCGAGTCGCTTTCAAATCTCCCCCCATCCGCATTTTGCTGCCCCGGTCCCATCTGCCGCGCTCTTCACATTCCTGAACAATTTCTGACAGTTACCCAACCTTGGATTGTTTGAATCAGGGTTTGGATGCACCGCGAGGGCAGAAAACAGGTAAGTGGAATCCGGATTGGAAGCGTTAGTCGGAGGCTTTCTGTTGCTTTTTCTCCTGGTGCCGGGCTTGCCTCTTCTGGATGTAGCCGTGAATATCTGGCCAAAACTCCTTCAGCTCATTTCCAAAGGCGTCGAGGCCCATCTGCGTCCCCCAGCCTGAGAGACTCGCCGACCAGCTACGATCAGCAGCGGGATAATAGAGGTTGGAAATGGCGATCGCGGAGGCGTTGCCGGCAAACTCAGGAATGTTAAACGTGTGCCCACCGGAGTCTTCCCGAGCGATGAAAATACGGTCGATGCCATAGCCAAAACGACGCACGAACGACCCCCTGCCCAATCGAAAGTAGCGGGGATCGATCTTAAGGATCGTGGGGTAAACACCGCCCACCATGATATTGCCATCCACCTGATCGGCGAAGGCCGCTCCATAGCGCTTCGCGTATCCCTTCATCCCCTGGCCGAACGCCGGGGAGGAATTATCCGCTTGCCGAATGCCTGCCACGATGCCGACGAGCGTGAATTCATAGGGGTCGAATGAGCCCTTGGCTGCCATGGCGAACTTTTCTTTCCAGGACACCGGCTTCACTTGCGATTGACCATCTACCGTCAGGTAGTTCGGCATCACGTAAAACATCCGGTCGTCTTTCTTCTTTGTATCTTGTGGGGTCGGGCTGCTTGGATTCTGAGAATTACTCTGGGCAGAAGGCTGGTCTCCAGATTTATCCGGCTCCGAAGACGCGGTCGCAGGCGATTGGACGGATTTGGCAGGGTCCGAAGTTTGAGTCTGCGGGGAGCTTTGACCTGTGCAAAAGGCTGCAGAGGATAAGATCGACACCGTCAGTAGGGCCACACGCGCTGGATAACTCAGTTTCAAATTGATGATGGCTCCTTGTTCAGCAGATCTGGTTCAGTCGATCTGGTTCAGCAGATCAGGTCCGGTAGATCAGGCCCGGTTGATTGAGATGTTGCCGAGGCGATGTCGGCCGCTCCGATCGCGTCGCAAGCGAGGGAACCCGTCCTCCCACTCTACCAGTAAGATGCAGTTGGGGGCGAGTAGGCCGTCCGGGCCGGGCGTTCGGGACGCGCACTTTCCGAGGCTCCCTAAGACTAGAGAGCCGTCGCCGCATCCGGCTTGAAAATAATTCCCTGGCTTTGCCTGCTGTTCATCACTACGCGCAGCGGCGCGTCAAATCGTAAGTGCCGCACGCATCCATCTTCGGCGTCGGAAGGCTGCTCGTTGAGCCATTGCCAATCGACCGAGCCTTCTCCGGCATCCGGGTTGACCGTGAAGTAGCCGATCTGGAATGCGGTGAGATTCTGGAAGAAGTGACTGCCTTGCGAAGGCATGACGCGGAAGTCGCGGAAGCCAGCTTCGACGATGACGCGCGCGCCTGCGATTTCATCCCACTCGACGGGAATGCCGAGCCAGGGATCGTTCGATCCCCAGCGACCTACTCCGATCAGGACATACGGGCGATTTTCTGCAGCGAGCAATCCATTGAAATGAGCGACTGCTTTCGCGACTTCCTGGCTGCGGCTGCGCTCGAAGCGCTGCGAATCGACGACGACTACGTCGAACAGATTCTCGATGCGGCCGTTGCCCAGAACTTTGTTGCTTTGACAAAGCAACTGCTGCGGCTCAACGTTGGCGAGCGATAAGTCGTGGTAATCGCGCGAAAGGGTTAGCGGACGAACTTGCACGAAGCCGAACTCTGCGGCTTCATCGAGTTGCTGCGGCAGGCGAACGGCAAATTCGATTTCGACGGGAATGCCCAGAGCGTCTTCGCCGGCTCTTGCCAGAGTTTCGAGGATCGTGGCGAGCGGGAATAATCCTTGTTTGAGCATGGGTGCGAAGCTGACGATGCGCAGGCCGGGGCGGCTCACGCCGTCGTACACTGCCTGGTTGTCGACCGAGTAAGTGGAACCAACTGGGGACAGAGTGCCATCGGCTTCAGCGACATCGAGGCCGAAGCGCATTTCGTGCAGATGCCCCGGGCGGCCTTGCGGGACGCCGTTTAGCGCTAGCGCCCAGAATTCTGTTTGCGAGTTCGCGAGAATGTCATCCACTGAAGAAAACTGCACGAGACTTTGCGGATAGCGCGGGCAGAACATCAGGCACTTTCCACCGTCGACGACGGCGCGGCCGAGTCCTAAAGCGACTGCGGCGATGCCGTCGGCAAACGTCATCGGTGGCACCGGATAAAAATTATGCGAACGCACCACGCCCGAGAAATCGGGATAGAAACGTTGACCGTGCACGGTGCCGAGCAGTTGCTGCACGATCACAGCCATTTTTTCTTCTTCCAAACGATATGGCGTGGCGCGCACATAGGCCTTGGCGTGGCGGCTGAAGGTGGACGCATAGACGCGCTTGATGGCGTCGATTAATTCGGCTACGCGAACTTCGAGATCGGGCTGCTGATTTCCCAGCATGACGGTTTCATACACGCCGGTGAAAGGCTGGTATTGCGAATCTTCTAGCAGGCTGGAAGAGCGGACGGCTAGGGGATAGGTGATCTCGGCGAGAAATACTTTTAGGTTCTCCTGCAATTCTGGCGGGAGTGGAGCGGCGAGAAACTTCTGCAGGATTTCGGCGTCGTCATCGCATTGCAACGCGAAATCGAGCAGGTTGTTTTCCGTCATGAATTGATCGAATGCATCTGTCGCGAGGACGAGAGCGGGCGGGACCGCGATGCGAATGCCGGGAAAGCGGCGCGTGATGCGGTTCTTGCGCAGGAGATGGCGGACGAAGGCGAGGCCGCGCGCTTTGCCTCCGAGCGAACCGGCGCCGATGCGGAGGAAACCTGTCTCTGAAGGCTTGAATGTCTCGGCGTTGAAGTCGCCGATCAGGAGTTCGCTCTGTTCGCGGCGGTAGTCGTTGATGGAGTCGATCAAGTCACTGCGCAGATGCTCCGGGCCGGTGAAATCTGAGACCTTGCGCGGGCGCAGCTTGGCGGCGAGAGCGAATTCGGTTCGCGCCATCAGCCAATGCGAAAAGTGGTTGCTCTGAGCGTGGTAGGTGAGGCTTTCGGGGGGAACGGTTTGCAGTTGCTCTTCGAGTTCGTTCAGGTCTTTGGCGCGGCCAACTTCTTTTGAATCTGGCAGGCGAAATACGAAATCGCCGAAGCCGAAGTGCTCGGTGAGAATGCGACGCAAATCTTTGAGCAACGTGGGCGAACGCTTTCGCAGAAACGAATATCCCTCGGCCTGGGCTCGCGGGCGAAATTCTGTGCGGCTCGTTTGCAACACTACTGGCACATCCGGAACTAAGGCCCTCATCAGGCGCGCCAGTTCGAAGCCGGCCTCTGGGCTTAGTTTGTCTTCTTTGGGAAACTCTACGTCTGAGACCAGGCCGATCAGGTAGTCGCGATATTCCTCGACTAATTGAGCTGCATCTTCGAAGTTTGAAGCTAGCAGAATTTTTGGGCGCGCCTGCATCCGCACGAGCTTGTGTGCAACGTTGATGCCTTCCTGAATGACGCGGCGAGACTGCTTGATCAGTTCCGTGTAAATTACCGGGAGGAACGACGAGTAGTACCGGATGTTGTCTTCCACTACGAGCAACACGGGCACGCCCATGGCGCGCGTGTCGTGCAGGACGTTGCGCTTGTCCTCGATGTATTTGACGATAGCGATGAGAATTCGCGCGTTGCCCTGCCAGAGGAAAATCCGTTCGATATCTGTGACCGGATTGCTCTTGATGAAATTCTTGATGGCGCGGTAATCGTATGCGAGCACAACTACGGGAACGTCGAGGCCTGAACTTTTGACCTCGCGCGCAAGTTCTGCAGCGGTCATGTCGCCGACTGCGAGGTTGGTGACGATTAAGTTGAAGCGTGGTTGCGACCGCGCCAGATCGAGTGCTTCGGCGCAGCTTGCAACATGGGTGATGCCGGGAATTTGCTGCAGGTTCAGTTCGAGCGATTCATCGATCAGGAGTTCGTTGAGGCGTCCGTCTTCGCGGAGGATGAAAGAGTCGTAGAGGCTCGAGACCAGAAGAATGTTCTGGACCTTGAAGGGCATCAGGTTGTCGAAGCCTTCGAGGCGCGCTTCGGCGTCGAGTAAGGGCTCGAGGATGGGGCGGGTGGTCACTGAAACATCCTAGTTCAAATTGACCGCAAAAACATGCGGGGTGGAATTTCTCCACCCCGCTTCGCAGATGGCGCACACCAAGCCGGGCTTCGCCCGGCGGACAGCCGAGGGCGGCTGTCCCCACATTCTTTTTCTTTTTGTCCCCTACACCAAGCCTTGATCCAGCATCGCGTCGGCTACTTTCATGAAGCCGGCGATGTTGGCGCCGTTTACCAAGTTGCTGGGGGTGCCGTATTTTTCGGCGGTTTCGTAGCAGTTGCGGTGGATGTTGACCATGATTTTGTGGAGCTTGTCGTCTACTTCTTCGCGGGACCAGGAAATGCGTGCGCTGTTTTGCGACATTTCTAGACCGGAGGTGGCTACACCGCCGGCGTTCGCTGCCTTCGCCGGACCGTACAAAATCTTGGCGTCGAGAAACAGCCTGGTTGCCTCTAGTGTGCTCGGCATGTTTGCGCCTTCGGCTACGAGTTTGATGCCATTCTTTATGAGGTTCGCCGCATCTTTGGCGGTGATCTCATTCTGCGTGGCGCTGGGGAAGGCGCAATCCGCTTTGATGTTCCAGAGCGGGCTGTGCTCGAGCTTCATATCGGTGGGCATGAAGATTGCTTTCTTGTGGTGATCGGCATAGTCGCGGATGCGCCCGCGTTTTATATTCTTCAACTCCAGCACGTAGGCCAGCTTCTCGCGGTCGATGCCGTCGGGATCGTAGATCACGCCGTTTGAATCCGAGACCGTTACCGGCTTCGCGCCGAGATCGAGCAGTTTCTCGATTGTGTATTGAGAGACGTTGCCGCTGCCGGAGACCAGACAAGTTTTGCCTTCGAGAGAATCTTTGCGGCTCTTCAGCATTTCCTCGGCAAAGTAGACGCAGCCGTAGCCGGTTGCTTCGGGACGAATTAACGATCCGCCCCAATTCAGCCCTTTTCCAGTGAGCACGCCAGTGAACTCGTTACGCAGGCGTTTGTACTGACCGAAGAGATAACCGATTTCGCGTCCGCCGACGCCGATGTCGCCGGCAGGAACGTCAGTGTTCGGACCGATGTGGCGCTGCAGTTCGGTCATAAAGCTTTGGCAGAAGCGCATCACTTCGTTGTCGCTCTTGCCTTTGGGATCGAAATCGGAGCCGCCTTTGCCGCCGCCCATGGGCAATGTGGTGAGCGAATTCTTAAATACCTGCTCGAATGCGAGGAACTTCAGAATGCCGAGATTTACCGAGGGATGAAAACGCAAACCGCCTTTGTACGGACCGATGGCGCTGTTCATCTCGATGCGGAAGCCGCGGTTTACCTGCACAACTCCTTGATCATCGGCCCAGGGCACGCGAAACATCAGCACGCGCTCGGGTTCGACGATGCGATCCAGTATGCGATTCGATTGATACTCGGGATGCTTCGCTAATACGAGCCGCAGCGAGTCGAAAACCTCGCGCACGGCCTGATGGAACTCAGGCTCGGCGGGGTTCTTCGCCTTTACCGTTGTCATTACTTCTTCAATGTAGTCGCCGGGCGGTTTAATTCCCGAGTGGGTCAGAATGCCAGACGTCATGGTCTCGCCTCCGTGGATATTCGTTTACGAGCGGATTGAACTCCGTTCCTCTTTTTTGTAACTCGCAGGTCTGGAGCACCTTGCGGATGTTTCGTTCTCAGGCTGCTGAGGAAGTTGAAATCACAGGATTGGAACGTTGGGTTCACAGTTCCCTGCCCTAAAAAGGATACGCCTCCGGCGCCTGCTGGCAAGCGATTTGATCGTGGGAGCAACCTGTTTGTAACCGCTGTTTGTAAGGATGGCTCGCTCCTTTCGGCGGATGGCACTTCCGCGTTCTCAGAGTGCCCACCCATGGTATAGTGTCCCACTCACAGCTCGGGAGTGTGCACCAATGACAGAACCCTTGCGCCCGATGTCCACCGGACAGCTGCTGGACCACACCTTTGCACTTTACCGGAAGAATTTCTGGCTTTTTGTCGGGATCGCCTCGCTGGGTCCGGCTGCCAACGTGGTCTTCCAACTACTTGCGGTCGGGAGCAATGTGGGTTCGCCATTCAGCGCCAACAACCGGGCGGCCACCGCGGCAGTCATGGCCAGGCTGGGTTTCACCCTGTTTGTCGGCTATCTCGTCATGCTGGCGGGATTGGCAATCTCGCATGCGGCCACGGTTAAGGCCGTTGCTGCCGTTCATCTGGGGCAACAGACTTCCGTCCTGGGTTCTTACAAAGCTCTCTGGGGTCGGCTGCTGAGTTTGCTGGGCACCTGTTTGCTCATTCTTCTTTGGATGGCGTTGTGGATGTTCTTGGCGGTCATCGTGATGATGGCCATAATAATTCCGACTTCCCTGCTCCTCAGAACAGGGCGCGTCGCGCCGCCGGGTCCGGCAGCCGCGGTGCTTGCGGGGCTTGTGGTATTTGCTGTTATCGCCTTGGTTTTCGCGGGATTCATCGCGATCTACGTGCGTTATGCGCTGGCGATCCAAGCTTGCATGGTCGAGAACTTGGGGCCCTTTGCCTCATTGAAACGCAGCGTATTCCTTTCCAAGGGAAGCCGCTGGCGCGTGGTCGTCATTTATCTTGTTTTTCTCGCGCTATCCCTCATTCTTGGCATGGGCCTGGGAGGAATTGCGGGTGGTGCCGGCGCGCTGTTGCACAACAAGATTGCCGCCGCTGTTTTAGTTTATCTGGCGGGGTTTATCGCTGGATCGATTACCGGACCACTCGCGACTATCGGCCTCTCGCTGCTGTATTACGACGAGCGCGTCCGTAAGGAAGCCTTCGATCTGCAATTGATGCTGTCGAGCCTGGATGTTCCCGGGGCACCGAGCGCCGCTGCGGAGCAAGCTACTCCTGCACAAGTATGAGGCCGTTTCGATTTCGCTATGGGCTGGCCGCGCTGTTCCTGCTGGCAGGGATGGGGCAGGCATTTGGAATTCAAGCGATCACCACAGCTCAATATATTGAACAGCTTCAGGGTTACGAAAGCCAGGTTGCGGAGTTGGCGTCCGCGCCACAGAAAGCGGTTGCATTTCGCGATTCCCTTCCCGAAGAGCTTACGGTTCACACTTCGCGCGGAGATGTGGCCGTCGACGTGAGCTTTCTGGGAAATGCGCTGAATCGATTTTTGACAGCCCCCGCAGTCGACAAGCCTGACATTCTGGCCGCGGCGGGCGCGCGTTTGAAGGCCATGCGCGCCGAAGCTGAACTTTACGAACAACCGGACCGAGCTGACAATGCTGCGCGAAAGCGGCTTGACGAAATTCTTAACGCTCGTGAATTCGATCAGGTACGCGGACCAAACGCACTCGAGTTGCTCTGGCAGCGATTTCTGACATGGATTGGAAAACAGCTTAGGAAGATCAATCCAAATCCTGATATCGAGGATTTGGGACAATGGTTTGTATGGGGCGTGATCGCGCTTGCTGCCGCGACTGCCGGGGTTTGGCTGTATCGTATTTCGCAGCAGAGTATTGGGACTGGCGGTCGCGAGATTCTTCCTTTCTCACCATCCTCAAGAAATTGGCGAGAGTGGCTGGCGGATGCGCGCGAGCGAGCGGCGCAAGGGGAGTGGAGAGAGGCGATTCACTTCGGGTTCTGGGCAGCGGTCTCGCGGCTGGAGTCGGAGGGCGTGTGGCCACCGGATAAGACTCGTACTCCGCGCGAATATCTCAATGCGATCCCTGGCTCAAATTTATCGAGAGAGCCATTTGCCGCCATGACGCGGAAGTTTGAGTCGAGCTGGTATGGAAGCCGTCCCACGACAGAAGCTGACTTCGCGCAATTTTCTGCTCATCTGGAAAGGCTGGGATGCCGGTAACCGCAGGCGAGCAGCGCGGATTTATCGTGTTCGGCGTCGGGTTGCTGCTGCTCATGACGCTCGTGGCGTGGCTGAGTTCCAATCAGAAAGATGAGGGCGAAGGAACGCCGTCAAGCTTTAGCGTGCAGCGTCATGGGGCGAAAGCGGCTTATCTGCTCCTGCAAAAAAGCGGCTATGCGGTGGAACGCTGGAAGCAGCCACCGGCGGGGCTTCCTGCCGATGCCGCCGGCGTGATGCTGGTGCTGGCTGGTCCGGAATCGTATCCGCAGCCAGAAGAGATGAGCGGCATCACCCGCTTTCTGTTGCGCGGAGGAACCGTGCTGCTCGCCGGCGTGCGTCCGGATTCGTTCGTTCCACAATCTGAAGCGAAAGACGGGGAACAACGCATCGGTTTCGCTGAATGCAAGCCAGTCGCTCCTACGAGTCTGACGCGGGGCGGTCCCATTTCTCAGGATGGCGATCTCGTCTGGGACTCGAGCAAAGCTGCGGCGGTCGTTCACTTCGTCGCGCATTCTAAAAATGACTCAGCTAAAGATGACCAAGCTAAAGATGACCAGCGCGCCCAGCCTGTCGTAGTCTCTTACCCTCTGGGCCAGGGGCGCGTGATCTGGTGGGCGAGTGCGTTGCCGCTCACCAATGCCGGTATTCGGGATCGGCACAATCTCGATTTGCTTTTCAATTCCGTCGGCGACAACCGGCGCATACTTTGGGGCGAGTATTACCACGAACAGCACGAGAAGGCTTCGGCGCACGCTACGAATCCGGCGCAGATGTGGGCTTTGGCTCAGGCGGGATTTCTCGCGCTATTGGTGATTCTTACCTTCTCGCGACGCAGTGGGCCTGTGGTGCCGCTGGTGCGCGAGTCGCGACTGTCTCCCCTGGAATTTGTGGAGACTCTGGGCAGCGTATTTCATCGCGCGAACGGAACGCAGGTTGCCGTGGAAATTGCGTTCGGCCGCTTCCAGCAGATCGCGGCACGGCGGTTGGGAATTCGCGGAAATGCGAGCGGAAACGATATTCTCCTGGCCATGGCGCAGCGCGGCGTTAAAGTTCCGCCGGATGTGGCTGCTCTCGTGAGCCGCAGCGACGAGGTTGTGCGAGATACAGAGTTATCGGAAAAACAGGCGCTCGAACACGTGCAGGCTTTAAATCAGGCAACCTTGCTGCTCGAACCGGTGGTGTCCGGTACGAAGAACAGAAC
>Ga0302307_10003119_pt1 | contig 10086 bp, 5 predicted proteins | sample III_Palsa_E3_2_FD_200530 | JGI IMG/M metagenome (GOLD analysis project Ga0302307, IMG submission 200530) | Peat permafrost microbial communities from Stordalen Mire near Abisko, Sweden - III_Palsa_E3_2 | ecosystem: Environmental > Terrestrial > Soil > Palsa > Peat permafrost | place: Sweden... | reverse complement strand
TTTCCCGGTCCAGACCGTCGCGCACCCAGCGGGGCAAGGGAAGATCCCCTCGTTAGCCGTTCCGACCGAATCCCCGACATCGTTGAGGCCATTGACGCTGGGCGTTTCGCCTCCCAGGGATTGCACGGTGAATACTGGCGCCTGGGCCAAGCAAACTGCCGACAACAAGGGCGTCGCAACAGCGAGAAGCCTTGACAAGGGCGCAGCGGATATTGCTCGTACCATAAAAGTTCCTCGCATTATCTCCAGAATCCCATACTACGCTAACTTTGAGTTCGACCGAATGCTGGCCAATCCCGTCCGCGACGCAGATTGCAGACAGTGGCCAATTGCAGACAGTCTGGGCAATTGATTCCCTGGGATATCGCTGCTAAATCATGAACCCAGCAAATCGTGGCACTCGGCGCGATGCATAAATGCAAAAAGGGAGAAATCATGAACAGAAAAACCCTGGGACTATTGGGCTTGAGCTTTGCGGTGTCGATCGCGCACGCCGGTTCCGAGACTCTCGATTATGCGGGATCCGTGATGAGCGTGGTCAGTGAATCCGGCTACGCTCCGCCTGCACCGTTCGCCTTGGTCGGCTCTATTACTTTGAGCAGTCCGCTCGGCGCCAACCTCACGGATGCCCTCATCACCCCGAGCGCGTGGAGCTTCAACACACCGCTCGGCGAGCTAAGCTCCGTATTTGCAGCGACCCAACCCTACGACAGTGGGGCAACCTTCGAGATCTCGACGCTGCATGGAGCGATAACCAGCTGGACCATCGATCTGTTCGGCGGAATCACCGAAGGGACCAACTCACCCTCGGCCGAATCAGCCGTGCTTAAGACGAATGGCGACTCCTATTCCGGCTACTTCAGCAGCCCGTCTTGCGCGGCTCCGCCGGGCGTGCCCACTCCCTGCTTTCAAATGTCGCTGGCGAATGCTCAAGCAGGGGTGTGGACGGCGGTGAACGCGCCTGAGCTGGACGGCGAATCGCTGGCCGCGGCGCTCGCCATGCTGGCGGGAGGACTGGCGGTGCTGTGTGGACGGCCCAGAATGATTCGGCGGCGTGCTTATCTGATCGGATGTTAGCCGGTCCCCCCACATCATTCAACGAACTGCGCCTACAACGCGCGAACTTGTACCGAATCTAGCGCGGAATTAGCATCATGGTTCCTTTCAGAGGGGACTTTGGATGCCGTTGCGATCCCGCCAAATTGTGGCGCAGCTTCTATCCGAATGCGGCGTGCGGATCAACGGCGACGCCCCTTACGACATCCAGGTGTCGAACGACGATTTCTATACCCGTGCGTTGCTGAATGGCTCTCTCGGCCTCGGCGAATCCTACATGGACGGGTGGTGGGATACGCCGGACCTCGAAGGCTTCATGTACCGCCTGCTCTGCGCCCGAATCGACCAGCGCGTCTGGACCTGGCGCAGAGTGGCTGCTGCCTGCATCGCTGCAGTATTCAACCTGCAGAATCGTGCCCGCGCCTTCCAGATCGCCCAGCGGCATTACGACATCGGCAACGACTTGTATGAGCGCATGCTCGATCGACGCATGATCTATAGCTGCGGCTATTGGGAATCGGCCACCACGCTGGAAGAAGCCCAGGAAGCCAAGCTCAACCTGGTGTTCACGAAGCTCGGACTGAAATCCGGCCAGCGCGTGCTCGATATTGGCTGCGGCTGGGGGGGCGCGCTCAAGTTCGCTGCCGAGCGGTACGGCATTGAAGGGGCGGGCATCACCGTCTCGAAGGAACAGGCGGAATACGCGCGCACAGTGTGCGAAGGGCTGCCGATCGCCATCTTGCTGAGGGATTATCGCGAATTGTACGCAACCTTCGACCGGATTTATTCCATCGGCATGTTCGAACACGTCGGCTTCAAGAACTATCGTATCTACATGGAAACCGTGCGCCGCTGCATACAGCCGGACGGCCGGTTCTTGCTGCACACCATCGGCTCGGCCAGCGCCACCAATCACAGCGACCCGTGGATCGTGAAGTACATTTTCCCCAATTCCATGCTGCCCTCGCAGCTGCAAATCGTCCAAGCGATGGCCGGTCTGTTTACGATCGATGGGTGGCAGCGGATCGGCCCTCACTACGAACCGACGTTGCTGGCCTGGCGGGATAACTTCGAGCGGCATTGGCCCGAGCTCAAGGCGACCCGGGATGAACGTTTCTTTCGGATGTGGCGCTTTTATCTCAGCGTCAGCGCCGCCTCGTTTAAGGCCGGTAGCAACGATGTGTGGCAGGTGTTGATGTCGCCCAATAGGCAAGGCGCGAAGGCTCGCGCGGCCCCATCACCCGCGATGCGGTCCCGGCCGAGCATCAAGGAGTGGGCGCGACCCAAAGCTTGACCGCGGAGGCGTGGGCCGCATCGTGGTACACGGTATTGTCCACGGCCATTGTCAGGCGGTTGGCTCCCAGCGGCTCGCCGGTGTTGGGATTGACATCGAAGCGCGGAAAATTGCTGCTCGAAATATCCAGACGGATGCGGTGGCCTTTCTTGAAGACATTGGCGGTATCGAAGGGCCTTATCATCAGCCGGTAGACCCGGCCGGGCTCCAGCAGTTTTCGAGACGGCGAGTCATCCCGATAGCTGGCCCGCAGAATGCCGTCGGTCAGGTTCATGTCGAAGCCGTCGGGATAATCCGCGCTGGGCGGATACACATCCACCAGTTTGGCGGTGAAATCGGTGTCGGTGCCGCTCGATGATGCGTATAGCGTGATCTCGACCGGTCCCGCAATGGTGGTGTCTTGCGCCAGCGCAGCCGTCTGGAACACCAGGATGTCATTGCGCGAACGCAATGGAAGATACGGTGGGCGGGATCCGGGCATATCCGGCCGCTCGCGCTGGTCATACGCGCCGTCTTTCAGCCGCGCGGAAACTCCCCCTCCTATCGTCGGCACGGGATGATTCGGGTCGAAGCGATAGCGGGTGAATGAGCTTTCGGCAGCGGCGGGGGACTGCTCGCTCAAGGAACCATCCGCGTGCAAATAGAACAGGATCGGGCGAGAGGAGGCCGGAGGCCACTGGCGCGCGTCGAGCCAACTCCCACCGTGAAACAGGCGGCCGTTCGAGTCGCGGTGCCCATCGCCCGTGCCCATCATGAAATAGCGAACCGGCGCCTGCGCAGCCACCGATGTTTTCTCTCCCTTCAGGTAGTAGTCGAACCAGCGAAGATGAAAGTCGGTGTCGAAGTCGGTGATCCCAGCCGAGGGGCCGAAGGCCACGTCGCCCGCGTAATCGAGGCTGTCGCCATGATGCGTCCACGGCCCGATCATCAGGCGCATCGGAGACTTCTTCAGCGCGGAGAGCTTCTGGAAATTCTCCACGGTTCCGCGCAGATAGATGTCATACCAGCCGCCGATGTGCAGCATGGGAACATCCGACGTCTGAGGGTAAAATTTCTCCCACTGCATTCCCAGGGTCTGCCAGTGGGCGTCGTAGTCGGACTGGGTGGCCTCGTCGAGATAGTAGCCCTCATAATTCGGCGCCACAGCGAGCGGGCTCAAGCCTTTGCGCAGCGGCAGCGCCGCGTACCAATCGATCACATTCTCCTTCGATAGCAGGGCCTTGGTGACGGGGTCCTTGGCATCCTCCAGAGCTTGACCCCAGGCCCAGGTGAGCTGGCGCCCCATCTCGAAGGCGCCGTCGTAGCGCACGGAGTGGTTCCAGGCGTTGGACATGCCGCCCATATTCAGAACCAGAGTGGCGAGGTGCGGAGGGTGCAGCTTGGACGCATCGGCCTGAGTGTGTGCGGCATAGGAGGTGCCGTACATGCCGACTTTGCCATTGCTGTAAGGCAGGCGCGCCGCCCACTCGACGGTGTCGTAGCCATCGTAGGCGTCATAGTCGTAGTACTTGCTGAACACACCCTGCGAGTGATGACGGCCGCGGGTGTCCTGCAGGATGACTACGTAGCCGTGCTTCGCAAGCGCCTCGGCAATGGCGCTAGCGGCGGGCGCGGACTTATCGTACGGCGTGCGATGGAGCAATACCGGTAGACGCGCAGATACAGCGCGGCCGTTCGCTTGCGGCCTATAGATATCGGTGGCCAATTTGACCCCGTCTCGCATGGGCACCATGAGGTCGAGCTGGCGGTCGATGGGTGAATCCAACTCCGCCATCGCCGGCGGCATCGAGGCCAGCCACAGGAAGCACAGCGCGCTCAGGCTACGCCGCGTCAAAATCACGGCCGGCATCGTTGATTCTCCCAGTATGTCAAATCGTACTTTGCGGTATGCCGCACATAGGCGTCAAACGTGGAACTCCGCCCCGCGCTGACGTACGATGCAGTTCAATATGGGAGAGGGATAGAGTGCAATTGATCACGGGCGATAAGTGGGCTGCCGCCCGGCGGCGCGCGGAAGCGCCGGTTCACGCGCGCAGTATCTCCGTCAAGCGTGCACGCCCGCCGGCCGCGAAAACGGTGAGCGTCACCGTATTGTTTGCCGATCTGCGCGGATATACCCGCCTTGCCGAGAAGCTACCGCCGGCGCGAGTCGTGCCGCTGCTGGAGGAATTTTTCCGAATATTGTCCAAGGCCACCGAGGCGAACGGAGGACGGGTCTACCACGTGGCGGGCGACGGAATGATGGCGGGATTCGGCGTGGATGATCCTGACCAAGACGGTGCCCGCGATGCACTCGCCGCGGGCTACGCGATGCTCCACGGCTTCTCGGGAGTTGCTGCCCGCTGGCGCCGCGAGCTTTCAATCGAAACCGGAGTCGGTATCGGATTGCATCAGGGCAATGTCGCGCTGGGGCTGTTCGGGCCGCCCCGACATAGGACCGCCACACTGGTAGGGGACACCGTCAATGTTGCCGCGCGACTTTGCAGCCGCGCTCGCGCAGGCGAAGTGCTGTTCTCCTGCACCGTGGCCGCATCGCTCGATGCGCACCCCTCAGCCGAGGCGCCGGTCGTCGGGCAGATTCCGTTTCTGCAGTTACCTCAATTCGAGCTGCGCGGCCGTAGCGAACTGCTGGATATCTGGTGCGTGCCCGCGGTGGAGCGGCTCGCGATCTAAGCCGAAACTGCTAAACTTTGCCGCTCGTGCCCTCGTGGCGGAATCGGTAGACGCAACGGACTTAAAATCCGTCGGTTAACAGCCATGCCCGTTCGATCCGGGCCGAGGGCACCAGCCTTTTCTAGTTATTTTAGCCATCCGGGTTTCGGCGGCCGCGCCTACGGGTGAACGTGTAAATAACTTACCACTGTCGATAGCGGGCCTAGCGCGGAACGGTCGGCTACGCGGCGGTTGCCGTGAACTTTATGCCGAGCGCGTGCATTACCTTGAGCACGGTGCCGAGGCTCGGATTGCCTTCTTTCGACAGCGCCTTATATAGACCCTCTCGAGTGAGACCTGTGCGCTTAGCGAGATCCGCCACGCCGTGCGCACGTGCAATGTCGCCCAACGCCGCACTAAGAAGCGCGGGATCATCAGGCGCTTCTTCCAGGCAGGCCTCGATATAGGCGGCCATATCATCCTCCGACTTCATGTAATCGGCTGGGTCCCACCGAGTAAAAGACTCTTTCTTGCGCTTAATTGCCTTCTTGCGCTTAATTGCCATGGCTACACCTTCCAGTCCTTTGAGATTGAAATTGCTTGTTTGATGTCAGAATCCTGCGTCCGCTTATCGCCGCCGCAAAGCAAGAGAATGAGAATATTTCCGCGCTGCCGATAATAGATTCGATATCCGGGTCCATAATCGATGCGCATTTCGCTGACTCCCGAGCCGACCGGCTTCACGTCGCCGGGATTGCCGAGCGAGAGCCTGCGGATGCGGGCGTTGATTCGTGCTTGCGCCTGCCGATCTCGAGTCCCTGAAACCACGTCTCAAAGGTGGCAGATTTCAGTACATCGAGCATCATTCAACTGTAAACCATAGATCACATATTGTAAACTATAGTTATCGGCCACAGGCTGAGGGGCGCCGGACTCAGACAAGTGCGTTCCGGAAGGTGCTTCGAATGACTCTCACGTGTGGTTACACACGTAGATACGGACGTGGGATAATAGACAGTAACATCAGATAGTCATCGAATGACGCAACGGACTTAAAATCCGTCGGTTAACAGCCATGCCCGTTCGATCCGGGCCGAGGGCACCATTGCCGCCGAGCAAGGTTCGGCATGGCGCGGAAACCGCAGGTGATCTCGCCCAAGTTTGCGTGCCTGGATTACAGCGTCGCCAATGGTGGGCCGCTGGGAGCGTATCGATGGGATGTCGGGAACGAATTGTCGACGGAGAAGTTGGCGTCGGTGTTGGGCAAGCAGTTTTGCGGTGAGATTGGGGTATCAAGGTAAAGGGGCAGGGTGCGATTTCGCACCCATGTTCCCGGCGACGTGGGAACAGGTGCGACGGTATTCGAAACTGCGGACGGCTAACCCTAATTGACAATATTTGCGGCAATGGACTGCCCGAGTACTTCGGAGTAAAAGTGACGGTTTGAAGGTGAATCGGTAGAAGTATCAGTGGGATGGGTGGCGTTCGCAAAGAGCCACCACTGCGTCTCTCACCGGATTACCAATTTGATGGAATGACACCTCGAATAACGATTAGGGACGTCACTCATGAACCGTCATGCCTCGATGAACCGGATCTACCGTCTGGTCTGGAGCCAAGTCAGGAGCGTCTGGATACCGGTGGCCGAAACGGCCAAAGGTCGAGGCAAATCGGGACGTGCAAGATCAACATCAGGCGGTAGTCGCAATCTGCTCAGCGCCGCGATCTCGGTTGCGCTCGGCTCAGTGACGCACGCCTCGCCACCAGTTCCAACGTGCTCGGCCCCGACCTGCGGCACTGGTTTCGTCAGCGCCGCGAATCATCCCCTGGGCGCTCAGGTCGTCTCAGGCACAGCCAGTATCACGCAGTCCGGCAACACCACCGATGTCCGCCAATCGAGTCCGGATGTGTCGATTGACTGGCTGAGCTTCAATGTGGGCTCACAGGCCACCGTCGATTTCATTCAACCCTCGGCCTCCGCCGTTGCGGTCAACCGCATCTCAGGCGCCAACGGCAGCGAGATCCTGGGACACTTGGATGCCAACGGTCAGGTGTATCTCATCAATCCGAACGGCATCGTGTTTGGCCCAGGCGCCCAAGTTAACGTGGGCGGCTTGGTCGCCTCAACGCTGGATGCTAATAGTTCCTCAACGTCCGGCACTCAAAGTTTCGCGGGCAACGGCACGGGCGGCGTCGTCAATCAAGGCACGATCACTACTACGAATGGCGGCTATGTCGTGCTAGTCGGCAATCGGGTGAGCAATCAAGGAGTGATCACCGCCAAATTGGGTACGGTGGCCTTGGGCGCCGGCAGCGCGGTGACGCTCGATTTCAGCGGCGACCGGCTCGTCCATCTGCAGGTCGACCAGAGCACGCTAGATAACCTCGCGGCCAATAGTCAACTGATCCAAGCCGACGGCGGCTTGGTGATCATGACCGCGGGCGCGCAGCGCGCCCTGCTCGCAAGCGTAGTCAACAACACTGGCGTGATTGAAGCGCGCACGGTCGAAAACCACGACGGCACGATCGAGCTTCTCGGCGGTATGACTGCGGGCACGGTAGAGGTCGGCGGCACGTTGGATGCGAGCGCGCCCGAAGGCGGCAACGGTGGATTTATTGAGACCAATGCCGCGCACGTCGAGGTGGCAGACGGCACTAAGGTTACAACCGCAGCCCCCAAGGGCCTCACCGGTACGTGGCTCGTCGATCCCACCGACTTCACCGTGGCCCCGAGCGGCGGTGACATTACGGGCGCGACGCTGGGCAGCGATCTTAACTCGACGAACTTCACCATCCTGAGTAGCAGCGGCGCTTCTCCTGTGACAGGTGGTGGCAGCGGCGGCAACATAAACATCAACGATACCGTCTCGTGGAGCGCCAATACGACGCTGACATTGACGGCGGCGAACAACGTCAATGTCAATGCCAACATGACCGCAACCGGCAACACCGCAGGCCTCGTGATCAATCCCAACACCGCCAATGGCAGCGAGGCGGCGAGCGGTTCCGGCGTATTGAATATCGGCGTGGACGTCACCGTTGAACTGTCTGGGTCGGGAGCGGGCTTCATGATCGCGAACCGCGGCTATATCCTCGGGATCGGTTCGACGATCGATCTGCCCAACGTCTCGCCGATATCGACTACGGCGTTCGTGGTTGATGGTGTCGCGATACACGTGATCAACAGCCTCGGCACCCCTGGGACCACGGCGGCGACCAGCCTGCAGGGGATCATCAATGATCTGACTGGCAACTTCGCGCTCGGCAGCAACATCGATGCGTCGGCGACATTGGGGTGGAATGCCGGTACGGGGTTCGCGCCAATCGGCACTTCGACTGCGCCGTTCACCGGCGCGTTCGACGGGCTGGGGCACACGATTGCCGGTCTAGTGATCAACCGGCCGACGATGAGCGACGTCGGACTTTTCGGCAACGCGAGCGTGGAATCGCTCATCCATAATGTCGGTCTCGTCGGCGGCAGCGTCGCTGGCAGCAGCTACGTCGGTGGACTGGTCGGATCTACCGCAGGAACTGTTGAGAACAGCTACTCAACCGGATCGGTAACCGGCGGCGGTGACTATATAGGCGGCCTTGTCGGTAATCTTGGTTTCAAGGGTGCGATCAGCGACAGCTACGCGACCGGCGCCGTTTCCGGCGGCTCTGAAGTCGGCGGGCTTGTAGGGAACTCATTCAAAGTGCTCTCCGCATGCTACAGCCGCTGCGATCGAGGCGGGACCATCGATTCCAGCTGGGCGAGCGGAACCGTGTCCGGCGTGTCCAACGTCGGCGGACTCATCGGACTTAGCGGTGGCTCACTCTCGAACAGTTATGCGACAGGCAATGTCACAGGCTCCAGCAATTTCATTGGCGGGCTGGTAGGCGGCGACGACGGCAGTATCAGCGGCTCCTTTGCAACCGGTAACGTGGGCGGCCAATCGGACGTCGGCGGACTTGCCGGATTTCTCTACGGTCAGATCTCGAACAGCCATGCAACCGGCAGCGTCACGGGCAGCAGCTACGTCGGCGGGTTGGTCGGCTCCTCTTATGGCAGCGGGATCTCGAACAGCTTTGCTACGGGCCGCGTCACAGGCACAGGTGCAAGCGTCGGCGGCCTGGTGGGCTCGGTCTATTGTGGCTTCTATGAATCGTGCGGCGGTGTCATTCAGACGTACGCGACCGGTGTCGTGACCGGCAACTCCAACGTCGGTGGTCTCATCGGAACCAACGCCGGGGCTATCAGCGAGAGCTACGCAACCGCCAATGTTAGCGGTCAGTCGAATGTCGGCGGCCTTGTCGGGCTTAACTATGGCCTGAATTTCCTCGGCTTCGGTGCCAAAAATGCCCCAATCGGCATTACGAGCAGCTATGCAACCGGCACCGCGTCGGGATCAAGCAATGTCGGCGGCCTGATCGGACTTAATGAAAGCAAATTCACGACAAGCTACTCGACGGGCGCTGTGTCCAGCGCAACCGAAGTCGGCGGCCTTATCGGCTACAACTTTGGCTATGGTTCCGTCGCAAATAGCTATGCTACGGGATCCGTGACTGGCACGGGCAGCGTGGCGGGCGGCCTGATTGGCTTGAATGCATCCGCCGCCAGCATTACGAATAGCTTTTCTGCCGGCATTGTGAGCGGCTCCGCGAGCACTCAGGGCGGCCTGGTGGGTTCAAACGCCGGAACTGTAACGGGGAGTTTTTGGGACGTGACAACGTCCGGGCAAATTGCATCGGCCGCTGGTATCGGTATGACCACCGCGCAGATGCAAAATCAAACGAACTTCACCTCGGCGACGAGCGCGAACGGCAACGTGAATCCAGGGTGGGATTTCCTGGGTACCTGGGTGATATACAGCGGCCATACGTATCCGCTGCTCACCTCGTTCCTGACACCGTTGGTGGTGACCGCGAACAGCGGCAGCGTCACCTATGACGGCGCGTCGCAAGCCGGCGCGCTCGGGGTCAGCTACTCCGTGACGCCGAACGCCAATCTCTTGGGCACGGTGAGCTACGCGAGCACGCCGGGGGACGCGGTGAACGTGGGTAACTACGTGGTCACGCCGGGTGGCCTCTATTCGAATCAACAG
>Ga0302307_10003117_pt1 | contig 10087 bp, 6 predicted proteins | sample III_Palsa_E3_2_FD_200530 | JGI IMG/M metagenome (GOLD analysis project Ga0302307, IMG submission 200530) | Peat permafrost microbial communities from Stordalen Mire near Abisko, Sweden - III_Palsa_E3_2 | ecosystem: Environmental > Terrestrial > Soil > Palsa > Peat permafrost | place: Sweden... | reverse complement strand
TAAGCGTCAGCAAGGGCGTAAAATGTACGCTGCACAAACTAGCCATTTACCCTTGAAACTTAATATGGCAGGTGTGATTCCGCCTATATTTGCGTCGAGTATTATATTGTTCCCAGCTACCATCAGCCAGTTTTTTGGTAATGGTGCGGGTAGTTTAAGTTTTCTGTCAACCATAGGCTCGGTATTATCACCAGGCCAACCGTTGTATATATTGTTGTTTGCGATTGCTATTATTTTCTTTTCGTTTTTCTATACATCTTTAGTGTATAACCCTAAGGATACCGCAGATAACTTAAAGAAATCGGGTGCTTATGTAACTGGCATTCGTCCTGGTGAACAAACTGCAGATTACTTAGATAAAATTATGACTCGTTTAACATTAGTTGGCGCTATGTATTTAGTCGGCGTATCTTTGTTACCCGAGCTTTTAGTATTAGGATGGGCGGTACCTTTTTATTTTGGTGGCACCTCATTACTAATTATTGTAGTAGTTACCATGGATTTTATGGCACAAGTTCAAACCCACTTGATGTCTGTAAAGTATGAGTCACTTTTGAAAAAGACTAATTTGATACGTCCCGGGACTGGTAAGTAGGGAAAGTTCATTTTAGACTAAGCCAGCATGGCGTGGTATAGGTCGGAGAGGCAACATGAAAGTTAGAGCATCAGTAAAGCGCATTTGCGCAAAGTGTAAGGTAGTAAAACGTCATGGTGTAGTGCGTGTTATCTGTAAAACAGGTAAGCACAAACAGCGCCAAGGCTAATATTGAGTTGCGGGGCACAGTCTAGCTTTGTTTAGTGTTGACGAGATAGTACTGACCCTGTATAGTTCACAATTTCACCGTAAAGGTTGGATTTTATGAGTGTAGGAACGTTTCGTATTGCAGGCGCAAATTTGCCTGTAAACAAGCAAATTTGGGTGGCTCTTAGCAGCAGTATCTATGGAATTGGCAGAACCAGAGCATATAAAATATGTGATTTGGCTGGCGTTGTTCCTAATACTGTAGTTAGAGAGTTGCAAAGCGAGCAAGAAGAAGCATTGCGCCGTGAAGTTGCCAAATTCAAAATTGAAGGCGATTTACGTCGTGAGATTTCCATGAATATTAAACGTCTGATTGATCTTAAATCATATCGTGGATTAAGGCATCTTAAGGGTTTACCAGTTCGTGGTCAAAGAACTCATACAAATGCTCGTACCCGCAAAGGTCGTCGTCGTCAGGTCCAAGCGGAAGCTGGCTCGTCGAAGAAATAATTCTGATTTTAACTTGTTTTTAGTATAAAGGCTTACGATTAATATGGCTACAGCGCTTAAAAAAGTTCGTAAAAAAGAGAAAAGAAAAAACGTCGTTGATGGATTAGCTTTTATTAAAGCATCTTTCAATAACACGATTATTACAATTACGGATTCCCAAGGTGATACTATTTCCTGGGCAACAGCTGGTGGATGTGGATTCCGCGGCTCCCGTAAAAGTACACCACATGCTGCAAAAGTAGCTGCTGAAAAAGCAGCTGGCGCTGCAAAAGAAGTCGGATTGAAAAACATCAAAGTATTTGTCGATGGCCCTGGCCCTGGCCGGGAATATGCCATCCGTGCTCTTGCGGATTTTTTCGCAGTTGAAGAGCTCGTTGATACGACTGGTGTGCCACACAATGGGTGTCGGCCACCTAAAGAGCGTAGAGTTTAGTAGGAGGCGTAGAACGTGTCGAGTATATCAGGTCCTAAATGTCGTCTTTGCAGACGAGAAGGTCAAAAATTATTTTTGAAAGGCGCTAAATGTTTCTCATCTAAGTGCCCTGTAGAAAAACGTCCTACACCGCCAGGCCAACATGGCCAACGTCGTAGCCGTTTAACCGATTTCGGTGTGATGCTGCGTGAAAAACAAAAGCTGCGTCGTATTTATGGTATTTTGGAAGGCCAATTCCGTAAATACTATGAAGAAGCACATCGCCGCAGGGGTTCTACAGGTGAAAACTTACTCGTTATCCTTGAGACACGTTTAGATAACATTCTTTACCGCTTAGGTTTTGGCGCATCACGTGCAGAGTCACGCCAATTAGTTTCGCACCGTAGTGTAAAAGTAAATGGCCATATCGTGAATATTCCTTCTTACGAAGTGAGTGTGGGTGATAACATTGAAGTAACTGAAAAAGCAACTCAACAATTGCGTTTGAAGTCTTCTAATGATGTATCTAGCCAACGTGGTATTCCTGACTGGTTAGAAGTTGATACGCAAAAAATGGCTGGTAAATTAAAAGTTCTACCAGTACGTGCTGACTTACCAAGCGACATACAAGAACATTTGGTTGTTGAACTTTATTCTAAATAATAAATTCGGTGCAACCTAAGTTTAAGCTAAACGCCAAGACTTATGCTGCTAGCAATTGCCTAAAATCAAATGCTAGCAGCACTTATATCGGAGAGATGCTTTATGACAAGTAGTGTAACCAATTTCCTAAAACCGCGTATCGTAGATATACAGCGTGTTGATAAAACCAAGGCTAAGGTAACCTTAGAGCCCTTGGAGCGCGGGTTTGGCTATACGCTAGGCAATGCTTTACGTCGCATTTTATTATCTTCCATGCCTGGTTGTGCGGTGACAGAAATAGAAATCGATGGCGTGTTGCATGAGTACTCTGCTATTGAGGGTGTGCGTGAAGATGTTATTGAAATTTTGTTGAACCTAAAATCATTGTCTGTGGTTATGCATGGTCGTGATTCAGCGGTACTAAAAGTTGTCAAAAAAGGCCCTGGTATATTATTTGCTGGTGATATTCAACAAGAAAACGATGTGGAAATTATTAATCCTAAGCACGTTATTGCGCATTTAACGCAAGATACGGCTTTAAATTTAACCATTAAAGTTGAACGTGGCAGAGGTTATCAGCCTGCACAAGTTGTTTCGCGAGAAGATGAAGAAGAAAGATCCATCGGACGCTTGTTAGTTGATGCTTCCTTTAGCCCTGTGCGCAAAGTGGCTTATATTGTTGAACGTGCGCGTGTAGAACAACGTACTGACTTGGATAAATTGATATTAGATATCGAAACCAATGGCACAATTGATGCTGAAGAAGCGGTGCGTCGTGCGGCTACTATTTTGCGTGAGCAATTATCTGTTTTTGTTGATTTGAAAGCAGAAGAGTATACTGCGCCAATGCGTGGCAAAACCGTCATGGATCCTATTTTGTTGCGCCCTGTTGACGACTTGGAATTAACAGTACGTTCAGCAAACTGCTTAAAAGCTGAAAATATTTATTATATAGGTGATTTAATTCAGCGCAGCGAAGTTGAATTACTAAAAACACCTAATTTAGGTAAAAAGTCACTGACCGAAATCAAAGACGTGTTAGCATTACGCGGCTTGGCTTTAGGTATGAAATTAGATCAGTGGCCGCCAGAAGAGCTGATGAATCGCGATACTACTGCGTAATAACAGCGTTTTACAGTAATAGACCACTCATTTAAGTGTAGGTAGGAAGGAAAGAGAAATGCGTCACCGTAATTCAGGCCGGCAGTTAAGCCGCAATGCTAGTCATCGCACTTCCATGTTTCGTAACATGACAGCATCTTTAATTGAACATGAAGCCATTAAGACCACCATTGCTAAAGCAAAAGAATTTCGTCGTTTTGTTGAACCATTGATTACTTTAGCCAAAGAAAACTCTGTTGCTAATCAACGTTTAGCTTTCTCACGCATCCGCAATCGTGAAGCCGTTCACAAATTGTTTCATGAGGTAGGCCCACGTTTCAAAGAACGCCCAGGTGGCTACACCCGTATCATCAAATGTGGTTTTCGCGTTGGCGATAACGCACCTATGGTATTGATTGCGCTGGTTAAAGATTTAGTTGCTGAGTAGATCTAAAAACATTTTCTTGCATCCTTTAGGAGAGATGTCCGAGTGGCTGAAGGAGCACGCCTGGAAAGTGTGTATACGGTTCATCCCGTATCGAGGGTTCGAATCCCTCTCTCTCCGCCAAATTGATAAAAAAGGCCTGCATATAGTAGCAGGCTTTTTTTGCGTCGCTTTCCTTAAAAGAGATAGTCATTACAAAAGTTCCAACAAACTACGCCTTGCGTTAGAGAGGGCTAATATAGTAGTAACTCCAACTTTTATGTTACAATGCCCTACATTGGACATTAGCTTTAGCTAGAATCACTATGTACCATTCTGCCCTCAATCAAACTGATTTCGTTAATCAGGCTTTTTCATCAGTCATTTGTGATTTATTAAACGCAGCTCTTGTTGATGAGCAGCGGGTTAGGACACAAGATGTGGCTCGATTTGTAGGTGCTCTGTATCAGTTGTATAACGTGCCTCCTGCTTACATCAAAGAGCCTTATTTTATTAATGGTCTAGTCTTTCATCGCGAGAGTGACCATTACCGTAGTAATGAGGAGATGGTTCAAGCTATTCAGCGAATTTGTGAGCAATATTTAGCCCAGTATCGTATTCATAGCGCGATGGAGACAATGGATAGTTTTTGGCGTCAACACCCGCAACAAGGCTGTATTGAAGCGGGTTGTAGAGCGCTAGTAAAAGAGGAGACGTTTAATAAGCCCAAAAAGAAATCAATTCTTTTTCACGCTGCCAAGGCATTGTGGGATAATCCGCAGGCGACTGATGCCAAGCTTTTAGAAGAATTTATGTCATACATATTTAAAATTTATAATCAATTGGCGTCGCACGAGCAGGTTAACGAAGCACTTATTTATTTGAGCAAAGCTTTATTAAGTTTATTATTAGACATTTCTCTGCAAAATCTAGAGAATCTGCCCTCAAAAATGGATGGTTTTGTTTATAAAATAAAAATGTATTTCCAGACGATAGGACTATGGGACGTTGATGGCGTAGCGGCGTCTTTCACATCAACCGCCGAACATAATAGCATGGCTCAATTAAAGCAGTATCTTCCGAAAGAAAATGGAATTATAGATGACTTTATTCCAAAAAAAGACGATATTGCTACGGTATATCAAGCTAGAGACCAGCTATTACAGCACAATAAAGCTAATCTAGTACCCTATAAGCTAAAGCTATTACAAAAACTCTGTAATCCACAAGATGTAGATCTGCTTTTTTTTTGGGTACAAATGGATCCTGATTTTTTTACTGAAGATGTTTTATTATATCGTCCAAATGATAATCCATTTTATAGTCAATCGCTGATATCACCTATGCAGTATATAGCAACTTCGAGACAAGGAAGTTTTTGGATATTAAATTGGCTAGAAAAAAACCCTCACCTTTTAAAGGATGAGAGGTTTTTACGTTTATTAGCGTCACACATAAAAGATGAACGCATCGAGAGTACTGCCTCTTTACTTTTTATGTTGTCCCTTTCAACAATGCACAAAGAGCTAGCCAATACCGTATGGGAGGTATTACAAAAAAGTGATAATGACTTGCTATTTGTAGAGTTAATGAACGACTTGACTACCGTTTTACCACAGAAAATATGGTGTGCAAAAAATAAAGTGCTTTTAAACCCATCGCTGGGAGGAAGCATGTTTATGTTTGCTTTTGAACCGATGCCGTTATTATTATGGATAATCAGCAAAAAAAATAAACTCGTCAGTAAAAATCATGTTGATGTTTTTAGAAATTTTTTATCCATTGCTAATTATTTTCAAATGGTAAGTGAAAATGGTGAACAAGTAAAAAATGGTGCAATTTTTCTTATTTCTCAACTGCTCAGTTGTCAAAAATTCGATTTCCAATGGGTTATTGATTGGATTGAGGATAATAAAGAAAATTTATTTAAACATGACGAATTTATTACCCTATTATGTCACGAAAATGTTTTTTCTGTCTTAATAAAATTGGAAAAATGGGGATTGATTAAAGAATTGATTCAGCTCTCTAAAAATCAAAGTATAAACAAGCTCACAGTACAATTATTAAAGGAGCCTATTGAAATAGAATCAAAAATCTCAACCCTTTATAGAGAAAAACTGGCTTTGTTTAAGAAAATTGTTTTGGAAAATAATTTATTACACAGCATTTCATTTTTAAGATGGCTCTTTTTTCTTGTCCCTCAAGATGCTTGTCAATTATTATTAGAAGAATTTTCAGCTTATCATAATGATAAAAAATTTATTATGGCACTTTGTTATAGAACATCAACAACGGAAATGCCGCCTCTTTATTATCTAATGCTGTGTCAGGGATCAACCATTCTAATAAAAAGGTTAAAATTGTGGGAAAATGATAATTTTTTACAAGTGATTGGAACACCTTATCAAGAAAAAATAACGGGTGTCTCACATGCATCAATAACTAGTATGCTTCTCGCTGTACCGGAAGGGGTAGAAATAGTTGATGAAGCAATGGCACAACTGGAAAAAAACAAGCAATCTGACTTATTATTTATATTATCTAGACAAAAAAGTGGGGTTGATTATTTAACTCATTATTTCAATAAGAAAATTATTCTGGATCCTAATTATTTATCCTTCATTTTTGAAAAAATCTTAGCCACTGACGCACGACGTACACCGTTTATATTTTTTTTTATTTTTTACAAAAATGGCTTATCGTGGTTAGGAAATCATTTTAAACAAGCAGATCCTGTCCAGTTGCTAGAAAATTTAGCACACTTGTATCAAACCCCTAAAATAACTGACTCAGGTTTGGCTCGATTGGCTAATACTTTGCAGGGAAAAACTATTCTAATAACTCTGTTACAGCAAGCTCCAACGGAAAGATTAGCATACTATTGGTACGCACTTAGCATCACGCCGAGTGGAGCTTCGTATTTATGTAAGTGGTTACATGAATGGTTACCACTTAACGATTCACAAAATGCAACCATATTAAACAAAGCGCTTTTTTTTGCAACGGCCAATTCACCGTTGCCATTATTATATCAGCTTATTGCAAATAGTGATGATGAGTGCTCTTTTATTAAAAAGTTGTTTAAATATCAACCCAGTTTATTAGCAGATCCTAATTTTAACACAATTATTTGTTCCCATAAAAAAACCTGTTTGTGGTTTTTAAAAGAAGTATCAGACCTGGATGCGTCGCGCTATATTTCAGTAGTCCAGACTTTATGCCATCCTGCTAATGAACCCAATGGCTTTCTTTTGCAGTGCGCTTTACATTTTATCAGTATTCATGCGCAAAAAATTATTGTAAAAAAGCTCATCGCTAACTATGCAGTACAAGCTGCATGGTTGGCATATGAAAATTTTATGAAAATTTTATGTGTAGAACAGATTGATCCAATAACGCATAAAAAAAACTCGCTTTTGAATCAATTGTGTGCTATTCCAGAGGCAAATAACTTGATTAAAACATTAATGGAGCGCCATTTCACTAACGAAAATGGTATTATGCTTTTTATCAGCTTAAATAAGGTTTTTGATGAACATCCTTCTGCTATACATTATCTTTTTATATCAAGCGAAAAAAGTATACGTGAGAGCCTATTTACCTTTTTAAAAAAAATATTACTTGCACCAAATAGTACTTCAGCACAGGCCGAACTGTTTTTTAACAACTTAATTTACATAGCCAATAATGTTAAATCAACTTTACTATTTACTATTGCAGCTGACTTGGAGGCAATTTTATTTTTGATGTCTTTTTTCTCACATCATCCGCTTATTTTACGAAACAAGGAAAGAGCAGAGCTTTTTCTAAAAAGGGTATTCACCCCATTAATGCACACTGAAAATGAGCAAGCAAAGTATCACTCTGTAGCAAAAATCTGGTTATTGCAGGGACAATCGGATTACCTAGCTTTGACATCGCAGGCATCTAATCCAATACCTCTACCAGCAAAGCTATTTATTATCGATTGCTTGTTGCAAAATAAAGAAATTCTAAAACAGCATTTTATAATTGAGGCCTTCTGCCAGCTTTATTCATCAGATAAAAAAAATTCTCTTCTTTATGATATAGCCTCTTCTCCTGAAAGCTTACCTATTTTTTATTACTATTTGGATGAGGTTGAAATATTAAAAACCCCTGCCTATCAAGATAAATTCATTACTGCTTTATGCTCCCTAACAACACCCGCAAATGAGTCTGCTTTATCTCGACTGACTGCGTATTTAGATGGAGATTTTATTACTAAACTTCTAAACAAAGATAATTCACTAATTTATAAAAAAGAACTTCTATTTGCTTTATCTAAAAATAAAAATTCTCAAATTGTTTTGGGGAATTGGCTATTAGCTCATCAAGCACATCTCCAAGCGAAACAGTTTATATCAGCTCTTTGCGAATTGTTTTTTATTAATAACAACATAAGTGGTAATGGATTTTCTGCATTATACTACCTTCTTGCTTCTCCTTCTATTCGAGTTTGGTTGGCACAGTTTTTAAATAATCATTGTCAAGATATTTCTTTAGAGCTTTTTGAAATGGTATTTTGTATTGCTTATGGAGAATATCAAGAAGATATCTTAATTGAAAATTCTCCACTATTTTATTTAAAGGAATTTGATGAGGGCCGACAATTTCTAGAAACTTTTATAAAGACACATCCCACTATCACTGCAAAACCACATTATCAAAAATTGAATCAACGCGAAAAAAAGATAATGACTCTTCTACCTTTATATCACCTTATAAAAAAAGATGACTTAGATTCTACCATGGCAACGCATAAGAAAAAGCTTGTAGCTACAGATGATGATGCACTGGTTAAACAAGCCCTCATAAATTATGAAACTGACTTAGTAACTTTTGCAAAACTCTATACCTCAAACAGTAGAGAGGATGTGAAAAAGAAATTGGCTGAAATGGGTTTGGACAAGACATTTTATCGAATGCGCATCGTTTATTATTTAGTCGCTACTTACGGAATATTTCCTTGTGATATTTTTATTAAAGACCGGCAGTTCTGTTTTTTTGATGGCGATAAAGAGCGACGATTGAGCATTCAACAATTGTTACAAATAAGTGATAAAGTCGTTGATATTAATATAGTTAAAGATTTTTTAAACAAGTCGACATCATTCACCGATAAATCAAACAATCATGCGGATTATATTTGTTATATTTTAAACAAATCCAGAAATCAAAAGGTAACTGCCCTCAGCGCATTTGCAGATCACACGTATGCAGCTGCGCTTAACTCAATTGAATCAGATAAAAATATATACCAAACAGTATCTAACTATATGGCACGCTACTTTCAGAGCCAAAATTTGCGAGCACGCTTTTATTGCATGTTGCTTTATTCACCTGCTGAAGCCATTCTCTCTTATGAGGAAATAAAAAATAATTCCAGCGAAGCAAATCTGAGGCATGTGATATTGCGAGGTGCTGTAACACAGAATGAAGAGCGTATTGGGGGAAAAAGAAGCGGTGCAGTAATAGATAGAGCACAAATAAAATGGGAAAAAATGTGACCCTACTCCGGTGTAACACAATAGGCGCCTCAAAAAGGTGCATTATACTCCCATCTGCATAATCTTTCCTCACCATCATGACTAACATACCGACTCGTTTAGCAGATCTTTTGTATAAATGCACTTTGTTGAGGCGCTTACAATTGCTGACCCAGCTTCTACCAAGTTGTTCGCCTGATAGTTGTATTATCTGAGTTAATAGGTTACCATCTCAGTTGTTAATGATAATCATTATTAATTAATGAGTTGGTTGGTGATATGAGGCTATTAGGCACAATCTGTTATTACATCTTAATTTGGCCAGTTGTAAAACTTTTTTTGGTTTGCAGATATATTTATCGTGAGTTTTGGCTAAGGTTCTTATTCTGGTTTAATAAGACATCACTAATGGGGGGGCGGGCGGAAGCTGGAGAACGCGGTCGTCAATCACGTATTTTTCGCTTGATTGGCAATGGCATTACCTTATTAGGTTTTGGTTTAGGGATTGTAGCAATAGGAGCGTCGATCTGGTTTACAGGTGGTTTAGCACTACCATTATGGGCAACGGGCCTTATTATGCTAGGCGTTACTATGAACTTGATAGCTTTACCTTTCGGATCATCAGCCAATACCATAAAAATTCAAACCTATTATGATGCCGAATGGGATTTGCAACTCCTCAATAATGAAAAGGCTACAATAGATCAAGAACCTCCTCATGGCTTGCAGAGCCCATTTCGGCAACA
>Ga0302307_10003115_pt1 | contig 10094 bp, 8 predicted proteins | sample III_Palsa_E3_2_FD_200530 | JGI IMG/M metagenome (GOLD analysis project Ga0302307, IMG submission 200530) | Peat permafrost microbial communities from Stordalen Mire near Abisko, Sweden - III_Palsa_E3_2 | ecosystem: Environmental > Terrestrial > Soil > Palsa > Peat permafrost | place: Sweden... | reverse complement strand
GTCGCCATGATGATCGAGGGCCAGTGCCACGAACCCGATGCCGTCTGAAAGATTGTGAGCATGGTGCGTTTTTGTGAGTTAGGCATCTTGGCTTCTGCGATTCATTTCGAGCCCAACGGCACGCTCCAGATTCGCGTTAACTGCGCGCCTTTCGCTTGGCGACTGGTGCCAACGGCGATGTTATCTTCTCATAAAGCACAAACAGGTGCTCCACACGTTCACGGTCCGAGGAGAACGGCTTGCCGCGGTAGGTTTTCTCCACAAGACGATCCAACGCCTGGTGTGCCTTCAGTAGTTCCGCCGGCATCGTCAGCGGGTCGTAAATGTCGGCCAGCGAGGCGCCAGACGCCAACTGGGGCGCTCGGGCGTCCAATACAGCCTGCGCTGCGACTTCTATAGCCCCCCTTTGGTTGGATGAGGGCTCAGGCCATGGATAATTGTTGTAGACGAGCTTGTTTGAGTAGCGGTAGCGCGACTCCAGGCGGCCGCATACCGTCTTCATCCAAGCCATATGCATCCCCGAGGTGAGCACGCCAAAGTGATAGAGTGTGGCATCAGGAACCAGCAGAAGAAGATTGTTGCTGATAACCGAGGCCTCAAGGAATCCAATCGGAACGTATGGTCTGCGCTCCGAGGAAACCGAAGGTATCGCGATATAGCGTCCTGTTGGTTGTCTATCTTCACCGAAGAGTCGCGGAAAGTCCGCGAGCTTCCGCGTTGTCTCTCGGGTGCTCTTCAGTCTGTGCTGACGAACGCCTTCAACTCTCGCCAGAACCAAGGGCATTAAGCGCAATTCGGCAGCCGAAGCATCTCGCAGCCAGAGGCACCAGCGGGGCACATTGTTAATGAACTCTTCTGCGCCAAGAATCGGACGAATGAGCTTAGCCGAGGCAGGCTCCACTGTGACTAGGTCCGCCTTCTCCTTTGGAGTTAGCATCAAATACCCACCATCATTAGGCATTGAGCCGAAGACGATTGGAGGCACAGAGCAGATAGGCGATGTCCGGGCCGTCACTACCGTATCCGTCCCCACGACCAAATACGGGTTGATGTTCATAGCCCCGCTGCTCATCGACTGCTTTCCATCCGCGTCGTAGTCGTAGAGCCGCTTTACCGGCACATCGAAAGCACCGAATCCTTCAATGACAACGTGTACGTGGGCCTTACCGCTCGCCTCGTTGCTCCAAATGAAAGTGCGGTGCGCGAAATGAATCTTTGCTCCCCGCTGAAAGAGATAGCTCCAAAGCACGCCAACCTGTTCCCCCTGGCTAATACTGTTGGTCGATACAAACGCGCAGCGGATTCCTGTGCCAGGTATATAGTCAGAAGCCTTCACGTACCACGCGGTCACGTAATCCAGAAGCCCATACCCCTGGATGTCACCACACACGGCATCCATATCCTTCCCTTGCTCATCGCTCATCATCTGTTTTCCGATGAACGGAGGATTACCCAAGACATAGCTGCACTGATCCGGTGAGATTATGGTTTTCCAATCGAGACGCAGGGCATTGCCATTCACGATTGTTGCCGATTTCTTGAGCGGAATTCGGGTGTAGTGCCGCCCGAATGCCTTGGAGAAAGCCATGTTCACCTGGTGGTCGGTCAGCCACATTGCGGTCTCTGCGATTATTGATCTTTCACTAAACAATGGATATGCATTTGAGCCTACTTCCACGGCAGTTCCGAGGCGTCGATGCAGCTCCAAAGAAGCTGCGGCGAGTGCTGCAGGTGGAGAAGCACTTTCCCGACGCCGCCTTCCAGTTCGTCAATGCTCGCCGGCGTAGAGTTGGCGAGCGTTTGCTTGGCCTGGGTCCAAACGTGCTCATCGGGATTGAGCTCTGGTGCATACGCCGGGAAGTGGTGCAGATGAAGGCGCCGGCCACGACGCAGATAGAGGCGCACGGCTTCGTTTCGGTGGATTTTGGCGCTATCCCACAAAAGCACCACCTCACCCCGGAGGTGCCGCAGCAACAGACGGAGGAACTCGACGACCCGCTCCCCGTTGATGTTTTCACGATGGCACCGGAAGTACATGCCGATCCGCTGGCGGGCCGAGGAGATTGTGATTGCGGAGATGACCGAGACGCGGTCGTGCCGGTAGCAGTGGCGCAGGATAGGCGTCTGTCCGACAGGCGCCCAGGTCTTGCGGACGTTGGGGGTGAGCATGAAGCCGCTTTCGTCGAGGAAGACCAGATGAGCACCGAGCTTATGGGCGTTTTTTTATATCGGGCCAGTCGGCCCGTTTCCATTTGGCAATCGCCTCTTCCTTGCGCTCCATCGCCCGGCGCTCCGGCTTCTGCCAGGTCCATTCCAAGCGTTGCAGCAGCAACCGTCGAGCGCCGGTCAGTCCATAATGCACACCGAAGCGCTTCTCGATCAAATCCGCGACTCGGCGCAGCGTCCAGAGGTCCGTGGCGTATCCCGCCTGCTGGGCGCCGGCGACCAGCAGATGGGTCAGAGTCGCCGTCTGGACGGGCGTCAGCCGCGGCGGCCGTCCTGGGATCGGTTTCGTGCGCAAGCCCGTTTTCCCGTTCTGCTGATAGGCTTGATTCCACCGCACCACTGAGCTCACCGACGCCTTCACAGCCCAGGCCACCTTTTGATAGGTCTCGCCCGAGCGCAGTAACCCAATCGCTTTCCGGCGGCGTTCTTCCAGCCGCTCTGGACTGCCAGGAGGTCTCATGGCCCCCGGCATAGCAGAATCGGGAATGGTTATCCATTCTTTAGTGAAAGCTCAATAGTGCGGGGAACTCATCGTATTCGATCCCAAAGAACTGGTCTACGTTGATGCGTACAATGTCCCCGACCTCCATTCCGAGCGGCAGCTGTTTCCCGTAGATGGCTTGAAGAACCTCCAACTCAAGCGCCCGCAGCTCCCGGTATGCGACCACCAGGAAATTGCCGCACCCACAAGCAGGGTCCAGAAAGCGAAGGGAAGCCAGCCGGTCATGAAAATCCGTGAACGGCGACGATATCTCCTTTCGACCGCGGCTAGTCACTGGGGCCTTACGCGAGCTTGTAGTGACACCTAATCTAGTGCCGACCGAAACCCTGATTCGCTCAAAATCCGCCTTTAGGTCGTCGAGAAACAGAGGGTCGATGACCCGGCGAATATTCTCCTCCGAGGTGTAGCGGGCCCCTTTCTCCCGGCGCTCCTTTTTGTCCATAACGCCCTGGAAAAGGGACCCGAATACACCCGGGGATATGCGACTCCAGTCGAACCGGCAACAGGCCAATAGCGCGCTGCGCTGGGCCTCTGTCATATCGGCCAAGTTGAGACGCTCCTGGAACAATCCGCCGTTCACATAAGTGAATCCGGCATATTCCGGCTTAAGGTTAATCCCGCGTTCCGTGGCATTCTGATCCAACACCTGAAAGAGCTTCCCGAGTTTGTCTCCCAAGTCTGACCCGTTCTTCTTCGTCTGCTCCACGAACCGTGTGAATGAGTTCCACTCGTAGATGTCGGTGTCCTCGGCAAAAAGACAGAATAGAATCCGGACAAGAAAGCGCTCCAGCTGGTGCCCTGAGTATCCACTTTCCTTTAACTCATCATGAAGGTGGCCAAGCAGTCTTACCGCCTTCATGTTTACATCCGGCTGGCTGACAAACAGCTCGGGCTCCACGTTCCTGATGAACGAGAAGAAATGAAGCTTGTCTGGCAGTTCATCCAGCGCGAATGCGGCAACCATTGCGGGTTCGGGCTGAGCCTCCGCAACGACGCCTCTTAAGTATTCGTGGACTCCTTCGCCCAAGTCGAACAACGCAAAGCGGGCAAAATCTGAAACCAGCACCCAGCGCGGTCGTTCATCGGCCTCCAGCACCTCGACATACTGCATTGCCTGTTTGTACGCGACCCCGAGATCGTGCCCCGTGGTCTTCATTTCGATCACGAGCTTGCCAGGCCAAAACAAATCTATGCGTCCATCGTTGCCGTCAGCCTTAGCCACATGGTGCTCAAAACTGGCAGGCTCACCTGCATCGCGCCTGTCCCGGCCGAACACATCAAAAAACTGGTCGATGAAGGACTTCGCGTCCGCCTCTTCTCGCTGGGGCCCTGCCCATTTCTTGGCGAATGCTCTGGCTCGTGATTCTATCTCATCCCGCGATAGCGTTGCGACTTTCTCGGCCTTAGATTTATCTGCCATGGAGTGGTCGCTGTTTTGACGGTGATTTAAGGAATTGACCAGACTTATGCCGCCTAAACGTCCTTCGATCTTCGAGACACAGGCGTTTATGCGGATCGGAGTTCGTTGATGAAAAAACTGGGCGGTAGCTCCATTATAGGGGCCGGTTAAAACAAATTACACCGCAGCACAGTACAGCTGGAACTGAGTCGGCCGATGCTAACTTCGTCATTGCCGAAACAACGATCGGATCGAAGTAGGCTTTGATACTAGACTACGATATCACAAAGACAAAACGCGCCCGATATACGCGGCTGCATCGAGGCTTGCTTGGATGGCTAAGAAAATACCCGCCCTCGCCTGAGATGTTCTCTCTGAAGGTCATCGACCGGCAGTACGCCGCAATAAGAAAGAAATTCTCAATCCCTCACGACGGGCTTCGGCACACCTTTATAAGCGCCTTCGCGACTCTGCACGGCCAAGACAAAGCGGCCACCGAAGCCGGCAACACCGTCGACATAATCAGAAAGCATTATTTTAACCTTATGTCCGAGGCTGACGCCGCGGCATTCTGGGAGATCTTCCCCTCGTGACTTTAATGCCCATGCGCGCGCTACTTGACTCCTTTTGCTCGATTCCCGAGCTCTGTGGATCACCGATCTGGGCATCAGGTGACGGGCCATCCGTGCGCACGGTTCAGAATTGGGTCACTCGCCTTGGATTGCCACGACACAAAAGGGGGCGCCTTGTTTGGTTTCAGGAAAATGAGGTATACTCGTTTCTAATTCAGGAATGCCTGGTATGTCCCAGGGAGTCTCGCGCGGTCATATTTGAGGCGATCAAGAAGGCCAATCCGCCTCAGCTCGTATCATTTTACAAATTGCCACAATTGCCCATTTGGACCGCAAGTTCAGTGCCTTCAGAACGCACGTTGAGAAAATGGATATCGGAGGGGACAATAGCATATTTTCGGATTGGACACACTCTGTATTTCCAAGAGCGCGCCGTCCGGTTGAGTCTTGGTTACCAAGAAGCGAGCGCCCTAGTCCAAGCCGCATAAGAAACATTCCGGTATTTCAATTTGGCGACACTGCATTACTAGGCTTTGCTAAATTTGGTTCGTCGACCCGCTCAAAACGTCAGATCACTGCAGGAATCTGCGTGATGTATGTAACAGCGGATTAGCTATTAGCCTATTATTCGCTGCTTTATGCAAACTGGGCTAGCTGTTATCTTTTCTGAGGCCAGATTGAGCCCTTCCTGGGGTCGCGCGCACTTTTCAAGCAGGGCTTGCGACGTCACCCTGGAGCTCCCTTGACATTCGATAGGAGGATCGCTCCCCTCGGCATTCGAGGGGGCGAATCATGGCCAATGTCGACATACTCCAGGGAACCCTGGACATGCTAATACTCCGGGTTCTGGACCGGGGTGAAATGCATGGCTGGGGCATAGCCGAAAGGATCGCCCAGCTATCGGCCAAGGATCTGCTTGTGGGCGAAGGCTCTCTATACCCCTCCCTCTACCGCATGCAGGACAAGGGTTGGATAGAGTCGGAATGGGGCCAGTCGGATAACAATCGCCGGGCGAAATACTACCGCCTGACCAAGGCCGGTCGAAACCAGCTGGAAGCGGAGAGCGAGAACTGGGCCCGACTGGTTTCGGCGGTGGCAAAGGTCATGGCGTCGGCGTAGAACACATGACCGGGCTCAGGCAGATTCTCAGGCGCACGCGGGCCTTATTCCAGGCGGGAAAGTTGGAGCGCGACATGGCGGAGGAGATGCGACTGCATATCGAGCACCTGACGAGGGAGAACGCCGCAAACGGAATGTCTCCTGACGAAGCCCGTTTCGCGGCCCAGCTCCAGTTCGGAGGCACCGACCAGATCAAGGAGCAGTGTCGCGATGGAATGGGCTGGAGGGTGATCGAGAAGACTTTTCGCGATCTTCGCATTGGAGCGCGCGCCTTGCGAAAGAGCCCGGCGTTCACCCTGGTCGCGGTGCTCACGCTGGCGCTCTGTGTGGGCGCCAATGCTGCAATCTTCTCGGTGATCTATGCCCTGCTCCTGAAGCCATTGCCGTTTCCGGCGCCGAGCAAGATCGTGGAGATATATAACATCTTTCCGAAGGCTGGGCTACCCAAAGAGCCCTGCAGCATAATCCAATACCTGGAATACAAGAATCAGACCGCTTCCTATGACGCCGTGGGATTGTGGGGTTCGTCCATTATCACGGTCGGCGACGAAGGTTCCGCAGACAGGATCACTGAGGCCTATTGCACCGCCGAGATGTTCGACATTCTCGGAATGAAACCGGTAATCGGCCGGTTCTTCACGCTGGAGGACAATCGCCCGGGAGAAGACAAGGAAATCGTCCTGACCCAGTCCTTCTGGGAATCGCATTTCGCCGAAGACCCCAGCGTGACCTCGAAGACTTTGCGGGTCGACGGCGAGACCTATCGGATCATTGGGGTCGCTCCGCGCGCCATCGAGGCTTTTGACGCCCGCGCGAAGTTCATAAAGCCGATCGCGTGGACCCAGCATTCGGTCTCCCAGTACGCAAGGTTTGCGCTCAACACGCCGCTCTATGCGAGGCTCAAGGCGGGCCATTCGGCGAGCAGCGCCCTCTCAGAGGCGGCAGCGGTTGAGCGCCGCTACTACGAGGTGGCCCCCGAGAATATGAAGGCCTTCCTCGACAATGCCGGCCACGGAATGGCCGTCGTGCCCATTCAGGCCGAGCGCATGCGTCCGGTCACGCCTCCGCTGCTCCTGCTGCAGGGAGCCGCCGTGTTTGTGCTTCTCGTCGGGTGCGTGAATATCGCCAATCTGCTCCTCGCGCGGACGAACAGCCGCCAACATGAGATTTCGATACGATCCGCCCTTGGCGCGAGTCGCGGGACCATCGTGTTTCATTTCATGACCGAGTACCTGCTGCTGATCCTGCTCGGCATCGGGCTCGGCATCGGAATCGCGCTGGGATGCCTCCCAGTTGCCAACCATTTCATCGTGAAGGCGCTGCCGAATGCGCTGCCGGTGGCGCTTGATGCCGGCGCGCTCATGATCGCCACCGGTCTCCTTGTCCTGATAGGGCTGGCGGTCGGATTGTTGCCGGTGCTAAATATCCTTCGCACGAAGCTGACGGGCGGTCTCCCGGTGAATTCAAGGGGCGCGTCGGGAGGCCCGAGTGTCCGCCTGTTCAGCAGCGTGCTTGTCACCGGTCAGATAGCCGCCGCCCTCGTCCTCTTAAGCGGTGCCGGCCTCCTCGCGCGAAGCTTCGCGAAGGCAATCTCGGTGGATCCTGGATTCGAGTCGGCCAATGTTCTTGCGGCGAACATCGCGGTGCCCGGCATATATCGCCAGGAGGAACGTGGGGCCGCTTTTCACGAGCGACTCTTAGGTGCGATAAGCGAGATCCCCGGAGTGGAATCCGCCGCATTGGCAACGAGCGTCCCGTTTCGGGGCCTGGACAACAGCAACCCGTTCACGATCAAGGACCGCACACTTCCGCCGGGATCGCCTCAGGCCGTGGCCCAGTTCATCGGCGTCTCCATGGAGTATTTCCGCACCCTCCACATCCAGCTCCTGGAGGGGCGATATTTCGACCAATCGGACATTACCGCGGGCAGGAATGCCCACGTGGTAGACGAGCGCTTTGCCCGGAAGTACTTTCCCGGTCGCTCAGCAGTGGGGGGACGGTTCTCATACGACCGACCGCCGGGAGCGCCGCAGGAAAAGGATTCCGATGTGCCCATAATAGTCGGGGTGGTGCGTTGGGTTCCGCACAACGGTGTCGAGGATAGATCCAACAATCCCTTCATCTACTACCCTATCGACAAAAAGACCCAGGAAGGACTGAGCATCCTCGTGCGCTCACCACGGAAGCCCAGCGACCTCGTGCCTGCTTTTCGCGAGAAAATCCGAATCGTCGACCGCTCAATTCCGCTGCTCGACATCAGCACCTTGCAGGATGCTGTGGACGGATCCTATGAAAACCGAAAGGCGATCATGGTCGTCCTTGGTGGTTTCGCGGCACTGGCCCTTTTCCTCTCAGCGATTGGAATCTACGGCGTTCTCGCCTACGATGTTTCGCTGCGCACGCGAGAGATCGGCATCCGCGGCGCGATAGGTGCTTCACGCCCGCAGATAATAGGTTTAATCATGCGCCAAGCCGCTTGGAAAATTGCAGTCGGCTCGCTCCTGGGCCTGGCGAGCGCCGTAATGTTAAGCCGATATATTGCTGACTTGCTCTACGAATTGAGTCCTACCGACCCATTGGCATATGCCTCAGTGTCGATTCTGCTCGTTGCGGTTGCCCTGCTGGCAAGCTATTTACCAGCGCGTCGTGCAGCGGGTATTGACCCGATTCGGGCTCTGCGGACCGAATGACGATTTCCGTCCTAAGGCGCCTGGGGATGTATCCCGCCAGATGTCCGATATTGGACAATTTCTCGGACAGCCGACCCTGATTGACTCATTCACACCGAAGCGCGACCACTGGATTAAACGCTGCCCGGCGGAAATTCCCAAGCCTGGATGGGCCCGTGACTGCGCCGAGGGAAGCCTGGAAATGGGTGATTCCCGAACGTATCCTTGTTCGGTTCGTCGATCGGCGGGCACCCTCCTGTAAGCTGCGATGACAACCGATCGAGAACTGCTCCGGCGGTATACCCGCGAGAAGTCGCAGGACGCGTTCACGGAAATCGTGCGCCGGCACGTGGACCTCGTCTACGGGGCCGCGCTCCGCCGATTGTGCGGGGACGCCTCGTTGGCGAAGGACGTCACGCAGAAGGTGTTCACGGCGTTGGCGGCGAAGGCGGATTCCCCCCATAAGATCACCCATCTCTCGGCATGGCTCTACGGCACCACGCGATTCACGGTGTCCCACGCCGTGCGCGCGGAGCGTCGGCGCCAGGATCGGGAACACAAGGCCCAAACCATGGAAACCCTGTTGTCCGAGCACGGACCCGATGAGGCGCCGGAGGTGCCCCCCGGGCTGCTTGACCGGGTGCTGGAGTCGCTCGATGAGACCGATCGGCAGGCCATCCTCCTGCGCTTTCTTGAGGGACAATCATTCGCCGCGATCGGCGCGGCCATGGGGACGAGCGAGGACGCCGCCCGGATGCGGGTGACGAGGGCGCTCGAGAGGATAAGGGGTCTCTTCTCCAGGAGCGGGATAACCTCGTCGGCCGCCGCGGTCGGCGCGGCGCTCGCAAACCAGGTTGTCGCCGCCCCCTCGAGCCTGGCCGCAAGCGTCTCGGCGAACGCCGTCGCAGCGACTGCCGCGATCGGGGGGGCCGCCGGCGCAAAGCTCGGGATCCTGACCCTTATGACCACCACAAAGGCAGCATCATGGATCGCGGGCGCCGTCGCGCTCGCCGCGCTCGGGTATTCGGGCTATCAGTATCGCGAGGCGGCAATGCGCTCCGAGGAATCCGCAAGGTTGTCCCGGGAGCGAGACAAGCTGAAGGACGAGCTCAACCGCAGCGAACAACGCTCGTCGGAACTCACCCGGCAGGCGGCCCAGGCCGACCAACGGTACGCCGCGCTGCAGCGGAGGCTGGACGGCCTTCTGGCGGCAAAGACCGTTCAGGTGAGCCACGGAGGACGGGCTCCCTCCAATGACGCCCAGGCGCTCGAAGCGAAGCGGATGGCCGAGTTGAAGCCGCTGCTCGAGGCGGGCATGCCGATCAAGGGGGCGATCATCGTCCTGGTCGATGGAAAGCCGGTTCAGCGGCAGGTCCAGTTTGTCATGGGGCAGGAAACGCGGATCGAGGGGGTTGATGACGGCACCTATGTCGTGACCCCGACGCTGAACGACGACGGCAGCGTCAAGTACGCGATTGGGCTGCTCAGGAAGGATACGGGAGGCGTCCCGGACCCAGTCGAGACCCTCCCGTTCGTCATTGTCGGGCCCTGGAAAGGATTCTCGCTGTCGACCGGCGAAGGAAAGGTGATGGCCTTCGACCCGGACA
>Ga0302307_10003112_pt1 | contig 10097 bp, 10 predicted proteins | sample III_Palsa_E3_2_FD_200530 | JGI IMG/M metagenome (GOLD analysis project Ga0302307, IMG submission 200530) | Peat permafrost microbial communities from Stordalen Mire near Abisko, Sweden - III_Palsa_E3_2 | ecosystem: Environmental > Terrestrial > Soil > Palsa > Peat permafrost | place: Sweden... | reverse complement strand
TGTGAACCGCGGCCCAATAGTCATTGAGCTCAATGCCCAGAATAAGGTCGGCCTGGGAAATCACGGTTCCGCTGCGGCCGGTATGGCACAAGGGATGCCGGCTTGGAAAATTTAAACGCCCGCCGATATCTACCACCGGGCATTGCAACGTTTCGGCGAACTCGATCAGGCGTGTCATGCCCGCAGGCGTCCGCGCCAAGCGATCGACAATGATCACCGGGCTTTCCGCCTTGACGAGTTGCTGGGCGGTGTCTGCTATCGCTCCGGCCTCTCCCTGCGGCACGGCCACGCGCGAAAGCTTGGGAATATGTAGCGCAGCGCGATCGGGGATGGGGTTCTCCTGCATCTCGCTGTCAACCGAAAGCAGGATAGGCGCCATGGGGGGCGTCGTGGCAATCTTGTAGGCACGAACCGCTGACTCGGCGAAATGCTGAAGCGAGCCAGGCTGATCGTCCCATTTAACGAAATCGCGCACGATGACTGCCGGATCGATCGCCGAATGCGCTGACTCGAAGGAAAGCCCCCTCATGGTGGCGTCCACGGTGTTGCCGACAATCATGTAAACCGGGACCTGGTCGCAGAAAGCGTTGTAAAGAGCCATCGAGGCGTGCTGGAGCCCGACGGTACTTTGTGCCAGGACGAGAAGCGGCCTGCCTTCGATCTTGGCATAACCATGCGCCATCGCCACCGCGATTTCTTCGTGCGTACAGCTGATCATTTCAGGCTTCTTGTTCAAGCCGTAATTGATGATGGCCTCGTGAAGACCTCGGAAAGTTGAGGCCGGCGTCTGCGTGACGTAATCGAAATCCAAGGCTTTCAGCACATCAAGCATGAAGTCGCCGCCGCTGGACGATTGCTGGACCGGATCGGCCGGCGGCGGCATCGTTTCGGCAACAACATCGGGCAACGGCGCTGCGCTCCCCGCTGCGGGAGGTGTGGAGGGTTGCACGGCGGCAGGCGCCGCGGCCCCCAGTGCCACGCTGGCTACCGTGGCCCCCTTCAGAAAGCTCCGGCGACCGATGGCGTCCACGCGATTGCGCATTGACATATAGCCCCACCCTTTCTCGTCGCGTGCCCGAATGTATCACTCCCTTGGCCCCACAAGTGAAGTGTATTTTTCCGAAGTCGATTGTGATGAATTGGGAAGTCTCGATGCCATGGGCGGCGGTGGTGAGTTGCATGTGTTCGGCTCCTGATTGGGCCTTGTCACGCGCGCTCCCCGTCGACCTGGTTTAGCCGTCGCACGCTATAACGAGACGTTAAGCCAAAATCCAAACGCGCGCACGCAGACCCGCGTATTGACCCGGTCGCGATCCCGGCTAGAATGCGACACCTTTTCAATTGAGCGCCTGCAACTTGGACAGTCACCCTAGACAGCGAGTGAGCTTCCCGCACTAACGGGGCCTGCTGGTCTGGGTGTCTCCTGCTCCCGCCACTCGGCATCCGTTCGATGGCGGCTCGAGCGTTGGTATTGGCGTCTGCCGTGCCATTTCTCATCCTCTTGTCGACCCGTGGCGTGACCAGGCTGCGAGCTTCCTTACACCGCGGAGGTCGCCATGAGCTTAGACACGCCTTCGAAAGAGCGTGGAATCAAACGCGTACTGCGCGCTCTCGGCCCGGGAGTGACGACGGGTGCCGCCGATGATGATCCGTCCGGTGTAACGACTTACTCGGTGGTCGGCGCCCAATTCGGCACGTCCTTTCTTTGGTCCGCGTTACTCACCTGGCCGTTGATGGGATGCGTGCAGATGATGTGCGCCCGGGTCGGCATGGTGACGGGTATGGGGCTCGCGGGCGCGATGAGACAGAAATTCCCACGCTGGGTGGTCGGTCTCATTGCATTGGCACTGCTGATTGCCAATACCATCAACATTGCATCAGATCTCTCGGGTATGGCTGATGCCGCACAAATGCTTGGGGCTGGACCCTCCCGAGTGTATGTCTGGGTGTTTGGTCTAGGTATTTGCCTGCTAACGGTGTGGCTGCGCTATCAGCAAATCGCCCAGGTCCTGAAGTGGCTGGCAGTCGCGCTATTCGCCTATGTCATCACCGCATTCCTGTCGCATCCGCACTGGCCAGGTGTATTACATGATGCGGTTATCCCGAGCCTGCCTCATGGCCAACCGGCATGGGCGGCTCTCGTCGCAATCTTGGGCACCACCATCAGTCCCTATCTATTTTTCTGGCAGGCCGGGCAGGAGATTGAAGAAGAGAAAGCAAAGGGGCGGCGTCTACTCGTTCATCGCCGCGGCGCCACCAGCCACGAGATCATAGACCGTCGCATCGATGTAGGCGTGGGTACTTTTTTTTCCAACCTCGTCATGTTCTTTATCATTCTGACGACGGCCGTAACCCTGCATAAGCACGGCATTCTGACGATCACAACTACCAAGGAGGCGGCACAAGCCTTGCGGCCGCTCGCCGGCAATTACGCCTATTTCCTGTATACGATCGGCATCGTCGGCACCGGATTATTGGCGATTCCGACACTGGCCGGCTCGGCGGCGTACGCATTTGCAGAAACATTTGACTGGACCTACGGCTTGAACGAGAAGTTGAATAGTGCGGTGTCGTTCTATTTAGTATTCATTATCGCAACGCTCGGTGGCGTGGCCCTCGATTTTCTTAACGTCGATCCGATCAAGGCGTTGTACTGGACAGCCATCCTAAACGGTCTGCTCGCGCCATTTCTATTGGTGGCATTGTTGCTGGTGTCCAACGATGAACGCATTATGCAGGGACAATGCAGCTCAAGTATCACTCGCCGCGTTGTGATGCTGGCGACAGTGGTCATGTTCGTCGCGGCCATCGCAATGTTCTTAGTGTAGGTCACTGATTCGCCTGTAGGTAGCGCCACAGACACTTCACGGTAAAAGCCGCTACTACAGGCGGTTGAGATATTCGATCCCCAAGCTGTCACCTGCGGGTGACGTTTCAGGGCGCAGAGCTCATGCCTCCCGTGAGCGCTCTGATCGAAGAATTAAGTCGATAGTGCATGCCCCGAAGCCGGGCAGCTCCACCGAAAGCGGGGTACTCCATTGCTCGAACCCTTCGTATTGCGCGCGGTTTCAAGACCATACGACGTGTCGCGCATGTAGTTTCGTGCTATTGCTCGGCTGCCGCGATAGTGCGGTAGCGCCCCGACGGTGCCGACCTACGGGCGTTTAATACAGCACAGTAGGTGAGCGGAGAATTACATGTATATGGGTGGCACTCTTGGGGCCCTTCTCCTCGTAATCTTTGTTATTTACCTCGTGCGCGGGGGTTGATCGCCTAGACAATAGTCGGCGATCGATAAACTCGAAGTGATCCTACGCACGACGAACGCCCAGAAAAGCTCTCGTCGAAGTCGCTGCTCGCGCGCGCTATAAACCCGGCCGATGTAGCAAGTCCCATCGGTACGACTGACGCGCTGACACGGCGTGTGCCGTTGAATAATTCGCCTCTGCCACCGGGAATCGCGCACCGAAAATATACAAGTACGCATCGAAGACAAAAATCGACTCGCGACAAACCGCTGTTAGAAGTGAGCACCTCTTGCGCGAGTGCTGTCAAATATTTCCGCTTTTTTTGAAAATTAACCAGACAGCTAACAACACTCACGTTTTACTCGGAGTTATTGTGTGGGTATCCACCATCCGCTTGCGCTTGCAATCCAGTCTCCGGCCCTGCTGCAGGACAGCGGAAGAATTTGAAGTCGTCGCGGGTTCTGTGTTGATTGCAAGACTTTACGAACCATTTGTAATTTTAACTAGTTCTTTTGATCACAGGCGGCACATTGCTCAACGTGAGGTCCATACTCCGCCCCCTCAGCCGCATACGAGCTGAGTTGGCCAGCGAATTCTTGCTGGCTATACGTTAAGGCCTAAACTTATGAATCAGTCAACCAATTCTTCTGCAAATCAACCTGACAGCACGAACTACACGGCACCTTCGAGGAACATCATCGATACGGCGATCACAGCGGGCAATTTCACGACGCTGCTCGCCGGCATAAAAACAGCGGGTCTAAGCGATAAGCTGACGGGGAAAGGCCCGTTCACGGTATTTGCGCCAACCGATGAGGCGTTTAAAAAGCTTCCGCCTGGTGCGCTAGAGGCGCTGCTGAAAGACTCGGCAAAGCTCAAGGCGGTGCTGAGCTATCACGTGGTCGTAGGTCATATGTTGGCAAAGGACGTGAAGTCAGGGGAAATGATGACCCTCCAGGGTAGTCCGCTGACCGCGTCCGTATCGTCCTCGGGCGTGCACGTCAATGGCGCTCACGTCAAGCAGGCCGATATCATTGCAACGAATGGCGTCGTCCATGTGATCGATGCAGTCATCATGCCGAAGAACTGGCAATTGCTGGCGGCCGCTGCCTGACGATCGCCTGTCGTCTAGCATTTCGGTGCGCTGAAAGGCCCTGTTCGCAGGGCCTTTCATTTAGTGACAGCTGGTGCGCACAAAAAAAACAAAAGCTGCCGACCCGAAGGTCGGTGGCTGACGGTTAGCGCGCTAGGTGACGATGCGTGGATGCTCACGGGCGAGCTCCGCGTAGGCGGAGATGGTCCGCGTCGGCGCGAACTGTTGCCGCAGTTGCGGGCGGCTGTCGCCCTCGCGTCGGTTCCGGACCGTCCCCTTTTCCACCAGGTCCCTGGATCCTTATTGTATTGGGCTAAGCGCCTGAACTCTCTTTGCGTCGGACCTTATCTATGAATAGAGCTGCGTAAGCACCGGTGCCCTATTTTGCCGAAGGCTGAGCTGCCGGAAGCGGCTCGGAATCGGTCAGGTACATCTGCATCGTGAGGCTGACACGGCCCTGGAGGAGGTGCCCGGCGTAGACCGCGCCGTTCCTAAGGAGCGCCACAACGCAATGGGCGTGCACCACCGGATTGCCGCTGCGGTCGCGGACGATGTTGCCCGTCAGTGAGGCGACCTCCATCTCCTCATTGAGCCTTACGATCTTGAAGGCCTTTTTCGGGCGATCGGACCAGCCGATCACCGCTGAATCCAGCGCTCCGATCGCCGTGAATTGGGCATCCGTCAGATGATTTTTCGCAGCGAAATCCTCGAGCCCGGCTCTCACGTCGTCGCCCTTGACAAATTCGAGGTGAAAGGTGCGCGTCCTGGAGTTGAGCTCCGTGGCTGTCAGGCCCGGCGCCGTTCCCGCCGGTATGGACGCCTGCGTCGCGTATTCCGCCTCGGGCGCTTCGTCTTTGGCGCGGACACCGCTTACGAAAGTGGCGGCAAGGATCAGGGCAAGCACAGGCGAACGCATAACACCTCTGTTATTTGGCTTACTTCCGCCATTTTGCATTCGGCCGGCAAATTGTCGTGTGCCCGAATGTATCATTCCTATGATCCACGAGATCAGTATGCTCATTAGCGCTCAGGATCAGCGAATATGCGCCGTTGAATCGACCACTACCGCGAGGCGCCCACAAATCTGGAGACGCAATTGCTAGAACTCCGCCCCAATTGCGAGTGCTGCGACAAAGATCTTCCGCCGGATTCTACCGAAGCGCGGATCTGCTCTTTTGAGTGCACGTTCTGCAGTACCTGCGCAGGCGGCGTTCTTGGTGGAAAGTGTCCCAACTGCGGCGGTGAGCTGGTCGCCCGCCCGCGCCGTCCGCTAAGCAAGCTGGCCAGTAATCGGCCTTCAACGACACGCATTCACAAACCTTCGGGTTGCACCAACGCGGCGTAGTAAGTCGGGATGGCGATCACCCATCTAGACGAGGTCTTTGGCATTTGCTGCATCGCTATCAAATCTACAGCGAATTTCTCTAGACTGCCTGGAGGCGCGGTGCCCGACAGGCTGAAGATGAGGTCGCGTCTGAGTCAAGGCCGCTAACGCGGCGTGCCGATACCTCCTCTGCTAAACGTTCTCGGGAGCCCCAACGCAGATGTCGCGCAGGCTACCCCTTCGCTCGCGCCTTGCCGAGCCGCTCCGCCTCTTCGAGTTCGGATTCTTCTTCGGGCTGAACATCGGCGCCCTCTCGGATTGCATCCGTGCCGCGCACTGACCCAACGAAACGAGTTTCCGCCTTGTTAAATCGTGCCGCGGCCTCGGGATCTCCCTCTCCGTGCTTACTGCTGGGATCGTTGCTCATGGTAAATCTCTCCGTGTAATGATTTTGACGGTGTATATTCAGAGGCGTCCATCCATGGTACCTGCCAAGTGCTGAGTTGGCTTGTCGGCCGGTTTCGTCGGCGAGTGGCGACGGTCGCCGACTCTAGGCGTCGGCATCTGTCATTTCTTCCTCCATTGTCCTGTCTGTCGGCGTCGTCATCTGCTGGATGAGCTAACTTATTCTCAGCGTCGCCTTCGAACTCCTCGGGGGCTTCGGCGGTCTCATCGACCTCGCGTACAAGTGCCTCGTTCTCGCCCTCGTGTTCATCGTCTCGGTCATCATCGTCATCTTCGGTGCCGCTCGTCGGGCGCGAAGCATCCAGTGCCGGATACGCATTGGTCATGCCAGGATCCTCACAAACATAAGACAGCGAAGCCCAGTGTTAAGAAAGACACATCTCTATCAATACCGCGACGTCGCGCTCGACACTCGTTTGTCCGCGAAGTCGTCATTTTCGGATCAGGACACATCAACTGGTGATCCACACGCTTCGCATATCGAGCAACGAGCACACTATTCGCCTCTGCGCAGGCTGCTGATCATTCTGTGGACGCAGCCAACTGTCGGATCTTAGCTCACCTTCTCATCATCGACCGTGCGAGAGCGAACACAGTGGTGGCCAGTTCAGCAGTGGGGTGCCGTACAGACTGCTGAACGCATAGGTGTAATAGTCACCATACTAAATCGACTGTAACAACCGAGGTATAGCTATGCGTGGCTCTAATGTTCTGGTCTTAGCTGCAATGGCGGCAAGCTGCCTCTTGGTAAGCGCGCCAAATGCACAGGCGCAGGTCGGCGTCAATATCAGCGTCGCCCCTGAGTGCCCCTATGGTTACTATGACCTCGCTCCTTATAGTTGCGCTCCCGCTGGCTACTATGGACCGGAGTGGTTTACTGGGGATGCGTTCATAGGTGCTGGCCCGTGGTTTCATGGCCCGAGCAATTTCCGCGGCAACGTCAATAACACCTACCATCCGGAGCACGGATATACAGGCGCACTGCCTACGCCTGGCGAGAAAGCTGAGCCGACGAGGCGCGTCGACAAAGCCCACTTCACCGGAAACGAAGAACGAGACGGGCGCGGCCATGCGAGCGAGGCCAAGGGCCAGTAGGGTCCAGGTTATTGCGAGTCGGAAGCGTGCGGTTAGCTCAGCGGCTTTAATTGAGCCGCTGAGCGCTCATCGTGACAAGTCGGTGTGACTACGACGAAGGAGCGCCCGGCGGCCTCCGTGACACCTTCACGACGCACGCCCAGCATATTGGCGATAAGTTCCTGTGTCATCTGGCCCCCTACGGATACTGAGGACTTGCGCCAAGCAGTTGTGCATTACCGCCCGCTGTTCGATGAGTTGCTGGGAAGCCAAGCAAGAAGCGCCGCTCCCACAGCACGAGGCGCTGCAGACCTACTCCAAGCGTCGCAATAAGCCGCAGCGAATGGCTAATGCAAATCAACCACAGGCGTCGGGCCGCGGATCGAGCCCGTTGGTCGCGTTCAATCCGTTCACGCCGAAACCGCTGTTGATAACAGCGGCTTCTAACTGCTGCGGCGACATCCGTTGCTCGTTATATTGAACACTGACTTGGCCGGAGGCCAACGATACTTGGACATCCTCGACGCCGGTGAGCGCATTCAGCGCGAGCGATATTTTTGTCGAACAACCCCCGCACTGCATTCCGGTGACGTTCATGGAATCAGTTTGCATCATGACCTCCCCGCTTTAATTTGCATTGGCGTACCAGCGCAGCAGAGGGCCGCAAGAGGCTCGGTGCGACCGGCGCGACGAGCTACACTCTTTGCACCAACCAGACAATGAGGCAAATGACTAGAAGGGTTCCTACAATTCCGCCGCCGATGTACATATGAATCTCCGTTGGATCGTAACAGCCATCATTGAAGCATGGCTGGCATCGACGAGTCGGCGCGTTACCGAACATAGATATATCTTTCAGACGTCACTACATTCACTGAACATCGGATACGCGTTCAACAGTTCATCTGCGGATCGGACTCGCATTAGGTGCGACACCGGATATACAGCAATATAATGTTTCAGATGAACAATCTCGAGACTGACACGAAACAAAGGAGGACTCCACTGGACTCGCGAATCCGGCACGTGCAACGACATCACGACGATGCGGCCTTGTATGGCGCCGAACCAGTGCGGGGTGTTTTCGGGTACCACAAATAAGTCGCCTTTTGGCAGCGAGAAACTTGCGGCGAGAGAGCCCCGACTTCATCTTGAACCTCCTTGTGAGACGTCGTGTATATCAAACCGGCGACGGGTTTCGCTCAGCGAACTGCCGCTGATGCCAATACGGATAGGCGGGCGTCACATCGCTGGCAGCATTTAATCGCTGCATTTGATCTGTGGTCAAACTCCAACCGACGGCACCCAGGTTCTGCTTCAATTGCTCTTCGTTTCGCGCACCGATGATCACGGTCGATACCGTGGGACGTTGCAGCAGCCAGTTCAGCGCGATTTGCGGCACGTTCTTGCCTGTCTCGGCGGCGATTTTGTCAATGGCGTCCACGACCCGATAGAGATAATCCTCGCCTACAGGCGGTCCGAATTCAGCTGTCTTTGGCAGGCGACTGACCTGCGGTAAGGCCTGACCGCGGCGAATCTTGCCGGTCAGACGCCCCCAGCCGAGCGGACTCCAGACAACGGCCCCCACGCCCTGATCAAGGGCAAGTGGCATCAGTTCCCACTCATAGTCTCGGCCAACCAGCGAGTAATACGCCTGATTGGCGACATAGCGCGGATAGCCATAGCGGTCGGCTGTTGCTAGAGACTTCATCAGGTGCCAGCCAGAAAAGTTGGAGACGCCCACATAGCGGATCTTCCCCGCACGCACGAGAGTATCCAGCGTTGAGAGCACCTCCTCCGTCGGCGTTCGCGCGTCGAAGCCATGCAACTGGAACAGGTCGATGTAATCCGTTCCAAGTCGTATCAGAGCCTTCTCTATGGCCTGTATCAGGTGATAGCGCGACGACCCAACATCGTTAAGCCCAGAGCCGCTGCGGAAAGTAGCCTTGGTCGAGAGGATGAGGCGATCGCGTGGGCGCCCCTTGATCGCGCTGCCGAGTACCTCTTCCGAAACACCGCCGGAGTAGATGTCCGCTGTATCGAACATATTGATTCCGGCCTCAAGACAGATATCAATCAGATGACGCGCTTCGGCCGCATCGCTGCCGCCCCAGGCCTGGAAGAATTCCCCTTTTCCGCCGAATGTGCCGGCGCCGAAGCTCAGGACAGGGACATTAAAACCAGATGCTCCGAGTCTGCGAAATTCCACTTTGTTGCTCCTTAAATTAATGAATTGTATCGTTGCCCTATTGGTGTTTGACTCACAGCTGTCTCATCAAGCAGGCTCACGCAATGAACCGCAGTATAATTACTGCCGCGGCGGCGGCGCTGTTTCTAGCTGCGTCCGCGAGCGCCTGGACCGCCGAAACGAGATACGTGGCGACCTATCTCGAGGTCAAGTCGGCAGCGATCAACGCCGGCGCGGCGCTGACCAGACAATACGTACGTGCCACACGCGCTGAAGCGGGGAACGTCGGGATCAGCGCTTTCCAGGAAATCGGCCGCTCCCACCGATTCGTCGTTATCGAGACCTGGACAGATCCGGCTGCCCTCGCTGAACACGAGAAGGCGCCCCACACCGTGGAGTTCAGACAGAAGCTTAAGAGCTTTCACCGCAGCCCTTATGATCAGCGTGTCACACACGGCTTTGCCCTCGATCCGACGCCGGCGGTAGCCGGGCCGAACGCTGTCTACGTCGTCACCCACGTCGATGTCCCAGGGGCGCAGCGCGAAGAGGCAGAAAGGGTGCTGAAGCAGCTGTTTCAGTCGAACCACGCCAGTCCAGGCCACGTGCGCTTCGACATCTACCAGCAGGATGATCCGCGCGCGAATCACTTCACGATGTTTGTGGTGTGGCGCAGTCGTCGTGCGTTCGAGGACTATGCCGACACAT
>Ga0302307_10003097_pt1 | contig 10125 bp, 8 predicted proteins | sample III_Palsa_E3_2_FD_200530 | JGI IMG/M metagenome (GOLD analysis project Ga0302307, IMG submission 200530) | Peat permafrost microbial communities from Stordalen Mire near Abisko, Sweden - III_Palsa_E3_2 | ecosystem: Environmental > Terrestrial > Soil > Palsa > Peat permafrost | place: Sweden... | reverse complement strand
GTCACCCTCCGCCCCTTCGGTTTTCGTAGCGCCGCGTCCCGCCCCTCTGTGCGGCACCGGAGTTTGCTTCAAGCACTACTGAAGCTCGCGGGGGTGCCGAATCTTTTCTGCGGTTCGTGCAGAAAAGATTCGGGTTTTGACTTCCCGCCTTTCTGCGGATGGCCGGTCGGCGAACCCTTCCGTTTCGACTTTTCCCTGTTGACATGACGCCCGGGCGGATAGTACTACACCACCAGTTCACTACTTAGTTCCCTCGACCCGTGAGGGGTGCGGCACTCCTCGGTTTTTTGAAGGCTGCGCGTCTTGACGTACGTAGTTCCCGCAGAAGCCAAGCGATAAGTCCTATGATTCGCGAAAGAAAGATTCGCCAGATCTTGTGCGTGCCTCTCGACTCAGAATGCATCCTTCCAGCTTCCCCCCCTCAAGTTCTGAGGATTATTCCCGTTAGCCGCACCGTAGCTCCACACCGGGAACATCCAGGAAACTCAAACGGACAGCCGGTACTAGTACCTGTACCAAATTGAACAGATATTGCCCGTGGCGTTCTTTAGGATGCCAAAACAAATAAATAAGGCGAAGACTGATCAATCGAGAACTGAAATGAAACAGCCAAATCCAACAGTGGATGACCCCTTTGAGAGAGCCCGCAGGTCGTTCTTCGGAACCGAAACGACAACAATGAATCCGAGCGTGTCTCCCGCCGACTTCCAGAACACGCGAAACGACACTGCCGATCCAGTGAACATACAACCAACCGATATGCCGCACGAAAGATCGAGCCAGTCGTTAAGCGACATAAATACCAAGATGGCCGTGCGCTGAATGAATCACACGCCGCCTCAAAGCGATTCGTTTTACTCCGGGTGCCACGGGCTGAGTAAAATCCGGCAAATGTGGCTTCAGTTAAGCTCGTTAGTTTCCTCAAAAAGATTTCAGAGCTTCGCGCGATCTTGAACCCTTAAGAATCGCAGTTCCTGGACGGCGGTGAGGGATCTGCTCTTCGCCTCGTCTTGTTCCCGCCCCGGCGGGTGCCCAATCCTTCCGCGCGGCACCGGAATCCATACAACCGCGTTCGTTTTCCCGAGCGCCGTAGGCGCGACACAAGTTAGCCCAGCCCGTAAGGGCTGGGAAAAATTCCCCAAGCGAACCCAGCGCCGTAGGTGCGGCACGGGCCGGATCAGCGTCCGTGCCCCGCGGACTCGAGTCCGAACCCTCGGAGCTTCAAATGTAGCGCCGCGGTCTTCAGCGCGGCATCTTGCTGCCGGGCCGACCCTCCGGTTTTCGTAGCGCCGGCGTCTCGCCGGCTCTTTTGACGTTTCCGCCTTTTATTCGCAAAGATCGGAATCGGCCAGTGGTTTCGTTACTTTACTGGTGCTCTGGAAGTAATTTGTGCGGTCTTACTGTTGATTCCTAGAACCACGGCTATTGCCGCCGCCTTGTTAGCTTGCATCATGACCGGCGCTGTCCTAACGCACCTCTACATCCTTCGCGACGGGTACGCCGCTATCTTTCCGGCTTTCCCGCTGTTGATTCTCATCGCCGTCGCCTGGAATAGACGTTTAGCTCCAGCCCGGGACGAGGGAACTTAGCGGTAAGCTGTCGGTGCGGAACTGTTCGCTTCCCGACAGGGCCAAAACCCGCCCTTCTTACAAGCACTATCAAGGAATTACGCCTCGCCACCTGTAAAGAAAACTGTAGCGACTCACCACGTCTCAGGGCCTAGCAGCGTACAATCCCTGACATGGAAACTAGGCGCAGGCCCAAAGATCGAAGCCTGGAACTCGGCCTGGAATTCTTACTCGAGCTACTTATTTTCTTATACCCGTTTGGTGCCGACCAGATGGGCATACCGCATAATTTCTTGGTCGGTTTTATTTCTTGGGTCGCGGGCCTCTTTGTCGGAATACGCATATTCTGGATTTTCCCATGGTGGGGCGACCGTCTACGTGTTCGATGGAAGGGCTTAATTTCGGCCGTCGCGATCTTATTGTTTGGGTTTGTGGTGTGGAAGCCCGTCCAGAGTGCTTATGCTAGAGCGCACACTGCTCCACCGCCTCAGGTGCTGCCGTTCGCGATTAAGGTTGAGGCTTTCCTTCCGGGCGACCATGCGAGGTTCAAGTTAGTAGCTTCAAAAAGCTACTGCATCCCGGATGATGCTATCTATGTAGACATAACAAATAACCAGGCACATTTCGTGAGAATCGATGCGTTTGGAGTTGAACTAGCAAGTTTCTCGGGTTGGAAGAAAGCCCGAATAATTAATCCTCAGGGAGTTTTTGTACTGGGCGCGAACTTACAGCGCAACCTCGCAATCAAGTCAATTAAGTTGCTCGATCAAGATATTGAAAATAAAAACCTGGGACCAAAAGAAACAATAAGTGGCTGGATTTTTATAGAAACCGACCTGACCTTCAAACCCGTCCCCGGCTTTAGGTTTTCGATCTCTGACGAGGATGGTAATCAATTTCGGTCGGAGCCCACTATCACGTCCATCACGTCCGAAACACAAATTGACCGATCGTATTTTGTAATGGACAGTGCCGAAAACAAGTTCGTCGATCTCACTAGGTCTCCACAAACGCCTTGCCAACCCAAGTGGTGAAACAGGGAGCCATCGGGAGGACCTAAGCCGTTCCTTTTGTACCGATTTTTCCAACTAGTTTGCGGATGCGCTCGGGCACCCCTATGGCATCGCGAACTTGATCGTTGTCCTCAATAGACGACGCTAGTTTCGCGAACTGCGAACTGTTGAGATGGGGGAGTCGCTCGAGGATTTTCATCGCGGATTTTGCGTTCTGGTAAGTGTTCGAAGTAGTCAGCCGGTCGACGAGTGCGTCGGCCATTCGCTGCTCAGTCAGATTGTGCTCGATGAGGATTTCAACAAGGTCTTCTGCTACATTCGGGGCGTCCAAGCCGTGGGTTTGAAGACCCTGATACTTCCCTAGAAATCCGTGCGGATCAGCCCCTTTTCGTAGAGGTATAACTAGCTTGCCACGACCGAAAGCAATTCCGACTTCTTGGTCGCACCACTTACTCTGAACGAAATCGGGCGTAATGATAGCCGTCAGGGCATCCGCTGTACGCAGCGCTCGCTCGATCTCTGTCTGCCATTCTTTTGTGGGCTCGATGTCGTCATGTGCAACAAAGGAAGCCACCTGGTACTTTGTCAGAGCGTTCTTGAGGTTATGAGCGGACACTTTGCTGTCCGATGTATGGCTGATAAACATGCGGAAGAACCCGGGCTGCCAGAAGGAGGGAGCCTCTTCTCCAGCTTTTTCTTCTAGTTTGGGCATGGATGCTAATCGAACGTCTCCCGCGATCTCGGGACTCACAATTGCTTCGGAAATCCAGTTGTCGCTGTACGGACGGACAATTGAGCGTAGTCGCTTCACGATCGCCTGCTCAAGCGCCTCCCGATCTTCCTCGATTCTCGCGTAGACCTTGATGGGAACTTCCAGCATAAGCGTGTAGTACACCGAGGGCCCTTCCGGGTCTGAGCCACTTTGAATGAGACTTGCTGTGGATTGTTCGAGGACTGTCGCGATAGGCTCAGCGTTTTGCATGCGGGCGATCTGTGCTGCAGTAGCGACAATGGACTTAGCTCTGTCCTCGAAGGTTGCCGTAGCTCCGACTCGCCGGTCTTTATCCTTCGCGAGTAGACCCTCCAGATAGCCGCGCCGCATTGCCAAGGTCTCCGGCCAAAATTGAGAAACAAGCGTGTCAAAATGGCTGGCTTCGTCTGCTCCAACCGCCATCGTTAGGAACTGATGAACTCGCCCCGACCATCTTGCGAACTGGTATTCCTCGTCAACACTTCCCGCTTCGTCTGCCATTGCATCCAGCTTTTCTGCAATTCCTCGATCCATTCTTGCCTCCGGGCCGGAACCTACCCTCTAAGTCATACAAAGTCAATTTCAAAACTGATAAGACCCCTAGGAGGCTCGTCACATGTTCGAATTTATGAAGTGGTCTTTTTCGGTTCAGGCTTCGCAAAGAACCAATCGAAAACGGCTGGTACAGATCCACAGCGTACAACCCCCAAAATCGCAGTTTCCCATTTTGGGAATGACCCTCCCATCCACCACTCCCGCAAAGACTTGCGTTATGCTCACACAATTCTGGATTTGCATCGTGTGTTAGGCTTGGATTGGAGCTATGTGGAGCATACGAAAAGTCGGCGCAGTAGGCAGTTCAGGAAGGGCAACCGCCATTCGTGTTTACCCTGAGTCGCGAAGGGCGCCCATTTTCGTGCGACCTGCTTCCGACTCCGCACGCTTCCACTCCCATCCACCCATCGCAAATTTCGCAAAATTAAATCGCCAAACTCCGGAAGTAGAACACCTTGCATCTCACAGAAAACAAACACCGGCGATCTGCTCAAATCGCCAAAAAATCACTTTTTCGCGCGACGAATATTCGAGTCTATCGACGGCTCAAATTTATTCCTTTCGCGCAGCCTCACCCGCGAGAGCTTTCGCCTGTGCGACTGATCTAGCCGCCGCGAACGTCATTTTCAGACCATTTCTAACCGAAACTGGCGCACAAACAGAATTGCCTGTAAGTAATTCAAAACAAACGAGCGGGACATTTCTAACCGAAACTCGAATTGCATGTTTGCTTGTCCTCAGCCGCCTCCCCGAAGGGCGCGCGCTGCTTCGCGGTTCACGGCTCGCCACTCGCGGAGCACGCGCGGCGGCTGCCGCGCAAGCGGTAACGAAATCAGTGCGGTTTGTCTCCGGCCTCTCCGAAAAATCGACGGCTCAAAATCATTCCTTTCGCGCTGGTTCACCTGCGCGAGCTTTCGCTCGTGCGCTCAACCTAGCTGCGGCGCTTCTATTCCTCCTTCTCCACCCAGTGGCTTCTTTTGCCGCCGCCCCTCCCATTCACCAGCAGGCCGCCGACCCCGTGCTCGACACCACCATCTGCGAAATCACCTCGCACCCGCTCGACTTTGAAGGAAAGATGGTGCGCGTAAAGGCGCGCATCGCGACACTTTTCAAAAGCCGTGTAATCGAGGACGCGACCCAGCCGTGCTCCAGAGTCATGCGCCTGACCTATTCCACCGAACCCGCGCCGGCTTCCTCTTTCGTGCCCGGCCCCGACACTCCAGCGAAAGATCTCCCGCGCCCCACGCTGATAGACGACGATCAATTCAAGCTCTTCCAGAAATATCTCGCCGCCCGCATGTACGCCACCTCCGAAGGCGCGCCGTGCAGCCCTTGCGATCGCTATGAGATCACTGCCACCTTGACCGGAATGGTGAATTTCCCGGTAAGCGCGAAGCCGGATTCCAAACCCCGGAATCCCCGCGAGCGGCTATTTTTTCTTCAATCCGTCGCGGACGTCACCCCTCGTGACATTTCCGCGACCTATGATCCCAAAAAATTCTCGACCGAGCCTCTCGCCTTTTCGCGCGGTTTCGTCAGCGGAAGACTTCTTGGTCCGGACGGCAAGCCCCTGCCCCAGACCGACGTCCAAATTGTTTCCACCGAGAGCGTGCCTGCTTCCATCAAGGGAACGCACCAACTCACGGATGATCAGGGACAATTTAACTTTGAGGTCGCCCCCGGCCAGTACATCGTGGCCATTAATCTCTACACCGGGCCGTCGAAGGAACTGCCTTACGGCACCACGTACCTTCCCGGCACCACGAACGTGATTTCCGCCACCATGATTCAGGTCCAAGCCGGCCAGCACGTCGAGCACTTGACGCTGCAACTTTCTGCCGCTCAACGCCTGCGCGAGCGCAAGTTTTCCGGCAAAGTGGAATGGCCCGACGGGCGCGCTGCCACCGATGTCGCCGTCTGGCTCAACGAAGATGAACACCACCAGCTATTGATGAAGGGACCGGCGGGCCGCACAAACGCCGCCGGAAATTTCACGCTCATCGGTTTCGAGGGTCGAGACTACTTCCTGCACGCCAACGTCACTCTCGCGGGCAAACCCGTTTGCGCCAAAAAGCTGCGCCTCAATTCCGCAGCGCCACTCGACGCCATCGATCTAAAGCTATCCGTCGCAGGCCAAATCCCATGCCTCAAGGAATAACAAACATGCATCGCGCCCGCCAATCCCACCAAAGCCGCCGCAGCCTCAGCGAGTTGTTAATCGCGAGCGCGAACTTGCCGGGTGGAATGGCCGTCCGATTAATGCACGTGGAATTTTACGGTGACGGAGGTTTGCACCGGCACGGGCTTGTCGTTGAGGTAAGCGGGCTCGTACTTCCAGTCGCGCAGCGAATCGAGCGCGGCTTGCTGCAAAAGCGGCGAACCCGAAACAACGGTCATGCTGGTCAGCTTGCCATTTACGTCAATCACCGCGGCGATGGTGACTTCGCCTTCGATGCCGGCGCGTTTCGCCAAGACCGGATAGTTAGGAACAGAACTAAGAACGAGATGCGGCTCTTTCACCCGGCCGCCGGCGGGCAAAAAGGCGGAAAGAATTCCTCGGTTCGCGGCTGCGCCGGTATTCGAATTGACGCCGGTCAGATTAGGCGGAACGTCACGGCCCAGCGCGGTGGCCGAGCGGCGAGCTACCACGGGTGCGGCCAGAGGTTTTGCGGTCAGAATTTTTCCCAGGTTCAGCATTTTCGCCGAAGGCTGAGAAGCGCGGGCGTTATCAGCAAATCCCTGAGATTGAGCACCGGGAAAATTCTCGGTCTTCGCGTCGATAGGCACCGCGGGCGCGGCCGAAGTGGAATTGCTCTCGATTTCCGCGCTCGCCGGGGTGTTCCCTGCTGGCAGCGCTAAGGACTCTTCGGTTGTCGATGCCGGCTCCGTTGCTGCAGCGCGCTGCGCTGCGCCGCGATGCCGGAGGAGAAGTCCCGTGGCGCCCGCGCCCACCAGCAAGAGACACGTCACAGCGACCCAGGCGAAAGCCATTCTGCGTCGCGGGGAAAGATTCCTGTCCGTCGCAGGCGGAGAGGTTATTTGTCCCGGCAGCGAACTCACCAACTCGCGAATCCAGGACCGCTCACTTGCGGACTCGACGCGCTGACGCTGCTGTGCCGTTGTTAATCCCGCGCGCTGCCCCAGCTTGCCAGCGGAATTACTCTGCGTCGCGCGGCTTTCGATGGAACTTACCTTGCTGCGCTCCGCCAGGCTGTTGGCCGTCGAAGCAGCCCAAGCGTCTGCGAGAGCGGAGATCGCTTCCTTCCGGGAACCGTAGTCCCAGAAATCGTCCGCGAACTTTTCCGCGGCTGCCGCCTGTGCTTCCGCAGTCAACCTCATCACGCCCTGCGGAGCGTAATCTCCCCAGAAACCTTTTGTGGAGCGGAAGAACTCGATCTCGGCATAGCCTTTTACGTTTGAATAATTTCTGGATTTCACCACGCGGCAAGCCGTCACCTGCTGGGTCTCGCGATTCGTAAGCATCATCATTTGACCCGGAGCAACCGCAGCGGACAACCGGATCACCGCGCCGTAGGGAAAGACGATGACCGTGCAGGTTTCCTCCGCGAATACTTCAACGCGCGCCGCCTGGCCGGAAACGGATGCGCCGCGCCGCGATCCCCACACACCGACGGGAACCTCGAGCACTCCGATCGGAATTTCGTCGGCAGAAACAGCGCGAGCCTGCGGTGCAGGTGTCTCCGCTGATTGTGCTGCTGCTGGAACAATCGATCGCGTTACGGAATCAAGTGATTGCGTTGCTGAATCTTGCGCGGATGGATCGAGCGCGCCCACCAACGATTGCGTTGGTGCCGGCACCGAAGTCGTTTGCTGAAACTTTTCCCCCAAGCCCCGCCCCCGACAAACTGCGATTTAGTGATTTTGTTCCCGAGCCATAAAATCGGCCATAGTACTTTGCTACTCTTGCTATTGCCGAGCTGGAAACATTGCGGAGCGCGCGCGGCGGGCGTAGGGCTCAGCTTTCTCGAGGTCGCGTGTGATGGTGATGAACGCGGAGTGTTGGATGCGCTCCCGGAATACGCGCGAAAATCGCATCGTAGGATGGCTGACGCTGCGCGCCGAAACGTCGCGCCGACCGCCGCAGGAAGGCCTATTCGGTTACGCCGTCGTAGATTTCGCTGCAGTCCATGCGCATTGTGCCGTTATCGAAGAAGACCAGGCCTTTGAAGCGCAAGAGGCTGCCTACGTCGACCCTGCCCGAATTCAGGAATTTCGCGCTGGAGTCCGCGTAGACGACGATGGTGGTTGGGTCTGTGGGGTGCGGGAACGGCAAGTTAGGAACATACATTTGGAGAATCGGAAACAAATCGTAGGGCGCGAGTGTGACGGTGTACACCCTAAACTCGGCGTCGTTTGAAATCGCCGTGACGGTCCCGTTAACGGTTTGCGGCACGAGCGTAATCGTGCTCGGGATCGGGACACCGTCCCCGTTCACCGCCCCCGAAGTAAACGCGGATATATTCTGGCCCTGAAGAAAGTTGGCGCTGTTGAAGGTGGCGGGGAAAGGAAGGCTCGCCACATTGGAAAACTGCTGTGAAATGTCGAACACGGTATTGCTGGTGAACTGAAAGAGATTGTTGCAAAACGGAACTCCGCTGGTCGGGCAGCCATTCGATTGAAGCAGCAGCGTAGCGAACCCACCGGCAGGACCGGCGGGTATGCTATATGGGCCGATCGACTCTTGCGTTGCCGCGGCATCGTCCACTTCAACACGCGTAGCCAGCCACGATCCGTCAGGCTGGATCGCAGCGTCAAAGTGTACGAGCAGGTTTCTGGAGAGCGAGGAGAAGGCGGCGATTCCCTGAAAAATTGTGCTCGCGTTGGTAGCGAGCGTCAACGAGATGCCGTCCGCTGTCTGCGCAGTGAAGCTGCTACCGTTCATGTTGAGAGACATCACCTGCCCGGCAACATCAATCACTTTGCCGTTCAATTCATCCGTGGGCTCAGCCGCTATCGACACGGGAGTGAGATTGAACGTGGGAGATATAGTGTAGGTTGCGGTAGCACCCGTTCCGTCTAGCGTAAAGGACTGCGGCACTTGCAGATTCAAAGACAGGGCCATCACGGAGCCGGCGACCACGATTGGGCTGGGCAGGTTGACGGTTGTAACCCCTGTGCCCTGGCCACACAGTCCCTCGTCATAAGTCGCGGTAGTCAGGTTCGGAGCAGCAAAAGTAACATTGGTGAATTCACAGCCGGCAGCGGTGACCGTCGCTGCGGTATACGTTCCTTGTGGCAGAGTGGCAGTCACGAGCGGTTCGGCGGCGCCGTTCAGATGCATCCATTCGATCCCCGCTCCGAATTGTGGGTTCGCGCTGGAGAAAATGGTAGTGGATTTGCCGGTGCTGTCGGTAAGTGCGACGCTTACCAGCGATACGTCCAATATGGCCAACTGGTCGTTCGCCGTGCTGGTCAGCAGGACGACGACTTGTGTGTTTCCAACCGGCGGCGGCGGACCGGCCATGTGCGAGCCTGAACCGCAGCCCGTCAGCGCCGCGCCGAAAATGGCGATGGCCAAAAGCGAAGACAAAAGGCTGAATGCCTTCCGTGGGAGCATCGATAGATTGCACGTCTTCAACGCGAGACCTCCATTTCGAGATTCCAGGGGCCTCGCATGGGAAAAACTTAAAGGAACGACGCAACTCCAGCCTGTGGCTCTCGAAGCCCATAAACTCTAGCACGGTTATTCTAATTGCACGTATGATTGTGGCATATATGGTGCGGGCGGCGCCTGTCGCTTCGATCCTCGACTCCACCTGATTGCTTTTCTCGGCAAGGTTGCGCAGAACGCGCCACAGTTTGCTAAGGTTTGCGGGTTTCGGGGGTGTAATGCGTCTGCAAATATTTGATGATGATGGGTTGCACTTCGTCGGGGATGGGCTGGCCCATTACGTTCACCATTTTGTTCACTTCCGCAGCCCAGGTTTCCGGCGGCAGCGGCGGCTGCATGGTGATGTAGCGCGTGCTGTGGCAGGTGGCGCAGTAGGATTGGACAGCCTCGCGGCCTTCGCCGGGCGCCAGCTGTGGCGTATATAAAGGATAAGCGGCCACGCTGTATGTGGCGCCGTCGGTTTCCTTTGGCTGAGCGGGCTGCGCCAGGGCGCCGAGGGTTTTTTGCGAATAGTAGCCGGCGTCAAGCTGCGCGTACACCAAGCCGGCGGCGGCGATCGTCAAGCCAGCCAGAATTACGATAAAAAATATCGCGGTGCGTCTCATT
>Ga0302307_10003093_pt1 | contig 10139 bp, 10 predicted proteins | sample III_Palsa_E3_2_FD_200530 | JGI IMG/M metagenome (GOLD analysis project Ga0302307, IMG submission 200530) | Peat permafrost microbial communities from Stordalen Mire near Abisko, Sweden - III_Palsa_E3_2 | ecosystem: Environmental > Terrestrial > Soil > Palsa > Peat permafrost | place: Sweden... | reverse complement strand
CCTTCGACACTCACGAGACGCTCGAAGAGATGGCCGAGAGTTACGTGAACCTGGCGCTTGAGGAACCGCACGAGTACGAACTGTTTTATACGTACGGGCGCGAGCTTTCGCCGGCCCGAGGGGCGGGAACCCCGAAGGCGATCCGGGAATCGCGGCCTAACTTCGCTCTGTTGGAAAAGAGGCTGGCTGCACGGCTGGGCGGTTCGCCTGAAGATCAGACTCGGTTGGCGCTGGCGCTCTGGGCGCTGTTGCACGGGAACACCATGCTCCTGCTGTCGAAATCAATTCCAGCCGGGCATGAGGAAGAGTTGCGCGCAGCCTGCCGGGCAGCGGTGAAATCGCTGATTGAGGGGGCGGAAAGGGCCTCCGCCTCGAGTAAGGGGAAGCGCGGCGGCCACTCTCAGTCGTAACCAACCATTGGGTCTATCTCAAAACAGATCAACGAAAAAAGTGCGCCCTGACTCATAAGAAACTTCACATTCTCTTGAGTCATTGCGTTTATTTCTGCTGGTCCATTCCACAAACCTGCCGATAAGGAAGGAGAAGGCTCTCGAATCCGAGTGCCGGGTAGCGGTAGAGGCACGAGTGTTTCAGGCAAGAGTGCTTTGGCAGGGACACGCTTTTGGCTGGAGCAAGGGAAAGAAGGAAACCGTTGGGAAGAGCGACGAAGATCCTGCTGGTGGATGACAGTAAGTTTCTGCGGCTGGCTACGGAACGCGCTCTGACGCGCGCCGGTTACGAGGTCAGCACCGCGGTGGATGGGGAGGATGCACTGGCGATTGCGAGAGAACGAAAGCCGGATGTGATTTTGCTGGATATGTTGCTGCCAAAGATGGCGGGGCCGGACGTATTGAAGGCGTTGAAGAACGATCCGGAAACGGCGGGGATTGCCGTGGTGGTGTTGACGGGGTTGTCGCAGAAAAATGCGGCACGCTTGCAGCAGGATGGAGCCTCCGGTTTTCTGGAGAAGTCGGCTCTGGGGCTGGAAAAAGGAAGTCAGACGTTGCTCTCCGAGCTGGCCCGAATCCTAGAGACATTGCATTTGAACGTTCCGGATGGCCCGCTGGTGACGAAGTGAGATCGCTCCCGTAAGCACGCGCTGGTAACCGCTGGAATGTTACGTTTCCGATTATCTCATCGTTCCCCTGATCGTCCTGTTCTTGCAGAATTGGCAACTTGTGCCCTGTCTTCCCATTCGCTGGATCGTGACCCGCTGAAAATAAATCACTTACAAGCGGGAACCCTGGACACCCAAATGGAGTCTATGGGAGCAGTAGAGGCCGTTCGCGGCGGGGCCGGGTCGTTGATGGGATTGCGGATTGAAGGGTGGGGCAGCAAATATTCAGGGGCGCGGTAGGGTGGAAAATCCTATAATCATTGAGTAACGGATTTGGGAAAAAGCGGGGACGCCGATATGGCGGGAGCAACCACCTTGGGTGATTTGGCGAGTGCAATCGGAGCGCGATCGCAGGAAGAGGCGGCGATCGTTGCCGAGCTGAAGGCTGGTTCGGAAACGGCCTATGCCTGGCTGATCGGCGAGTTTCAACACTACGCAGGATGTCTTTCTGAAAGTGTTTCGCGGGATGAAGCAGTTTCATGGCGGGTCGAGTTTGAAGACGTGGATTTACCGCATTGCGCTGCATGAAGCGGCGAACCGGCGGCGGTGGTGGTTCCGGCATAAGGCGAAAGAAACTTCGATTGAGCCGGTGGAATCGGATGGGCCGAGCCCGGGTGAGAATGCGATGCAGGTGGCGTTGACCGATCATGCGGACTCTCCGTTTGACAGTGTGGCGCATCACGAGGTGCAGCATCGGGTGGATGAGGAGTTGCGGAAGGTTCCGGAACCGTACCGGACGACGCTGATTTTGCGCGATCTGGAAGATATGTCATACGAAGAGATTGCCGAAGTGCTGGAGATTTCTCTGGGCACGGTGAAATCGCGGCTGACGCGCGGCAGAGACGCTTTGCGGCAACGGCTGTCGCCGTACGTGCGCGAGGTGGGGAATGAATTGGGATTGACGGCTCCGACTCAGGACAACAAACACGACAACAAAAGACAAAGAGACGATCGGAGTTTGCGGCAGGTTGCCGGTGGGGGTAGAAGGGTCGAGGTGAGTTCATGATGGGCAGAGGCATGATAGGCACGGGCATGAAGGGCACGAAAAACACGGGACTGCGGTGCTCCCGGGCGAAGCGCTTGTTCTCGCCTTATCTGGATGGGGCGGTGACGGGCACGGAGATGCTTGCGCTGCAGGATCACTTGTCGGAGTGCGCGGCTTGCGATCAGGAGTATCAGGGGTTGCGGCGGGCGCAGCAGTTGCTGGTGAGCGTGGGACGTCCGAGGGTTCCGGAGGATTTGGGGTTGAAGTTGCGTCTGGCGATTTCGCGCGAAACCGAGCAGGCGCGGCGGGGACGGTTTGAGGGATTGATGGTGCGCATGGAGAACACTTTCCGGGCGTTTATGGTTCCGGCCACGGCGGGGTTTTTGAGCGCGCTGATTATTTTTGGCATTGCGATGGCGTATTTCGTGGTGCCGTCGGCGTTGCGGGCGCAGAACGATGTGCCGCTCGTGTTGGTCAATACTGCGCCGGAATTGCAGCAGAGCGCGTTTGGCATGACCCTGGACACGATCGACGCGGATTCGCTGGTGATTGAAGCCTACGTGGACGCGAATGGACGCGTGCAGGATTACCGGATTCTCTCCGATCCGAACGACTCGAAGGATGTGCTGCCGCAAGTGAAGCGCATGCTTATTTTCACGACGTTCCGTCCCGCACTGTCGATGGGGCGTCCGACGGCGAGCCGGGCGGTGCTGTCGTTTTCGAAGATCAGCGTGCGGGGGTAGAGCGCTTCTAGCTTCTAGCTTTTAGCCTTACTGCTCTCGGCTACTTTTACTGGAGGAACCGCGACCACGGGCGGGGTGCCTTCCCGCCCGTGGCCGGTTGGTTGAAGTATCGGGATTAAGGTGCGACCTTTACGGCGTGACCTCGAAGATGGCTCCGCAGCCGCCCAGGCATGTAGGATCGCCGCCGGCTAACGCCTCGCCGTAGAGATTACCGGCGTTGTCAAAGACAATTCCTGGCCCCGGATGATTTGGGGTGTTAACGCCGTTGACGAAGCTATAGACAACTTGCTCGCTCCAGGCGCCTCCTGCCGTGGGGGTCAATTCATACACCGATCCAGCTTTGTGCGCGCCGCCCTCCTCCGAGGCGCCATAAAGATTGCCGGAGGCATCGAAGGTCAGGGGCCCTAATGGGTAGACGCCGTCGCCGGCCTGGTCGAAAGTATGCAGGGTGAGTTCCTGCCATCCACCATCGGCCGCCGGGGTCAACTCGAAGATTGCGCCAAAGTTGCCCGAATTGCCCTGCGAGGCCGCGCCGTAGAGGTTGCCGGAAGAATCGCGGATCAGGCCGCCGTCGGGATTCGCCCCATCCACGTTGTTGAAGCTGTGCACGACGCTTTCGACCCAGCTGCCATCGCCCGCCGGAGTCACGGCGAAGACCGTGCCGCAACCGTCGATGCAGGCGGAAGAACCGCCGCCCGAGTAAGTTGTGCCATAGAGACTACCCGAGACCGAGACCAGGCTGGAGTAGGGATTAGCGCCATCGGCGCCGCCGCTGAAGCTATGCAGAATCTTCTCCGCGAAGCCGCCGTGGCCATTCGGGATCAACTCGTAGACAATGCCATCCTTATCACTGCCGCCGCCCGCGGCGGTGCCGTAGAGTTCACCCTTGGCGCCAACCAGCAAGCCCCCATGGGGAAAGCTTCCGTCTCCGCTCTGGCCGAAGCTATGCAGTGTTTTGCAAGTCCAGCTTCCGTCCGCGTTGGGCATAAGTTCGAACACGATGCCAGCGCCGAAAGCGCCGCCGAGGAAGGTGGTTCCGTAGAAATTGCCCTGGGAATCGACAGTCAATTTCGCATTCGGCCAGAATCCGTCAGTGCCAACGTCGTTGAAGCTGTACAGCTGGGTTTCAACCCAGGTTCCGCCTTTTGGCGCGAGTTTGAAAATGTTACCGGCGCCGTACGTGCCACCGTAGAACGTGGATCCGTAGAGATTGCCAGAGGCATCAATGATCATGCCGGCGATGGGGTCGTATCCATCATTGTTGTTGAACCAACGAATCACAGTTTCCTGTGCGAATGCGCTGGCCGCCATCGAAAGAGTTATCGCGATCACTGCAAAAATCGTCCCTGCAAAAGAAAGTCTAATGCTTCGCATCACAGCATTCTCCCTGGCTTTTCGCCGGAATTCTGTTTGACTACGAAAGCGGCGCCGATTCTAACACAGGCGCCTCCAAAAGCCGCTCCAGTACTGGGGAGTTGGCGCGATGGGACACTTAGGTCGTCGATGAAATAACATCTCCTGGGCTAAGCAGCCCCGGGGGCGAGGTTTGACGGGGTTATACCGTGAGGGAAAAATTGTCGCCCCCCCTCCACGGTCACACCTCCGGTGATCATCAGCCTGTCGACCCCGACGTTATATCCAGGGCTGCAGCTTACGATCTACGGATCGGGGTTTGGAGCGACGCAGCAGGGCGGGTACGTGGCGATCGGGCCAGAGGCAACCGGCGTTGTGACCGGTTGGAGCAACAGCACAGTCGTCGTGACGGTGCCCTCAACGGGGTTAGAGCCGGGCAACCTAACCGTCGAGCAATATGGCGTCGTGAGCAATGGAGTGGCGTACACAGTCCAGTGAGCACCAAATCTGTCGTACACTTGTCTTGAAATCAACGGTTGCTTTTTCTGGTCGCGCGATCCGCGCGCGGGGCAAGGTGAGTGCCGACCCGACTCATGGCGTATGTGTGAAAGTGATCAACTCGGCAATCTGGAAGTCTACAACTCTCGGGAAGTAGTCGCATACTACGCTGAACAGAGCTATCTCACCTGTTGCGAACGTCTGCTGTTTGACAGCTATCTTGAGCCCGGAATGCGTATCCTCGACTTAGGGGTTGGTGGAGGACGCACTACGGCTTATCTTTCCAATATCGCTTCACATTATGTGGGCGTTGACTATGCCGAAGAGATGGTCAATGTTTGCCGCACCAGGTTTCCTGACTTGAAATTTGCTGTGGCCGATGCGGCCGACCTTTCCGCTTTCGCGGATGGTTCCTTCGATGCAGTCATCTTTTCATTTAACGGCCTGGACTACCTGGTCCCTGATCAGAAGCGGCACCAGTGTGTGAGTGAATGCCATCGCGTTCTCAAGCCCGGTGGTGTACTCATTTTCTCGTCACACAACCCGCGTGCACTCTTTATCGATTGGCGATGGGATCGAGAACGACTGCGGACGTTAGCCATCAGATTAGCCGGCAGAAGGAAACTGCTATTTTATCCTGCGTTGTGGGTATTGACTTGTGGGAGAATCTCGCTTGCCCTGTTAAGAACAGTTAAGTCGGCGATCCCCCGCGCCGCAGAGAGACTGCCGACCAGGGCATTTTGGCTAGGAGATGGATACATCTTGCACCCATCGCACGGTGGTCTCATGACGCACTGCGCAACCCCGCGTCGGGTGATCGCCGAGCTTGCAGCCGTCCCCTTCGAACTTCTTCGCGAGTTACCAGAAGACTACCCCCAAAAAAGCCGACACTACGGCACACGGTGGTTCTACTATGCGTTCGCGAAGCGGAACGAAGTTTGCTAAGGACAGATTTGGCTCATTTGTATCCATCTACCGAAACTCCCACCAGTTTCGCCAACGCCTCCCACGGACGGACGCTGACATCGCCGCTAGCGATCGACGAACCGAATGGCCTGAAAGTGGGGAGGGGGGTCGACAATTTTTCCCTCACGGTATAACCCCGGGCGAGGTTTGACCCTCTGCTTACCAGACCGTAAACTGGATGTGTTCTCCGCCTATCTTCTAATCGTGATAGTGGCCGATGTCGGCGCGGCAATAACGCATTCGCGAGCTTGCGGGAGGGATTCCTGAGTCGTTTCTTCCTGAGTCGTGTTCTGGGTTTTGGGCTTCGAGGTGGGTTTCGAGGTTTGACCATAGCGGCCATTCTGGGGCTGCTGGTGCCGGTGTGTCTGGCGGATAACAATAATCCCATTACGCTGGATACAAGCGAGACCTTGTTCGCCGTGCTCACGGCGATGAATACCTGCGGCTACAACGTGGGGTTGAACATTTCCGATGCCCAGCGGCTCAACATTCGGGCCGAGGTGGAGAAGAATCTTAAGAACTCGGCGGATGCGCAGACGGCGATGACCTCGATGTGCTCCTGGTACGCGGGGAACCGGGGACGGGATGAGGCGCACGATCTTTCTCAATATGTGTCGCTGGCGCTGTATATGGAGGGGCCGCCGCAGTTTCTTCCGCGGGTGAAGGAGGACGACCTGCCTCCGGATGCGGTGCTGATCGCTGGGTTTAGTAAGGTTTTGGAGCCGTTCTACGACAAGGCCGGGTTGCACTCGATCTGGGAGCGGCATCGGGCGAACTATGCCGCGCTGGTGGAGCGCTATCACGTGCCGCTGGCGAAGATGGTGTTCGACACGGATATCTACCTGAAACTGCAGTCGGGAGGATTTCTGGGGCGCACCTTCACGGTGTATCTGGACTTCATGGGCGATCCGAATGAAGCCAACGCCCGCAATTACGGAACTGATTATGACGTGGTGGTGTTTCCTTCGCCGGATGCGAGTTCGCTGGATCCGCTGAAGATGCCGCAGATCCGGCATGCCTACCTGCACTACCTGCTGGATCCGATGGCGGAAAAACATTTCACGTCGATCAAGCGGCTGGAGCCGCTGCTGCAATCGGTGAAGCGGGCGCCGCTCGAGGAAAGTTTCCAGACCGATATTTCTTTGCTGGTGACCGAGTGCTGGGTGCGGGCGATCGAGATTCGAACCACGGGAACCAAGCAGACGGCGGAAGCGATGCGCCTGCAGGCGGTGGATGACGCGGTGAAACAAGGCTACATTCTGACCAGGTATTTCTATACTTCTCTGCTGGCGCTCGAAAAGGATCCAGCCGGGCTGCGGACCGAGTACGCGACGATTCTGGACAACATCGACTTGAAGGCGCAGGCGAAAGCGGCGAATGAAGTGCAGTTTGTGCAGGTATCGGCGCCGGAACTGGTGCAATTGTCGCGGTTGGAAGACCGGCGGATGCTGGTGACGGCCGAAAAGCGGCTGGCGGCGGGCGATCCGAAGGGCGCGCAGGAACTGGCGCAGCAGGCGCTGGATAAGAAAGTTGGAGATCAGGGACGGGCGCTGTTCATCCTGGCGCAGGTGGCGGTGATGAACAAGAACCGGGAAGGGGCGCTGGAGAATTTCCAGAAGGCGATTCAGGAGACGAAGGATCCGAAGGTTGTGGCGTGGTCGCACGTGTATCTGGGCAGGATTCTGGATATGAAAGAGGATCGGGAGGCGGCGCTGGTGGAGTATCGCGCGGCGCTGGCGTCGGCGGTGAGCCCGGGAGCGGAACTGCCTGAGGTGAAGGCGGCGGCGGAGCGCGGACTGCTGCAGGCGTATGAGCCTCCGGCGAAGCCGCAGCAGTGATCGGTTGGCTCTTAGCTTTCAGCTCTTAGCTCTTAGCTCTTAGCTTTCAGCTCTTAGCTAGATCTTAAGCTGTGAGCTTTCAGTTAACTGGCCTGGTTCGTCGCTGCGATAGAATGCAGCGTTACGCATTTGAGTCGATTTGAAATCGGAAAAAGTGGCGAGCTGCGCTCGCCGGACAGCCGGGGGCGGCTGTCCCCACATCTAGTTTGAGGAGAACGCATGAAGCGAAGAGCGGTCGTCATCGTGGTGGTGGCAGTGCTGAGTATGGGTGCCAGGAGTTTCGGGCAGAGTACCGACAAACCGGCGACCGGACAGGCTGCGCCGGCCGCGGGACAAACCCCTGGGACGGCGCCCGCCGCACCGGCGGGAAAGCGTAAGCCGGCGGCTAAAACCAAACCGGAGTTTGACGCCTACAACGCGGCCATCGCGCTGACCGATCCTGCCGCATTGGACAAAGCGGCTGACGATTTCGCCGCGAAGTTTCCCGACAGCGAGTTGCGGACCGGGCTGTATACGGTGGCCATGGAGCATTATCAGGGAAGAGATAATGCCAAGATGATGGATGTGGCGAAGAAAATCCTGGCGATTGATCCGGATGATCCTGCAGCGTTGGTGCGGCTCGCGCAGGGAATCGTGGACACGACGCGGGACACGGATCTGGATAAAGACCAGAAGGTTGCCGAAGCCAGGAAGAACGCGGAGCGGGCTCTGGTGACAGTTGACACGGACATTCCCACCGCGGGTTATCCTCCGGAACAGCTGAATGCGTTCAAGAATTCGGTGCGGTCGGACGCGTATTTTGTCCTGGGCATGCTTTCATTCAAGGCCAATAGCTGGGCGGACGCTGAAGTGAATCTGCGGAAGTCCGTCGAGGCGTTTCCGCAGCAGCCGGATGCGTTCACGATTCTGGAGCTGGCCATCTCGCTGGATATGCAGAACAAACTTCCGGAGGCGATGAAGTATGTCGACCAGGTGGTGGAGTTGACCAAAGATCGGGCCGACGCCGGCGTCGGTAAAGCGGCGCGCGATGAGAAGAGTCGGTTGGTGCAGCTGAGTAGCGGCGCGGCGCCGGGACAGACCCCTGCGCCGAAGAAGTAGAGAGCGGGCAGCTGGCTGGCGGGCAGCGCCGGCGAAAAGCAGCGAGTTTGCGCTCGCTGGACCGCCTAGGGCGGCTTTGCATACTCTCCCCGCTTAGAAGTCCTCCGCAGATATGAAAGAACGGGAAATCACGGCGCTGGAAGAGGGACTGGGCTACCATTTCCGGCGGCGGGCGTTCCTTGAACAGGCGGTCACGCACAGTTCGCAGGCGCGCGAGCAGGAATCGCAGCAGGCGGGCGAGAGTAAGTACAAAGTCAGCGACAACGAGCAGCTGGAATTTCTGGGAGATGCGGTGCTGGCGCTGGTGACGAGCGAGGAATTGTTCCAGCGCTTTCCGCAATTCCGCGAAGGCGAACTTTCGAAGCTGCGGGCGCATCTGGTCAGCGAGCGGCATTTGATTCGGGTGGCGCAGGAACTGGAACTGGGCGACTATCTGCGGCTGGGGCGGGGCGAAGAGAAGAGCGGCGGGCGCGGCAAAACGGCGCTGCTGGTGGATGCGCTGGAAGCGATTCTGGCGGCGATTTATCTGGATGGCGGGCTGGAGGTGGCGCGGGAGTTCGTGCTGCGCACCGTGATCGCGCCAGAACTGGAGCGGATGGAGCGCGGCGGTGGCACGCTGCCGCTGACGGATTTCAAATCCGCGCTGCAGGAAGCGGTGCAGAGCCTGGGCCTGCCGCAGCCGGCGTATGTGCTGGTGGATGAAGCGGGTCCGGAGCACAGCAAAACGTTTACGGTCGAGGCCCGTCTCACCAAGAATGGCAAGGACGGGGACTTTGTAGGACGCGCTCAGGGTTCGACCAAGAAAACGGCAGAGCAGGATGCGGCGCGGCAACTGTTGACGTTCCTGGCTTCCCGTCCGAAAGCGGCGGATGCGCGATCCGCGGTGCGGGCCGTGGACTCGGCAGATAAGTAGATTTCATGAATTCGCCAGATCAGCTCGTTCCAGATCAGCCCATACCGAACCACCCTATCCCTTCGCCCGGGGACGGCGTCATTTCTTCAGACCTGCCGGTCAAAACACCGACCGTAAGTGCGAACGATCGGGTGGTTTCGCCGGAGCTCCCCGTCGCTTCTCCTGTGCTACCTGCCGCTATTATCGCGCGCCAAATCGTCGTGACCCCTGCCGCCGACATGATCGGTTCGCTGCAGTCGTTGATGGGAACAGTGGTGATCGCAATCTTCGTGATCACGTTCATCGTGCAGGCGTTCCAGATTCCTTCCGAATCGATGCAGGACACGCTGCTGGTCGGCGATTATCTGCTGGTGAATAAGCTTTGTTATGGCGGGCACGAACCGGGAGGGCGCGGGCTGAGTTTGGGCGATCTCGTCATGCCGTATCAGGACATAAAACGCGGAGACATCGTCGTGTTTCACTATCCGGTGGATCCGCAGCAGCACTTTGTGAAGCGGGTCATCGGAATACCGGGGGATCATTTGCGGATGGTGAACAAGAAAGTCCTGATCAACGGCAAGCCCCTCGACGAACCCTACGTGCGGTTCCTGGAACCACGGAATAATCTTTTCCGCGACGACTTCCCGCG
>Ga0302307_10003092_pt1 | contig 10139 bp, 8 predicted proteins | sample III_Palsa_E3_2_FD_200530 | JGI IMG/M metagenome (GOLD analysis project Ga0302307, IMG submission 200530) | Peat permafrost microbial communities from Stordalen Mire near Abisko, Sweden - III_Palsa_E3_2 | ecosystem: Environmental > Terrestrial > Soil > Palsa > Peat permafrost | place: Sweden... | reverse complement strand
TGCATGCTCAAAATGTTTCTATCGCGGCATGTGTAATGCAGAATCGTCTCGATCCCAACCTTCTGCTCCATCTGCACACACAAGCTCTGGTTGCTCATTCGCGCACTGGCCCGCGGCGAGTCCGGAATATTAATCGCCCGCACGCCATACTTCTTCAGCAGCGCCGCCCCCGCCAGCTCCTTCGAGCAATCGAACCCCTTCGGCGGCACAATCTCCACCATCGTCACAAACTCGCCATCGGCAATCATCCGCCCAATGCCCGACCGCTCCCGCAGTGGTTTCGGCTCCACGCGATGCTCGCTCACAATCTCTATTACCGGCGCGGCCTCCTTTGCAGTAGCCTCCGCCGTAACCTGCGCATCCAGCGCCCGCAGCGCCCCGCGCATCGCACGAATATGCGCCGGTGTGGTGCCGCAGCATCCACCCACCCAATTCGCCCCCGCGCGCACTGCTTTACGCGTAAAACTCGCCATATACTCCGGCGACGTCAGATAAATATGCCGCCCTTCCACACTCGTCGGCAGCCCTGCATTCGGCATCGCCACCAGCGGCAGCTTCGTCACCTTCCGCATCCGCTCAATCACGCTCAGCACAATCGTCGGCCCTGAACTACAGTTGCATCCCACCGCATCCGCACCAATCGCCGTCAGCCGCTTCGCCGCATCCTCAGGCGTGTTCCCATCCAGGCAGTTCCCATCCTCATTCACCGTCATCATCACGACAATCTTCAACTGCGGAGCCGCTTCCCGCGCCGCCAGCACCGCCTGCTCTGCCTCGTCCACAGACATCAGCGTCTCGGCGATCAACAGATCCACGCCACCCTCAGCCAGCGCCGCCATCTGCTCCGCAAACGCCGCACGAGCCTCTTCGAGCGTCACTTTTCCCACAGGCGCCAGGCGCACACCCAGCGACCCAACAGCTCCCGCAACAAACGCCTCCGAGCCCTGCTTTTCCCGCATCGCCTCAACCGTTTGCCGGGCAATCGCGACCCCGGCCACGTTGAATTCGCGCACCTTATCGCGCAATCCGAAGTGCTCCAACCGAAACCCATTGGCGCCAAATGTATTGGTCTCAATCACTTCCGCCCCAGCCTGCAGGTATTGCTCATGCACGGAGCGCACCGTCTCCGGCTGTGAAACGTTCAATTCGTCGTAGCAGCGGTTGATGAACACACCGTTGCTGTACAGCATGGTTCCCATAGCGCCGTCGCACAATACCGTGCTGCCACTAAAAAGCCTGTCGATTGCGACTGCCATCCGTCTCCCGCTTCCGTTTCCCTCCATCCATCGTATAACGCTCATGCACCCCATTCGAGCACGCAGCCCCAGTCCGCCGCACCAGTCCTCAGCCTACCCTTTGCTATACTCAGAACTGACAATTGCAGCGATTTTGCTGCGGTCGCGCGACGGTTTGGAGTGGTTCACGTTGAAGAATAGAAGTCTCCCTGCCCAGCTTTTAGCGGGCTTGCTCTTGGCTGCAGCGGCATTGACGCTGACCGCCTGTAACCTCAACGTTATTTACAGAGAACCGGCTCAAAACTACGCTGGCCGGCCCATTCCGCCCAGCGGCTTGCTGGAGCGCGTCATGGCGGCCTACACCGTCAATGGCTCGCAGGGTGGCCTGGAAATTCTCGACGGCTTGCGCGACATTCGCAGTAACGTTCAGAACACCATTCCCAGCTTCAGCATCAAGGGCTTTTCTGCTGCGTATCCCACCAGCATCCTCAACTTCCCTGAGCAAACCACCGGCTACGTGCTCTCCTACACCACCGGCACGCTCAGCATTGTGAATTACAGCACGGAGGCTTCCACCGGTTCCGCTGGAAGTTTCGGGGACGACTCACCTTCCGTCACCGCCGCGCCTGGCGGCACCATTTTTGCCGGCGCAGAAGAAGGTGCTGGCGCATTGATTCTCGAGTCGAGTCAGTACGGCAGCGTCACCCTCAACCTGCCCAACGTCGATAAGGTCGTCGTCAACCAGGGTGGGACAGTCGTTCTCGCAATGGTGCGCAACTCCAACGCTCTTTACCGCGTCGTCAAGCTCCCGGCCACCCCTAACCCCACATTCCCACCGGGATACGTCGACTGCGAGCCTCTGCTGCTTCCCGTGTTCTGCGTCGTGCCGGTTGGCAACACCAATAGCGCAGGCGTAGCGGGTGCGGCGTACGATCAACCCAACAACGCAGTCTTCTCGCTCGACGGCAACTACGTTTACGTCCTCAACTGCGGTCCTGAGTGCAGCGGAAAAACAGCCGGCGTCGCTATCCTGCAGGAAGGTCCGTTGGTGATGACCAATGTACCCACCGTCAATCCGCTGAGCGCCCCGGCACCGCTGGCGCCATTGCCTGTCGCAAACCCCATCCCTGTTCCGGGCGGCGCAACCGCTGCGTTATCCGATGGAACAAACTTATATGTTTCAGGACAACAGTTGCAGTCGAACGGCCTCTTTGCTGGAAATCTTTCGCTCATCAACCTGACTTCCTACACTGTCGGGCCAACCTACAGCATCTCCGATGGCACGCACACCAAGATGCTGTTTGCCGACAACAACACCCTGTGGATCGGCTCGCAGCAGTGTGCCAACGGTCAGCGCGCTTATAACGCTGCCAATCACGTCGCCACACAGGCAGCCAACTATAACTGCCTCACCCGCTTTACGACCGGTGGCAACGCACCGCTTCTTTCATGGGTTGCGAACCAGGTTTACTCTCCTGGCAACACCGTCAGCGACGGCGTCAACGTCCAGGTCGTTCTCACTGGAGGCACATCGGGCAAGGCTGCGCCCAGCTGGAACACCACGCTCGATCAGGCAACCACCGACAACGGTGTTGTCTGGGTCAACGTCGGCGCTGTATCTCCCGTTCAGATCATCCCCATCGTCACGCCGAACAATCCCACGAACACCACAATCTCGGCCAGCAATCCGATCAACACGAACATACAGGTCCTGTATCCCAACACCAACCTGAACTCGGTCTATTACGGCGACCTCAGCGGTGTTTGCTGGGTGCAGAACTTCCTCAAGGTCTACACGGCTTACGGCGGTCAGATTCACGCGTTCAACACCACCGATGGTTCTGAGATCAGCAACTTCCTCATCACCGTACCGGGCACCGTACTCGACGTCGCCTACATGGATGCCGAATCCAACAGCGCCGACTAGACCCTGTCCTTCTAAGTCAAAACGCCGCCCGTATCATCGGGCGGCTTTCTTTTTAAATCACCCACCCTTAACTCCCCCAAACTCGTCCTTAAACTCTACGCACTCTGCGTCGAGTCTTTTTTCTACAGGTAACTTCTGAGCAACCAAGCCAAACAAATTCTTTTCTTATGTCGGCAATCCAAGGTTGCACAGTCTTCGTATCTCCAACGTAAGGGAAGCATCTTCGCTTCCAGCACGCAGACATGATGGCCTTCCGCACGTTGTAAGACCACTCACAACCGACTTACTGCAACAGACTTCGCACGCTCGAAGCCAACGACCCCGCTCGCCAAAAGATAACCCGCACACCAGGAGACGTATCGTGGACACAAAGTTAAACTCACTGATCGACAAAGCACTCTCTCGGCGAAACTTTCTCGCTGGTGCGGGAAGCGTAGCCGCTGTAGGCCTTATGGCTGGCTGCGCCGATGACAATACAACAACAACCGGTAGTAGTGGCGGCACTGGCGCTTACACCGATGCAGATGTCCTCAACTTTGCGCTCAACCTCGAATATCTTGAAGCGCAGTTCTATCTCTATGCCGCAACTGGTCACGGGCTCGAAGCAACCGATACCGCAGCCCCATCCGGTTATACCGGCACCTACACCATGGGTTCCGTAACGACCAACAGCTCCGTAACGCAGGTCGGAGGCGGAATCACAGCAGCCCAGCAGCAGATAGTCAACGAGATCGCCTACGAAGAACAGGAGCATGTCCGTTTCCTCCGTTCCGCTCTCGGAGCAGCGGCCGTCCCCATGCCGGCAATCGACCTCACCTTCTTCGCTCCGCTTGCCTCGCTCGCCAGCGGCGGCGCTCTCACCGCCTTCAGCCCCTTCGCCAGCTTCGATGCTTTCCTCGTCGGCGCTTTCATTTTTGAAGACGTAGGTGTCACAGCCTACGCCGGCGCGGCGCCGCTCATCAGCGCCGCTGGGGTTGCCTCCGGTTACCTCACCGCAGCCGCCGGCATTCTCGCCGTCGAAGCCTACCACGCCGCTTACATCCGCACCGCGATAACCGCTGGCGCAATCCAGGCCGGTTCCGCTGCGGCCTTTCCCTACATCACCTATGCCAACGATGTCGCCACCCTGCGCAACACACTCACGGTCGGCAATAACTCAGCGGCGCCTGGCATGGGCACGGGCAACACAGGCGCGCCCGGCTCCAGCACGTCGTGCGAAGTCCCACTTGCACTGCCGACTGGTCTAACCACAGCAAGCTCAATCGTCGCTGCGGACTCAAAGACGGCCATCGGCTTCGCCCGCACAGTCAACCAGGTCCACCACATCGTCTATGGTTCGGCCACGGTCGGCGCCAAGAGCGGCGGCTTCTTCCCCAACGGCACCAACAGCATTTTTGCGACAACAACAGCCTAAGCGGCAAAAGGATAATTCCATGGCAAACCTAGAGACTCAGATTCTGGATGACATCATCATCAAGGGCCGTCGCAAGCTGCTAACTCTTGGCAGTGCGGCTCTTGCAGGCCTCGTGCTTGGCGGCACGAAAGAAGCAAAAGCCGCCACAGCCTATACCGACGCCGACATCCTCAACTTCGCCCTCAACCTCGAATACCTCGAGGCCAACTTCTACTACCTCTCGGCCTTCGGTTGCACCATCGACAAACCCAACGCGGCAGCCATCGCCGCTGGCGCTCCGTCAGCCGGAATCCCCATCACTGGCTCAGTCGGAACGGCTGGAACCGTCTCCGGCGGCAGCAAAATCCCCTTCGCCACCACGGAGGTCGCCTCCTACGCCATAGAAACGGCGATCGAAGAGGGCAAGCATGTCCTCTTCCTTCAGTCCGCTCTCAGCACAGCCGCGGTCGCACAACCCGCCATCAACCTTGGAACCTCGTGGCAGATGCTGGGCAGCGCTCTCACGCCTGCTGCTCCCACCTTCACGCCCTACGACACCGAAGGAGACTTTCTCCTCGGCGCGTATGTCTTCGAGGATGTGGGCGTTACCGCCTATCACGGCGCAGCGTCGCTGCTCACGGTATCGGGAAATCTCTCCGCCGCCGCCGGCATTCTCTCCGTGGAGGCTTACCACGCTGGTCTTATACGCACGACTATCAACGCACTCGATCCCAGCGCCTCGACGTTGGTCCCGGTCACCAACGCCATCTCCAACCTGCGCGCCGCCCTCGCCGTACAAGTCGCCGCAGCCACCACCTACGACCCCAGTCCCGACGACTTCGGCCTTGCAACCTTCCAGGTATCGCTAGCTGGCGGTTCGAATGTAACCGCAACGCGCATCGTCGATGCGTCAGCGGACAACTCGAAGACCTTCGCCATTGCCACTGCCCGCACCACGAGCCAGGTACTGAACATCGTCACTGGCGGTTCGTCCTTCAAGAACGGAGCCCTCACCTCACCCGCAACGGGAGTTTTCTTCCCCGCCGGCATGAATGCCGGTCCCAACGGCTTCAAATAAACCAAACACAAATCTGGGTGCCCCCGATCTCTCGCACTTGGGGATCGGGGTGCTCACTGCCACAATCCCCGCCTTGAGTCCACACCCCAAAACCCAACCTCCAAAACCCACAACCCGCTACAATCTCTCCCCCACAAACTCTACCAACTCCCCACTGCAATAAACCGGCGGCCTGGCCACAAACTGCCTCTTCGAATCCAGCAGCCGCTGCGAAACCACTCCCGACCCCATCACCTCAGAAGCCATCACAATCGCATCCACGCGATCCAGATACTGCAACGCCGAAGCCTTGAAATCCCCCACCGACAAATCCAACACGCTTAGCGAAACATCCGGCTGCAGAAATCGCAGCACGCTGTTGGACTCGATAATGACATTCTCAGCCTTGGCAATTAATTCCCTGACGCGCGGCATAGCCTCATGCAACTGCCCCTGACGCGTCCGCACCCAGAAGGATTTCGCCGCACCCGCAGCCAGATAGCGCGAAGAATCAGTCCCACTCAGCCGGTCACGTTCTTCGCTGATCGCAATCGTGTGATCGGCAGTCTCACAATCGCACGGCTCGCCATTGGCCGAGCAGACACCATGCCCAAACTGCGTAATCTTGATCGCTGTCCAGTGCCGCTCCTGCATGGCCGCGATCAGCCCTGCAACCACGCTGGTTTTCCCGATGTTTCGCGTATTGCCACCAACCACAATGATGCTCACAAGGAACTCCGACTTACGGCGTCACTTCAACCGTCGCACCTTCGCCACATTCTTCAGATAGTCCTTCAGCGGCTCAGCTGGCACACCCATAAACATCTGCCCTGAACCTTCGAGCTTCTTACCTGGAAACACACCTGAAGCTCCTCCCAGAATCACACCCGACCCAATCGTCACATGGTCCCCAAGACCAACCTGTCCGGCCATCACCACACCATCACCGACGACACACGACCCCGAGATTCCAACCTGAGCAGCAATCACAACGTTCTTCCCGATTATGCAGTTATGCGCAATATGCACCTGGTTATCGATCTTCGTTCCTCGCCCAATCCGCGTTTCTCCAAGAGCCCCACGATCGATGGTCGTATTCGCACCAATCTCAACATCGTCCTCAACAACCAGTTTGCCTTGCTGCGGAAAGCGGACATAGCTTCCATCCTCACCCCGTACATACCCAAATCCCATACTGCCTAAAACAGCTCCGGCCTGCACCACCACATAGTCGCCCATCACTACGCTTCCATAGATCGTCACGTTACCGGCAATCGAGCAGCACTCCCCAACTTCAGCCCCTGCCTCAATCACGCAACCTGCTCCAACGGAAGTTCCATAACCCACCGAAGCCTTCGTATCGATCACCGCGGACGGATGGATATCACCATTCGGATACCCATTCAACCAATGCCCGCAGACAGCAAAAGCATGTTTGGGATGCTTAACCCGAATAACCCGCGAATCGGGCGCAGAAACACCAAGCGGCGCAATAATCAGTCCCGCTCCACTTTCCAACGCATTGCCGAAAGACTCCTGATCCTGCGCAAACACAATGGAATCGAGTCCAGCTTCCTCATAATTGGAAAGCCGCGAGAAAAATCGCTCGTCGTCGCTTGGCTCCAATTTGAGCAACTCATGAATATTCTTCACGGTGATTGTAGGATTGCTCACGGATAGATCCTTTCTTCACCCTCAGGCCGCGTCTTCCACCGCCGGTGTACCCAAAGCCACTGCTCCGGATACCGTCGAATATAACTCTCCGTCGTAGCTGCAAACAGCGCCGTGTTCGCCAGAATATCCGCCTGTGCATTGCCGGTCTTCACCAGCTTCAGCTCCTCGCCAAATCGCAGCACATATCGCTTCTCGCTTTCTTCCCACAGGAGGAAGCCCGGAAGCACAGCCGCTCCAGTCCTCACTGCTACGCGCGCCAATCCGGAAGCCGTGCAAGCCTCGACGCCGAAGAACGGCACAAACACACCCTGAGGCGGAGTCATATTCGTGTCCATCAGGATGCCGACCGTCTCACCCCGATGCATCGCCGTCAGCAAACCGCGTGCGAAGTCGTCCTTATGGATGACGCGGTTGCCATGCAGGCATCTGATCCCGTTTACGAAGGCATCCACACGCGCATTGTCCAGCCGCCGAATCACCAGCGACATCGGATACCCGCGCAACGAGTGGTAAAAGCTCGACAGCTCCCACGCACCCAGATGGCCTGTAAGCACCAGAACGCCGCGGCCCTTGTCGCGAGCTGCAAGATAGTGCTCCAGTCCGTCATACCGCACAAACCGGGACGCTTCTTCTAGCGTGTAACCACGCATCTTGCAGAACTCAGCAATCTGCCAGCCCAGCGTCTTATACAGCGTGCGCAGGATCTCGCTTCGCTCAGCCTCAGTCTTCTCCGGAAACGCCAGCGCAAGATTGCGCATCCCTGTCTTCCGCAGCCCGCCAAGCACCCGCCAGCACACCCTACCGAGCGCCGCACCCACAGCGCGAGCAACTGGCCGCGGCAGCGCTCCAACGCAGGCCACAAGCCCGCGAATGGACCAGTATTCCAATGTCTCTCTAGCCGTCTCTTTATGGACAGGCAATTCGAGCGACGAACTCTGTGCAGAATCGTTCAAGACTTCCAGTGTACGCAAGCAGCCCATGGGACCGCACGCTCCAAACGAGCAGAAGGGCGGCCGAAGCCGCCCCTCAAATTCACCGGCCAACCTCCGCCGGCAGGTTACGCTTTAGTGGTTTTCCGACGAGACAACAAAGTACCGCGCCACGGTGTGGACGAAGTGCCTGGCATTCTCGGGGGTCGGCTGCGAGCCGTGCAGGACTCCCTCAAAAGGAACGTCCGCGCCATACTCAGCACGCGTATCGTCACCGTTCTGCGAAAGCACCGTGCCATCCAGATCCAGACCCGCAAACAGCCCACGGCTGCGCGAATAGGTCAGGAACTCAGCGTGCATGCTGGCATCCGTCGAAGCCTGAGCATTGCGGCCCACTGGGCCAGCCGAAGCCGCGGCATCGGCGCCGAGCTTGAACTTGCTGGCAAGCATATGCTGCAAACCGTGCTCATTCATCGCAACCAGGATCAAGTCAGTCGACTGACCGCCAATCTGCCAGCCAAAGCTGCCGCCTTCGAGGCGAACAAACACGGGAGCGGACCAGCCACGCGGTGTGCGGCAGGTAGCAGCGCCCTGTCCATACTGAGCGCCGATCACAAACGCGCCCTTCTTGTAGTGCGGCACGACAACAACGCAGTACGCGCCCGCCAGAATCGACTGGGGAATGCCCTTATCAGGGCTTGCCATTACTTCTTCCAACACTGCGGCAGCGCTGTTTAAGCGATCCGTGAGCTTCGCATCCTGCGCATGCGCGGGGATCAATCCAGCTGACATCGCCATGGCACAAAGAATTCCAGTAACTTTTTTCATCATCGAACCTTTCAAAGCTGACTTGCGGCAGACATCATTAATTTCACCGCTACAGGACAGTCAGATGGAAGGCTTTCCGTTGGGGTTGCACAAAAAAAATGGGGGTTGCGAAGAAGTCGCCGTTTCCAGCCACTGCTCGCAACCCCGCTTCTCCCAGGTCTGTGATACCTCTCAACTGTGACGCAGTCTCGCACAACCCGCAAGAGTACGAAGGAATGTAGACCTTTGGGTACCGGTAACGTGTCAAAGCGCCCGGCTTAACGCTTCGCCGGTTCATCCTCAGACTGGGCCGATTGCTCTTCCATGGCGCGCAGCGTCAGTTCGATCCGGTTGCTGGAGCCCGTTTTGCGCAACATTCGACCCAGATGGGCTTTCACCGTAACTTCATCGATGCCCATCGCCTTGGCAATCTGCCGGTTTGTGCCGCCGCCCATCAGCAACTCCAGCACTTCCTGCTCCCGGGGCGTCATCTTGTCCACAACGCTTTCGCTGCTGCTGCCTCCACCTGCGGGCGCTCCTATCCCGGATGCGTCAATCAGTCGCGCAAGCACCTTTCTCGGTGCCCAAACCGAGCCATCCAAAACAACTTCCATCGCCATGCAGATCTCGCGTTCGTCGGAAGTTTCGAGCAAATATCCCTTCGCTCCAGCCCCAATTACCGCCTGAATCAGCTCCGGATCGAGCGACTCCCCCACCACCACAATTTTCATCTCGCTGCGATCCGTGCGCAGACGGGAAATGATGTCGGTCAGCGCCGCTCCGCAGGAACGAACATCGATCAGCAGCCCGCCCAGCTTTTTGTCTCCGGCAACCTCCACCAGCTCCAGGGCGACCGCGGTGAGTCCTACCGTCTCCTGGAGAATAGTCACCAGCCCGAGTTGGCGCAGAGGATCGGCAGCAACCACACCAACCCTCACCCTGCCGTCAATCTTCATCAAAAACTCCGCAAAAAGACTGTCCTGCCGGGTCGCCCCGCGCAATTCCTTTGCAGACCCGGCTGTTTGGGGACCGCAATGCGTGCTTGCACTCTCTATTCTGAAGGCACTTTGCCCTGGCTCTGTTGGCCTAAAGTTTAGGGAGCACAATCCCCTGCTGG
>Ga0302307_10003090_pt1 | contig 10148 bp, 7 predicted proteins | sample III_Palsa_E3_2_FD_200530 | JGI IMG/M metagenome (GOLD analysis project Ga0302307, IMG submission 200530) | Peat permafrost microbial communities from Stordalen Mire near Abisko, Sweden - III_Palsa_E3_2 | ecosystem: Environmental > Terrestrial > Soil > Palsa > Peat permafrost | place: Sweden... | reverse complement strand
CTCCTGGAGCATCTTCTTCCCGGCGCTCCGTCACGCCGACACCCTCACTGCCGAAAGCCTCGTCGCCCTCGAAAAACAATTCAGCAGCATGGAGCCCGTCGGCTAGGCCGCCCCCAATCAATACTGCCCGTACCGCCCCTTCGCCGACTCCAGGAGCTTCTGCGAGTCATATCCCACGCCATCCTTGAACACAATCTCCGTGTTCTCCATGTCCTCAATCTTCTTGCTCGGATCGCCGCTCACCACCACCAGATCCGCGTTCTTGCCCGGCGCAATACTCCCAATCGAGTTCGCGAGACCCTCATACGTCGCCCCGTTCAGCGTCGCAATCTTGATTGCCTCCAGCGGCGTAAAGCCTGCCTCCACCAGCAATTCCACCTCGCGCTGATCACCATACCCAGGCAGCACGCCGCCATCTCCCGTAGGATCAGGCCCCGCCATCAGCATTCCACCAGCGGCCACAAACTCGCGTTCCAGCGCCATCCCATTCTTGAAAGCCGCAGCCCTCTGCGCCGCAATGTCAGGATGCGCCGTCGCGCGCATCAGCTCTAAATTGCGTGTGTACAGGTACGCCTCACGCGTCGGCGCCGCCATCGTCTCCAGCACCCGAGACTGAATGTGCACCTGTGTCGGATCGTCAGGCTCCATCACCGGCAGCGTCGATGTCACCGCCACATGATGGCTCACCAACAGGTCGATCAGCGCCTTCGCCTCCGCTCCGCCCGCCGTCATCTTCTGCAGCGTCGGACTACCCACCGTGTTCGGGCACTCATCCGGCTGCTTACCCGGATCCAGCTGCGTGTTCACAAAGAATCCGTGCTCCAGGTTGTCGATTCCCAACTCAGCCGCTTCGGGATACGTCACCGCGCACAGGTGCCCGGTAATCTTCATCCCATGCCGGTGCGCCTCGTCGATGGCGGCCTTCAGTTCTGCACGCGTGATGAACATATACGCCTTGAAGCTGGTCACGCCTTGCTTCGCCCAGAAGTCCACGGTCGCGCGCGCATCCTCGGCATCGCGCAGCTTGTGCATCTGGATGAACACCGACTTTGACCCCTCCAGATATGGCCCCGTCACATCCATATGCGGTCCCGGGATTTCCCCCTTGTCGATCGCATCACGCATGTTCAAATCCGTGTACGGTTCCACTGAGCCGGTAGTGCGCATCGTCGTCACGCCCGCGCCAAGGTACAGGTGGGTCGACGAAAACGCCAGCTCTGGCACCATCAGCGGCGGCTCCGAACCGCCCGCCGCGTTCAGGTTCGGCCGCGCTATGTTGTACATGTGATCGTGCATCCCTACCAACCCCGGAAACACCGTGTGCCCGCTCAAATCCAGCACGGTCGCTCCCGCCGCAATCTTCTCGACCACACCAATTGAATCAATCTTGCCGTTATGAATCACCACGTCGGTCTTCTCGATCGCCGGCGCGCCCGTGCCATCAATCACGCGCACATTCTTCAACACAATCCACTCTGCCGCCGGCACCTTCACATACCGCGCCACAGCCGGCGAGAGCGTCACCGGAGTCTTTAATGCCACCTGCCCTCGCGCAGGCAAAACCATCAAAATCACCGGCACAGACAGAAGAGCGCGAAGCACACGCATGACAGGACCTCGTTTGCAGATATGCACGCGATCATAGCGCACCGCCGATTTCCTGCCCAACCCTCGCAACCTTTTCCAGACCAAGCTAATCTGTCAGAAGGGAGGAATTTCATGCAAAAGGGACTCAAGATCGGCCTCGGCGTCACGGCAGTGTTGGTGCTCGCCGTCGGCGTCCGCATCGGCCTCATCTACAAGGCCAACCACGAAGACGTACCGGTCAAGACAGATCCCTACGCCAACATCAAAGTCGACCCCGACGATAATGTCTTCCTTAAAAAGGAGCATCCCGACACGCTCGCCGACATGCGCGCCCTCATCGGCCAAACCCTCTGGGTCAGTGCCGGCGGCCAGCTCGATTACTACGCCGACAAAGGTAATCACGTCGACTACGCACACCCCGTCGGCAGCCTCCTGGGCGCCACGCCCATGCTCATCAAAGGCGTCTTCGAACAGAAGGCTCCCGCCACCGGCCCGGCCGTCTTCCGCATCGCCCCCGGCCAGCGCCACGTCCTTCTCGCCTTCACGCTGCCCAAATCTGCTGACCCCAACACCCTCTATGCCACCCCCGTCGGCAACTACGACAACGGTGGCTATAACTTCATCACCGACAATGTCTTCTTCTATGAAGATCCCCACAAGCTCTACAACTTCTGGCCGGCCCCCATGTGGTCCGCCATCGATCAGCATCAGGCAGTGCTCGGCATGAGCGAAAACCAGGCCATGATGTCTCTCGGCGAAGTCACCGTCCCCAACTCCGACAACACCGGCAACCGCGCCGTCAAATTCGACAACAACGGTCATCCCATCATCATCGTGTTCTCCAACAACAAGGCCATCAGGATCACGCCTCAAGCCGCATCGAATTAACTTCGCCGGCTGCGGATCTGACCTCAGCCCGTATTCCGCAGCCCCGCGCTGATCCCATTAATCGTCGCAGTAATCGCGCGATCCAGCTCTTCGCCCTGCTCGCCCGCGCGCTTGCGTCGCAATAACTCAAGCTGCAGTAGGCTCATCGGATCTACATACGGATTGCGCAGCCGGATCGACCGCGCCAGCACCTGGTTGCTCTCCAGCAACTCCTTCTGCTGCGCCACCGCCAGCACCATCCGCCGCGTGCGATTGAACTCCGTCTCCAGCGTCGTAAACACTCGCTCCCGCAGCCCCACATCCGCCACCAGCAGCGAGTACTGCTTCGCAATCCCAAAGTCCGCCTTCGCCATCGCGATCTCAACATTCTTGATAATGTCCACGAACAGCGGCAGCCCCAGCATCATCTCCTGCAGCAGTGCCAGCCCGTTTTCGTGCTTCTCCGCATACTGCTCCAGCGCGTACCCCACGCCAAAATACGCCGGCACCACGTGTCGCGACTGCATCCACCCAAACACCCACGGAATCGCCCGCAGATCTGTCAGGCTCCGCTTCTCCGCCGGCTTCCCCGACGCGCTCGCATCCGCCCGCTTCGCCGGTCGCGACCCAATCCGGGCATGCTCCAGCTCCGCCACCGGTGTTGCCTGCTCAAAGTATGTGAACACCTCGGGATCATCCATCAGGTGCTTCGTATAAAACGCAAACGATGTCGCCGACAACTCATCGAGCGCCGCCTCCCACTCCGGCAGCATCTCTCCCGTCAACACCGGCTTCACACCCGGCTTCACACTCGGACGCGCCAGCGCATCCAGCGCCGCAGCGATCATCAACTCCAGGTTCCGCTCCGCCAGCACCACATCACTGTACTTCCAGTTCAGCACCTCGCCCTGTTCTGTAATCCGTAGCTGCCCCGTAAAGCTATCCAGCGGCTGCGCAAAGATTGCGCCATGCGTTGGCCCGCCGCCGCGTCCCACCGTGCCACCGCGCCCATGGAACAGCCGCAGCGTCACGCCACACTCCCGCGCCACTTCATGCAGCGCACGGTGCGCCTTCCAGATCTCCCACGTGCTCGTAATCATGCCCCCATCTTTATTCGAGTCCGAGTACCCCAGCATCACTTCTTGGTGCCCATCCCACGCCTTCAGCAGCGGTGTATACGCTTCATTCGTCCACAGCGCGCGACACACCACTGGCGCGTTCCGCAGATCCTCAATCGACTCGAACAACAGCACCGGTTGCAGCCCCGGATCATGCTCTCCGCTCGCGCTCGTTCCACCTTCGACCTTCACCCCGCCCATCCGCGCCAGCTCCACCACCGTCAGTGCGTCCTCCACCGCCGTCGCACCCGACACTACGTACAGCGCAATCGTCGCCGGCAAACTCTTCTTCAACTCCGCAATCGCGCGGAACGTCGACATCACCTCCAGCGTCTGCGCACTCACCTCGCCCCCAGCCTTCAACTCTCGCAAAGCAGCCGCGTCCACCTTCGCGTGCTGCCGAATATCCAGCGTCTGTAGATGCAGCCCAAACGTCCGCACCGCCAACAGCAGCGGATCCACAAACCTCTCTGCCAGCCGCTTCCCACGATTCTCGTCCAGCGACTCATGCAGCAGCGTCAGATCCTCCAGGAACTCCGCCGCCATCTCATACCGCGGCAGCGTCGCCTCCAGCGGCAGCGCCAAATGCTTGTGCATCGACACCGCCGGCACTCCACCAAGCCGCAGCGTCATGCACGCAATCTGCATCCGCACCGCCTCGGTAGGGAAGTCGCCCACAAATTCCATCGCATATCCCGCGGCCTTCAGCTGCTCCAGGTAACTTGAGAGCCGCTTCCTCAGCGCCACAGAAATCGGTGCCTGCCGTGTCGACGGCGCCAATTGCTCGAACAGCTCCGTCAGCCGCGCCACATAGTAGTCATGCACCACCTCACGCGACATCGCCACCGACTCCGCCGTCGTCGTTGCGGTGACAAACGGATTACCGTCCCGATCGCCGCCAATCCACGACCCGAACTGCACTACCACCGGCAGATCGGCCAGCTGCGTCGGCTCCGTTCCCGGAAACTCCGCGTCCAGCGCGCTCGCCATCTCCGCATACAAAACCGGCACGGTCTCAAACAGCGACGCGTCATAATAATCCAGCGCCATCTGCACCTCGTCGTGCACCGTCGGCCGCGCGTGGCGAACATCATCGGTCTGCCATAGCGCCGTGATCTCCGCCAACAGCGCAGTTTCGAGCTCATCTAGTTCCGTGACCGGCAGCGGAATTCCATCCAGCTTCTCCAGCAGGTCCGAGATGCTGCGCCGCTTGAACATCACACTTCGCCGAGCAACTTCTGTCGGATGCGCCGTGAATACCGGCGTAATACAAATCTGCTCCAGCAGCGCCAGCGTAATCTCGCGCGAGAACCCCGAGTCCTTCAGCCGCCGCAGCGTTCCTCGCAAACTCCCGCGCTGTGGCTCGGCCGCCGCCTCCAGCAACGACGACCGTCGCCGACGCTTACGATGATTCGTCTCCGCTAAATTAATCAGCTCAAAATAAAATGCAAACGCCCGTGCCAGGAAAAACGCCGTCCGCGTATCCGCCGCCACCTCGTGTGTCAGCGACTGCGCCTGCTGCAGATGGCCTTGCGCCGACTCCACGTCTTCCTTCCCGTCCGCCTCGCGCCGCGCAATCGCCGTCCGCCGCAACCGTTCCACCGCGCCAAACAGCGCATTCCCCGGCTGCTCACGCAACACCTGCCCCAACAACGCCCCCAGCGAGCGCACATCGCGACGCAACGGCGCGTCTTTCGCCGGGCTGGTGCGTGCTTCAAGTTCTGCAAGTCGATCAGACCAACTGGTCGGAGTCCAAAGAGAAGCCATGATTGATTATGCAATGCCCAAAGGGGAAACGCGTCCTGATCCCTACCCACGCACAATCATGGCGCACCCCACAGATCATCTCCAACCTCAAACCGAATCGCTCAATCGAGATCCATATCCGGTTCATTCCACAAAATAATCGCCGCTGGTAGAGTCACGGCCATAACGCTGCCGACCAGCGCGAGCGCGTAGATTACATGCAGCGCCAGCGTCACTGTCAGCCAGTCCGGATGGTGCAGCCCAATCGCCGCTCGCAATCCAAACGCTGCAACCGGAAGAACCAAAACTAACACGATGGTCACCGCCTGATACGCAAGGTAATGCGCTCGATCTCTCCGCGCCAGCTCTCGTTCATCGTTGGTCCAGCCCGACTGGTCCGGAATTGTCAAAGCCATCGGTTTCAGTTGCGACCGAACCACATTCACTATCACGGGCTCCCGCCAAGGCGGCTTATTCGGAAATGGCTTAATCAAACCCCATTTCCCCGACCCGCCAAAGACTAACGCCGCAACAGCCAACGCCGCGTACAACGGCCCGCGATAGAATTGTGGCTCTGTTCGCGCGAACACGATACCGGCGATGCAAAACGCCAGAAGCAGGGCATACACCATCACTACCATCTTTCGGCGCGTGCTCTGCCGCTGCATCGGAATTCCAAGAATCTTGTAGCTCACGTCCATCACCGCGTCCACCCTTTCATCCCGCCCTTCTTTAGGACTGCATTCCCATACACTGCCTCGCTCAGCGGCTTTAGCGGCTTGCGCGAAAAGATAGCCTCAACCGGCAGCCCAAAGTACGCGCTCAAATCCAGAGCCAGCGTCAGCGACGGGTTATAGTCCCCCCGTTCCAGAAACCCAACCGTCTGGTAATTAATCCCCAAAGCGTCCGCGAGATCCTGCCGCGAAAGATTCCTTTCCGCCCGAAGCACCGCAATCCGGTTATATAAATCGTTTCCCATTGACCATTGATTGTTGCTAGTACGCAATATATCCTTGCGCGCCCCAACACGCAAGAAATATTGTCAAATTCCTAGCTTTTGAATTCGCATCCACAAGACTGCGGCCACGCTTCGGTGTCAGCGCTCACGCCACGCAAACTTCAGCCCCGACCAATCCTCATCCACCGCGCAAACCTCGTAGTCCACTAGCCCCACGGCCAGCCCCTCATCGCGCACATCGTTTTGATTGAAGTCCGGCTTCCGCCCGGCCCTGGGATGCAGCACCCAAACATGCGCGGCTCGCGGCAATTGCGCGCCCAGCAACTCCATCAGCGCAGCTAGCTCAGCACGCGTCCGCACAAAACAAATCCCGAGGGCCGTAGTCCCCCGCACCCCCGAACCCAGCTTCACCGACCCAGGCAGTTCCCCGACCAGCGCCCGAAACCCCTCCGGAGCCCCCAGCACCGCAACCTCACCAACCCCACCCTTAGCCATAACCAGCCCAAGCTTTTCTGCAACGGCGTCGCAGAATAATCCCGATGCCCGTCCGCCCCGCTCATGCGATGCTCTGCTCCTCAAGTTGCGTCGCCAGCTCTTCCCATTCCGAGGTGCGCGCCGCATGCTGTTCGCGCAGCGCGTCCAGCTCCGCAGCCACCGCCTGTGCCGCCTCCGCCGTCGTAAAGAACGCCTGCTGCTGTTCCGCCGCCTGGATCCTCGCCTCCAAATCCGGCAGCTCTTCCTCAATCGCCGCCACCCGATCCTCCAGCTGTTTCAGCTTGATCGGATTCAGCCGCTTCACATTCAACTTCGGCGCCGGCGTCACAGCGGTAAGCGACCCTTCAATCTCGCGCACACTCGCCGCCTCCTCACCCTTTGCAACCTTCGCTGCCGCACTCGCCTTGAACATCCCGGTAGCCGCGTCCACCTTGGCATTCGTCGCTGCATCGTGCGTGAGCATCTTCTCCGCCTCAGCCGTATTCGTCGGAATCCCACCCTGCTTGCGGAACAAGTAATCTTCATAGTTGCCGGGATAAATATGTACCCGCCGATCCTCCACCTCGAACACCCGCGTGGCCAGCCCATCAATAAAGTAGCGATCGTGCGACACAAACAGCACCGTCCCGCTGAAGTCCCGAATCGCCTCCAACAGCACATCTTTCGCGCGTAGATCGAGATGATTCGTCGGTTCATCAAGCAGCAGAAAATTCGCGGGGCTCACCAGCATCTTCGCCATCGCATACCGATTGCGTTCGCCGCCGCTCAACACGCCCAGCGTCTTGAACACATCATCGCCACTGAACATAAAGCATCCCAGCAGCGATCGCAGCGTCACCACATCCACCTTCGGATTGCTGCCCGTAATGTCATCCAGCATCTGCGCCGACCCATCCAGCACCTTGTACTGGTCCTGCGCAAAATAATCCGCCAGCACATTGTGCCCCAGCCGTATCTTGCCCGATGTTGGCGCTTCCAACCCGCTCAGCATGCGGATCATCGTCGATTTACCCGCGCCATTCGCGCCTACCAGCGCAATGCGGTCGCCGCGCTCAATGGTAAAGCTCACGTCGTCCAGCACCACTTTTTGCCCGCCATCCGGCGTCGGATACACCTTCCGCAGATTGTTGACCTCGATCACCGTGCGACCACTCGCCGGCGGCTGCGGGAAGCTGAAGTGAATCGTCGCCTCTTCCTCCGGCACCTCGATGCGCTCAATCTTCTCCAGCTCTTTAATTCGCGACTGCACCTGCTTGGCCTTAGTCGCCTGCGCACGAAACCGATTGATAAATGTTTCGAGCGCCTCAATGCGGTCACGCTGATTCTTGTACGCGCTCATCAGTTGCGTGCGCCGCTCTTCCTTCAGCTGCTGATACTTCTCATAGTTGCCGTGGTACACATGCATCCGCTTGTTCCACACTTCGACGGTCTTGTTGACCGTCACGTCGAGAAAGTAGCGATCATGCGAGATCAGCACAAACGCGTTCTCATAGTTGTGCAGATAATCCTCAAGCCAGTTGCGCGACTCCAGATCCAGGTGATTCGTCGGCTCATCCAGCAGCAACAGCGACGGCTTCTGCAACAACAATTTCGCCAGCGCAATCCTCATTTGCCAGCCGCCGGAAAACTCCTCGGTCCGGCGCGCCCAATCTTCCTTCCTAAATCCCAACCCGCCCAGTACCGCACCCACCTGCGAGTCCAGCGTGTAAATGTCGTGATGATGCAGCAGCTCCGCAATCTCCGAGTAGCGATCTGCCGCAGCCGCATACTCCCGCGACTTCGGATCGGCATCGCTCAGTACATGAGTCAGCGCCTCCTGCTCGACTTCCATATCGCGCAGCTCGTCGAAAACCGACAGGCACTCATCGAACACCGACCGCCCCGAGAGCGCCAGCCCATCCTGCGGCAGATAGCCCAGCGTCATGCCCTTGATGTGCGTCCGCTGGCCGTAGTCCAGCGTTTCCAACCCAGCCAGAATCTTCAGCAGCGTAGACTTGCCCGTACCATTGCCGCCCACCAGGCCAGTGCGCTCATTGGGCGTGACCAGCCAGTTAACGTCTTCGAAGAGGAGTTTGTGGCCGTATCGTTTGCCGGCGCCAGCTAATTGAAGCATCACCCCCATTTTCTCATCCCCACCCAATCCCCCGAAACTGCCCTTGCGTTTGCCTTATCTTTTGCTGTTGCCTTTGCCTTTCTGGCTGTCATCCCGCAGGGATCTGCCTCTTCTTTAGCCGGAAGCCAAGAGCTAAAAGCCAAGCCCATCGCGAATCCCAAGGTGACATTTCTGTCACTCTCCGCATCGAATCTCACTGGAGCCGTAAATTGCACGAAACCCGCACGTCAGACGGCGACACACAGCCCCCCCGCCAACACCGCACGCGTAACCGCTGGCTCGCGGCCGTCGCTATTGCCTTCGGCGTCTTTCTCATCGCGTCCTTCATCGCAGCCGAGTACGTCGCCCGCCACATCGGACCCATCCTCCGCAGCAGCGTCGTCTCCACTCTCAGCCAGCGCTTCCACTCGCCCGTCGAGCTCGACTCCCTCGACGTCTCCGTCGCCACCGGCCTCAAAGTCGAAGGCCGCGGCCTCCGCATCTTCTATCTCGCAGGGCCCACCCAGCCCGACCTCAAGCAGAAGCAGGGCCTTGCCGCGCCGCCCATGCTCAGCGTCAACCACTTCATCTTTCACACGTCCATCCACTCGCTCCTGCATCTCAAGGCGGACATCGCACGCGTCGACATCGACGGCATGGACCTCCACATCCCGCCCCACAGCGGACCGCACATGCCCCACATCACCGCGCCCGACTCGCGCATCAAGATCACCGTCGCGAAGATTTACTGCAAGAACGTCAACCTCGTCATAGAAAACGCCAACCCCGCAAAGGATCCGCTCAGCTTCCAGGTACAGGACCTCAAACTTACCGACGTTGGCCCCGGTACGCCCATGCTCTACGACGCTTTCCTCATCAATCCCAAGCCCGTCGGCGCCATCCATGCCACCGGCCACTTCGGCCCCTGGCACAGCGACGACCCCCGCTCCACCTCCGTCGATGGCCAATACACCTTCACCGACGCCGACCTCGGCACCATCAAGGGCATCGGCGGAACCCTCGCCTCCACCGGCCAGTTCAGCGGCCGCCTCGATCACATCACCATCGATGGCACCACCACCACCCCCAACTTCTCACTCGACATCTCCGACCATCCCGTCCCCCTCGAGACCACCTTTCACGCCTATGTCGACGCCACCAACGGCGACACCACCCTCGATCCCGTGAACGCCACGCTGCTCCACTCCCACTTCACCGCGCAGGGCACCGTCGCCAACATTCACGGCAAGGGCCACGACATCGCTCTCACCGTCAACATGCCCCA
>Ga0302307_10003087_pt1 | contig 10151 bp, 11 predicted proteins | sample III_Palsa_E3_2_FD_200530 | JGI IMG/M metagenome (GOLD analysis project Ga0302307, IMG submission 200530) | Peat permafrost microbial communities from Stordalen Mire near Abisko, Sweden - III_Palsa_E3_2 | ecosystem: Environmental > Terrestrial > Soil > Palsa > Peat permafrost | place: Sweden... | reverse complement strand
TGGGAAGTCAAAAGAGCCGGCGAGACGCCGGCGCTACGAAAGACGACGACGCGGCACCCGAAAAGGCGAAGCGCTCAGCGTGGAAGAAGTGGCCACCCGGCCGGGGGCGCAGCGAGCAGCCCCCCTACGAAGAGAAATGTGGAAGGGCGCTTTGTCTGGAACAGTCACTCGCGCTGACATTGGAAGGAGAACCGGATGGCTGGCACAAATGGGCTGAAAGAGACGACGCTTGGTGTGAACGTCTTTACGGCACCGGGGAAGGCGATGGTGGGCGAGCGGCCAAAGCCCTTGGGCGAAGCGTTCGGGTTTGACCCGATGACGGCGACTTTAATCTTCGGCGAGTACGACGCGGTGCTGGTAGACGCAATGACGACGGTGGCTGAAGCCGAGGCTCTCGCCGATTGGATTGCTCTGCACAACCGCAACTTGGAGACCATCTACATAACGCACGCCCATTTCGACCACTTCTTCGGTCTGAGCATTTTGCTCGACCGTTTCCCGGGCGCTCGTGCAATAACAACGCCCAAGGCGCTGGACGCCATGCAGATTTATTTATCTCCCACGGTGCAGCGGTTAGCCCGCCGACTCTTTCCCGGGCAAGTGGCCACCAAGTTGGTTCCACCTGAGGCGTATGAGAAGGACACGTTCACTCTCGAGGGGCACGAATTGCGCATCATCGAGCAGGGCCGCACCGATTGTCCCGATTCGACGTCTCTGCACGTTCCGTCGATCGACCTAGTTGTCGCCGGCGACGTGGTGTACAACCAGTGCCGCATGTACGTCGGCGACACCACCCCCGAGAGCCGGAAGAATTGGATCGTGGCGCTAGACCGGCTAGCGGCGCTGAACCCGGCGATTGTTGTAGCCGGGCACAAGAAGCCTGGCGCGCCCGACTCTCCCTCGACGATCCAAGAGACCAAGCGTTACCTGCAGGACTTCGATCGGCTGCAGAAAACTGCGAAGTCCGACCAAGACCTGTTCGATCAGATGACGGAGCTATACCCGCACTGGGTAGCCAATCAGTCGTGGTTAATGTTCGGATTCCCGCAGCCATAACTCAACATCAACCGCCGTGGTCCGTCCTTGCGCACTTTGGAGGAAGAGCTAGCTCATATTCAGGAGAACAGAATTCGATTTCAACGAGGAGAAGAAAATGACAGCAAAAGGAAAAGTCTTAGTGCTGGTCTCAAGCGGTCACGGTTTGCCCTTGAAAGATGGCAAGGTATATGCCGGCGCGGGCTACTACCTCAACGAGCTGACGGTTCCGGTTCGCGCCCTGATGAAGGAGGGCTACGAAATCACTTTCTCCAACCCCAAAGGCAACACGCCGCAAATGGATGTCACTTCGGCTGTAGCAGGCTTCTTCGGTGGAGACGAGGCTAAGCTTCAGGATTATCTGAAATTCCGCACACCCTGACTGGGCTCAAAAATCCAACTCGTATCTCGGATGTCATCGCATCGGGCCTGGATCAATATGACGCTGTTTTCGTCCCCGGCGGCCATGGCCCGATGATCGACCTGCTCGATGATCCCGACGCGGGCACCGTGCTGAGACACTTTCATAAAACGTCCAAGCCTACGGCAGTGCTCTGCCATGGCCCGATTTCACTTCTCTCGGCGCTTCCGAATTCGACGGAGGTGGTCGCCGCGCTGTCGGCGGGCGATGCCGCCGGAGCACACGCAAAGGCTCAGGGCTGGATCTATTCCGGATATAAAGTGACTATCTTTTCGACAGCGGAAGAGCAGCAGCGGGAACCGCTTGAGATTGGCGGTAAGGTTCTCTTCTACCCGGACTTTGCCTTGCGTACGGCGGGCGCTGACGTAAGTGTGCTCGCTCCATGGCAGAGCTACGTCCTTCAGGATCGCGAGGTTATCTCAGGTCAGAATCCATTCTCTGATCAAGCGCTTCTGAAACTTCTTCAAGCGGCGCTCGATGGGAAGAAGAAGTCGGTTTCAGCGGCATAAGAATCGGGGACCTGGCGCGGCCGACTCTCCGTCGACGATCCAAGAGCCCAAGCGTTACCTGCAGGACTTCGATCGGCTGCAGAAAACCGCGAGGATGATTTGTCGAATTCAGGTGCGGCCGTTCGACTATATGGTGAAGGCTGGGCAAGCGGGCCACCAGAAAGTGTTTCCCGGGTGATACGCCAGGCGAAAAATCTGCAAATCGCGTGTCGATTTCCCATCACCCCGTTCGACTAGTAAGTGGAGCCGCATCGCGTACCCGGCGCCTCGTAACTTTCTAGGCCCAGCGCAGTCCAAGCTCCTATATAAGAGTAGCGGCCCTGATACGGCGTCCGCTCAAGGCTCAAGGAGAAAACGATGCGTTTCATGATAATCATGTACCCGGAAAACTACCCGACTGCGAAGGCCGGTTGGGTACCCGACCTCACCGACATAGAGGACACCAGGAAATTCCACGAGGAAATGGGGGCAGCCGGCGTGCTGGTCGCGCTCGACGGCCTGACCCCGCCCGCGACGATGAGCGCGCGCATCACCTTAAAAAATGGAAAAGTGAAGGTTACCGACGGCCCTTTTACCGAAGCGAAAGAAGTGATCGGCGGCTACTACGTAATTGAAGTGAAGTCGCGCGAAGAGGCGATCAAATGGGCCTCGCGTATCCCCCAAAAGGATGACGAAATGGTCGTCGAAGTCCGCCGGTTCTTCGATATGAGCGACTTCGCTCCGCCCGTGCAGGATAGGCTCACCGAGCTCGAGGAAGAGCAGGCCGCCAAAGGCATCAAACAGCCGGGCCAGCAATAAAAAACTCTCGGCGCTATGTCGATTTCGCGACGGCTCGCACTGCGTCCATGTAGCCGTCACCGGAGAATGGAGAACTTATGAGCCAGTATTTGGTTGCGATTCACCATCCTGACAACTTCGATCCATCCTCAGAGAGCGAAGCGACGGTCCGCGCTATTGACGCGCTTAACCATGAGATGGCGGCTGCCGGTGTCGTCGTTTTCGTTGGCGGCCTCACCCCCGTCCGCGAGGCGAAGTCGCTGCGCGCGCAGCCCGATGGGAAGGTGCTCACCACCGATGGGCCATATCTGGAGACCAAGGAACATATTGGTGGTTTTTGGGTGCTCGAGGTTGCTGGCCCGGACGAGGCGCTCGCGTGGGGGCGCAAGGCGGTGGTCGCCTGCCGCGCGCCGGTGGAAGTGCGCGCGTTCGGCATACCACCACCGTAACCAACTGAGCGCCAGTGACAACACTGCCGGCCGGGATGGCACGTCCTTAACATTTATACGGTGAACGATCCAGTGCGCAAGACCTTATAGACACTGATACGCAAAGGGGAGCGGCGTAACCAAATGAGGAATGTAGTCTACGCAATCAACCTGAGCTTAGATGGCTGCTGCGACCACACCAAAGGGATTGTCGATGAAGAACTATTCGACTACTACATACAGCTCGTGCGAGATGCCGACCTACTCGTCTATGGGCGTAAAACCTACCAATTGATGGTTCCTTATTGGGCGGATGTCGCAAAAAACCCTTCCGAGACGAAATCGGATATCGCATTTGGCAAAACATTTGTCTCCAAAAACAAAGTAGTTTTTTCGCGATCATTAGAGAGCGCGGAAGATGTGAATACGAGAATCGTTCGTACGAACCTTCGCGACGAAATCCTGAAATTGAAGCAGGAGCCAGGCAAATATATTTTAGTCGGTGGTGTAGACATTCCTTCACAACTGATAGAGCTTGGTCTAATTGATGAATATCGTTTTGTCGTTGGACCATTCATCGCCGGAGAAGGAAGACGGTTGATGGAGGGCGTCAGCCTGCCCGAGCAATTGCAATTGAAGCTTGTCGAGTCCAAGGTTTATAAATCAGGATCTGTTGCGCTTCATTACCTGAAACAGTGACAGAAAAGCCTGCTACAGGTGCGCTGCCGGCTCCCGCTGAGGGGATGAGAAAGACGAGAAGTTCAGCTAGAATGGCGAACTGCGAAAGAACGGACGTCTGGTCGGTGTGATAGACGCTGTGCGAGGAGAAGAAACATGTCATTTTTCAACGATTTAAGAACTGCGTTCCACTCGTTGATGCGCAGCAAGGGCCTCGCGAGTATTGTGATCCTCACACTGGCGCTGGGCATCGGCGCGAACGCCGCGATCTTCACGCTGGTGCGCGGAGTGCTGCTGAAGCCGCTCGTCAACCGTGACGAGAATCGCCTCGTCTATATCCGCCAGAGCGCGCCCACCGGCGGACAGGACAACACCACGTTTTCCGTGCCCGAAATCAAGGATATCGAAGGAAGCGTCCGCTCCCTGAACGAGTTTGGCGATTTCTCGCAGATGGACTTTACGATGGTCGGACTCGGCGAACCGCGCGTGGTTCACGGCGGCGTGGTCAGCGGCAACTATTTTGACGTAATGGGTCTGCGTCCTATTCTCGGCCGTCTCGTCGGACCGCAAGACGCTGGCGCCGACGCCCCTGGCGTCATCGTGCTGACGGACCGTTTCTGGTCCACCGTCTACAAGAGAGACCCGAACGTGATCGGCAAGACCGTTCGACTCAGCAGCCTTGGCGATCGTTCCGCTACGGTGATCGGCGTACTTGAACCTTCCGTGCCATATCCCGCGGAAACCGAAATTATCGGCAACCTGGTCATCAGCCCGCATCATCTTTCCGCCACAATGGTCACCGGCCGCATCCATCGCATGACCGAACTTTTCGGTAAGCTTGCTCCCGGCGCGACGCTCGATCAGGCGCGCAACGAGTTGCGCACGGTGTACGCGTCGATGGAGAAGGACCACGCCGATGCGTATCCCGATAACGGCGGCTACCGAATTGATGCCCGGATGCTCCGGGATGAGATTACTTCCGGCGCGCGCACCGTTCTCCTGGTGCTTCTCGTTGCTTCGGGACTCGTCTTCATCATCGCGTGCTCGAACGTTGCCAACCTGATTCTCGCGCGGACGGTTCGCCGCGAAGGCGAACTCTCGATCCGTGCGGCGCTGGGCGCAAACACTTGGTCGCTGCGCCGCATGTTGTTAGCCGAAAGCCTGCTGCTTTGCGGCGCCGGTGCGCTGATCGGCGTAATCATAGCGCAGCCACTGGTAACCATCCTGGCTCGATACGCCTCGCGCTTTTCCGTGCGCGCGCTGGATTTAAAGGTTGATTTCAGCATGCTCTGGGTGGGAGTAGCTCTGGCTGTCATCGCCGCGGTGATTTTGGCGTTCGTGCCGCGCTTGCCTTCAGCAAACGCATCGAACGGCATGAACCTGGCGAGCGGCAGCGTGCGCGTCACCAGCAGCACCGGTCGCCGCCAGCGCATCTTCGCCGTCACGCAAATCGCGGCCTCGTTCGTATTGCTCGCGGGCGCCAGCGTGTTGATCACCACGCTGATCGCGCTGCAAAGGACGCACACCGGTTTCGACACGCGTCGAGTCCTGGTCATCGACGTTCCGGCGCCATCCAACGGACTAACGCCACAGCAAGTTACCGATTTTTACAAGGAGTCGGTACGTCAAATCGATGCGCTACCAGGAGTGACCGAAACCGCTGTCGGTATGATCGCTCCGTGGCGTGATGCGAACGGCGGCTTCGGCATAGGCCTCCAATATTCCGGGGATGGTCACGTTCATGGCAAAGACGATCCTCGCGCGCTGTGGCGCACCATCTCTCCTGGCTTTTTCTCTTCGCTTGGCGTTCCCATTATTGCGGGCCGCGATTTCAACGCTCTTGATGACGACAAAGGAGAGCCGGTCGTGATCGTTAGCGCGACTCTCGCCCAGCAAATGTTTCCGGGCCAGGATCCGATCAATCGGCATGTCTATTGGACCGATCCCGTGCTCGAGTTTCTTCCCGGCACGGCGGCCGAAAAGGCGCGAGTCACGGCGCCGCACCGAATTATCGGCGTCGCCGCCGATATGGACGACGAACACATCGTTCCGGTGCCTGCTGCCACCGTTTACGGTTCTTTCGCGGACGGCGGAATGTTCGGCGGTCACCTGTTCATCCACACTACCGGAAATCCTTATGCGCTGGTCGTGCCGGTAACGAAAATTATCCGGCAGTTGCAGGCCGATGAACCGGTGGAGAACCCCGCCACGCTGGAAGACATCCGTGCAAAAGTGCTGGCGCCGGATCGTTTGAACTCCCTGGTCTTCGGCGTGTTCGCAGCGGTCGCGTTACTGATTGCGGTCGTCGGTGTCGCGGGAGTACTGGCGTTTTCTGTCAGCGCGCGGACGCGTGAATTCGGCATCCGCCTGGCGCTTGGGTCACAGCCGGGAAATCTCCTCAGAGGTGTTGTCGTACAAGGCGTCTTGATGGCTTCGGTTGGAATTCTGGCGGGAGCCGCATTCGGGCTCATCGCTGCGCGCGTGGCAGGCAGTTACTTCGGCGACTTAAAAATGCCTGGCGCGTTGCCCGTGATCGTATCTGCGCTTGTGCTGCTAGGCGCGGCGGTAGTCGCGTCGATGCTCCCGGCGGCCCGCGCCGCCCGCGTCGACGTCATGCAAGCGCTTCGCTCGGAATAATTTCCCCGGCGCGCTCCGGTTTTTCGTAAGCCGACGAGATCTGGACTAAGGCTCTGCGTGCGACGGAATGGAAGGAGCAGTCGATGAAATATGTCTGTTTGGGTTATCTCGAGCCCGGCAAGTTCGAAAACATGTCTGAGAGCGAGCGCAACACCACACTAGACGAGTGTTTTAGTTATAACGAAGAGCTGCGAAAGAACGGACATTTGGTCGCTGAGGAAGCTCTTCAGCCCGCCAGCTCGGTGGTGACCGTGTGTTGGAAGGACGGAAAGGTTGCGGTGACAGACGGCCCGTACGCAGAAACGAAAGAGCAATTGGGTGGAATTCAGTTGCTTGAAGCGCGGGATCTGAATCACGCGATTCAGCTCATTTCCCAATCTCCAGAAGTGAAGTTGAAGTGTGGAACAATCGAGATACGTCCAGCGGCCGATATAAACGAAATTATGAGAGAGAGCGAGGGACGGCGAAAGGACACCTCGCGATGAGAGCGGCCATGTTTTGTCGTCCCGTCGCTGCTTGTTGAAGCTTCAAACCCGCCTCCTAGACCTCAGACGCGTACCCGTATACCGCTCACCTCCACTCAAAGAAACCCGGCGACTCGAAACATCTTGCGAAACTCGAAGTCGCCGAAATTCTGGTCAAGAAATTGGGATGTAACTCTTCGCGATTCGTGACAATCTACCCGAATGATGGCTGTACAGCACGTACCCTAAAGGGAGAAGCTATGCGCTTCGGTCTATTTTTAGTGATTGCATTTGTTTTATTAGTGTTGTGGGTTGGCAGCTTTGTAATATTTCACGTGGCGGGTGCTCTCATTCACCTGCTTCTTCTGTTCGCGATCATCGCCTTGGTCATTCACTTATTTAGCGGAGCAAAAGGGCGTTCGAATCGGCCGTGATCGTCTGGGGATCTGTCTGAAAGTGTCGTCAGGAATTGCCTTACAGTGAATACCTAATCCTGCACATTTAGTCTTTTTGCCCGAAGCATATTGGTTAGGTGGCCGACCCTTTCGCGGGCGCGTCGCCCACCCTCCTGCCCGGCACCGAAATCCAAGTAAGCACGATTGAAACTCGCGGGGTGCCGAACCCCTTCGGTGTATGAAGGGTTCGGGTTTTGACTTCAGGCTCGGAATAATTCGTTGGTCGTCACTTCTTGCCCTGACCGCATTAGCGAAGGATACGCACGGCATAAAAATTTGCAGCCGAACTGCTCTTTTCTTCTTTGCGGGTCGTCGCTTCTTACCCTGACCGCTTTAGCGAAGGGTAATCACGACCAAAAAAATTCCTTGTGGGTCGTGGCTTCAGCCACGACATAAAAAAAACGGCAAACGACCTGCTTCCTTTCGGCGGAATTTTCGCCGAGCCTGCGCTTGGCGGGTTTGACTTACGATCCGAAGTTCCGCCTTGTTGGACCTAGCTCGGACTTTCGCCTTAGGATGCGAATAATTTGGAAAGAACACAACACGCGAGTCCTTGCCTTCCGCATCCCAACTTCCTATCATTGTTCAGATGAAAATTTGGTTTAGGACGGAAGCTGAGCAGGGCGGCAGGCAATCGCCGCGGCAGTATTCCTCCGCCAATCCGACCTCGCCCATATCGCCTTGGTCGCTCCAGCCGCACGTCTCAAGCGGGAAGCCAGCCGAAAACCGCGCCGAAGACGTTCCTCGTAGGGGCGCTGCTCGCTGCGCCCGCTTCAGCCCATCCGACCAAACCCACCCTTTAGCTGCTGTTCGCTCGCCGCGTTCGCCCCGGCGCCCCGTCCCACTGGCGCTGCCGACCGCAATTACTACCGGCCACTCTCTCAGTATCCCTGTCATTTCTAATCGAGAACTCTTAGTATTAGAAATTCCGCAACTTATTGAAAACAAACACCGACAACCCGTTCTAATCGAGAACTTTGAACCAAACTCTGCTCCAAGTTTTCGACTCTTTTCAACGGCCGCCTTTTTACCCAGAGGAGCAAAGGCCAGCCGGGCAGCTTTTTCTCTTATAGAAATCCCGCGCAATCAATTCGACGCGCAGGGAACCGTTTGATGCCCCCAATTCGCTCGTTCGACAACTCCGCCATCGCCCGTGGACCCGACAACATCGCGCGCTACCTCAACCGCCCGCAATCGCTTGTTCACATGCTCCGCGCCACCGTCGATAAGTGGCCGAACAAGGAAGCCCTCGTCGAATTGGGCGGCGAGCGAATCAACTATACGCAGCTCTGGGACCGCTCCACTCGTGTCGCGGGCGGTCTGCGCGCCATGGGAGTCCAGCGCGGCGACCGCGTAGCAATCCGCCTCGGCAACAGCATAAATTGGTGTTCGGCTTTCTTCGGTGCTCTGATGGCGGGCGCGGTGGTCGTCCCGGTGAACACGCGCTTCTCCGAATCCGAAGTCGAGCACGTCGTCACCGACTCCGGCAGCAAGGTCGTCATCCTGCCAGGCCAGCCGCTTCCGGATGGCGCCCCCTTCGTGGCAGACGATCTGAAGCCGCAAGACCTCGCCGCCATTTTCTACACCAGCGGGACCACCGGATTTCCCAAGGGCGCCACCACCACGCACGAAGCGTTCCTCTCCAATGTCGAAACCTGCCGCCGCATCAGCGATCTGCCTTTCGACGGCAGCAGCCGCACCCTGATTTCCGTTCCGCTGTTTCATGTGACCGGGTGCAACAGCCAACTATTGCCGACGTGCGAAGGCGGCGGCACGACCGTGATCATGCCGGTGTTTGACGTGAAACTTTTCCTTCGCACCATCACCGAAGAGCGTCTGAATATTCTCACCACCGTGCCCGCCGTCTATTGGCTCGCCATCAACCAGACGAACTTCCGCGAAGTTGACACGTCCGCAATCAAGTGGTGCACCTACGGCGGCGCGCCTACACCTCCCGACCTGGTGGCGAGAATCGCGGAAGCGTTCCCCAACGCGCGCCTCGGCAACGGCTTCGGACTTACCGAATGCTGTTCGGTAGCCACCTTTCTCCCGCACGAATATTCCAAGCTGCGGCCGGAAACGGTTGGCTTTGCCGCGCCCGTGGTCGATCTGAAGCTGGCCGACGTAGATCCGCACACCAACGTAGGCGAGCTTTTGATCCGCGGTCCCAACGTGAGCCTGGGCTACTGGAAAAATCCACAAGCTACGGCGGAAACGTTCGTTGACGGCTGGCTGCACACCGGCGACATGGCGCGCCTCGACGAGGAAGGTTTCGTGCAGATCGTCGATCGCAAAAAAGACATGGTGAATCGCGGCGGCGAAAATGTTTACTGCGTGGAAGTGGAAAATGCGCTGGCCGCGCATCCCGCCGTCTTTGAAGTGGCCGTCACCGCCGTCCCGGACGCCATGATGGGCGAGAAGGTGGGCGCCGTGATCGTTCCGAAGCCCGGACAAAACCCCGCGATTGCCGACATTCTAGCCTTCGCCCGTACCCAGCTCGCGGATTTCAAGGTCCCACAATATATCGTCCTCCGTACAGCAGCGTTGCCGCGCAATCCCGGCGGCAAGGTCATCAAGAAGCAGGTTCGCCAGGATATAGAGTGGGGCAAGCAAGTGTGGTAGTCCCCCAAAATTTCGCAGGCCATACCCGCCACAACATCCGAAGCAACGTCACGCCACGTCGCTGCAACCCGCCCGTCTCTATTAAATTTTGAAACCTGTGCAATTTTGAACAGTCTCGGCGAAGT
>Ga0302307_10003083_pt1 | contig 10155 bp, 9 predicted proteins | sample III_Palsa_E3_2_FD_200530 | JGI IMG/M metagenome (GOLD analysis project Ga0302307, IMG submission 200530) | Peat permafrost microbial communities from Stordalen Mire near Abisko, Sweden - III_Palsa_E3_2 | ecosystem: Environmental > Terrestrial > Soil > Palsa > Peat permafrost | place: Sweden... | reverse complement strand
ACCAACGAGAGCGAATACCCAGGAGAAGGCGTACCCGAACAGGAGGAGCAGGCCGACGCCGGCGACCACGTGGAGCGCGGTGGTGTCGCGAAACGAGAAGCCGATGATCAGGCCGGTGATGGTGAGGACGGTGATCGAGAGGAGGTTCGTCACGATGTCGGAGAACGTCCGCCCGGCGAGCACGGCCGGGCGCGCCATGGGCAGCGAGCGGAAGCGATCGATCAGGCCTTTGTGGACGTCCTCGTTGAGGCCTAGGGCGGTTACGAAGCCGCCGAAGGCGATGTTCTGGACGATGATGCCTGGAATCAGGAACTCGACGTAGGGGATTCCGTGCGTGTTGATCGCGCCTCCGAACACGTAGCGGAAGAGCAGCACGAACATGATCGGCTGCACGGTGAACGCGAGCAGCAGGTCCGGGGCTCGCGGGAGGCGGACGAGGTTTCGCTCCGCGATCACGAGGGTGTCCGAGATGAGTCGCTTCACGCCGCGTCTTCCTCGGTAGCGGGTGCCTCCTCGGCAACGTGGCCGGTGAGCGTGAGGAACACGTCGTCGAGCGTCGGGCGGCGGATCGCGAGGTCGTCCACTCCGACTCCCGACTCGTGGAGCCTTCGCACGGCTTCGACGATGCTGCCGCGGCGCTGGCGGACGCTCAGCTTGACGAGACCATCTTCGGCGATCGGGCGCTCGTCGGACATGGCCGCAAGCGCCCGTACCGCGGCCTCAACGTCGGCGCCGTCGTCGAGCCGGACCTCGAGCCGCTCGCCACCGACGCGGTCCTTGAGCTCGTCGGACGTTCCTTCGGCGATCACCTTGCCGTGGTCGATCACCGCGATCGTGTCCGCCAGACGGTCCGCCTCGTCCAGGTACTGGGTTGTCAGCAGCACGGTCGTGCCGTCTGCGACCAGTCCTTCGATCGTCTCCCACAGGCTCAGCCGGCTCCGAGGGTCGAGACCTGTAGTGGGCTCGTCGAGGAACAGCACCGGCGGCTTGGCCACCAGAGCATCCGCAAGGTCGAGGCGGCGCCGCATGCCGCCCGAATATGTCTTGACGGGCCGATTGGCCGCCTCGTCCAGGTCGAAGCGATCGAGCAGCTCCCGCCCGCGAGCCTTGGCCAGTCGACGCGGCATTCCGTACAGCCGGCCGACCATGGTCAGGTTCTCCAGCCCGGTGAGGTTCTCGTCCACCGCTGCGTATTGGCCGGCGAGACCGATCCGCTCGCGCAGCTTGGCCGCGTCCCGCACGACATCGAGACCTGTGACGCGTGCCGTTCCCGCATCGGGCTTCAGCAGCGTCGCCAGGACGCGCACCACGGTCGTCTTCCCTGCCCCGTTCGGACCGAGTAGGCCCAGCACCGTCCCGCGCCTCACGTCGAGATCGACGCCGTCGAGCGCCTGAACGTCGCCGTAGGACTTGAACAGCCCGCGCACGCTGATCGCGAGCTCATCGTCAGACGCTCCGGAGGTGGCGGATCGATCGGCTGGTAGGGGCGTGGCCACAGCCAGACAGTACGCACCGGGCACGACGATCGGCACGTCGAGTCCGGTCAGAATTCAGGTGTGAGTGCAGCAGCAGCGGGTAGCGCGCGCTCCCAGCTCGGTCGGGCGGCCGCACCAAGCGATGGGCGCCACGCCGGCGTCCGCCGGCGACGGGATCACGCGATCGTCGCGCGCCACGCCGGCTTCTCGCCGACGGTCAGGATTCAGGTGCCGCCATGCAACGGGGCCCGAACCGCGAGCCTCTCATCCGAGCAGAGCGCCCATGTCGCGGACCGCTCGGAACGTGCCGCGCGCGCTGCCGCTGACCTTCGAGCGACCACCCGACCGGACTCCGTAACTCACGCGCGTCTCGCCGATGCGCCAGCCCGCTCCGCCCGCGCGCAGAATCATCTCGAGCGGCCAGCCGAAGCCGCGGTCGCGCAGTCCCAACTCGAGCAGCGCCTCGCGGTGCGCGGCGCGCATCGGCCCGATGTCCGAGACAGCCACACCGCAGCGGCGCCGGAGTTCGAACGCGAGCACCCGATTCGCTACCCGGGCGTGCCACGGCCAGGCTCCTGGTTGCGCCACCCGCGCCCCGAGGCACAGGTCCGCATCGCCGCGAGCCACCGGTCCCGCGACAAGCGGCAGCTCCCATGGATCGAGCGAGCCGTCGCAGTCCATGAAGCAGACGACGTCCGATGTCGCCGCGACAAGGCCCGCGAAGCACGCCGCTCCGAAGCCGCGCCGTGGCTCGGACACAACCCTCGCCCCGCAACGCCTCGCCACCTCCGCGGTTCGGTCGACCGAACCGTTGTCGACAACGAGAGGCTCGAACCCGGCCGGCATCGCCGCGAGCACGGCGGGAATCGCCTCGGCCTCGTCCAGCGCCGGCAGGATGACCTCGATCACCCGGCCAGGCTACGCGGGAAAAAGTTACGGGAGGCGAAACAAACGCCCCCAGCGCTCAGCGCCGCCGCGGCGGTGCCGTAGGTTGGCAGCCGATGATCCTTGTTACCGGCGGCGCCGGCTTCATCGGTTCGCACATCGTCGACGAGCTGGTCGAGCAGGGCCATGAGGTCCGCATCCTCGACGCTGTCCTCGAAGCGGCGCACATGGTCATGCCCGATTACCTGAACCCCGGCGCGGAGTTCATCCAGGGCGACGTTGCCGACCGCGACGTCGTCGCAGAGGCGTTGCGCGGGGTCGACGCGGTCTGCCACCAGGCGGCGATGGTCGGGCTCGGGCTGGACATGGCAGACATCACGGACTACGTCCGCCACAACGATCTCGGAACCGCGGTCCTGCTCGGCGCGCTCGCGGGGGCCGGGTTCGAGGGTCGGTTGGTGGTGGCCAGCAGCATGGTTGTGTATGGGGAGGGCGCCTACCGTTGCGAGCGCCATGGTCCGGTAGCCCCGGCGCCGCGCGCGCGCGAAGACCTCGAGCTGGGTCGCTTCTCGCCTCGATGCCACCTGTGCGCGTCCGACCTCGAGCCGCTCCCGGTCGACGAGTCGGCACCGCTTGACCCGCGCAACGTTTACGCGGCGACCAAGGTTCACCAGGAGCATCTGTCCTTCGCATTTGCGCGCGAGACAGGCGTCCCCGTGATCGCTCTTCGTTACCACAACGTCTACGGCCCGCGGATGCCGCGCGACACCCCCTATTCCGGCGTCGCCGCGATCTTCGCGAGCGCGCTCGCCGCGGGGGCCGCGCCGCGGGTGTTCGAGGACGGCGGCCAACTCCGGGACTTCGTCCACGTGCGGGATGTGGCGCACGCGAACGTGATCGCGCTCACGTGCGAGGAGCCGCTGACCGGCGCCTTCAACGTCGCGAGCGGCGATCCCCGGAGCGTCGGCGAGATGGCCCACGCGCTCGCCGACGCGGCCGGCCCCGAGGCGCCGCGCCCCCTCGTCACCGGCCAGTACCGCCTTGGCGATGTCCGGCACGTCTTCGCATCCGCCGAGCGGACCGAGCGCGTGCTGGGCTTCACGGCGAGGGAGGATTTCCGGGCGGGGATGGCGGAGTTCGCGAGCGCCCCGTTGCGGGCGGCGTAGGCGGGGGGCCACGGCGTAGGCCGCGGGCCGCCTCGAGGCGGACTCACACCCGCGCGGTCGCCTCCCGAGCCCGGCGCACCGCGAATGCATACGCGATCCCCGAGAGCGCGAACATCACCCCGGTCGCGGCCAGCCAGTGGGAAAGGTAGATGCTCCGCCCGAGTCCGCTCGCAGCGGTGTAGGTCGGCCCGAGACTGAGGATGTCGGGGAAGAACACGATCAGCAGCAATCCACTGAGGATCGCGGGAACTCGTACGTACGCGACCGCGCTGACGGGGGACACCGGCTCGTGGCGGCGCGGTGGCGAGGCTTTCCGTGTGGCCGGGCGCCCGGTGGTACTCACCGCAGCTTCTGCCGACCGCTCGTCCGCATCCACCACAGCTCCGGCCGACCCCCCGGCGGCATCGACTGCAGCTCCGCCTGACCCCCCGGCGGCACCCCCCGCAGCTCGGGCCGCGGCGTCACCCGCCGCGTCTTTGCTCCTTGCGCGCGAGAAGGCGATCCGGTCGAGTAGCGAGTACAGCGGCACCAGCACCAGGTCGTGCCCGATCAGCGCCGCAAAGAAATACTCGAGCACCTGGTGCAAGTCCAACGGCCGCTGGTACCAGCCGACCACGCCCGCCCCGGCGAGGGCGAAGCTCGCAATCAGCGCGAGCAGATGGAGCGGGCCCGCGCCATAGAGGTTGCGGAAGCGGCGGATCACGTCCGCACCGGGCTGAACGCCATCTTCGTCACCCATTTTGTGCAGTGCACACCCGGCACCGCGGGGCTGATCACGCGGGCTGGGAAGCCGTGGTCGAGCGAGAGGTCGACGCCGTTGACCCGCAGCGCGAGCAACGACTGCTCGTCAGCGACCTGCTCGGAACCGAGCGTAGCGGCGGAGAAGTCACTGCCGGTTTGGATGGAGATGCTTTCCACCGTCGCTGCATCGTGGACGCCGGCGAGGGCAGCGAGGTCGCGTAGCCGCACGCCCGTCCATCGCTGGGTCGTCGACCACCCCTCGACGCAGGCGATCGGGAGGTCGTAGGTGTGCTGGGGCATCATCAGCAGCTGCTCGCGGGATAGCTGCAGCGACCTCGCGCCGACGAGCTCGAGCCGCCATGCGGGGCCGACGCTGGCCGACGTGACCTCAGCCGCCGCCGCTGTCTGATTGACGGGAAAGCCGAGCGGCCCCGAGGGGGCACGGCCACGAGGGGCCAGGAACGAGAGAAACCTGAAGGGACCGCCGAGCGACTCACCCGCACCCTGCAGAAACAGGATCAGGGAACCGGCACCCACCGTCCCGAGGAGCACCCGCCGCGACATCGTCGACGGTGCGGGTGAGATCGCAGTGAGTGATGCTGGACCGCCCGGCGAGAAGCCATCCATCACTTCCCCCCGCGTCCTCAACCCCTGGCGCATCGTGCCGAGCTTCAGCGCCGAGTGGGCGCCGAAGGCGCCGATGCAGATCCACCCACCGTAGTAGTGCGCGGGCACAAAGGAGAAGCTGAACGGGTAATAGAGCTGGATGTCGAGGATTCCGGTCCCGAACTCGAACAGCACGCTCCCGACAAGGAGCGCGAGCGAGAGCCGCTCGAGTAGGTGCGCGGGGCTTCGCACCGGCGGCCACTCGAACAGCCGCGGGATCACCGACCACAGCTTGACCAGCAGCACGGGGATGAGCGTGAGCCCAATCGTCACGTGCATACCCTCCGTCAGCGCGTACAGCCACACCGGCCGGGTCGGCCAGGTGAATAGGTAGAAGTCGAGCGGCCTCAGATTCGTGCCGAGCGAGTTCGCTCCGAGCCGCGGCTGGTAGGCGACGTTCGAGAGCAGCCCCGTGATGAAGAGGATCGGGATCCCGATCAGAAGGATCAGTCCGAGTAGTGCAGTCAGCCATCTCCCACGCAGTGGGCTGCGCCAGAAGCCCGCACGAAACGGCCCCGGCGGCGGGCGTTTGGGATCAAATCCCGGCAGTCGCACTTCGTCCAATGTGGCACAAAAGGGCGCCGATCACAGCCGATCTGAAGCGGGCGCGTTCAGCCGCGGGAGCGCCACCCCGAGGGAAGCCGAGCGGCCCCGATCCGGCACGGCCGCGTGGGCCCATGAACGACGGAACCTAACGGGCCAACGAGGGAACCACCCGCGCCTCGCAGGAACAGCTGCGGCGAACCGAGATCCCGTCCCCGAGCAGCATCGCTCGCCGATATCGTCGCCGGCGCGGGCGGCGCGCCACCGCGGACGCGGGCCGGCCCCGCGCAGTCCCGAACGTCAGCGTCCCATGCGCGCTCAACGCGCCGCCGAAACACCCATTCGGCCGTCGTCCGTGCGCGCGAAGCAGAAGTGCCTAGTGCGGTCGAGCCTCGCATGCATCGTGGCGCACGCACTCGGTCAGGCGTCGGTGTTAAGTGACTATTTCACCACGATCGTTAAGGGACTGTTCATTATTGCCACGGCCGCCGGCTCCATGACTGTTGACACGTTCGTGTTTCGTAATCTGAATGTGGGTCATTACCCATTACGTTGGGCGAGTGGAACGCGTTGCACTGCTCGTCATCGCCAAGGAACCCCTTCCCGGCCGCGCGAAGACGCGCCTGACGCCGCCCTGCAGCGCGCACCAGGCGGCACAGCTCGCGCAGGCGGCGCTGCTCGACACGCTCGACGCCGTCGAGCGCACCCCCGCCGACCGGAAGGTGCTGGTGTTCGAAGGCGACGCCCGCCGGTGGCGCAGAGCCGGGTTCGAGGTGATCAGGCAGCGGGGTCTCGGACTCGCCGAGCGCCTCGCCGCGGCGTTCGAGGACGTCGGCGAACCGGCACTGCTCGTCGGCATGGACACACCGCAGCTGACGCCCGAGCTTCTGCTCGACGGCGTCCACGCCCTGCGGTCACCCGACACTGACGCGGTCCTCGGGCCCTCCCTCGACGGCGGCTACTGGAGCGTTGGCCTCGGCGGGCCTGTCGAGGGCGCGTTCGCCGGGGTTCCGATGAGCTCCCACAGCACGTGGATCAGGCAGCGCGGCCGGCTCCGCACGCTCGGGCTGAGAATCCACGAGCAGCCGCTCTTGCGCGACGTCGACACAATTGAGGATGCATGGGCGGTCGCCGGCGAGTCCCCGGACTCCCGTTTCGCTGCCGAGCTCGCATCGATCCGTCCTCGCGGTCGCACGCAGGCCGCGTTCACGACAACGCTCACGCCGGCGCCGCTGACCGGGTAATGCATCCACTCCGTCTCTACGCGGAGTGCCTACGCACGCCGAGCGAGCATGGCGAGCAACGGGCGCGCTTCAGCGACGGCACCGCGATCCCGCTCCGGGTCGACCGCTACCTGGGCCCGGCGGACGCAACCGACAAGCGGCTGCTGACCGACGTTCGCGGCCCGGTGCTCGACGTCGGCTGCGGGCCCGGACGGCACCTACATGCGCTCGCGGCGCGGGGCATCTTCGCGCTCGGCGTCGACCTCGCCCGCGGAGGTGGAGCCCGGGCGATCGTCGCCTCGATCTTCGACGAGCTACCGGGGAGCGGCACCTGGAGGAGCGCGCTCCTGCTCGACGGCAACATCGGAATCGGCGGCGCGCCCGCGCGCCTGCTCGCCCGGATCGGCTCCCTGCTCACCGACGACGGCGAGGTCCTGGTCGAGCTCGACCCTCCCGACACCGCGACGGCCACGATGCGCGCGCGCATCGAGACGCCGCAGCGCGTCAGCTCCTGGTTCCCATGGGCCCGCGTCTCCGCGGCCGGGGTCGGGCCGGTGGCGAGCGCGAGCGGCTTCGCGGTGTCGGGGACGTGGTCGCTCGGCGACCGCTGGTTCGCCCGCCTCGAGCGATGATTCGCTCGATCGCCGGCCGCGGGCGGTCGCGGATCCGGGCCGCCTGCGCCGCCGGCGCCTTCGCGACCTGGTGACCGCGCAGCCGCCATGTCTGACCTGCCGCCGCGTTGGCCGACCCGCGCCGCCAATACTCGACGGCGCACCTCGGCGGTATGTAGGATGACCGTGCTCGTGAAGACGATGCCGGTGGGCCTCAGCTGGACGACAGTAGCCGCGACGCGATGACATCCGGGGGCGGGCGACCCCCGCCGACCGTCGCCGACGTGGTCGGCGCCACGATCGCCGCCCAGGGCGTGATCGACGCCTTCGGCGTGGTCGGCAGCGGAAACATGGTCGCCACGAACGCCCTGGTCGCCCACGGCGCGCGATTCCACCATGCGCGCCACGAGGGCGGCGCCGTCTGCATGGCCGACGGGTACGCCCGCGTCTCGGGCCGAGTCGGCGTCGTCAGCGTGCATCAGGGTCCGGGTCTCACGAACACGATGACCGGCCTGACCGAAGCGGCCAAGAGCCGTACCTCCGTGCTTGTGCTGGCGGGCGAAACGCCGGCCGCCGCGCTCACCTCCAACTTCCGCATCGACCAACACGACCTGGTCGAGTCGGTCGGCGCGATCGCCGACCGAGTTCATTCGCCGGCGACCGCGGCTGATGACGCCGAGCGCGCGTACCAGCGGGCGCTCGTCGAGCGCCGGCCGGTGGTGTTGATGCTGCCGATCGACATCCAGGCGATGCCCGCCGCGGCTGCGAGCTCCGCTCGCCCTCCGCTTCCTCATCTCGAGCCCCCGGCACCGGCGCGAGAGGCGATCGAGGCCGCCGTGAACGTACTGACGAACGCCAAGCGACCAGCGATCATCGCCGGCCGCGGCGCGGTGATCGCAAATGCCGGCGAGGAGCTCGAAGCGCTGGGCGCGAGGATCGGTGCCGTGCTCGCGACCGCCGCGCCCGCCAACGGCCTGTTCGCGGGGCTGCCCTACGCGTTGGGCATCTCGGGCGGGTTCGCGTCTCCGTTCGCGGCCGAGATCCTGCCGCAGGCCGACGCGGTGGTCGTCGTCGGTGCGTCAGTCAACCATTGGACGACCAAGCACGGCGCGATGATCGGCGAGGACGCCACAGTGATCCAAGTCGACATCGACCCGCGGGCAATCGGGCGCAATCGGCCGGCGCACGTCGCATTGATCGGCGATGCCGCTAAAGCGGTGGCCGCACTCACCGCGCAACTCGAACGCGTCGGTCACGTCAGCGAGGGCTTTCGCACCCCCCTGCTCGCCGACGAGATCGCGTCCCGCCGCTGGCGCGACGAGCCCTATGACGATGCCTCGACCGACGAGTGGATCGACCCCCGGACGCTGAGCATCGCCCTCGATCGCCTACTGCCGGAACAGCGCCAGGTCGCCGTCGACTCGGGCCATTTCCTGGGTTACCCCTCGATGTATCTCGACGTCCCAGACGCCCGCTCGTGGGTCTTCCCCAATGGCTTCCAGGCCGTCGGACTCGGGCTCGGCACCGCGATCGGGGCGGCGATCGCGCGTCCTGACCGAACGACACTCGCCGCGATCGGTGACGGCGGCGCATTCATGGCGCTCGCAGAGCTCGAGACCGCCGTCCGCTTCAAGCTCGAGAAGCTCGTGGTCCTGATCTACGACGATGCCGCGTACGGCGCCGAGGTGCACCACTTCGCCCCGATGGGCCACGACGTGGCGCTCGTCCGCTTTCCCGATGCCGACTTCGCGGCGATCGCGCGCGCCGCCGGCGCGCACGGCGTTACCGTACGCAACCCGGACCAGCTCGAGCAAGCCGTGAACAGCTGGCTCGCGGATCACCATTTCCGACCACTCGTAATCGACGCCAAGGTCAACCCGACGATCTGCGCAGAATGGCTGGAGGAAGCCTTCCGCGCCGGGTGATCCGGCAGACTCGCACCCGCCAGCACCCCCGAGCAAGGAGCCCATCCGATGTCCGCCACCCAAGTTGAGTCACTGATCGACGACCTTGCATCCGGAGCGGTCGAGGTCGTCGATCTCACGCAGCCGCTGAGCGAGTCAACACCTGTGATCAAGCTCCCGCCCCCGTTCGCGAACACACCGGGTCTGTCGCGGACGGAGATCAGCATGTACGACGATCGTGGGCCGGCGTGGGCGTGGTACACACTCGAGATCGGGGAGCACGTCGGCACCCATCTCGACGCCCCGATTCACTGGATCACCGGCAGGGATGGCGCCGACGTCGCCTCGATTCCGCCAGCCTCACTTGTCGGGCCGGCGGTCGTGATCGACAAGACGGCCGAGACCGAGTCCGACCCGGGCTACCTGCTGACCGTCGATGACCTCGAGGCGTTCGAGGCCGAGCATGGGCGCATCCCCGAGCGCGCATGGGTGCTGCTGCGCACCGGGTGGGGCTCCCGCGCTCAGGACGAGGCCGCGTTTCTCAACGTCGGCGAGAACGGACCCGTTACCCCCGGTCCCGATGTGGAGGCCTCGCGCTGGTTGGCGACGGAACGCCCGATCTCGGGCTTCGGCGTCGAGACGGTCGGAATCGATGCGGGCGCCGCGGGCGGCTTCGATCCACCGTTTCCGCTCCACAACCTGCTGCTCGGTGCCGGCCGTCTGGGACTGACCCAGCTCGCGAGCCTCGACAAGCTGCCGATCACCGGAGCGCTGATCGTTGTGTCACCGTTGAAACTGGTCGGGGGGACGGGGAGCCCGTCACGCGTGCTTGCGTTCGTGCCCAGATAGTGGCCCCATGACGCCGCGGACTGCTTATCGAAACGCGCTCATCCTGATCCCGGTGAGCATCGTCATCGGGATCGTCGCCGTGATCCTCAGCA
>Ga0302307_10003078_pt1 | contig 10165 bp, 5 predicted proteins | sample III_Palsa_E3_2_FD_200530 | JGI IMG/M metagenome (GOLD analysis project Ga0302307, IMG submission 200530) | Peat permafrost microbial communities from Stordalen Mire near Abisko, Sweden - III_Palsa_E3_2 | ecosystem: Environmental > Terrestrial > Soil > Palsa > Peat permafrost | place: Sweden... | reverse complement strand
AACTCCCTCCCATTCCTGCTCGTCGAGCGCCGCTGCCACCGGCTGAGCGCTGCCGATGATTGTCTTCACCACCAGCAGGTTCTGAGCGATGCGCACATCCAGCACGAACTCTCGAACCAGCCGCTGCACCGGGGGTAACGCCAAACCCGATGCGCCTTCTCCTTGAGGCAAGACATAACCATCCGCCGTCTTGCTGAGATTCAGGTCGCGAATATCTCGCGACAGGGTCGCCTGGCCCACCTTAAACCCCCGCTTGCGCAACGCCCGCTGCAAATCTTCCTGGTTGGCAACCGGACCCTGCTTCAGCGCTTCCAAGACAGCTCTCTGCCGCAAGGTTTTATTCATTATGGATATTTATTCATTATTATGAATAAATATTCTCTATCTTACAGGTTGCGCCCTGCCTGTCAAGAAAAAACGCCTGTTTTCGGAACTCGAGACAGCGACGAACGCAGCGCAACCCCGGCTTCTTGTAGACTACTGGCGGTCGAAAAGCCGCCGCTGAACCGGCGCGGAAACGAAGCTCCGATGAACAAGAAACCCACCCTGACTGCCGAGTTGATTGCCGAGTTTCTGGGAACTTTCGTCTTGATGCTCTTTGGCACGGGGGTCGTTGCCATGGTGGTGCTGTTTCCCTCGAACAGTCCCGGCGCGACCGTTCATGGCGGCTACACCAACATCACTCTAGGTTGGGGATTGGCCGTAACCATGGGGATTTACGTTGCGGGAAAGGTTTCGGGCGGTCATCTCAACCCGGCGGTCACGCTCGCCCTGGCCGTGTTCCGTGATTTTCCCTGGCGCAAAGTGCTGCCTTATTCCATTGCGCAGACGGCAGGAGCGTTCCTTGCCGCCGCACTGGTGTACCGGAACTATCTGCCGGCCTTCCACCAAGTCGACCCTCAACTGGCAAGAACTGCGGGCGTGTTCACCACGTTTCCGGCTTTTCCGGCCTTGCTTCAGGCAGGGTTTCTCGATCAGGTCATCGGCACGGCTCTGCTGCTGCTCTTGGTCTTGGCGATTACAGACGAACTCAATGTGCCTCCTGGAGCCAACCTGGCGCCGTTGATGATCGGGTTGGTGGTCGTGGCCATTGGCATGAGCTTCGGCGGGATGCACGGATATGCAATCAATCCCGCGCGCGATTTCGGCCCGCGCCTTTTCACCGCGGTGGCCGGATTCAAGAACAACGGCCTCACCGATGGCCCTCGCGTATGGTGGGTGCCAGTCGTTGCTCCGCTGCTCGGCGGACTCGTCGGCGGCGCTGTTTACGATTTCGGCATTCGACGGTTCTTGCGCGCATTTCAGTCCTCGTCCTCACCTTCGTCTTAGAAATTCTGCAGAAAACAGGAGGCTTCTTGCGTTACATTCTCTCGCTCGACCAGGGCACGACAAGTTCACGAGCCATCTTGTTTGACCTGCAGGGCGCCGTCCGATCCGTGGCCCAGCGCGAGTTCGCGCAGATCTTTCCCAAGCCTGGATGGGTGGAGCACGATCCCGAAGAGATCGCGACGTCGCAGATCGCCGTTGCCCTCGAAGTTTTAGCGCAAGCCAACGTGCAGCCGAGCGACGTGGCCGCCATCGGCATCACCAACCAGAGGGAAACCACTATTGTCTGGGACCGCAGGACGGGCAAGCCTATTTACAACGCCATTGTGTGGCAGGATCGCCGCACCGCTGCTTATTGTGAGGAACTCAAGGCGCAAGGGCGCGAACCTCTGATACAGCAGCGGACCGGTTTGTTGATCGATGCATACTTCTCGGGCAGCAAGATTGCCTGGGTTTTGGACCAAGTGCCGAATGCCCGTCAGCTTGCCAATGCGAACCACCTGGCGTTCGGGACCGTGGATACATGGCTGGTTTGGAAGCTGACAGGTGGCCGCGTACACATCACGGACGCCAGCAACGCTTCGCGGACAATGCTTTTCAATCTCCATGGCGGCGGCTGGGACAATGACCTTCTCGATCTCCTTCGCATTCCGGCTTCGATGTTGCCGAAAGTGCGTCCTTCGAGTGAGCTTTATGGAGAGGTGAGTTCAGTTACGGGGCTCAATGGCATTCCACTCGCAGGCATCGCCGGCGATCAGCAGGCCGCGCTATTCGGGCAACGATGCACCAGCCCCGGCCTCACCAAGAACACCTACGGCACGGGATGCTTCATGTTGCAGAGCACGGGCAATCGAGCCGTCCCTTCGACCAATCGCCTGCTGACAACCGTGGCCTGGAAAATCGGCGACATCACCGATTACGCGCTCGAGGGTAGCGTGTTTGTAGGCGGAGCCGTCGTCCAGTGGCTGCGCGACGGCCTGGGAATTATTCGCACCTCGCCGGAAGTGGAAGCGCTGGCGAATTCCGTCCACGACAATGGCGGAGTGTACTTCGTCCCCGCGTTCGTGGGCCTGGGCGCTCCGCACTGGGACTCCTACGCGCGCGGCGCCATATTCGGTCTCACTCGAGGAAGTAACGCAGGCCACATCGCGCGAGCGGCACTGGAAAGTATCGCGTACCAGGTTGCCGACTTAATGGACGCGGTGCAAACCGACACCGGCACTCCGCTTAAGGAGCTGCGCGTGGATGGCGGGGCATCCGCCAACAACGCTCTTATGCAGTTCCAGGCGGACATACTCGGAGTACCGGTGGTGCGCCCCGCGATGACAGAAACAACCGCGCTCGGCGCCGCATATCTGGCCGGCTTGGGTGCGGGCTTCTGGAAGGACGTACAGGCAGTTTGTGAAATGCCGCGGGAGGAACGCCGGTTTGAACCACACATGCCGCGCTCACAAGCGGGTGCAATGCGACAACGTTGGAATGAAGCAGTGGCCCGCGTTGCGTCATGGGAGCAACATCGAGAAAACGAAGTATCTTGAGCTTCCGCTGGCGCGCGGCCAGACTCACTTCGGATTATTTCGTAAGCTCTCCGACAAAAACCCCGTAAGGCTCCAACGAAATTTCGCCTCCATTGGCGGCTGACTTCCCGGTTGTGAGCAGGCTCTTCGTCGCAGTGAAACCGTTGCCGTTCACATCGAGTTTGGCCTTCTGCGGCGCGTCCGACATATTCAGGGCCACGACCACACCCTGGTCCTTATAAACGCGCATGTACGACAACACATTGGCGTTCGATTCATCGACGGCCGTGTAGTTTCCCTCCAGCAGCGCCTGATTCGTGTGCCGCAGTTTGAGCACTTTCTTGTAGAACTCCAACACCGAATCCGGGTCTTTCGATTCATCCGCCACGTTGTGCGTCCTGTAAGTCGGAGGAACTGGAAGCCACGGCGCCCCTTTGGAGAACCCCGCGTTTTCTGTGCTGTCCCATTGCATCGGAGTGCGCTCGCCGTCGCGCCCCTTTTCTTTCGGCCATCCGGTTCGTCCGATTGGATCCTTAACGTCTTTCTTGCGCGTCGGCGGAGTGGTTTTCATTCCGATCTCTTCCCCGTAATACATGATTGGAGTTCCGCGCAGCGTGAGATAAAGCGCGCCCATCAGTTTGGCGATCTGGTCGTTGTGCTTGCCATCGCCGTAGCGGTCGTAGGAGCGCACAATGTCATGGTTGCTGATCACAAAGGTCGGCCAGCCGGAGGCCTTGTCTACCGCTGCAATCTGCTTGCGGAACTCGGCGGGCGACAACTTGTTGACCATGGTGAAGAGAAAATCCATGGGCAACTGCAATTCGTTATTGCCTTCGCCGTAGTAGCGGTTGAGTTCGGCGACGTCCGCCGTCCACGTCTCGCCGATCAGCACGGCGTTACTTTCATCTGCCACTTTGCGCAATCCGCGCAACACGTCATGCACCTCGGGCAACTTCGTGTTGTATTTATTTTCCTCGAACGGATCTCCGAAGGCAGTCTTTCCGGAATGTCGAATGGGATTATCCCGCAGGTTCGGGTCTTCAAATAGCGTGTCGACCGCGTCCAGCCTGAATCCCGCCACACCGCGCTTGTACCACCAGCGCGTCACGTCAAACATCGCGTCATGAACTGCCGGGTTGCGCCAGTTAAGATCCGGTTGCTCCGCATAGAAGTAATGGTAGTAATACTGATTCGTGGTTGGATCAAACTTCCATGCCGACCCCCCAAACCCCGACAACCAGTTGTTGGGAGGCTCACCCGGCCCTTTTCCATCGCGCCAGATATACCAGTCGCGGTGTTCGGAAGTACGCGACGACTTCGAATCCAGGAACCACTTGTGCTGGTCCGAGGAGTGATTGACGACAAAATCGAGAATGATGTGAATGTCTCGCTTCTTAGCCTCGCTGGCCAGCAGATCGAAATCTGCCAGCGTTCCGTACATGGGATCGATGTTCTCGTAATCGGAAACGTCGTAGCCAAAGTCCACCTGCGGCGAAGGGAAGCAGGGCGAAATCCAGATCGCGTCCACGCCCAGATCCTTCAGATAGTCGAGCTTCGATGCGATGCCCTTCAGATCGCCTACGCCGTCATTGTTGCTGTCGGCGAAACTTCGAGGATAGATCTCATAGAAGACCGCGTGCTGCCACCATTGATGGCCTTCCGCATCCACGGCATGGGCTGGCGTTTGCGCGGCGGCAGTCAACACTAAAATGCATACACAGGCAAAAGACTGTGCGATCCATGAAACGATGATCTTCATTCTTGGTACCTCCATCCAAGATAGGCGGCGATGCCACATTCGTTGAGAGTGAACTCTTCTGCCCGGCGAGTCAAACTCTTGACAGGCTTTCTTGCTTACGGGTTGCGGAAGTGGAGCACCACTGTGTGACGACGGTAGTCCGTGTCCTTCTCCACCGGCATCTCGATTCGAATCCGTCCCTGCTTCGTCAGAACGGCGCCTTCCACGAAACTGATCTGTCCCGGATTCCAAACGCCCAATTCGTACTCCCTACCCGGGACGCCTGAGACTTCTACGGTCAATCGATCACGCACGGAATTCCATGATTCGGAAATCACACGCAAGCCGCTACTGGTGCTGCCCAGCGCCGGAAGCTGGTTTGTCATCGTCAGTCCAAACTCATTCTTCAATCGAATGACCACGCTGTTTGTCGCGCCATAAACGGGGAAGCGCACGGATAGATGATGATCTTCACTGTTGGGCTGAATCTTAAAAGGCAACGCTTTTCCATTCATCTCGACGGATATCACTTCAGTGCGCAAACTAAACGCGGGCGAAAACTCCACCCAGCAATCTCCGGTACCGGTGCGCGTGGTCTCAAGGGTAATGCTGTCGAGCGTCTTGTGGTATTGAAAATCTACACGCACCGGCCCGAGAGGAACATTCCGAATCGCGAACGATGTCCAGTCCGCCGGGACATGCGGAGCCAGTGTGATCTGCTGATTCTCCGCATCGGTTTGCAATCCAAACAGTCCGCGCAGGATGGGACTGACCACCATTGCCGCGGACCAGATCTGATGCGGCGAACTGGTCGAGAACCCTTGGTAGTAATCGCCAGAGAGGACTTCCGTGACATGGCCAAGTGAGCCGTCCATGGCCATGAGCGCGTTGGCCCGCAGGTTCGAATACGCCGGAAGTTCGCGATGATAACGGTATTCGCCCACCGACGCCCATCCCGTAAACAACGGCCAGACCGCTCCAAAGTGATAGCCCGAGCCATCGTAGAGCTTGGAATGAGAGGAAATAATCCGCATTCCCCAATCGGTTTGGTGGTCCGCATCGGCCAGTTGTGTAATCATTTCTTCCGCGTGAGCCGCGTCGGGTAAGCCAAACCACATGGGCACGGTTGCCAGTACGCTCGGTTCGTCCACCCGCTGATCGTTTTGATTCAGCGCGAATGCATAAGACTTTGACTCCGGCGACCAGAATTCTAGATCGAGAGCAGTCTTCTGGCGGTCGAATTCGGCAGCCAGTTCTTTCTTCACATCGCCTTTGCCGACCATGCCCGCCAAGTTGGAGAGCGCACGCAACGCTTCCACGCCCAGCCCACTCTGATAAAACTCCGCCTTCACTGGGAGGAGCGGACCGCCCTCGACCCAGCCGTGTCCAATGCCGGCGTTCTGAGCGAAGCCTTGAGCATCGTAGGTCGAGCGCAGGAATTGATAAGCCCTCCACACGTTGTCCCATTTTTCGCGCAGAAAGGCGCCGTCGCCACTCTGCGTTACATAATCGTTCATCGCAATGATGAAGAGCGGTGTCGCGTCGGCAGAAGCGTATGGATACGGATAATCCTTGAACCACGGAACAAAGTTTGCTCCCTGCGCGATTTCGTGTGGAACTTTCCCATCCTCACGCTGATATTTGCTGATGAACTCCAACGCGGTGCGAGTAGTGGCGTGGTCGCCTGCGGCATTCAGAGCGAAGGACGTCCAAAGCGAGTCGCGCCCAAAGAACCACGCGAAGCCCGGACGCTGGCCCGCCCCCGAAGTGCGATATCCCGCCACCAGCCCCGTGCCCAGATAAGGATTCGTAACCAATCCCTGGATCATGCTGATCCGCGCCCAGTCGTAGGCCTGCTGCAAAGCATCGTCTGGAAGTTCGAGGTTGACGGTATGCGCAAGATAGTTGCGGTAATAGCTAGCGGAATCGCGCTCCAGTTGTTCGCATGACGTTGCGAGATGCTCGTATGTTTTCTGGGCGTCTTCGCGGCCGGCCACGGATGCGGCAATCACGAGCAATTTTGTTTCGTGGCCCTTTTCCGTCGCGCCCAGGCGAAATGTGCTTTCCTCCGAGGAAGAATAGTTTGTTTCGTATGCCAGGTGCGGACCTTCCGCCGTGGGAGAGCCTACCAGCGCCGCGAACTTCTTCGTCTCCTCCCCGAAGACCACAGCCTGCCGGTTCGCGTCCCATTCCGCATACGTGCCGCCGATCGCCGCCGGCCACTCGAGTGCGAAGTCGTTTACAAAACCAACTTCCACTTCGAGCGGCTCCGTCGTTTCAATCTCAAACCGAATCACCGCACCCGGCTCATCCACTGGGACGAATAGCGTTTCTTTGACGCGAAACGAATCTCCGGCATAGAGCAGCGTAGCCGATTCAGGACGAACGGTAAGGGTGCGGGCCAAGCTTTCCGCCGGCAGCGCGCGGCCATCAACGTGGAAGGTCAAATGGAAAGCACGGAAGATTTTTAGGGGATACACCCAAGCTTCAAGTTGCCCGGTTTCGTTGCCGAACAGGCCCGCGCGCTTGCCAACTACCGGCAAAAATTCCCAGGTGCGCACCGCGCGGGACAGCTCTAGCTTTGGTTCTTGCTGCTGTGCCGACGCGCCCTGAATTAGAGACGTGACTAAGGGTAGAAAAAGAAAAACAAGTCGCGCCCAGCGATGCCAGTGCGAAGCCGACGTGCCAAAGGATGGAAGCGGCGCGTCTGTCGAGTCAAACCGCCTGTCGCCGGAGCTTGCAAACTGAAGGTTCACTGAATATAAGAAGTAGGGGCGAATTCTAGCACGAGCCGAAACCGGCCAGGTAGGCGACCTTTGTTTCCTTCACGCCGCGGATTCTTGAAATCTATCAGCCGGTTTGGGCTAGTCTTGTCCCTGGAGGGCGTGCTCGGGCTAGTTCGCCCCGGACTGGGCGCTTCCACCGCGGCCATTCAAAAAGCCGATCAGAAAGAACTCAACTCTTTGCCCTCCGATCTCGGCGTCAGTTTCTTGAACGTCGCGCGCGAGTCCGGGCTGAACGTCAAAACCTTCTTCGGCGGAGAACACAAGAACAAATACTTACTCGAAACCACTGGGTGTGGCATTGCATTCTACGATTACGATAACGACGGCTGGCTCGACATCTTTATTGTGAACGGCTGGCGGCTTGAGGGTTTTCCCACGGGCAGCGAACCCACGTCGCATCTTTTTCGCAACAATCGCGACGGCACTTTCACCGACGTGACTGCGAAGGCTGGACTTGCGCACTCTGGCTGGGGACAAGGCGTCTGCGTCGGCGACTACGACAACGACGGCTGGGACGACCTTTTCGTAACTTACTACGGCAAGAACGTCCTATATCACAACAACGGTGATGGAGTGTTCACCGATGTCAGCCAGAAAGCCGGCGTGGCCGGCAAAAACACGCGCTGGAATACAGGCTGCGCCTTCGTCGACTACGACCGCGATGGCCGGCTCGACCTGTTCGTGGCCAACTACATCGATATGGATCTGGCCACCGCGCCTGTGCCCGAATCCGGGCCGTGTCTTTATAAGGGTGTGCTGGTCGCATGCGGACCGCCCGGACTTCAGGGCGGCAAGAACATCCTCTACCACAACAACGGCGACGGCACTTTCACAGACGTCTCGGAGACTGCGGGGATATTCCGCGCCAACGGCACTTACGGCTTGGGCGTTCTCACTGCCGACTTCGACAACGATGGATGGCCCGACATCTACGTGGCCAATGACTCGACCGCCAGCGCGCTCTATCACAACAAGAAGAACGGAACGTTCGAAGACATCGCCATCGAGGCTGGCTGTGCGCTCAGTCCAGACGGGAAGCCACAGGCGGGCATGGGCGTCTCCGCGGCCGACTATGACCTCGACGGCAATCTGGATCTCGTCAAGACCAATTTCGCAGGCGATACACCTTCGCTCTACCACAATCTTGGCGGCGGCTCGTTTGAGGACACGACGTTTATCGCGGGATTGGGGGCGCACACGCAATTTCTCGGGTGGGGATGCGGGTTCTTCGATTTCGATAACGACGGCTGGCCGGATATTCTGATCTGCAATGGGCACGTCTATCCCGAAGTCGAACAACTGAAAACCGAGGCCGGTTACGCCCAGCGCAAGCTGCTCTATCACAACTTGCACAATGGCCACTTCGCGGATGTTTCTATGCAGGCCGGTGCGGGCATCTCCGAGCCGGTGGCCGCGCGCGGATGCGCTTTCGGTGACTTCGACAATGATGGCAACGTCGATGTTGTCGTCAACACCGTCAACGATTATCCGCAGCTTTTACGCTGCACTTCGACGCTCGGCAACAATTGGATCAAGATTCGCACCATCGGCACGAAATCCAACCGAAGCGGCATTGGCGCACGCCTGACGTGCATCACTCATCCTCCCGGAGAGAGCAAGCCTCACCAGCAGATCGATGAAGTGCGCAGCGGCGGCAGCTACATTTCGCAGAACGACTTGCGCATTCACTTCGGCATTGGAAGAGCGGAGAAGGTTGATGTGCTCGAAATCCGCTGGCCCAGCGGGTATGTCGACACGCTCAAGGATGTGAAGGCGAATCAGTTGATCTATGTGAAGGAAAGCGAAGGCATCGCGCGCGCCATGCACTTCCCGGGGACTCCGAAATCCGGGAAGTAATGAGCCATTCCGGACTGTGGAAATCTGCCTGAAAAATATTCGCAGCAACCGACTTTGCGCATGCACCAGAGCACAGATTCTCTGAGTTTGAGATCTGTTTGAGGTGGTATCCCCCCTCCCCCCCCTTTTTCAAAATCTTTGGAATCATGGTGTTAGCGAGAAATTCCTCGCAAGATCGGGATTTCAAAGAACTTAAATACTAAGTTCTTAAGAAACACTAACTTAGTGGCGCAACGAATTGGCTTCTGCCAACCGTCACGGCCTCGACCATGATTGCGCAAGTGATGGGCTGGGCGCAAGGTCAGATGTCACAGGCGATCTGTGGATTCCGGAGTATTCAAGCCGTGCCGTCGGCCCAGCCAAATCAACTGCGGCTTCCGCTCTTGGGCATTCCGCGTTCTATCCGTCGACAGCTATCGGCCTCGATTCGCCAACGGCGAAAGACCTTTGGCTCTTTTTCCGGAGAAAAATAGTCGAGGCGAAAAGAGCATACCTCGGGCGCTGAAGCGCGGTCGCATTTTCAATGACTTAACTGCAACGAGCAGAACTCGTGCCCTTCCCGACCCTCGGACGGATGCACATTCTCCCCCGGACTGGCGCTTGCCAAGACAATTTATGAGATGCCTAGATGCATTCTAGTTGCTCTTTGTATCGGCTTTCACTGCCGCGCCTGAGCCTTCTTTGATGGTGTGGATCGCATCTACGGGCATGTCCGCGAAGCGCTCCACCAACCCGCTCGGCCAGTGAATTTCAACCCACTCGATTTTCGTTGCCGCTCCCAGTCCGAAGTGCACGCGCATGTCACTATTGGAAATGTAGCTGGAGCCGCTGCGAACCTCGTCCACAAGGATTCGCGATCCGGCTTTTACCAAGATGCGTGCGCCGATTCCATCACGATTCGACTTCGTCCCTACGGTGCGAATGGCGATCCAGTGATTCGG
>Ga0302307_10003077_pt1 | contig 10165 bp, 7 predicted proteins | sample III_Palsa_E3_2_FD_200530 | JGI IMG/M metagenome (GOLD analysis project Ga0302307, IMG submission 200530) | Peat permafrost microbial communities from Stordalen Mire near Abisko, Sweden - III_Palsa_E3_2 | ecosystem: Environmental > Terrestrial > Soil > Palsa > Peat permafrost | place: Sweden... | reverse complement strand
GCCCGCGGGGAATTAACCGGCGAGCATTATCAGGGTAAATGGTTTGATGTGGGTACGCCAGAGCGGTTAAATAAGGTTAATCAATTGCTATGTGGCTAGGGAGAATTATCTGCCCCTTATTGGGCTTTATGACCGCACGATTACCGGGCTTTATTGTCGGTTTTATGGTAGGGTATTGGTTTGATAAAGGGTTTTTACGCCGGGAAAACCACCATCAAGCCGAGCGGAATTTTTACAAAAAATCACAGGAATATAGTCCACCAAACCAGCCATTATCCCCTAATGAACGCCTTGAAAAGGCTTACCAAACCCTTAATATTTCACCGCAGGTGGACGATAAAGAGTTAACGAGGGTATATCGCAAATCAATGAGCCGCTACCACCCTGATAGATGGATGAATCAGCAGTTATCGGCCAAAGAGCGGCAATATGCTAGCGAAAAAGCGCAGGCTATAAATGCAGCTTATGAGCTGATACAAAAGGCGAGGAAAAAAACGCCGTAGTACAGGTTGACAACACTCAAAAATATCGTAATAATTTGTTTTTCATTGGGTTTTTACAAAAACGGCTTAGCCATCTTTTTTTCAAAAATACTTACTAACCTTTTGCTATGAGATTGTTACCAAAATACACGCTTTTTGGCCTTAAACTGGCGAAAAATTGTTGCTACAGCAGGGGTGACAGGTATATGCTTGATATAGGCCAGCAATTAACCTAGTAATTTAGCTTATCGTTTGATATCAATCTAAATGATAGTGCAAGGGAGTAGCTTAAAATGCCTGAGATAACAAATAATTACGATGATGTAAACCCATTACATCAATTGCCACAGGGTTTTCCTGAAAAGCACTATGGATTTTTTTTGCAATTACACGCCAACCTTTCGGACAAAGCGCAACAAGAAAATATATGGTGCCCACTGCTTTGCGATATCCCGGATGAAAACGATGCTGTCTATTTAGAGCAGGCTAGCCTTGCCGATAAACAACGGATAAATGACAAAGTTACCTCTAACCAAACATTGCTGCAATGGTTAGAAAAAAAACATGGTTCTCCTGATCCTACCACCTGGCGCCTAGCAGCCGACGACACCAGCGAAATGCAACGCTTTTCAGTGAATGTTTTTAGCTCTACGGAAATTAACCGCTGGGCGGAACAGCAAGCAGGGAACAAGACCCCACTATCAGAACTAAGCACAATAGATTTTTTAGAACGTTTGCTGCAAAAAAGGTATCCCCCTATCTACAAACCTCTTTATGACCCTATCACAGGTTATATACAGCTTGATAATAACGGCAAACCTAAATATGAAAAATTTAAACGTGTATTTAAAGATCCTGTCCAGCAAGAACCTAGCATTGCTGTAGTGAATGTACCTAATAATATTGCTGAATTTTATTCGCGAAATTTACATACCCCTTTTTTATTGCACTTAATTGATGTTCAGGATTATTCAGCGGCTATTCGTTATTTCCAACATATTTTGAGCTTGCATCGACTTAGAGCTTGTATTACTTTAGGCAATCCGGATGATGCAGGTTATAGCTTTTTACAAATCGCTGTTAAACAAGCTATGACACCCGAACACCAGGAATTTTTTAGACAACTTTTGAGCATTATTCAACAAAGTCATAGCCAGCATTTTGATTTACATGATTATCTCTTACGAACTCCTATTCCAAAAGATGGTAAAACCGTTATTGATTATTTAGTACCAGCACAAGGTGCGGCTACTTTACATAAAACACCAGCCAATCAATTACTGCAATCATTGCTGGTACTTTTAGAGCCCCCACGCGCTTTTCAAGCAATATCAAGTTATTTAAATTATGGCAGTGCACTGATAGTAAAATTTACGGATACTCTTTTTAAAAGTGCACCGTTGACTATGCAAAAGCCAGTTTTTTACACTGCAGCCAGTGTGACGCAAGATGGGAATACTTTAGCTAATCGCAAACAGTCTAGTGACATAAGGTAGTTTGAATTATGGGTATAGAACAAGTTGATTTAACGGAACTAACTACAGATTTCGTACGCCTTGTTAGCAAGCACAAAGGCGACGCATTAGAGACCATCGAACAAAGAACTATAACAGTAGCGCTCTTAGACCTCATTACTGCTTTGCGTAAAGACACAAAGGTAGAAATTGAAATCGTTGCTAATTATATTGCAGAACTAGAACTGCTAATAAATAGCAATCTTACCGATCCATATACCCCCGAACAAATTAGTACCATTAAAAATTATTTGGCAATAGTGCCCAAAGATCAAGCAGTATTAAATGACTTTAGCGCGCGTTGGGAAAGTATTTTAAACCCTGCTAATGATTCTGATAGTGAAGAAGAAAAACGGACTGCGCGCGCTAATACCGTAAACGGCTCTTATGCACTTTTAAGGCAAGATACCCACCCTGTTGTTAAAAAATCTGATGAAAAACCACAAGAAATAGCATCCCCTTTAGAAAAAATGGCAATGGCTGTACAGGAATTTAAATCAATCAATGATAGCTTTGGAAGCAAGCTAAAAACTATTGCACAAGAAACTCCTATAAGAGAAATAACCCATAATATGGGTACTTTTAGCAGATCAGGCGCACTGCAGTTATCAGGCTATAACGCTTATGATACTGAGCTTGAAAATATTTTCGCTGCTTGTCAAGAAGTTACCCAAGATTCGCATAATGCTATCGGTGATCAATTGGTTGAAGAAGCGAATCAGGCTTTTCAGAAAAAAAATATCATAAATGCAATTGCCGTCATTCAGAAAATATCTTTAACAAAAGAGCAATTTAGTAAGCTTGCAGTGCTTTCCTCTATATCACCAATTATGGAAATTAAGCGCATATATGAAGTATTAATTGAAATAAATAAACAATTAGGCATATTAGTACAATACGGCGAGGTTCTTGCAAACCCATCAACTAACAGCCCAAAGGCCCTTTTATATATTGGTTATTGCGGTAGCCCTCTAGTTAAGATAGGTAATTTATTAAAAAGCCTTAATCCTAACGACGTAACTATTAAAGCTGCCTGGCAACCTAATGTAACCTCTAAAAACCTTTATCTCTTAGTCTATACCCTTTTAGATCTGTGGCATAATCTCTCACAAAACTCAGCAGCTAACTTGGTAACGTCTACCCTTACTGTATATTCTGGTTTACTTCATATAATTGAGTATGCGTCTGAAAATGCTATTACAAAAGCAGAGGAGGTATCTCCGAAAATTCTCGCACTTTTAAATGAGCAAATCACTAAAAACAGTGCAAATCTTACTGCTAGTGGATACTGGAAAGAGTTTTTAAATGACGCCATAGAAAAAGCCGCTACTTCACAAGCAGCTAACTTTAGCAAAAGTGAAGAATCACTTATTAACTTAGAAGAGCGCGTTAACAGGGGTGAATTTTTAGTAGAAGAGTCAACTCGCTTATTTCAAATAATTCCCAATCAACTTAACGAGCTAGCAATCATAATTGATGCTATTACCCCTCAGTCGCCTTTTCTCCCCCCAAATCTTTCTGATAACAACCATGAATATAATTGGTTTGTTGCGCAGGTAGCAAAAGCAATTAAAGCACCTCTCTTTGAAAAATGGCGTGCTTTGCAGGCTCGTTATGACGCTTGTGTAATAGCGAAATATTTAACCGTTAATGGCTTTAAAGATATCCTAGACACTGCTAATAGCTTGAATAGTTCAGAAAATACCATTAGCGATGAGGCCGCAATAACTGCAATTGCCGCATTAGTAGCGCTTACAAAAAAGGTTAAGGATGAAAGCTTACCATCACAAATCAAGCAAGACATACATCAAAAAATTGAAGCTTTAGCTAAACGCTTTGAGCGTTTTATACAAATTTATAGAGCAAAACTGCCCACAGCTAACAACATTGATACATTAGTCAAAGATTTTGAAGTATTATATAGCCGATTTACCGATCCATCAACGGTGAATGTTGAGCAAAAAGTCGTCGAAATTACGCCCTCCACGCTTACGCCGGCAAGTGATGAGCAGCAAAATGCTGCAGCGAGCCTAGATACAAATGCTATGTCTATAGCTGCCCATGGAGAAGATGCGCCACCCTCACGTTCAGCAAGCCCTATTTTTGAACAACAAAAAATTAGCGCTAGTGAAATTATAGAATCAATAACTCAACAACTTCAAGCAGACACCTTTGATGAGGCAAGGAAAATTTTTGAGGAGCATAAGCAGCTATTAAACTCTGCTTATGTTTTGCCTGTATCGGCTGAGGACGAAGTGGCCGTTTCTAATGGCACTGTATTAGCAATACAACGTTCTACAGTTGTAGCTTTAAATATCACGTTTACATTTATTGATGATTTTATAATTAATTTTGAAAAAGAATTAGACCAACAAATGCAAGCGCTTCTTCCTGAAGATAAAGATCCAAATATCGCTCAGTTATTTGAATGTTATAAAAATTTACAACTTATTATTACCAATAAATTGCTGGTAATTTATAATAAACTTGAAGCCTTAACAAGTTTAGCAAACTCTTTAACAGAATTAAAAATCTCTATCGGCTACCAAGAATCGCTTATTTCTGCTGCTTCAAAGAGCATTCAAAATTACTTAAAAACAGAAAAGCATAGAATTACTGATATCATGGCGGATAAACTAAGCGAAAAAGATTTACTTTTTTATGACGCTGTTGATAATACTACTATTGATGATCAAGAAGATGCTTTTGTTGATGCGCTTGAACAACCACCCTTAAGCTCGCCAGAAAAAGCAAGCACATCAACAAATCCGAACTTAAGCAAAGAAATGCTTGAGGCTAGGCTGACTAATTTTGAGCTTTTTTTAGCTCCCGGCCAAGAAGCTGTAGCAGCCTATTATGCTGCTCGCCCCCTTCTGAATGATGATGAAACTACCTTGCCTCAGAAACATAAAGATATTTCTACGGAGCTTGAGTCAAACTATGCAGTACTAAATGATATTTATAAAACTATATATGCTGATAGTTCGAAAAATACAGATCCAGAAAAAACATTTAATAGTTTAACACCTTTATTAAATCAAAGAAAAGACGACGTTGTTAGATTAAGCAATGAACTCATTGCTCTTAATAAAGTAATAAAAACTCGTTCCCTGATAATTCAAAGTATTCGTGCGCTTAGCAAGGAGTGGCATCATTATCTAAATGATCATTGGAGAAAAAATACCAGTAATGAGCGTTTAACGATTATTGCTAAACTTAACACTAACTTAGCTGGTTGTACAAATGATCAACAAGTAGCGAAGACTTTTGATGAAGCTATCCACGAGGTAGAACAATCACACCAGAAGCATGGCCTTATAGCTAGCAGAAATTTTAAGCGTTTTTTCCCAACAACTACCAGCCGATTAGCGGAGCATTTGAAAAAAGCTAAAGCAAAAGCATTAGAAGGTATTCCCGTAACCCAAGCCAATAACGCTATTAGCACACTCACCCAGGAGCAGAAGCGATACGGGATGGCAACCCAACTTATTGCATGGGCTGAGCAACAGTACTTGAGCCATAACCCTACTAATCAGGATCGGCTTAAAGTTATTGCTGAGCTTTATAAGACACTGGAAACGGCACAAAACGCTCAAGCAATTTCTCGTGCGATTGCTGATAGTATTACGGCTGTGAAAGATGACCATAAAAAAGGACTGTTGGGCGGCCTGCGAGTTACCGAAAGTCGGCTAGCCAATTATTTAATATCGGCTCAGCAACATTTCTTAGAATATTGTAACAAAAACGATCCTACGCCTACCGCACCTCGCAAGACAGCGTTTTACAAAAAATCATGACTATTGATTAACGCTGGCAAAGTTACAACAACTATTATAACCTCTTACCAACAGCCTCATTCTTTAACTTCACATAATCTGGCAAACCATTACGATAAGGCGGATACGCTTCACCTTGAATCAAAGGTAAAAAGTAACGGCGAGCAGCTTGCGTGATCCCAAACCCATCTGCGGTAATAAATTCCCTGGGCATTTTACGCTCGATATTGGCCACTTCACTTAAAGGAACTTGACCAATTTCCCAACGATAAGGCTCATCACTCAAGCGCACGATGGTGGGCATAACCGCGTTATAGCCATTGAGGGCTAATTCAACGGCAGCTTTACCAAGGGCATAAGCTTGCTCTACATCAACTTGGGAAGCAATATGACGGGCAGCGCGTTGTAAATAATCAAGCACAGCCCAATGGTATTTATAGCCTAATTGACGTTTAATTAATTCGGCAATAATAGGTGCAACACCGCCTAATTGTTTATGACCAAACGCATCAAATACACCTACATCACTTAAATAACGGCCATTTTTATCGCGCGTTCCTTCGGAAACAACAATAGCGCAATAGCCGTAGGTGTTTACTGCGTGTTTAACTTTTTCTAAAAAAGCCGCTTCGTCAAAAACAACTTCAGGAAATAAAATAATATGGGGCGCATCACCTTGCTGTTCCGCCGCTAATCCTGCAGCGCCTGCAATCCAACCGGCGTGGCGGCCCATGACTTCCATAATAAAGACTTGCGTTGAGGTTGCAGCCATGGAAGCAACATCATAGCTGGCTTCACGAATGGAAATAGCTACGTATTTGGCGACAGAGCCAAAACCTGGACAATTATCAGTGTGCGGGAGATCATTATCGATGGTTTTTGGGATGCCGATACATTGCACGGAATATCCTAATTTTTGACCGATTTGGGAAACTTTATGGGTTGTATCTTGGGAATCGCCACCCCCGTTATAGAAAAAATAACCGATATGGTGAGCTGCAAACACTTCAATTAAACGCGCGTATTGGCGGATATCTTCTTCTAAGCTTTTTAATTTAAAGCGGCATGAACCAAAGGCGCCTGAAGGCGTGTGTTTTAATGCGGTGATGGCTTCTGGAGATTCTGTGCTGGTGTCGATCAAATCTTCGTTTAAAATGCCGACTATGCCATGGCGACCGGCATACACTTTGCCAAAAGCTTCAGGATGGGCTTGCGCTGTTTGGATGACACCGCAGGCAGTAGCATTAATGACAGCAGTGACACCGCCGGATTGGGCGTAGAGGATGTTTTTAGGGGACATGAGGGGGGGTGTTCCTTCGTCGGTTTTTATGGGGGGTATTTTAGCATAGTGTGGGGCGTGTAGGGAGGTTGGGATTATGGAGAGATCGTCCCCTCACCCTCGCTGGCTACGCCAGCATTTCCCTCTCCCTCAGGGAGAGGGGTTCAGTAGAGAGTGCGGGTTGGAATTAATGATCAAAAAAATTTTATTTGGTTTAACTGACATTTCGCACCATCCTCTCTAGCGCGAACCCCTCTCCCTGAGGGAGAGGGAAATGCTGGCGTAGCCAGCGAGGGTGAGGGGGCGATCTCCCTACAAAGTAAAACCTCACCCCCCCTCCAAACACCCCTTAATCACCAACAACACTCCATTTACATTCTTCAGCACATCGTTATTCCAAAACCTTACCACTTGCAACTTATGTCCTTGCAAATATGCCGTCCTTTTTTCATCATATTCAACGCGCTCAGCATGCTGCCCACCATCAAGCTCAATAACCAACCTTTTTTCCACACATAAAAAATCAACCACATATGATCCAATCGGAACTTGCCGACGAAACTTATAATTGAAAAATCGACGATCACGCAAATGAAACCATAACAATCGCTCCGCATCAGTAGCATGACGACGTAAAGATTTAACAAATGGATTAATCATCAAAAAATACTACCGCAACACCACCGCCGCAGATTCAGCCGTAAACAATAACCCAACAATTGCCCCCGTCAGCATCGTGGCTAACACACCCGATAACACGGATTTAAGTGCTAAATCAACAATCTCATCTCGCCGCGAAGGAATAAGCGCATTTAGCGCGGCAATACTTATGCCCACACTGCCAAAATTCGCAAAGCCGCATAAAGCGTATACCATCATTATACGGCTACGTTCATCTAATACCGTGCTTGGTAAATCAGCCAAATCAATATAAGCAACTAATTCATTTAAAACAATTTTCGTGCCCATTAATGAACCGGCGGTTTGCGCTTGATCGAGTGGAATCCCTATTAACCACATTAACGGCATCATCAACACACCAAGCATTGATTGCAAAGTAAGCGGTTCTTCAAAAGGGAGAAAAGCTAATACTTGGTTGGCTAAGCTCACTAAGGCTAATAATACAATTAACATCGCCGCAATACACATCACTAAATGTAACCCTTCAGTCGTACCGCGGGTAATGGCGTCCATACTACTTTTTGGCATTAAGGATTTATCATAATCGCCTTGCGTTGGGCCGGTGGTATCAGGATACATAATGCGTGCAACGGTAATAGCAGCTGGAATATTAATTACCGAAGCAGCAATAATATGGCCAACGACATCTTGCACAACGCCATCTAATACTTTGGCGTATAACACCATCACTGTGCCTGCCACCGTTGCCATGCTAGTTGTTAAAAATGCAAATAGCTCGCTGCGAGACATATAATGCAAATGATGACGAATAACCAGCGGGGCAGCGTCAATACCAAAAAAGATATTGGCTGCAGAGCCTAAACTTAACGCACCACCGATATTTAACGTTTTTTGGAAAATAAAACCGCAGCATTTAATAATGACCGGTAAAACACCCCAATAAAAAAGTAATGCACTAAGTGCACTGACCACTAACGCTAAAGGTAATGCTTGGAAGGCTAATACAAAGCTTGCGCCTGGTTCTTGTAATTCAAAAGGCAGTGTGCCACCACCAATATAACCCAGCACAAATGAAGTGCCGGCGTGCGTGGCACGCTCTAGCATTTTTACTAAACCGGTTAATGAAACGAAGAATTTATTAACAACAGGGATTTTGAAAATAACGATCGCAATAATAAATTGCGTGAGTATTCCCCAAAAAACCGCTTTCCAATTTATGTGTTTTTTATCATGACTACATAACCACGCAATAATCACAATGGCAAAAATGCCAAGTATGCCATGCCACATCATATTATACACCTGCCTGCGAGCGCTTCATTAATAATTCATTAATTTTTACTTTGATCATGTCAACAGCAATATGATTTTTACCGCCATGAGGCACAATAATGTCAGCATATCGTTTAGAGGGCTCAATAAACTGAAAATACATAGGGCGCACGGTTTTTTGGTATTGCTCAATCACCGAAGCTACCGTGCGTTTTCGCACGGTCACATCACGCTGCAAACGGCGCAGCAAACAAATATCAAGCGCGGTATCCACATAAATACGAATATCCATTAACGTACGCAATTCGGGATCAGTAAACAATAAAATCCCCTCTAAAATTACTATCGGGCACTGTGCTATCTTGATTCTATCGGGTAAGCGGGTATGCGTAGAGTGATCATAACGTGGCACATCAATGGTTAAACCGGCTTGTAATTGGGTTAAGTGAGATACCAGTAAACTGTGATCAAGGGAATCGGGGTGGTCGAAATTTAATTGGGCGCGCACGGCTTGAGGCATATCACCAAGGTCTTTATAATAACTGTCTTCAGAAATCATAATGACCTGGGATGATCCCAACTCTTTTATAATATTATCGGCAAAAAGGCTTTTGCCGGAACCCGAAGGGCCCGCAATGCCAATGATTATCGTTGGTTTATCATGCATGGTGCAACAGGGGGTCCGTAATACTACTGATTGCGAAGCATTATAACTAAGTTATCAGCAAAGGGGTATGGTTATTTCTGCTTGCTGGCACTCCGCAGCCATTGCTCAAGGATAATTTTTGCCGCCACACCATCAACTGCACGCCCTTTTACGGCTCGCCGACCACCAACTTCATACAGTTGTTCCTTAGCGGCACGGGAAGATAACCGTTCATCTACGGTATGGATAGGTAAGCCATAGCGCTCTGTTAAACGGTTAGCAAATTTGCGCGCGCAGTGAGTAAGTAATTGCTCCGTATCTTGCATCGTTAACGGGATACCGATAATTAATGCTAAGGGTTGCCATTCTGCAATAAGGTTATCGATCTGCGTCCAATTAGGAATACCATCTTGTGCAGACAGGATAGTTAAGGCAGTAGCGGTAGTTGTGGTTAATTGCCCACTGGCAACGCCAATGCGCTTCATACCGAAATCAAAACCTAAATAATAGCCGCGCGAAGGCGTGAACTCAGGCATGGCCAATGTCGCCTGACA
>Ga0302307_10003075_pt1 | contig 10170 bp, 12 predicted proteins | sample III_Palsa_E3_2_FD_200530 | JGI IMG/M metagenome (GOLD analysis project Ga0302307, IMG submission 200530) | Peat permafrost microbial communities from Stordalen Mire near Abisko, Sweden - III_Palsa_E3_2 | ecosystem: Environmental > Terrestrial > Soil > Palsa > Peat permafrost | place: Sweden... | reverse complement strand
GCTCATCGAGACGATTAAATCCGTACCCGACGCAGACCTGGAGATTGTCATTGAAATCCCCTGGGGATCCCGAACGATGCCGGATACTCTAAGCTACTCCCAGTGGAACATGACCTACCACCTGGGCCAGATCAACTACATTGCCTCCATGCTGGGCGTTCTCAAATAAAACGACCCATGGGCAGCATGCATAAGTCCCGGACTCAGCATCTCATGTCGCAGTCACGTTACGACAGTGCGATTGCCGAGTTGCAGATGCACGTTTCCGAGGAGCCGGACGATCCCCTACGCGCTTGCCATGATTTCGGAATGCCACACGCGCCTGGGAAATGTTGAAGAGGCAATCCGCTGGGTGAACCGGGCTCTGCAGCTTGGACCCAATGTTTCCTACTGCCACTGGGCGAGGGCTTATGCCCTCAAGCAATTGGGGGTCTTTGAAGCCGCCGAGACCACCATTGCAGAAGCATTGCGACTGAGCCCGGCCAACCCGAGCTACTATTCTCTGCTCCAGATGGGCAAAACCGATCGTGCGGAAGCAGCCATTAAATCTGCCCTTGCAAACAATCCGGAAGACCCGATCACTCACACCAATCAGGGATGGATTTGCCTGGAAAGCGGGGAAGCGAACCGCGCATTGGCTCATTTCAAGGAAGCGCTTCGGATTAATCCCAATACGGCTTCAGTCCGTCAGGGAGTATTGTACAATTGTCCTCCTGACCTGGACCGGGCGCTCTCCCTTTGACCTGCTCATCCGTCTCAACCCGCTAGGCCGCCTTGCCTTAAGTCGTAAGCAAATCAACGCGTCCAATTGGGTTGGGGCGTGCTTTACAGGCATTTTCGTGAGCGTCGCGCTCGGAGTAATATACAGCGATCCGCTGCCTATAGCCGCGTCCGGCTGCTTCGCCATGCTCGCCATTCTTGGAGCAGGCATGGCCCGCGGCAAGGGAGACCTCCGCAAGTTGAACACATTCTGCGCTATCACATACGCGGCCACTGTGCTACTCGAAGCGGCTGGTATGGTCTTGAGAGACCCAATGTACTGGGCCGCGTTGTTCTGCCTACTTATTATTTTGTTGCCGGGAATAGGCTACATCTGGATAACTGAACGAATAAGACGGACGCACGAGGTCTAGGATTAAGGGTGCCATGGCCAGCCCTGGATGGCCATGGCGAGCAGCACAAGCCTACGGCTAGACGACAGGCGCTGCCTAAATTATCGCCCCATCTTCATTTCACGTTCGATAGCCTCGACAGCATTCTTTGCCGTAACAAGATCACACTTATACTGTTCTCTGTAAAGTTCGATCGCATTGATTTTCTGGTTCTGGCTCAGCATCGACCTGATGCCCGCTTCTTCGAGATTCGAAATCGGGGACGCCGCCGCAGGAGCGCTTAACGAGCCCCAGCCGCCCACCTCGTCAAAGGAAGGGCTCATTCCCGCGTTCATCCGGCTCTCCATAGCCTCAACGATATCCTTCGCTTCCTTGAGGCCGACGCCGGTATGCTCCCGGTAAACCTTGATCGCGTTGATTTTCTGTCCGCTATTTATATACGCAACAACTTGACTCTGTGCCTCCTCGTTCGTTAGGGGGATCGGTCTGCTGACCATTACTGGCGGCTGCATCCCTCCAGTACGTTTACGCGTGGCATAAACGAAAACGGCAACGACGACAAAGAGCGCAACGGATACGGCCATCACTGCGTTCATGCATAATCTCCTTAAGGCGTTGTACTTATCGCGTCACTGGGTGGCACGCTTATCATGGCTCCCTGCGGGACACCTACAATAGTTATATCCTTAACATGCCGGAATCTGACCAGTCTTGCTGTAAGAGAAGCGGCTCTAATTCGAGTTGCGGTGGAATCTCCCTGGGCTTTAAGCACGGCAGTCTGGTTGATAACGGTGGCCAACTGCTGATTGAGTTTGGCCAGTCTCAAATTTTGCTGCGCCTGCAGTCGGGTCCGAAGCGACGTCGCTGTTGCGTCGTCCGGGTAAATGGTACGGATTGCCACATCATCGATAACTATGCCGTCCGGATTGAAGCGCTGGTTCAGTTCGTCTTTAGCATAACTGGCAGCCGCCAGCTTCCCGGCTCCGCTCATCAAATGCGAGGTATTGTCCCGGCCGAACGCGTCTACGACGGCCTGCTGAAATACCGGGCGGAGCGTGCTGTTTTCAAACGCATGGAAGTCATCGCCGGAAAACTGATTTCTGTACTTGCGGTACAGGTCTACGACCTTTGCAGGATCATCGGATTCGATGTGGTAAGCCACGCTCACGTCCACATTAAGTGTGTTGGCGCTCAGCGTGTTTACAGGCACGGAATCGTCTCCGTTCACGGATCCTTCTCCAGTATCGCGCACCATAGTGTACATGCGCTGATAGGTGGGAATCTCGATCATCTCCTGCCCGGTAAGCAGGGAGACACGATTGTAGCCCGCCGACCTGATGTGCGGATCGATCTGGCCGGAATAGTGATTGACCATAAGCCCGACATTTCCTGTCTTAATCACTACGCCATTGAATACAATCAAAAAAACGACCATCAGGATTGCGCCCGGAATCATAAATTGTAAATATCGTGACAAGTTTTTTCTCCGTTATAGCCGTACGCAGTACTATTTCGCCTTCAGCGTTCCCATAATCTGATTGCTGTCCATGTAGACGAGGTGCGTTTGCGAGAGTAAAGCGTCATCCACGTACAGGTCGGTGAGAGAGGCGGCTTGCAGGTGATTGATGCGCGCGTCCGCCTGGGCGGTGCTAATCGCCGTCTCGTTGTCAATAATCTGTTGCTGAAGCCCAAGCTGAGCATTATCGATCTCCTGTTGCTTTTGCAGAAGCCCGTTCAATATGTCTTTTGTGGCCTGATCCTGTTCTATGCCTCGGATGGAGACCGTGGAGAACTGCAGGCCCTGGGCAGCCCACTTGTTGTTGAGTTGTGTCAACGCGGTGGCTTGCGCCTGCTGCTTACCGACTGTGGTCAGTGCAGTTGCAGTATCCATGTCGCCGATCGCAACGTTGATTGCGCTCTTGATGTCGGGCTTAATATAGATGGTCTGGAAGTTATCCTGATTTTCAAATTGATCCTGATAGGTCTGATACAGGTCGTCGATCTTATCTGGATTGTATTGATACTGGACCGAAACATCGACACGAAGCATATTGGACGAGGTGTTAACCTGAACCGCGTTGTCCTGGTCGAGAATGATGGTCTGGAGCTGGGTCGGTATCTCGTACACAGTCTCGGTAATCCCCTGAATGTGCGTGCCCGAGGTCATAAGACTGGGCTCGACCTTGCCGCGATAATTATCGACCACCAGGCCGACATTGCCTGGGTCGATGTGGGTAAGTCCAGGGGCATGTCCGCCTAACTGGAGGGAAAGGACCAGCAGGGCAAAGAGTATTCCCAGCACCGCGATTGCAATCCTGGCCCGCTTCCAGGGAATCTTAACTCCGATATCTCGAACCGAACGCTTTTCAGCCATTACACACTGTTCTCCTTGACTTACTCACTGCCATTCTTTGTCTTCGACCGTTCTGAAACGACGAGAGAGGCCATCTGGCAGTCCGGGCATCCGTCATGAGGCATTGGTCCCAAAAATCTCTTCTGGCATCCCAGACAGATGAGCGGCTCCCCAGGAATAGACAGGTACGCCAGCTCCTGCTCGGCCTTCTTAATTTGGGCCTCGTCCCGCTCTCGGCGGTGAAGCTCTCTTTTACGCTGCGCCGTTGAGGCTCCAGCCGTGAGCACTATGGTGACGGCGATGGCGAAAAAGACCACGAACAATCCAAATATGACGACAAACATGGCTTTTGCTTCTCTATATCCGAACTTTGATTATAGGACCCAAGTCCCGCCGATAAGTTGCAGGGTGATTCGGGCCGGGACCCGGCATAGACAAAGACCCTGATTATGCCGTTTAAAACAGCATATTCAGGGTCTCTGCAACGTGAGCTTTGAAACTGGAGTTAGACTTCTTTTTCGTCGTCGAGGCCATCAAGATCGTCCCCGAGGTCCATCTCATCTAGTTCTTCCAGATCCGCTGCATCCAGATCGTCGTCTGAATCGGAATCGGGATCCGAGTTTCTGGACAGGGAGACAATAGGCTCCGGGGCCGGCTCGAAGCGGGCGCCGACGGAGCGGGCTCGCTTGGGACAGGAAGTACACGTAAACTTAACACTTGCGGTGGCCAGCCACGCCGGAACCGCCTTGAAGACCGCGCCGCAGTCAGTGCAGCGGATGAGTTCATTTGCCATAAAGTCGTCAGATCCTTGTTCGAAAGTGATTGATCGGGGAGCCCGTCATTTTTGACTGTCTGTATCTCCGGAAGCGGCAGCCGCTGCAGCAGCGCGTCGGCTCCGACGGGAGAGTGGCTTTTCTTCGTCCTTCTGGTTGTTCTTTTTGTCGTCGCTCTTACTTTTATCGTCTAGAGCAGTGACGGGAGTCCACAGACCGTTAAGGAACATCAGGATGCCCGTTGCCAGGTAGTAAATCGGCTGCAGGTACCAGTTGGCGTGTGAGCCAACATTTTGCCCTGGGTCGAAAACAAAGCGCGGCCCCAATACGAAGCCTGTAATCGCCAGTCCTACGAGAATGTATGCAATTAAGGAGAAGACACTTAGCGGACGGAACTTCATTAACCTAACGGTCCTTGCGAGCAGAAAATTGCTATGGGCACTGCCTGATATTATACACTATTCAGGCCTGCTTCGTAGTCTACCGTACGCCACTCGGCAAAAGTTCCCGGATTCAATTGGACGATCGCCTGACCTTCTGCTCCAATATCCTGTAAAACTCCTGTTGATCCGCCTCGCGTAAGCGCCACGCCCACTGCCAGCCGCGCGCGCACTTCATCTAGAATTGCTGTCCAATTCCCCAGTCTGCGCTCTTTCTCCCACACCTCAATGCAATGGGCAATTTCATCGGCGAGTTCCCGTGGAGATATTGAGACACCGGCTTCCAGAAAGATCGATGTCGGCGGAACGGGATATTGCGCAGCATCTGCAAAGCCGGCCCGGTTTACGTTTACCCCGATGCCGGCAATGGCAATCCAGCCGAAGTCCCGGCTCTGAACGGGGACTTCCACGAGAATTCCCGCAACCTTCCTACCGTCGATCAGGACATCATTGGGCCACTTGATCTGCCCCTCGATGCCATGGCTGCGCAGGGCATCTGTAACGGCAAGAGCGCAGACAAATCCGATCTGCCATTGCGTCTGAGAAGGATTTGTGTCACGAAGAACGAGCGACATGATAACATTGTCGCCAGCTCCCGAATCCCATGAACGCCCGCGCCTGCCGCGGCCTTTTGTCTGTGTGTCCGCCGTAACGAGGGCTCCATCAGGGGCGGGATCGCTGGGATCCTGCGCCCACTCCGATGCAAGGTCGTTTGTCGACTCACACTCTTCAAGGTGCCGGGATGGGTTTCCGTAGCTCATAGTTCGAAGTCCAGCGAGATATCCATGGCCGGCGCACTGTGCGTCAGAGCCCCGATGCTTAGAATATCCACACCCGTCGCGGCCACATGCGCCAGCTTGTCTTCCGTCAAACCGCCTGAAGCCTCGGTGAGGGCGCGGCCATTTATTCGATCGACGGCTTCCTTCATCGTTTTGAGGTCCATATTGTCCAGCAGCACAATGTCCGCTCCAGCGGCCAGGGCTTCGTCCACTTCCATGAGCTGCTTGGCCTCCACTTCGATCTTCATCGTATGCGGGATTCTCGACCGCGCTGCAGCCACAGCCAGGGAGATGCCGCCAGCGGCCTTGATGTGATTGTCTTTGATCAAGACGGCATCATAAAGACCGAGGCGATGGTTATGTCCGCCGCCTGCTCGAACGGCATACTTCTGCAGGGCGCGCAGGCCCGGGGTTGTCTTACGCGTATCTACAATCCTGGCATTTGTACCGTGTATAAGCTTAACCGCGCGATTTGTAGCCGTGGCAACGCCCGAAAGCTGCTGAAAGAAGTTCAGGGCGACACGCTCCGCGGTTAGTATGGCCCGAGCGTCGCCAAAAACGTAGGCGATAATATTGCGCTGTCCATCGACTTCGTCCCCATCCTTAAGCAGCGCTTCCCATTCCACATACGGATCCAGCAGCCGAAACGCATAAGCCGCCAGATCGACGCCCGCAAGAACCCCTTTGCTCTTAGCCAGCAAAGCAGCACGCGCACGGGTACCCGCCGGAATGCAGCTTTCGGTAGTTACATCTCCCGGCCCAATATCCTCTAAAAGTGCAGCACGAACAGCATCTTCATACAACAAAGGGGACAAAAACAAATCGCTCAATCTCTTACTCCTAATTCTGGTTCGGGCAGCAACAAAGTTTCGGTCGTTTCGATCAGCGGAACGTCTTCCCTGTCACCAGCAACGGAACGCACTATCCGGGTGGAAATGTCTAATTCCTGCAGCTCCGGGATCTCTTTTCGTCCCTCTGCCCCAAGCTCCTTGAACTTGCGGGCCTGCGGCAATACGCTGCGCTCGAAGGAGCCCACTGCATCATTATAGCTTCCCACAGCACGTGTCAAACCGGCTCCAATCGACGATATATGCACCGCAAGCGTCCCCATGCGGTTCGACATCTCTTTTCCGAGTTCCGCGATGATGCGGGCATTGTCCGCCAGTTTTTCCTGACGCCACCCGAACGATATGGCCTTAAGCAGCGCGATAAACGTGGACGGCGTTGCGACGATAACTTTGCGTTCGATAGCGTAATTGATCAGGTTATTGTCTTTATCTGTTGCCGCGGCTAGAAACGAATCGTTGGGAATAAAGAGGACCACGAACTCCGGAGTATCGGCAAACTGGCTCCAGTAGGCCTTGCTCGAAAGCTGATCGATGTGCGTCTTAAGATGTAGAGCGTGACGCACTAGAAGATCGTCGCGTTCAGCATCCGTATCAGCGTCAAGCGATCTCAAATAAGCATCCAACGCTACTTTAGAATCCACGATAATCTGACGTCCCGCGGGCAGGCGCACCAGCATATCGGGGCGCAGTTTGCCGTCGCCGTTGTCTACGTGTTCCTGCTCTACGAAGTCACAATACGAAGACATCCCGGCAAGTTCCGCCGTGTTGCGCAGGGCAATCTCACCCCATCGCCCTCGAACATGCGGCGTCTTAAGCGCGGAGACGAGGCGCGCCGTCTGGGTGTGCAGATCGTGCTGGCCCCTGGCTAAGTTCTCTATCTGCTCTTTAAGCGCGCTTTTGTCGGAAATACGGGTGTCTTCCACCGCCTTAACTTCCGCTGCATAGACCTTCAGGGTCTCTTCGATGGGCTTAATCAACTGCTCGATGGACTTGCGCCTGGCCTCCAGGTCGACATGGGCTTCGCCCTGCAAGTGCTTAAAGCGTGTCTCAGCGAGTTTGAGAAAACTTTCCTGACTTCCGGCAAGCACGGTGGAGGCGAGGGATTTGAAGGTATCGGAAAGGCGATTTTGAGCGTCGTCCAGGAGAGCGCGACGCTCATCCAATTCGGTCCGTGCGTTCGCCAGTGTAGTTACGGCTCGGGTCTTTTCCTCGCGGAGGATCTCGTACTCGCGCCGGAACTCTTCCAGCTCGGCCCGCAAGCGCCCAACTTCTTTGAGGGCATCCTCAGAACGGGCGTCGGCAGCCGCCTTCGCCGTGGCCGCATCTTGAAAGGCCCGCGCATGCCGCGCTTTGGCCTGGGCGTCGGCAATGAGCCACGCTATAACGGCCCCAACGAGGACGCCGGCTGCGAAATAGACCGTCCAGCTCACATTAATGGACATTACGTGGAATTATACCTGTCCAAAACCGTGTCCCGAAAAATACAAAGAGTAAACTGTTGGGAACCGTGGAGAAACTTATGCTTTAGCTGGAGGTAAAATAAATGACATGACGTCCGTCCATTCACCTTCTGAATCTTCTGCCAACTATTTAAAGGCGATCTACCATCTGTCCGAGCTCTATGGAGCAGCGGAACAGCAGCAAATTGCTCTGGCGCTTGGGGTAAGTGCGGCGGGTGTGACGAAGATGCTGCGGTCCCTGGCTAAATACGACTGGATCACCTACACCCCGTATAAGAAGGTCTATTTGACCGAGAGCGGACGCTCAACCGCCATCGAGATTATCCGAAGGCACCGTCTAATCGAGCTCTATCTGGTGAAGACCCTTGGGTATGAGTGGGATAAGGTCCATCCGGAAGCGGAAAGACTGGAACACTATATCAGCGACGAGTTCGAAGAGCGCATCGAGCGTCTCCTGGGATATCCCACGGTCGATCCGCACGGCGACCCCATTCCCGGACGCGACGGCGCTATGCCCCCGCCGGTCACCACAACCCTCAACTCCATGCCCTGCGGCGAGCGGCTGGTAATCAGCCGTGTCATCGACGAAGACGACGCCTTTCTGCGCTACTTAGACGAACACGGACTGCGCCCAGGGACCCGAGTCCTTGTCATCGAGCACGAACCCTATGGAGGCTCCCTGCGCCTTCAGCTAGAAGATCGGGAAGTCCGCATCAGCCCCCAGGCAGCAGAGAGCATTTATGTGGTGCCTGAAGTCCTGCTAAGCGCGCCGGATACCAAGTAATTAGGAAGTCCCAGGGGGTGCGGCGGACGGAACGATGGTCGTGTAGACCAAATAGGCGTTCAACCCAAAAATCACCGCAGCCAGAGTCCACCCAATCACTTTCGTGGTCAACCCATTCACAAACGTCCCCATCTTGATCTTGTCGCATGTAAAGGCCACAAGAGGGATTACGGCGAATGACAATTGTACCGACAAAATCACCTGACTGAAGATCAATAGCTTGCCTGTGCCCGCCATCCCATAATGGCCCACCACAATGAGAGTCGGGATAATAGCCAGCAGCCGAGAGATCATGCGGCGCATCCATGGTGCAAGCCTGAAGTTGGTAAAGCCTTCCAGGATAACCTGCCCCGCCATGGTCCCGGTGAGGGTTGAGTTTTGTCCGGACGCCAGAAGAGCAATAGCAAAGAGCGGTGTCGCAATCCCCACGCCCATGAGAGGCGTCAGCATCTTGTAGGCTCCCTGAATGTCGCCAATTTCATGATGGCCCGACCTGTAGAACACAGCGGCCGCCAGGATCAGGATTGCAGCATTCACAAAGAGAGCCAGCATAAGGGCAACGGTCAAATCCGTGTAAGAGCTCTGAAGGGCTCCCTTAAGTTCCTTCAAGGAACGCCCAAAGCTTCGCGTTTGAACGATGGACGAGTGCAGATACAGGTTGTGCGGCATAACCGTCGCGCCCAGAATACCCAGAGCGATATAGAGCATGGCCGGATCTTTAACGATCTCAGCTTGCGGGATCAAGCCCCGGAAAGCAAGAGCCCACTCCGGACGGGCGTAGATCAGTTCGATCCCGAATATGACCATCATAGACCCGATGAGGGTTATGACAAGCGCCTCAACATACCGGAAGCCCTTGCCCTGCAAAGCCAATACGATCAGCACATCCAGCGCCGTCAGTGCGCACCCAATGATCAAGGGAATGTGAAACAGCAGGTTCAGCGCAATACCCGCGCCTATGACTTCGGCAATATCGCAAGCGACGATTCCTACTTCGGCCGAGAGCCATAAAAAGATGGAAACGGGCTTCTTGTAAGCGTCGTGACACCCCTGCGCCAGATCCCTCCCCGTAACAATACCTAGCTTAGCGGCCAGGCATTGCAGGAAGATCGCCGTAAAGTTCGAGAGCAGGATCACCGACATCAGCCGGTAGTTATACACCGACCCGCCGCTGATATCCGTCGCCCAGTTTCCGGGGTCCATGTACCCCACCGCGACGATATACCCTGGCCCAAAGAACGCCAGAAACCGCCGCCAGAACGTCGCGTTGGCCGGCACGGGAATAGAGCGGAACACCTCCGGCAAGCTAGGGATCCGCACAGAGTTGCGCCACCCGCCAGACGGCATTTGGTCCAGATCTTCACCGTCAGCCGGGACCGAACTCATGTCTGCCTTGTTAATTTCGGTAGTGCTCATATTAAACTTAGTTTCATCTGGCTCACATTTTTATTAACCAGGGTTAATTTAATTTCTTACCCATGATACCAGCTAACGCCGCAAAATTCCAGTCAAATGACCCTCAGGCCGTGCTGGGATCAACTGAGCTGGCATCCCCACAGGAGGCGTACGCGGCGGAACAGTATTGTCCACGCCGCATCCAGCAAGCAGTCCAACAACGACC
>Ga0302307_10003064_pt1 | contig 10185 bp, 8 predicted proteins | sample III_Palsa_E3_2_FD_200530 | JGI IMG/M metagenome (GOLD analysis project Ga0302307, IMG submission 200530) | Peat permafrost microbial communities from Stordalen Mire near Abisko, Sweden - III_Palsa_E3_2 | ecosystem: Environmental > Terrestrial > Soil > Palsa > Peat permafrost | place: Sweden... | reverse complement strand
TATTTGTTGACGGCGGGTTTAGCAAAAACAGTATATTTATGAATTTACTGGCCGCCGCTTTTCCGCAACTCGAAGTTTTTGCCGCGTCAATGGCACAGGCCACGGCTGTAGGGGCGGCATTAGCCATACACAACGAATGGAACACCAAACAGGTGCCTAATGATATTATCCAGCTGAATTATTATTCCACCAGTAAAACGCTATCCTTATGACAGTTGGCTTATTTATCCCTTGCTATGTTGATCAGTTTTACCCTGGCGCGGCAATTGCTACACTGCAATTGTTGGAAAAGTTGGGTGTAAAGGTGGTTTATCCTCAAAATCAAACCTGCTGCGGTCAGCCTATGGCAAATTCGGGCTTTGAGCATTTAACAGGAGGTTGTAACGATCTGTTTATTAAAAACTTCGCTGAATTTGATTATGTGGTAGCGCCATCCGGCAGTTGCGCCCTGCACCTTAAACAGCACCTGCACGATGAAAGCCAGCCCGAAGTTGCGGCGAAACTTAGGACGAATATTTACGAACTCACCTCCTTTTTAACCGATGTGTTAAAAGTGGAAGAATTACCGGCCCGTTTTCCGCACAAAGTTGGTGTACACCAAAGCTGCCACGGCCAGCGCGGCTTGCACCTGTCGCAAATGAGTGAATTGGTTGCTCCAGGATTTTCCAAGCCGGGCAGGCTGCTGAACATGGTTAAGGATATTGAAATTATACCACTGAACCGTATTGATGAGTGCTGCGGCTTTGGGGGCACCTTTTGTGTGGCCGAAGAAGCCGTATCGGTAAAAATGGGTGTGGATAGGGTAGCCGATCACCTGCAGCATGGCGCCGAATATATTACCGGGGTCGACATGTCGTGCCTGATGCACATGGAGGGTATACTTAACCGCGAGGGCAGTAAAGTAAAGGTATTGCATATTGCAGAAATATTAAACGGGGAATAATGGAGAGCGGAACGATCAAGGATCATGCGGAACTTGCAGCCGATTTTAACAAGGATGAGGCACGGGTTGACTGGCACGACGAAACCTTATGGTGGATAAGGCAAAAACGCGATAAATCGATTCACCAGATACCCGAATGGGAAGCGCTGCGCGAAATGGGCTCGCAGATAAAGAACAATGTGCTGGCCAACCTGGATAAATATTTATTACAGTTTGAGGCTAACGCCCTGGCCAACGGTGTAAAAATACATTGGGCCGCCGATGCCAAAGAGCATAACCAGATTGTTTTAAGCCTGTTGCGCGAGCAATCCCTTAGCCGGATGGTGAAAAGTAAATCGATGCTTACCGAAGAATGCGGCCTGAACGAATACCTGGAACACAACGGTATCCAGGTGATCGACTCGGACCTGGGCGAAAGGATAGTTCAACTGGCAAAGGAAGCGCCGAGCCATATTGTGCTGCCCTGTATTCATAAAAAGAAAGAAGAGATAGGGGAGTTGTTTCATCAGCATTTAGGAACGCCAAAAGGCAATTCCGACCCGCAGTTTTTAACTGACACCGCCAGGGCGCATTTAAGAGAAATATTTTTAACACGGAAAGTAGCCTTAACCGGGGTAAATTTTGCCGTAGCCGAAACCGGCGAAATAGTTGTTTGTACCAACGAGGGCAATGCCGATATGGGCGCGAACCTGGCAGATGTTCACATAGCGAGCATGGGTATTGAAAAGATCATCCCTGAACGCAGGCACCTGGGCGTATTTTTAAGATTACTGACAAGGAGCGCCACCGGCCAGCCGATCACAACCTATTCCAGCCATTTTAAAAAACCCGCCGAGGGAAAGGAAATGCACATTATACTGGTGGATAACGGCCGCTCCGAACAGCTTGGGCGCGAAGATTTTCGCAATTCGCTCAAATGTATCCGTTGCGGGGCCTGTATGAATACCTGCCCTGTATACCGCCGCAGCGGCGGCCATAGTTATCATAGCGCCATAGCCGGGCCCATCGGCTCCATTCTGGCACCCAACCTGGATATGAAAAAGTATGCCGATCTGCCGTTTGCATCTACCTTATGCGGTTCATGCACCAATGTGTGCCCGGTTAAGATCGATATTCACGATCAATTGTATAAGTGGCGGCAGGTGATCGTAAAAAATGGTTACGCGCCGGAAACTAAAAAGGTGGCCATGAAAGTAATGAGCTGGACATTGGCCTCGCCCACCGCTTACCATACTGCGGGTAAAGCGGCCAGGTTATTACTGAAATATGCCCCGTTTACGGTGAATAATAAACTTAATTTGTGGTATAAGCACCGCGATATGCCCGCGCCGCCCGAACAATCGTTTGGCGAATGGTACAAGGCAAACAGAAATAAGGGATAGATATATCGGGTACCGCATTCAACTTAAATATTATTTTTTATGCCGGAATTGGAATAGGTTTCATCTGATATATTGGCTTATTTTGTAACAGGTAAAGCCCTGTATGAAGAATTTTTTAAAAATTGTTGAGATCGACGATTATTCCATCACACCAAAATACCTGCAGTTGGTTAACTCCATATTGCGGGGTATCGAGTCGGGGAAAATTGAAAAGGACGATATTCTGCCATCCATCAATGATTTCAGCATCGCGCTGGAAACTTCGCGCAATACCATTGAGCGGGCCTATAACGAACTGAAAAAAATAGGCATTGTTAGCTCCGTAGCAGGTAAGGGCTTTTTTATAACCAGTTCGCAGTTTCACCAGCCATTCCGTATCATGCTGCTATTTAACAAGCTAAGCAGCCATAAAAAAATCATGTACGATGCCTTTGTTAATGTACTGGGTAACAACGCGGCCATTGATTTTTACATTTATAACAACGATTTTAATTTTTTTAAAAAACTGATCCTCGATAAGATTGATCATTATTCTAAATTTGTGATCATCCCTCATTTTGTAGAAGATACCGGCGGGGCGTTTGAAGTTATCAACGCGATACCAAAAAACAAACTGATATTGATGGATAAAATGGAATCAGGAGTTACGGGCGATTTCGCGGCCGTGTATGAAAATTTTGAGCAGGATATTTATTCGGCCCTTGAACAATTGCTGGAACAACTGAGCAAATATCATACGCTCAAGATGATTTTCCCCGAACATTCTTATTATTCCAAAGAAATTTTAACCGGCTTTTTGAATTTTTGCAGGCAGTACGCTTTTGAATATGAGATAGTACACTCGCTCAAAAATGAAAAGATACTCGCGGGCACCGTATACATTAACCTGATGGAAGATGACCTGGTGGAACTGATAGAAAAGATAATATCGTTAAAACTAAAGGTTGGTACGGATATTGGCGTTATATCCTATAATGATACCCCGATAAAAAAGATCATTCTGGATGGTATAACCACCATATCAACCGATTTTAAAATGATGGGCGAAATGGCTGCCAAACTGGTACTGGAAGGCTCAGTTGAACATATTGCCATACCATTTAAGGTAACTAAGCGTAATTCGCTTTAATTAAGGTACAAAGGGTATCAAAAGCCTGTTTACAGACTGTTAAGGACGGTTGAATGTTAGCTTTGCCTTAATATTGTTTACAGTGTTAATACCAATTAGAATTGCTTTATGATAAAGCCAACAATACAGCAAACAGATAATAGTTTTACTAAGGCCGCCGGTGTAATGGGAATTTTAAACAGCAGAAATAACATTTTAAAAAATGTGGCGAAAAATAAGCCCGATGCTACATTATTACCCGATATTTCTTTATTTGAAAAGAACAGCAAGGGGTCATTATCGAATTTTATAGCGTGTTTGAAAAATATTGGCGGCGCTACTTATGTTGTGCATGATGCTGCTGAAATAATGAAGATAATTACGGATAAGTTCGACCCGGAAGGGCGTGTATTTACAGAGGTACCTGAAATTAAAACCTTAATAACGCATAAATTCGCGGCCCCGCAGTCGGGTCATGAACTGGGCGATGTAGAAGTTGGAGTGATAAAGGCTCATTTTGGAGTTGCTGAGAACGGTGCCGTTTGGGTAACAGACGATTTGCTTGCTTTTAGAGCGCTGCCCTTCATTTGCCAGCATTTAGCGGTGATAATTAACGAAAAGGATATTTTGCCTACCATGCACGAGGCTTACCTGCACCCATCATTAAGTAATTATACCTACGGCTCATTTATAGCGGGCCCTTCCAAAACCGCCGATATTGAGCAGTCGCTGGTGTTGGGCGCCCATGGCCCTAAAAGCATGACGGTTTTTGTTATGCTGGATGATAAGAGTTATTGATTACCCCTTATTTTTCAATTGGTGCAGCATCAGCCTGCTTAATCATATCATACAAAAGGTCTTCGGCATCAGCCTCGAACCAGGTAAACTCTTTATCCTTGCGAAACCAGGTGAGCTGCCTTTTGGCAAAGTGCCGGGTATTTTGTTTGATAAGGTCTGCGGCGGTTTCCAGGTCTATTTTTCTATCAATATAATCAAATAGTTCGCTATAACCTACGGTATTGAGCGCGTTTAAATGGCGATAGGGCAGCAAATTGATCACCTCATCAACCAGCCCCTGCCGCAGCATGGCGTCCACACGATCATTTATGCGCTGATACAGAATGTCGCGGGGTAAGTTTAAACCGATCTTAACCACCCTGAACGGACGATTGTTAACGGTTGATTTGCGGTAGGACGAAAAGGGTTTGCCGGTATGTTCAAATACCTCAAGCGCGCGAATAAGGCGCTGCGGATTATGAATATCAACCTGCTCGTAATATACAGGGTCGGCTATTTTTAGCCTTTGCTGCAGGTACGTAATGCCCAATTCAGTAAAATCCTGGTTCAGGCGGTGGCGGATACCCGGATCGGCGGTGGGCAGCTCATCAAAGCCCTCGCATACGGCTTTAACATACAGGCCGGAGCCACCTGCCATTATCACTACATCATGTGCCTTAAAAAGTTCATTAAGCAGGGTAAGCGCCTGCTTTTCAAAATCGCCGACGCTAAAATTTTCGGTTATGGAGCTGGAATTGATAAAATAATGCTGCGCGGCCGCTAATTCATCATCAGTGGGTTTGGCGGTACCTATAGACATTTCGCGGTAAAACTGGCGCGAATCGGCAGAAAGGATAACCGTTTTATAGTATTGAGCCAGTTGAACGGCCGCGTCGGTTTTACCCACTGCGGTAGGGCCGGCTATTACTATGAGGGTTTTGGATTGGTTCATAGTTGATGGTTCATAGTTCATGGTACGCTGCGTTAATCAATTTTAGCTTCAACAATTGAACCATTTAATAATTACCATGATCCATGAACCATGATCCATGAACTACCTAATAGTCATCGTGGCCTTTGCCGTCGTCTTCAAAACCTTCATTGTCTGAAAATTCGCTGCCAAATTCATCTTCTTCTTCATCGTCGCCATGTACTTCTACATCATCGGTTTCGGCATCCGGATCATCGGTAACTTCTGAAAGGTCCTCGGCATCTTCGGGGTTAAGGCCCAGGTCATCAAACAGGTCGAAATCCTCGCTCACAGGCGGTAATGCAGTAGCGTTAAAGGCATTGCCAAACTGTTTAGGTGCTTCGCCAACCGATTTAATTACGGCGGGGTAGGTAACACCCGGCGTATCATCCAGGATGATCTTCATCAGCTCCACATGAAAATCAAAAGGACGGTCGAAATTAAAGGTATAATAAAACTTTTGGTGCGGATCATCAATAAAGCTGCTCAGCTTCACTTTTTCCATCAGCGCTACACCACGGTCGGCCCTGCGTTGATTGGGTAAATAAGTGATCTCTTCGCCTTTTGTCCATTGGTCGTTACTGATATAAAAGCTGGAAGAATATTCGGGATTATAACCTGTTGACTGATGAATAGCGCGATGCAGATCCTCGAAGGTTTGATTTGATTTCACATCAATCTCCCTGGTAACATCATCGTAGTCTTCAAAAGTAACCCTGAAACGGTATAGTGCCATTGTTTTAAGTAGATTTTAGCAAAAATAAGAATGTTTTGTTTTTAATTTACGATTTAGGACGTTCAAATTGGATTTTTTTGAAAATCAAAAATCATCAAACGGTTGCCACAACTTTTAAGCCAATTTCTTCGCCTTTTAAAATTGTGTAGGCAATTGCTTCGGGGCGAGCGTTTGGAATTTCGCCTTCGAGTATGGCCTCACGTATCTGATTTTTAATAATTCCCACTTCGCGGCCCTCTTTTATGCCAAAAAGCTGCATAATATCGGTGCCGGTAACGGGTGGCTGCCAGTTGCGGATATTATCGCGCTCCTCAACATCTTTTAATTTTTGTTGAACCAGGTCGAAATTCTGGCGGTATTTTTTTACTTTATATTCGTTTTTTGTAGTTATGTCTGCTTTACACAACAACATTAATCCTTCAATATCGTCACCGGCCTCAAAAAGAAGCCTGCGCACAGCCGAATCGGTTACAATAGATTGCGATAGTACGATGGGGCGCAAATGCAGCTGCACCAGCTTTTGTACCTGTTTCATCTTTTCGTTCAGCGGCAATTTTAGCTGGGCGAATATTTTGGGCACCATGCGTGCGCCCTTATCCTCGTGACCATGGAACGTCCATCCGTGGCCGGGTTCGAAGCGTTTGGTTGGCGGTTTGGCAATATCATGCAAAATTGCCGACCAGCGCAACCACAAATCAGGCGTAGTAGTGCAAATATTATCGAGTACCTGCAGCGTGTGATAAAAATTATCCTTGTGTCCCTTACCGTCGATGTATTCTACACCATATAAGGCCACCATTTGTGGGAATATTTTGTGCAGCAGGCCGGTATCGAACAAATAATTGAATCCGATGGATGGTTTGGGCGATAGGATGATCTTATTCAATTCATCGGTTATGCGCTCCTGCGATACGATGCCGATGCGTTCGGTATTGCTTTTTATGGCGGCCACGGCGGCATCATCAATTATAAAATTGAGCTGCGATGCAAAACGTATGGCCCGCATCATGCGCAGCGGATCGTCAGAAAAAGTTTCGATTGGATCAAGCGGGGTGCGGATGAGCTTTTTCTCCATATCGGCCATGCCGCCAAATGGATCGAGCAATTGGCCATAGCTGTCAGGATGCAAGGCAATGGCCAGGGCGTTGATGGTGAAATCGCGACGTTTCTGGTCGTCCTCTAAAGTGCCGTTCTCCACAATAGGTTTGCGGCTATCCAGGCGGTATGATTCTTTGCGTGCGCCCACAAACTCAATCTCCAGGTCGTGATATTTGAGCTGAGCGGTGCCAAAGTTTTTGAAAACGGCCAGTTTAACCTTTAGCTTTTGGGCCACCTTTTCGGCAAAGGCTATGCCGTTACCTATCACCACAATATCAATATCCTTTGAGGGGCGCTTTAAAAAAATATCGCGCACAAAACCGCCGATGGCGTAAACCTGCACATTGCTTTCGCCGGCTATTTTTGATATGGTATTGAATATGGGGTGAGCGAGGTGTTGTTTCATGAGTGCTGCGGCAAAATTAAGGAATTTGATGGGAAAAGCGTAGCCTAAATCCCTCAAAGCCTTTTCAACCCCGCTATTGCTGCAAGGAACGGCCTGGTACTTACAACAATAGCGGATGAAGAATTAAACATAGCCAGCCCCAATTCAGCTGCGAAACATGCGCGGGTTCATCTTTAGCTGGCTTATTCCCCGGTGGCGCTGCCAAAAGGGAAAACAAGCTTAAAGCTGATATTCCGGCCCATATTGTAAATTCCCTGGTTTTGCCGGGTTACAGTAGTCAGGTTGCCGTTGTATGCCAAAAAGTATTGTGCCAAATTCAAGTGATCTGCATAAGCAATGTTGGTTAAATTGGTGCAATTGGCATAAAAGGAACATATCACCCTGCCTGTTTTAGGGTTAACAAAATTGGCGCCCAGGCCTGCGTTAAACAAGGTGTATTGGGCAGAAGGCACTTCGGTATAAAGCGCGCTGTAAATGTTGTTCTGCGCCCAATCATGCTGTAAGCCTAACTTAAAGTAGATTCCCCTGAGCATGGAATTATGCCCGTCATTCAGCCTGAACTTAATTTCGGAGGTTAAATGCGGCGCGGGTGTCCAGGGGATGTGGCTGGTAGAATCCGAAGAATTGGGGATATGTGAATAAATATAGGTGAAACCGTTATCTACCTCGAACCATCTGGCAGCCGCAGGGTGGATGTTTAAATATCCTGAAACACCGGTTATAATAGCGGTATTAGACGATACATATTGATACACAGGGTACCCTTGCGAAAGGGAATCGGTACGATCGGCAAATATGAAATTGCTAATGTGGTTATAAAAGCCGTCGGCTTCCACGCTCACATCGCCGCCATTATAGCCGTAGGCAACATCCACCTGGTAACCTTGTTCGGCTTTGAGGTTGATATTACCTAATTGCACAGCGTTCGATCCGATATTAAGGCCGTTGCTGGTTAACTCATTAATAGCCGGGGCACGGTAGCTTTTTGAAATATTGAGCTTTACATAATTATTACCCGGCAACTGGTACGATGCGCCGATGCTTCCCGATGGCCCGGTATAGGTGTTGTTGAACCCTGTAAATTGTACTATAGAACCCGGTGTTCCGGGCGGTACAATTGTACCGGCATTATTTAGCGACATGGGATCGCCAACAAAATCCGTCCGGTCGAAACGCAGGCCGCCGCTAAGTGTAAGATTTTTAAAATTCTTTTCCAGTATGGCATAGCCGCCTATTTCAAAATTGGTATAATTGGGTATTTCATAATCTGCTACATACGGTGCAGGTGGCGCGGCGCCGTTGTGCTGAAATTCGTAGATGCCGTTAATACCGGTAGTCAGCTTTAGCCCCGAATGTTCACCTGCTATTTGATATTTTAGCGAGTAGGGTATATCATTCACCAGCAAATTGCCTGAGCCAACGCTCCCGGTATCAATATCGTGGTGAACGCTTTGTGTAAAGCCAATATCCAGCCCGATCCGGCCTTTACCCACGTTAACGCTGTTTTGCCACCATGCCTGGTATTCCTCCAATATTTTATCGCCTGCAATATTGGCGCTATACGATAAAAAATCAGACCTTGTAGGGTATATCAGCCCGTTTTGCGGCGAATCAAATTCAAATCTGCCAGTGCTATCGCGGTTGCCGTCAGGCACTTCAATGCGCCGGTGCAGCGCGCTTAGGGTAAGGCGCGAGTATCCCCATGATCTGTTGAGGCCAAGCGTTAACCTGGCGTTGGTTTGGTTCCATGCGGTTCCCCAAACATAGCCATCCTTAGGGTCGGAGTAACTATGTGCCTCCTCACCGCTTGCGGTGAGTGCCCATATAAAGCCATTATAATTGCCTGCAATATGTAAGGATGTGCCGAGGTATCCGTTATTGGTATGGTATTCGGTAAGCACGCTGCCCAGTACCGTGCCATTTTCGGGCAAAGGTTCTGATTTAAAACTGATCACCCCGGCCTCGGCACTGGCGCCATATTGCAACGATGCCGGTCCACGGATGATCTCGGCATCAAATACCGCGTAAGGATCGATCAGTATGCCATGATCGTCGCCCCATTGAAAATCCTCCTGCGGTACGCCATCCATCAGCGTAAGCACACGGTCGAAACCCAGGCCGTTAATTTGCGGCTTGGTGGTGCCTGCACCCTCTGTGGTTTCATTAATACCCGGTTCCGAAGCTACTTCATCAATGGCCGTGTTTGCAACACCTTGTAATATCATATCATGTGTAACCAGGGTGATAGGTATTGGCGCACGCTGCTTAGTTGTGGTATTGCCGAGGGCTGTTACTACCACATCAGAGAGTTGATAGTTAGAGGCCGACAATTTAAAATCAACCGAATAAGTATTGCGCAGGTCTATCACCCTGGTAACGCTTGCATAGCCTATTGCCGTTACCTGTATCAGGTATTCGCCCCGGGGCAGTTGCCTTAACACATAAATACCGTTTGCATCGGTACTTGTCCCAATCTTCAGATCGGGGATGGAAATGGTTGCGCCGGGTATTGGCGCGCCGGTGGTTTTGTCGGTTACCTTGCCGGTTATTTTTCGGGTACCGGTTATGTTTTTAGCTACGGCTGAAAAACCGGCAGCTACCAGCATTATAATATAAAGCAGCTTTTTAAAGCGCGATTTGGTTCTCATAAAATTCCATGATCAGTTTAATGGAGGGTTCTCATTGAATTTTAATCGCCAATATTAAAGGGATAAGCAGCTATCAACGTTAATCAATCGATACGCGTTAACAACCATGCTTTTATT
>Ga0302307_10003059_pt1 | contig 10191 bp, 10 predicted proteins | sample III_Palsa_E3_2_FD_200530 | JGI IMG/M metagenome (GOLD analysis project Ga0302307, IMG submission 200530) | Peat permafrost microbial communities from Stordalen Mire near Abisko, Sweden - III_Palsa_E3_2 | ecosystem: Environmental > Terrestrial > Soil > Palsa > Peat permafrost | place: Sweden... | reverse complement strand
TTCATCACCCGGAACGGTATTTCGATGGCATATTTGGTGGCTTCCTGGATGGCTTTGTCTCTAATGGTTTTTTCTTCGGGTGTTGATTTGGAAAGACTGAATGCTTCCATGATCTTGTTAAAAGCGGCTGTATCCAAATCTACCAGTTTCAACAACTCGTCCTTGTATTGTTGTCCTTTCTCCGCCCAGTCACTAAATTCTTTCCAGCGCTCGTCCCAGCCTTTTTTGTGGGAAGACAGGTTGGCTACCATTGTACCCAAAGCTGCGCCCAAACTGCCGAGGTAAGCTGCGATGGAACCACCGCCTGGGGCGGGGCTTTCGCTGGCGGTTTCGTCGGCAAAATCTGCCAGCGTCATGGAAGCGAGTTTGGAGGCGGCTTTGTCTTTCAGCACATATTCGATAATACGCTCATCGGGGTTGAATGGGGCCAGTTCGCCGAGGCCCATGGATTTAATTGCGATCCTGATCAATTCCTTTTCACTTACCCCTGCCGACCGTTGCTGTTTTAGCAGGAAATATTTGCCGGCATCCAGCATCGCCTTTAAAGGCACCAGGCCCACCAGCTCGCTGCCGGTTACGCGCATCCCACGGCCATCGGCCTTTTTGCAAACCTCATCAAAAGCAATATGCAAAGGGGTGATTTCGATATTGGTAAGGTTCATGGATATCTGGGCTATGCCATATTCCTCGATATACCAACCGATAGCCTTTACCGATTTAAGCGAACCGGGGATAGATTTGGGTTTGCCGTTTTCGTCGGTAATGATCTTCCCGTTTATGGGGTCGCCTTCGCGCAGCACGCGGCCGGCCTCCCGCACATCAAATGCAATTGAATTGGCCCGTCTGACTGAAGTAGTATTGAGGTTGACGTTGTAAGCGATAAGGAAGTCCCGTGCGCCGATCACGGTACCGCCTCGCCGGGCGTCAAATTCTGCCGGCCCGAAGTCGGGCTTCCATTCCGTTAATTTTATCTTCTTAAAAAAACCTTCGTATTCACCTGCCCGGATCACCGAAAGATTGCTCCGCGTTTTATCCGGCTGTGCATATTCGTACAGATAGGCGGGGATTTGCAATTCATTGCCCACACGTTCGGCTAACTGCTGCGCATAGGCGGCGGTTTCCTCCATTGTGATGTTCGCAATGGGTATCAGGGGGCAAACATCGGTAGCGCCCATGCGGGGATGTTCACCTTTATGCTTGCTCATATCGATCAGCTCGCCTGCTTTTTTTATCGCCAAAAATGCAGCTTCGATCACTTTCGATGGTTCGCCTACAAAGGTTACCACGGTTCGGTTGGTAGCCTTACCCGGATCAACATTCAACAGCTTGACTCCTTCAACCGATTCGATCTCATGGGTGATTTGCCCGATGATCTCGGAGTTGACGCCTTCGCTGAAATTGGGGACACATTCGATAAGTTGTTGCATGTTAGAGATTGGAGGTTAGAGATTCGACGTAGTTTATTTTAAGAATAACACTTTTCGCCCTCTTTTCCGCTCGCGGAAGAGAGGGCAAGCGAGCATAGCGATGCTGGGTGAGTAAAAGGAGCGCGTTCATTACCGCCCGCAAATTCGTTAAATAGACAACACTGATTGGTGATTAATGAATCATCTTTTTTGCATTTTAACATGATCGCCATTTACAATATTTTCATCAACGGTTTTAACTTTCCCTGGTTATACAGGATCTCGCGGAAATCATTCGTCGGATACAGCTGCAGGTTTGCAGGCGTGCCCGTTGCCAATGTTCCGCGGTTTTCGAAGCGGAGCGCGTGGGCTGCGCGGAAGGTTATTCCGGCAAATACTTCAGCTGCGCTTAATTTTTCAGCCGCGCCTAATACTGCTGCTTGCATCAATAGGTCGCCCATGGGGGCCGAGCCGGGGTTCCAGTCACTGGCAATGGCGAGGCATGCCCCGGCGTTTAATAATTTCCGGGCTGGGGCATAGGGCATTCCCAATCCCAGGGAAGCGCCCGGTAAGGCTACGGCAACGGTATTTGAGCCGGCGATAAGTTTGATGTCGCGTTCTTTGGTGGCTTCGAGGTGGTCAACTGAAACGGCGCCGTGTTCAACAGCTATTTCGCCGCCGCCAGGTGTGAACTGGTCGCCATGGACTACAATGTCAAATTCGAGGCTCTTTGCTTTTTCGAGGTAAGGTACCGCCCGTTCGGCTCTGAAAGCTGTATCGTCAATAAAAATATCTACCCTCGTCGCCAGGTTCTCCTTTTTTACAAGCGGCAGCAACTCGTTTCCGATCAGCTCAAGGTAGTCACCCTGTGTGCCTTCAAAATCTTTTGGTTTGATATGTGCCGCAAGGCAGGTGGGAATCAATACGGCCTTCGTCCGATAAGATGCAGCCTTTATCGCCCTTAATTGTTTTAATTCCTGTTCGACGGAAAGTCCGTAGCCGCTTTTTACTTCGATAATGGTAACGCCTTCTGAAAAATGGCGCTCGGCCCGTTTTACCAGCAGGTCCGTCAATTCTTCCTCGGAAGCTGCGCGCGTTTGGGTTACCGTATCCCAAATACCCCCACCCGAACGGGCAATTTCGGTATACGATTTACCCTCCGAGCGTAAGGCGTAGTCCTTTACCCGGCTACCGGCGAAACAAATATGCGTATGGCAGTCGATAAAGCCCGGCATCAGTACATGTTCGCCGGTTATTTGCTCAATTTCGGCGGAGGGATGGTCGCGGCGCAACCGCTCAAGCGTCCCGGTAACGACAATGCGGCCGTTGTTACTCAATACCCAGCCATTTTTAATTACCTGGATCTGGCTGTCTTTTAAAGGGCCTTTTAGGTTTAACCCTGTCAGCGGTAAAATTTGGGTGAACGGCCCTGTAAGTTTTTTCATTTTGTTTAAAAGCTAAAAGCTGAAGGCTGAAAGTCTAAAGCTTTTTGATTCAATATTACTACATTTTCCCTGCTTTAGCCGTAGGCTTTTTCCTTCTTTATATCTCAATTTTTTTGCCGACCCGTCAGTTGCAGCGTCTTCCCGACTTTCGGACTTTCCCGACTTTCGGACTAATTTACCATATCTTCAAATCAAACTTTTCAGCCATTTCTTCGGCTTTATCATAGCCGGCGTCGGTATGCCGGAATATGCCCATCGCCGGATCGTTATATAACACGCGGCTAAGGCAGGTGGCTGCGCGATCGGTGCCGTCCGCTAAAACCACCATCCCGGCATGCTGTGAATAGCCCATGCCAACGCCGCCGCCGTGATGGAATGACACCCATGTTGCCCCACCGGCGGTGTTCGACATGAGATTGAGTAAAGGCCAGTCCGAAACAGCGTCGGAACCATCCTTCATGGATTCCGTTTCCCGGTTCGGCGAGGCTACCGAGCCACAGTCGAGGTGGTCGCGACCAATGACGATCGGGCCTTTTACCTTGCCTGTTTTCACAAGGTCGTTAAACAGCAGCCCGGCTTTTTCGCGGTCGCCCATGCCAAGCCAGCAAATACGTGCCGGTAGTCCCTGGAAGGCGACCCTTTGCTGCGCCTTTTCCAACCAGTTGATCAGCGGTTTGTTTTCGGGGAAGGCTTCCATCAATGCCCTGTCGGTGATGAAAATATCTTCGGGATCGCCGGATAAAGCTACCCAGCGGAAAGGCCCTTTTCCTTCGCAAAACAAAGGACGGATATATGCTGGTGTAAAACCCGGAAAATCAAAAGCATTCGACTCGCCGCCCTGCATTGCAAATTCGCGCAGGTTATTGCCATAATCGAAGGTGATGGACCCGCGTTTCTGAAGCTCGAGCATAAAACCCACATGGCGGGCCATGCTTTTGAGCGAAAGGCGTTTATATTCAGCCGGATCGCTGTTGCGCAGCACCGAAGCGAGGGTTAGCGACAGTCCGTTTGCGATATAACCGTTGAGTGGGTCGTGAGCGGAAGTTTGATCGGTAAGCACATCGGGAATAATGTTCGCATGCAACAGCTTTTCCAGCATATCGCCGGCATCGCTTACCAGGCCGATAGATACGGTTTCTCCTTTTTCCATCGCGTCCTTGGCCCAGGTAATGGCTTCCTCATAGGAATGCGTCATCTTATCAATATACCTCGTATCCACCCGCTTTTGAATGCGCGAGGCGTCAACATCGGCCCCTAAAAAAACGCCGCCGGCCATTGTTGCCGCCAGGGGCTGAGCGCCGCCCATACCACCTAAACCGGCGCTAACGATCAGTTTGCCGGTCAAATCATTGTTGAAATGCTGTCGGCCGCATTCCACGAACGTTTCATACGTTCCCTGCAGGATGCCCTGCGTCCCGATATATATCCAGCTGCCGGCGGTCATCTGTCCGAACATCATCAACCCTTTTGCACGCAGTTCGTTGAAATGTTCCCAGTTTGCCCATGCCGGTACCAGGTTACTGTTGGCAATCAGCACACGCGGCGCTTCGGGATGACTCCGAATAATGCCGACGGGTTTGCCCGACTGCACCAAGAGCGAATGGTGTTCGTCCAATTCGAGCAGCAACTCGATGATCTTGCGGAGCGCTTCGGGGTTTCGGGCAGCCTGCCCGATACCGCCGTAGACGACCAACTCGTCGGGGTTTTCGGCTACCTGTCCGTCCAGGTTGTTAAGCAGCATGCGCAAAGGCGCTTCCGTTTGCCAGCTTTTGGCGTGGAGCTGCATGCCGTGCGGCGCCTTATACACCGGGTGTTTGGCGTATTTTTCAATAAATTCCGAACTCGTCATCGTTTAAAGTTATGTTGTTTGCTGATGCTGTTTCATCAATCACGGCAATCAAGCTGCCGTTTGTGATCAGTTGGTGTATCTGGTTGATATCATCCGCGAAAATGCGGTCATTGTCAATAAAAGGCACTTTGGTACGTACCAGGGCGTGACAGGCCTCAATGACCGGCGTCGACCGGAGTGGCCGCCTGAAATCGACAGCCTGGGTAGCGTAAAGTAATTCGATGGCCTGGATGTATTCAATGTTATCGATGATTTGATGCAGTTTACGGCCGCTGATAGAGCCCATCGAAACATGATCTTCCTGCCCCAGCGAGGTGGGAATACTATCGGCGCTGGCCGGGAAGCACATGGTTTTGTTTTCAGTAACCAGCGCGGCAGTAGTATATTGCGGTATCATCAGCCCCGAGTTCAGGCCGGCGTCGTTGGTGAGCACCTTTGGCAGGCCATAGCGGCCTTCGCTCATCAAATAGCAGCGGCGGTCGGCTATATTGCCCAACTCGGCCGCCGCAATTGCGGCGTAGTCGAGGGGTATTGCCAATGGCTGTCCGTGAAAATTACCGCCGCTGATGGTATCTTCCGCATTAAAAATAATGGGGTTATCTGTAACCGAGTTTAGCTCGATCTCTGTGAGTTCCTTGAGGTGCAGCCAGGCGTTGCGGCTCGCTCCATGCACCTGCGGCATGCAGCGCAGGGAGTATGGGTCCTGTACGCGGTCGCAATCAATATGGGAGGTGCATATCTCCGAGTCTTTTAGCAACGCATCCAGCCTTTTGGCCACGAACTGCGTGCCCTTGTATGGACGAAGCTGGTGCAGGCGGCTATCAAAGGGCTTTGCCGATCCCATCAACCCTTCCAGCGACATGGCCCCGATGATATCGGCAAGGTTTAAGGCATCGTTCAAACGTTGTACGGCTTTCACGGCAAAGGCGAGGATAAATTGTGTGCCGTTGATCAACGCCAATCCTTCCTTTGGCCCCAAAACGAGGGGCTGCAGACCGTGAGTTGCTAATACGTTGCCTGCAGGAAACCGGGCGCCATTGGCAAAAACTTCGCCCAGTCCGATCAGCGTTAAGAAAAGGTGGGATAATGGCGCCAGGTCGCCCGAGGCGCCAACCGAACCTTTTTCGGGAACGACAGGGATAATATTATGGTCGATATGCCAGATAATTCGTTCGAGCGTTTGCGGCGCAATGCCTGAGAACCCCTGCGCTAACGCATGCGCTTTGGTGATGAGCATCAATTTAGCAATCTCATGCGGAATGGGCTCACCCACGCCGACGCTATGACTTTTGAGTAGGTTGGTCTGGAGCACGGAGGTGTCTGCTTCAGAAATACGGGTATCACAGAGCGGCCCAAAGCCTGTATTGATCCCGTAAACCGGCTTTTGTGTCCCGACGATTTTTTGCACGGCGAGCCAGGAAGTCATTATTTTTTCCGTAGCAGCATCATCCAGCAGGCCCCGCACCCTGCCGGCGGCGATATCAAGGCATATGCCGGTAGTCAAATGCCCGCTTCCGTAGTGAAACACTTTACTCATTTGCCGCAGGTTTTAGTTGGCTTGATAACTTAGCGCCGATCCTGTCGCTCAGGCTGTTTTGCTTAAAAATAGCTTCCATGGCGCCGATAGCGGGCAGTAAATTTTTACTTTCAGGTTCCAGCGGAGCGAGGTCGTCCATTGCGGTGAGAATCGCGTCCCAAACAGGTAGGATATCATTTAGCAGGGCCCGGCCCTTGTCGGTTAAAGTGACTAATTGACGCCGGCCATCGTCGGAACAGGTGGCGCTGGTAACCAGGTTTTTATTTTTGAGGTTAGCGATCAGTTGACTGGCAGCGGGATGCGAAACTTCGGTTTGTTCGCTTAATTCCTTTATAGAAAGGGCGTCATTCTTCGACAACAAATAAAATACCGGGAACCAGTTGGCATCGAAATCGATACCCTGGTTTTGGTAGGCGCGGTTGATCTCGGACAGGAAATTTTCGCTGAGCCGGCGTAAGCGGCTGCCCATCACAAGGTAGCCAAGCCTTTGATACAAATTCATGGGCGCAATTTATATAAGTACTTATATAAATGCAAGTAAAATATTTATTTAACGTGTTTTAGGTGAGCTGTTCTAAGCAAGGCAAATATCTACGAAACGAAATATCCTCATCCCTTTTAATGGCGTTTTAAATCTCAATAAAGGACTTTAGAGAGTTTAATTATCCGAATTGCCTGTACCACGATCCATTAGCGACTTGCCGGATCGAGTAAATTTGTGGTGTCATTTGTGTTTCGGAGGACCAAATAAAGGTTCATAGTTCCTTTCCTTTTGATCATCACACCCCCTACACGGATCGTGGGTTCTCTATCTATCCAATGATTATAGTCTAAATCATACTGCTCGCCTTTAATGGTTACTACAAGATAACGTGTAGGTGCATATGATAAATTTTGAACGATTCCATTAAAAGAATAGCTCAAATCGACCAAGTAATTGATCTCGATTAAGCCCACGAGTGTTATTGCACCAATGATCGCCCAGGCAAAAGCAGGTATGTTCCCGAGAAACCTGAAAGACTTATTTGAATACGGAAAATCACTTTGATTGAATCGCGAAGACCCGACTAAACTCGAATCATTAATAATTCGATCAACTATTTATTTTTATCAGAATTTCGCCTAAAAGTCATTTCTTTGTTTTAAAGGTACACAAATTTGGTCAGCCTCAGATCTCAAATCGACAAGAGAGTTAAAATGGCCTTTACAATCCACCCTTGCTGTGCTGTTTGCCCCATTTGATCATTTCGTCCACGACGGGAGTCAGGGTGAAGGAATAGCTGGTGAGTTTATATTCGATAGAGACGGGATGCCAATCGTGTACGATGCGAAGGATCAGCTTAGCGGCTTCAAGATCTTTCAATTCTTTGGAGAGCACGCGGGTGGTGATTTGCGGAATGTTGCGCTGGATATCCCTGAACCGGCTTTTGCCTGCGTACATCGACATCAGTATGGGCACCTTCCATTTGCCGCTGATGGCCTGCAGCGTGGTTTGCACGTAAGCGATACGGTTGACGATATCGTTGCTTTTTTCTTTCATGAGATAAACATATGGTATCAAATGTATATCATAAAATTGTTAAATGCAACTGAATTACAGCAGATTTAATTAAGCTTTAAGGAATTAAAAAATGTGTCTTTGGCTTTGGGATCCCTGTCTTCGCGGAGAACGACGCTAAAACTATATAAATAACTCCCCATGATGATCATGAAAATAGAGGATCTTAATTTTGTTGTGGGGTTGTCAGCGTCGATGCTGAAACTGTAATAACCGTTCCATTTCGATGGCTTAATATCTCCAAGCGTATAACCCTGCAACTTTTCCTGCATGCCTCCCCTCATTTCGGTGGCAAACTGATCGGTAGGGGCAAGGCCCGCGAGTGCTGCTGAATCCAGCCCTGCCGCTATCTTCATATCTACTTTTGTGATAATGTATATCGTAGAATCGCTGCTGATAGACATGACGCTGTATTGGTCGGCCTTTTTCGGCTGGACCGGTACCTTTATAGATAATTTTGTATCAATCTGATAGTCGATCCAGGCGCTTTGTGCATGAAGCAGGGTAACTGAAAGGACGGCCGTTACCAGCAGTGGGAGAGCTTTTCTCATGATCGTTCTATGATAAAATCTAAAGATGTGAATATCCGGCTCGTTTGGCAAATTTTTGTTGGCCCTGGCGAGTAACAATATTGAGCGGATAACGAAGGAGCTGCCGTCGACTCAGCATTGACCTTCGCTTTGATTTGCTGTAAATGGTTAGCTCCTAACGGAACAATTATCGGGCGATTTATATAATGATATGATCCTGGAACTAAGCCTCGCCCTTTATCCGGAATACCATCCCATTCATGTCATCACTAATCCTGAGCTGGCATGCCAGGCGGCTGTCGGAACCGGCATCGGGCAGGGTGTCGAGCAGATCGAGCTCTGTGTCGGTTGCGTGAAAATATTGTTCCGGGCCCTCCAGCACCTGCACGTGACAGGTGGCGCAAAGGGCCATGCCGCCGCAAGTGGCCAGGATGTGATGGTCGGATGCCTTTAAAACCTCCATGAGGCTAAGGTTGATATCTTCGGGAATTTCGACGGTTTGCCGGCCGCCGTCCCTGTCTTCTATGGTTAGATTGATCATTCTTTTTGAGGTAAAAGGTGAAAGGCGAAGGGTGAAAGGAAGAAGTCTAAGATAAAAGGAGAAGGCCTAAAAATGCGACAGTACAACCTTTCGCCTTTTACCTTTCGCCTTTCACCTCCCATCAAAAAGCGTTCACCCCATACACCGTCGTATATTTAAAACTTAATTTCTGCTCCGGGTAAACATACTTAAAGGCGCTTTGGGCCATCATAGCAGCTTCGTGGAAGCCGCAAAGGATCAGCTTTAGCTTACCGGGATAAATATTGATATCACCAATGGCAAAAACACCGGGTACATTGGTGCTGTAATCAAGTGTATCCACCATGATGGCCGAACTATCTACATTAAGCCCCCATTCGGCTATAGGGCCAAGTTTTGGCGTGAGGCCGAACAAGGGGATCAAATGGTCGGTTTTGATAATCGATGTGTCGTTTTCGCGGCCGACAATTTCCACTTCCTGCAAATGGCCGTTACCACGTATGGCTTTGATGTGCGATTGCAGGATAAGATTGATCTTGCCATCCTTTGCCAGCTCAAATACTTTTTCGGCGGAATCAGGCGCACCCCGGAAGGTATCACCGCGATGGATGAGCGTTACTTCTTCGGCAATATCAGCCAAAAATATGGTCCAGTCCAGGGCAGAGTCACCGCCGCCGGCCAGCACTACCTTACGGTCGCGGTAGGCTTCCGGATGCTTTACCATATAGGCGACTCCTTTGCCTTCGAACGCTTCGAGGTTATCGATAGCCGGCTTGCGGGGTTCAAAGCAACCCAGGCCCCCTGCAATTACAACTACCTTACTTTGCACTTCGGTGCCGTCATTGGTACGGATAACAAAAGTGCCATCGTCTGATTGAAGCAGTTCATTAACCCGTTCGCCCAACGAGAAGGTAGGTTTAAAGGGGGCGATCTGTTCCATCAGCCCGTTTACCAACTGCTGGGCATTGATGGTTGGGAAGCCGGGAATATCGTAGATGGGTTTATGGGGATAAATTTCTGAAAGCTGCCCGCCCACCTGCGGCAACACATCAATTAAGTGACAGCGCATTTTTAGCAGTCCCGTTTCAAAAACAGCAAATAAGCCAACGGGCCCTGCGCCTATGATACATATATCGGTAGTTATCGGTTCCATTTATGGGGTTTGTTATGATAGCTAAAAGCTAAAATATTGGTTATAAAAAGCTATACGCTGATGCATAAAAAGAACTCAATACAACGCTATAAAGATCGGGGTTATTATAACTTTTTACAAATGACTAATAGTAATCTTCAATAACCTCAGGTTATATTGGCGAGGCAAAAACGTTTGAACAACTCGGTGAGTT
>Ga0302307_10003057_pt1 | contig 10193 bp, 7 predicted proteins | sample III_Palsa_E3_2_FD_200530 | JGI IMG/M metagenome (GOLD analysis project Ga0302307, IMG submission 200530) | Peat permafrost microbial communities from Stordalen Mire near Abisko, Sweden - III_Palsa_E3_2 | ecosystem: Environmental > Terrestrial > Soil > Palsa > Peat permafrost | place: Sweden... | reverse complement strand
AAACACCATGGTTCAACAAGATTTGGCGGCCGTCAGAGATTGAACCGGTATAGCAAGCGTGCCTATAGCAACGCGTTTGACAAAATGGACCAGGCATCGGCTAGCGAGAGCTTCAGCGCCATCACTTCCAGCACCGTTGAATGTCAGTCCGTCTTTTCGGTCCCGTAGTGGCAAAAGTGTACGCTGCTTCTACGAGTCAACTTTGTTGATGTTCAACGTCTTCATTTCGTGACCATCGGCGACGGTGCACTCGCGGCCGCGCTGGGGGAGAATGACAGCGTCAGCCACGTGTTCCACCCCGACGGCCGATCTTGAGCGGCAAACTCCCAATAGGCCTTGAGGTTCACATAGCCTTGAAGATTTCCGACCGGGAAAATGTAGCCGATTTGCGGGCCAATGGCGATGACTCGCGATTCGAACGGGCATAGCATCGGGTTACAGCCGTTGTCGGGAGTGATCTGCTGATAGACATAGCCGACCGCGCCAACCAGTAGTTGTTTACTGAGGAACTGCGAAGCACCCCGATCGAGATGCCAGTCGATGCCGTTCTGATAACCGGTGCTTGGGTCGATGAGATTGTAGGTAAAGCCGGTCACCGCGGAGAATTCGTGCCCAGTCTTGGGGTCGAAGTAAGTGTAGCCCGCTCCGCCGTCAGCGGCGCCGTGGCCGATGCCGATATTCGCAAGATTACTCGAACTATATTCGCCGACAGGGATGTCGCCTGTTCCATAGACCATCCAGTTGTTGACACCGTTGGTCCAGCGAATGATTGCTTGGGGATACAAATCGGCCATGCCCGTGGTAGTTTGGCTAATACTGCCTTGCCGCATAATGGCGAGCGGCCCTGCGGCTAGCGTCAATGTGCCGTCGAGTGCCGTATGGTTGGTTTCCACAAGGCCCATAACACCCAGGGCCAACTGACCGCCAAAGACCGGCGTCGCGAAAACGTAGCTGGGATTAACAAGCCCTGCATCAACATTTGCTTGCAAATTTACGTTGAGGTTGACGTTCACCGTCGGGCTGAACCTCCCAATGGTGATTTCGCGCGACGCAGCGACGGCACCGCTCGCTCCCACGGAGTCATAGTAATTGATGACCGTAAGCGCCCAACCGGGCTGCTGCGGAACCGCCGCGAGACTACCGAACAAACCGGGAAGCCAGAAGCTGACGCCGTTTTCATCTGCGTGGGTGGTCGCGGGTATCGAGGTCGCCACGCCGATCGCAAGCGCAGTGCGCACCCCGGCCAACCAAAACTGAGACGAGCGTAATGTTGCGCTTCCGCTTTCCAGTGAAAGAGCTTTCATCGTCACGCCCCTTGCCACGACCTAACTTCGCAACGTACGACCATTGTCGGCAGCTAAAGCGGGCTGGCAAAAACACGCACAGCCGAGTGGAGCCTATCAAATCAATTTAGGCTTGCAGCAGGATTGGATTCTGACTCCTTATACTGTGTGCTCAGAGTGTCACACCGTAAACGCTGGCAAGACAATCCAAAAGACCGATCCGGCCAAGCGCCGGTTCACGACCCTGCGCCTCTATAGTCCGCTCGAATCGTTCTTCCCCAAGAGACTTGGCCGACCCAGCGAGGTTGAATTAGTCCGTTGAAGGGGACGGAGATCCGCCGCCCCCACCGGGGCTTTTCTCTTCCGTCTTTCGAATGCGACGCATCTATTTTTTCCGCGCGACTTCGCATTCAATTTTAGACGTATTACCGCTTCGCGGCGAACCAACGTGAAGGGCTGGGCGCCGTAAGGTGGGCACTCACCTCCGATCCAAAGTGAGCAATTTAGCTCAGACGCCACGGGGTGAGCACTCGAGATTGTCACTTCCCGCGCCTGCCCCTGCTGGATGTCCTGCTTTGAACGGCGCAGGAGAGATGGATGTTGGTTCACAGCCTTCAGACTGATGAGCGGCCGGAGGAGGACCCGGCGTATGGACGCCGACCAGATGGGGACATGGTGCGCATTCCGGGCGGCACATTCCGGATGGGATCGGATCACCATTATCCGGAGGAGGCACCCGCGCATCGGGTCACCATCGCCCCGTTCTGGATCGACCCGACGCCGGTGACCAACCGGCAGTTTCGCAAGTTCGTCGAGGAGACCGGCCACATCACCTTCGCGGAGATTTCACCTGACCCGAAGGATTACCCGGGCGCGCTGCCGCACACGCTTTATGCGGGCTCCCTCGTCTTCTCGCCGCCGTCGCGTCGGGTCGATCTGCGCAACTGGAGTCAATGGTGGAGCTTCCTCAAGGGCGCGGACTGGCGCCACCCCTACGGGCCGAAGAGCAACATCAACAATCTCGGTAATCATCCGGTCGTGCACGTCGCGTTCGTCGACGCGCTGGCCTACGCCAAATGGGCCGGTAAGGATCTGCCGACCGAGGCCGAATGGGAATTCGCCGCGCGCGGCGGCCTCGACGGCGCGGAGTTTGCCTGGGGCAATGAGTTCATGCCCGGCGGCAAGCACTTGGCGAACACATGGCAGGGTGAATTTCCGCGACAGAATGTTTGTGCGGACGGCTTCAAGCGAACATCGCCGGTCACCGCATTCCCGCCGAACGGCTACGGCCTGCACGACATGATCGGCAATGTCTGGGAATGGACGATGGATTGGTATTCACACAAGCACGAAGCCGATGCGCCCAAGGCGTGCTGCATTCCGGAAAATCCGCGCGGCGGACCGGAGGCTACAAGCTACGACTCTTGTCAACCAAACATCAAGATTCCACGCAAGGTGCTTAAGGGCGGCTCGTACCTCTGCGCCCCCAACTATTGCCGCCGCTACCGTCCGGCTGCGCGCCATGCCGAGCCCGTCGACACCTCGACAAGCCACGTCGGCTTTCGGTGCGTCACCAGAGATCAACAGAAAGCGAGCGCGTCATGAGCAAGGACGAAATGCGTGGAACGTCTGACCACGGCATCACGAAAAACAGCGAAGGCCTCAAACGACGCGATCTGTTGTTGAGCGGTTCGTCGTTGGTGGCCGCATCTGCATTGTTGGGTGCGGGTATTGCGACTCCTGCGCAAGCGCAGCAACCGGCATCGACGCCATCAACCGGTAGACAGCCCAACATCATCGTCATCATGGGTGACGATATCGGCATCTGGAACATCGGCGCTTACCACCGCGGCATGATGGCCGGGCGGACGCCGAACATCGACAAGCTTGCCGCCGAAGGCATGCTGTTCACCGATTACTACGCCGAGGCGAGCTGCACGGCGGGGCGAGCGCAATTCATCACCGGCGAGCTGCCGATCCGCACCGGCATGACCACCGTCGGTCAGGCAGGCGCCACCATCGGTATTCCGGCGCAAGCAGTGACCATAGCGACGGCATTGAAGTCCATGGGATATGCCACCGGTCAGTTCGGCAAGAATCACCTCGGCGACCTCAACGAGTTCCTGCCCACCGTCCACGGCTTCGACGAGTTCTTCGGTTACCTTTATCACCTCGACGCGATGGAAGATCCCGCGCATCCCGGTTACCCGCAGGATTTGCTGAACGTCGTCGGTCCGCGCAACATGGTTCATAGCTGGGCCACCGAAATCGACGACCCGACGGTGATGCCGCGCTGGGGCAAGGTCGGCAAGCAGACGATCGAAGACGCCGGGACTCTCTATCCGAAACGGATGGAAACGGTCGACGACGAAATCCGGGATCTTTCCTTCAAGTTCATGGACAAGGCGAAGGCCGACGGTAAGCCATTCTTCGTGTGGCTGAACCCGACACGCATGCACATCGTGACGCACCTCTCGCCCAAATACGAGGGGATGCGCAACTCGAAGAACGGCTGGAGCATCCATGAAGCCGGCATGGCGCAGCTCGACGACGACGTCGGGTCGGTAATGCAGAAGCTCAAGGACATGGGCGTCGACGACAACACCATTGTCGTATTCACCACCGATAATGGCACCGAAGTCTTCACCTGGCCCGACGGCGGACAGACACCGTTTGCGCAGAGTAAGGGCACGGTCCTGGAAGGTGGTTTCCGCGTACCGGCCATGATCCGCTGGCCAGGCAAGGTGCCGGCCGGCAAAGTCGAGAACGGCATTATCTCCGGGCTCGACTGGTTTCCGACTTTTGTGGCGGCCGCCGGCAATCCGAACATTTCCGCTGAACTGAAGCAGGGCAAGAAGCTGGGTGATACCACGTACAAGGTCTATCTGGACGGCTACAACCAAATGGACTTGATCACCGGCAAGGGTCCGTCGAACCGGCACGAAGTCTGGTACTTCGGCGAAAGCGAGTTGGGCGCCGTGCGCATCGACGACTTCAAATATCGCTTCATCGACCAGCCGGCGGGCTGGCTCGGCGAAAAATCCAAGCTTGACGTGCCCATCGTGGTCAACCTTCGTCTCGATCCGTTCGAACGCACCGGCTGGCCCGACAGTGGAACAAAATTCGGCGCCCAACAATACTTCGACTGGTTCAAATACGAATTCTGGCGCTTCGTGTTTGTCCAGCAGCAAGTGGAGAAATTGGCGATGACCGCGATCGAGTTTCCGCCGATGCAAAAGGGCGCGAGCTTCAACATGGATGCTGTCAAGGCGAAAATCGCGGCCGCCCAGGCGTCAATCGGTAAGTAGGGAAACCGTGACTGTTGAGAAGCTATTCGCCGGGGCGCACTGCTTGGGCGAGAGCGTCGCGATGAAAGTGCCGAAAAAGGAACTAGCCATGTTACCAAAGTCTTCCTTCTCCGAGATTAGCCGTCAGGTGCTGCTCACGGTGGCGGTGACACTATTGGTTTCGATTGGATCCGCGTTTCCAATCCTGAAACACGCGCAGGCGCAGACTGACCCGCTCCCATCGTGGAACGAAGGCGCGTCCAAGCGGGCAATCACCAATTTTGTTGCCCACGTCATCCGACAAGGCGGACCGGATTTCGTGCCGGCTGCGGAACGCATCGCGACGTTCGATAACGACGGGACATTGTGGGTGGAGCACCCGATGTATGTCCAACTGGCCTTTGTGCTCGATCGCGTGAAGGCAATGGCGCCGCTCCATCCGGAATGGAAGGACGCGCAGCCATTCAAGGCGGCGCTTGAGGGAGATATGAAAGCCCTCGCCGAGTCCGGCGAGCGCGGTTTTCTGGAATTGGGCATGGCGACCCATGCCGGCATGACCACCGCGGAATTCCAGAAGATCGTCACCGATTGGCTCGCGACAGCGCGCGACCCAAGATTCAAGCGCCCCTACACCGAGCTCGCATACCAGCCGATGATTGAGCTGCTCGCCTATCTGCGCGCCAATGACTTCAAGACCTTTATCGTGTCGGGTGGCGGCGTCGAATTCATGCGCCCGTGGACCGAGCGGGTCTACGGCGTGCCTCCGGAGCAAGTCGTGGGCTCGTCGATCAAGACCAAGTTCCAGATGCGCGACGGCAGGCCGGAACTTTTCCGTTTGCCGGAAGTGAATTTCATCGACGACGGGGCCGGCAAGCCGGTCGGCATCAATGAATATATCGGCCGCCGCCCGATCGCGGCCTTCGGCAATTCCGACGGCGATCTCGAAATGCTGCAATGGACGACGATGTCCGAGGGCGTGCGCCTTGGCCTCCTTGTCCATCACACCGACGCGGTACGCGAATACGCCTACGACCGCGACACGCCTTTCGGTCGCCTCGACAAGGCCCTCGACGTCGCGGCAATGAATCATTGGGAGGTTGTGGACATGAAAAACGACTGGAAGCGCATCTTCGCGTTCGAAGGCGTCCTTTGATCGGCCGAAAGAACGCTTGATAGTTTGAGCCGACAACGTGACCCGCGTCGGCAGGAGAGAATGATGAAAGTGGTAATGTGCGCGCTCACCCTCATTGCGTTGGTCGCAACCGCAGCATCGGCATAAGGGCGTGAATCTTACGGGACAATATAAATGAGCGGGTTCCTTCAGACGTTCAGAGAATATCCGCCCAGCCAGAGGAGCGGAACGTTGAGCATCGAACGGGCGCTTGCGATGGTTCAGCAAGGAGCCAGCGGCGGCGGCAAATAACGGAAGCCACTCAAAAATCGAAGGATCGCCGCGGGGCGTCTTTCTGTTTGCGCTGATCATATTGGTCTTGGAGAAGGACGAGTGTCTGTGAACCAGCGAATCATTGTCGCGGTTGTTGCCGCCTTGAGCGGGACGACGGTGGGGCTTGCGCAGGCTCAGGAAGGACAGCAAGGCTGCATGAATGACGCCTCTCGCTTATGTCAAGACGCCATCCCCGACCATGAACGAGTGTTTCAGTGTCTTGCGTCTCACAAAGACCTGTTATCCGCGGGATGCCACGCGTTTATGGCTCCCTCTCTACCCGTCGACAAGCCACCTTTGAAAAAAGAAATTCCTCATGCGAAGAGAGCAAAAGGCAAAACAACCTTCGCCCAGCACACTACTAAAGCTGCGCCTCAGCGCGACCGGCCACCCCTCACTCTTTTGTCCCACTAAATGGGGCAGTCACGACTGTCACGTATTCGATCGTGTCCGTGAACACAGACATCCGACCCCGGGCAGCTTAAAATGCTTGTAGTCAGCAAAAAACCGGCGAAGTATCGCAAACGCTGGCAACGAGACGTTGCTCACGGCCCTAAACGTCGTTTGTTGCGGGACAGCAACGTGTCTGGAGTTTAGGGCAAAGCGGACGTGACTGGCTCACCCTCGAAATGACGTTGATCAAAGGCGACATTTGCTGCGCGATTCGGTCCGGATCGCGGTTGGCGAAGAAGCGCTCGACGATGAGCGCGCTCATGCTGCCCCGCACGTTTCAAGGCTTCAGCAATTCCGTGTGGTATTTCGGGGCGAGTGCCTTAGCCTTCTTCATCCGCTCTTCCATTCCCGCCTTGTCGAGCTTTGGTAGCGGCGACGTGCGGCTGTCCAATGGGTCGCCAACCTCCACAAAGAACTCTTCCTGCCCCGCCGGTGTACACATGCACAGCATATGCACCGTGCTGCCGGAAGTGTTCTTGAAAACGTGTGGCGCATTAGCCGGAATGTTCACGCTCGATCCCGCGCGCACGGTAGTGGTTTCACCCCGGAAGGTGAACGCAAGCTCGCCCTTAAGCAGCGTGAACATTTCCTCGAAATCGTGGCGGTGTAGAGGTGGGCCGCCGCCATCGGGCACGATCATGTCGATCAAGCAGTATCGTCCGGCCGTCTGTGCGCCAGAAACGAGGATGCTGTAGGTCCCGCCGACCACTGCGACATGGCGCACCTTGGAACTATCCGGATCGGCGACCGTCAGCTTGCGGCTGGGGTCATCGGCCGGGATAGCCGAGTTCGGCGGTAATCGGGCGCTGGCAGCGTCGGTCATCTTGATGTCTCCTAAGTCGATTGGACGGATGAGACGAACCGCAAGGACACTCAGCCTACGAGCGAGGACTGATCAGCGGAGTCGTCTGTGTCGGTGAACAGATTACGTCAGCGTCGCGGCGCCTTATGCAGCCGGACTCAGTTGCAAACGCTTATTATTCTGCCATTCGAGGGCGGTCTCCCGGGCAAATTCTTCGTAGGACCGAGGCGCATGCCCCAGTAACTCCGTTAGGGTTTTCAAATCACCCTTTTCTGCCGCGAATCCACGTTCAAGATACCCTTGGAACATCATGCGAATGTCGAACGCCGACCACGAGGGGGCATGTGTGCGCATCTGCTCCTCGAATGCATCCATATCCTCGCCGACGTAACGAACTTCTTTGCCGAGCAGCGAGCTCCAAATTGCTGCGACTTTGCTGCCGCTCAGCATCGTCGGACCATTGAGATTGTAGGTCTTGCCGTGGTGTTTGTCGGAGGTCAGTGCAATGGCTGCTGCCTCGGCGATATCTCGTACGTCAACTGCTGAGATACCCACCTGACCGAGAGGTATCGGGTAGATGCCCGCCTTTGTCAGTGGGTCTTCCAGCGACGCATCATTCTGAAAGAAGTAATTCGGACGAATAACAGTAAAAGGCACATCGAACTCATGCAGGGCGGTTTCTATAGCGAGTTTCGAGGCGAAGTGAGGGACATCTTTAAAATGCTCCACGCGAAAAACCGAGTGGTAGACGATATGTTTTAGCTTCAGTTTCTTGGCCAGACCGTAGGCGATGAGACCCTGCGTCAGTTCGTCGGGAGAGACGGCATTCAGCAGATACAGCTTGTCCACGCTGTCCATCGCCTTCTGTACAGATACGGGATCGAGCAGATCACCCACCACAACCTCGACGCCGTCAGGCAATGACGTCCCCTTTTTGCGCACGAGGGCGCGAACATCTGCACCCCGCTTTTTTAGCTCTCTCAACACTTCCGAACCGATACGGCCTGTGCCGCCTGTCACTAAAATCTTCATCTTCAATGCCTTCTATCGCTTGGTACGTTGTCATCTTGCTTATGCCGACCCAACGACAGGCTGCTGCCACCGAGAAAAGGAGTCTGTATAAAATTGACCGCCCGACGCAGGACTTTACATCTGCATGGGTAGCCAATGTCTCCCTGTGGCCCATCGCGTATTCCGCTGCGCGGGCCAATTAGGTCGCTTTCGGACCGAAGCAGACACGATCCGGTGGTCGAATAACTGCTAGTCGGTCGCTGATGCCCATGTGCGACATGCGCCGTTTAGAATTTTCGCAGCGCAAACTGGACACCATTCCCCATTTTTCTCGTCGCCATTCGCTGTTTTGATGGCCTAATCTGAATGCGACGATTGGCGTGGCCGCGAGCCACGGAGGCAAGTTTCATGAGCGATGCAACTTCACAGACCGTCTATTTCTATAATCGTCATCCCATCTCATGCGAAATCATCCTTGCGAAACTACGCGCAAGCCGTGGCCATCTCGACGGCTTACGTCCTGAAGAGCTATTTCCGCATGACCAAGATCATTATGGCGGCCTCGCCGCTACAGATGAATTGGCGCGAGCAGCGCAGGTTAGCAATGGATCGCGCGTAGCCGATTTCTGTGGGTCTTGGCGGCACGGTGCGTTATTTGGCTCACAAATATGGAGCCGACGTCACTGGTATCGAATTGACCCCGGCGCGCGTCGCAGGCGCGCAGGAGTTGACAAAGCGCGTCGGACTTCAGGAAACTGCCCGCGTCATTGAAGGCAATGTATTAGAAGTTCCGCTTGCTGACGCAAGTATGGACGCTGTCGTCAGCCAAGAGGCGTTTTGCCATGTACCTGACGTGAAGAAGGCGCTGACCGAGGCTTTCCGAATTTTAAGGAAGGACGGCAGATTGGCCTTCACAGATTGGACGGCTAATGAACCGCTCACCGCTGATGATGCTCAATTGATGTGGGACGGCATGGCCATTCAGCCTCTCCGTTCGATTTCGGATTACTGCCATCTGGTCGAGAGCAGCGGTCTTAGGGTGCTTTCCGCAACTGATTTAACAGATGAATGGGGACCAATCCTCCAGGAACGACTGGCAATGTATCAACGACTGCGTGAGGAAGCTCGACAAGCTGGGACCCCAACGGGGCACGATGCATTTCACAGGTCCTACGTTCGATTTGTTGACCTCATTCAACAACGCAAGCTAGGTGGCATCCGAATTGTCGCTCTGAAATAGCTTGCGATCCGATCGAATGCTGTAGTGATTTGTTGCGGTGCATGAGTCCGGTTGTGGCCCATCGCGTCATTTCGCTGCGCCGAACAATAATGTCGCTTCTCTAATCGGCCATTCGGGGTCAAGCGCTTTCAGACCATCCACCACTATAGTGTCGATGTCGCTCACGGGCTCGTGCTTCTCTTCGGAATCGGCACCAAGGCCCTTCCATCATGGGATTCGAAGACGAGGTGGAACAATCTATTGGACGGTCTTGCCGTCAGTTGAACGGCAGGTCCAAGCGACATTGCGAACTCACCTCATCCATCGTCCCGCGAGGGACATCATTCCACCACGCGGTGGAGCTCGAGTGTCCTCCTATCGGAATTGATCCTGTACGGTTTTCATGTTGCTACGGCCTGTTCCCGCGTCCAGCGGAACTCGGTGCCGTCAACCCAGATGCGGTGCATGATCACAGCCAACCGGCGCGCCAAGGCCACGATCGCCTTTTTCATCCCGCGACGCCTGGCGATCTGCATCGCCCAGGCCTTGAGCCACGACCATTTCTTCGAACGCATCATGGCCTGAGCTGCTTCGTAGAGCATCGTCCGCATCATCTCATCTCCACAGCGCGATATTCTGCCGTCCCAATCCACCTCGCCCGATTGATACTTGGCGCACGTCAGCCCAAACACCG
>Ga0302307_10003047_pt1 | contig 10215 bp, 5 predicted proteins | sample III_Palsa_E3_2_FD_200530 | JGI IMG/M metagenome (GOLD analysis project Ga0302307, IMG submission 200530) | Peat permafrost microbial communities from Stordalen Mire near Abisko, Sweden - III_Palsa_E3_2 | ecosystem: Environmental > Terrestrial > Soil > Palsa > Peat permafrost | place: Sweden... | reverse complement strand
TAACGGTATAACCGCTTTAGTAACAATTAGCGGTAAACCTATTCCTAAAAACAAACTCGCTAAAGCTATATAACGCAAACGCAACCAAACTTTTTTTACATCCATATGCCTCCAAGCACTCATCGGCCCCAAGGCCATTAAAACGATGGTTGCCAGTGCCAAAGGTACAAATAACGTATTAAAATAAGGAGGTCCAATTGAAAGTTTTTCTCCGGTTAAAGCATCTAGTATTAACGGATATAATGTGCCTAATAATATCGTCGCACAGGCTACAACTAATAAAAGATTATTGAGCAATAATAAAGTTTCGCGGGAAAACCAACTAAAGCTGGCTGTACTGTGTAACTTGGCAGCGCGCCAGGCATAAAGTGTTAATGCGCCACCCACTACAAGTAATAAAAAACCAAGAATAAATAATCCGCGGCTCGGATCATTGGCAAACGCATGCACGGATGTCAGCACGCCTGAACGCACTAAAAACGTACCTAATAAGCTTAATGAGAAAGCAAGGATTGCTAATAATAGCGTCCAAGATTTAAAAGCACCGCGTGCATGCGAAACAGCCAATGAATGTATCAAAGCTGCACCAACTAACCAAGGCATTAACGACGCGTTTTCAACGGGATCCCAAAACCACCAACCGCCCCATCCTAGCTCGTAATAGGCCCACCAACTGCCTAGTGCAATACCTACTGATAAAAAAGCAAAGGCTAATAATGTCCAAGGACGACACCAGTTCATCCATTTACTATCAAATTGGCTGCTTATTAAAGCGGCTATAGCAAAGGCAAAAGCGATAGCAAACCCTACATATCCCATATAAAGTATGGGCGGATGTACAATCAGCCCTATATCTTGCAATAGAGGATTTAAATCCGCACCATCTTGTGGTGGGAAAGGTAATAACCTATCAAAGGGATTGGAAGTAAATAAGATGAACGCTAAAAACCCACTGCTAATAAAAGCAATCACACCGAGCACAATACCAAATCTATCTTGCGGCAAGTTACGGCTCCATAATGCTAATGCTACACTCCAAGCGCTTAACAATAATACCCATAGTAATAATGACCCTTCATGGGCACCCCACACGGCAGAGAAACGATACATAAGTGGCAGCAAACTATTAGAGTTTTTAGCGACGTAGGATAATGAAAAATCGTGAGTAATAAAGGCATAAGTAAGAATGCTATAACTTAATAAAATAAACAGACCCTGCAAAATTGTTAAAGGCCTTATGGTTGACAGTAAATGATGTTGCTGGCTGCGTACGCCATAAAAAGTGATACCGATTTGTAACAAGGCAAGTGCAAATGCAATAATCAGTGAAAGATGGCCTAGTTCAATTAGCATAATGCCTCGCTAAATTCGAATAGCGGCAAATACGCCTATAAAGCCACCAAAAACGCCGCCCCACACAACTAACCAACCGAGATGCTCTTGAATCATTTTTTGCACGATTTCTTTGACGACTTGCGGAGTAAGCTCATCGATGCGACGCTTAACAACTACAGCAATCTGCTCAAGTAAGACATCATGCGATGGCGTAAATTGGGATTTAATTTTTGTGATTAAACCTTCAGCTAGTAGCTGCATTATAGTTTCACGCACTTGCAATAAGAAGGGTTCCCGCATAGGTTCAAGCACTTGCTTACCACCAACGAGTTGTAGCATGGCTGCAAAAGAAGAGCGCGAAACTACATCAAGTAAAGTATCAAAAAGCGGATTAAAGTCTACTTCGGCTAAAATGTTATTGATAACTTCTGTGGATTTTTCAGGCGCTAACTTATCGATATCTAAAAGGCGCGCTATGTTAGCTTGCGTAAAAAACTGTGTCATGACCAGATCATATAAGCCTGTTTTAAAGGCTTCGAAACGATTAGGGACTACCCCAGAACCGTAAATGCCAGGTACTTTTTCAAAGAGCATATAAATAGCAAGCCAATTTGTAATAGCCCCGGAAAAAGCAAATAGACCAACGTCATACAACCACTGATTATCGGCTAAGAGACCTGCCAAAATCAAAAGTAGCGAAATAACGTTGGTCCATAGGCTTTTATTAAGCATCACTCTATCCTAAAAACTTACTCAGCAAGTTGCTTTAAAGCTTTCATGGCAGATACTTTGATGCTATTGCGAACTGGTTTCGCCTTAATGGTGATTTCCTCACCAGTAAAAGGATTGCGTCCTTTACGGGCTTTAGTCGCAGGTTTTTTAACACGGCGCACTTTAACACCCAGTTCAGGAATCACAACTTCGCCTGAACCTTTATTGTGCATGTGACGTTCTACCAATTCACGCAATGCAGTGAAAAATGCTTTTGCATGTTTCTTTTCCATATCAGCTGCAACAGCAACTTCAGCCAAAATTTGTGCTTTAGTTTGCTTTTCAGCAATAGGTTTGGAGGACTTCTTCACAACAACCTTGGCAGGTTTTGCTGCTTTCGCAGGTTTGCTGCGAGCTGCAGTTTTAGCCTTAGGACTAGCACGTTTTGCAGTTGCTTTTTTAAGGACCATAGTTATTCTCCTATGTTTGAAGTTAAAAACCAGCTATACCGTTCGTAAAGTCTATCAAATAATGCTACACGGCGATAGTTTAACACGTTTTTTTTTGTATATATAATATTTTATACTTCAACCTTTATGGTTTAACATGTTAGTGATTAAAGCAGGTAAATCTCTGATATAATCAATACAAACAAGCAGTTAATGCACAATGAAGCCCTTTCACTCTTGTAAAATGGGCATATAACAACATGCTCGTTGAATCGACGATCCTCGTGATTTTACACTTTTTTATAGGAACTGGCTGCTCCACCCACGCCCTTTTAAACAAAAAAGACTCCAGAAGCGCGCTAGGTTGGAGGGCTGTTTGTCTAGGTTACCCTTTTGTGGACGCACTGGTGTATAGCCACAACAAAAGAGAAAGTTAACACTATGTGCTACTAAGTGTTTGCAAAATTTCCCGCACCAGCTGTGGGCCCTGAAAAATTAAGCCAGTGTAAATTTGCACCAATTTAGCGCCAGCAGCCATTTTTGCCATGGCATTATCGCTGCTCATAACTCCCCCTACACCAATTAAGGGTATTTTATCCGCAAGCAGTTGATGCATAGCCTCTAAAATATGCGTTGCAGGTGCCATTAAAGGCTCACCACTTAATCCACCTGTTTCATTAGCCTGTTTATCACGTAATAATGGCCGTGCGACAGTGGTGTTGGTAGCAATTACACCATCAACTTTATAAGTTATTAGCTGCTCTGCGATATTTTTTAGCTCATCAAAACTGAGGTCTGGTGCAATTTTTACCACTAAAGGCACATAACGCTGGGTGTGTTGTGATAGCGCTATTTGCTGCTCTTTTAAGGTTGACAGTAAAGCCTCTAATAACTCACCACTTTGTAAACTGCGCAGATTTGCTGTGTTAGGTGAGGAAATATTAATAGTGATGTAATCAGCCAACGCATAAACTTTTTGTAAACCAATTTTATAATCATCAATCGCTTTTTCTAATGGCGTATCTACATTCTTGCCAATGTTAACACCAAGAATACCTTGATAACGCCGCTTTGCTAGGCGCTGACATAGATAATCAACACCCTTATTATTAAAGCCTAAGCGATTAATGATGGCTTTATCAGCCGTTAAACGAAATATTCGCGGCTTTGGATTACCTGGTTGTGGGCGAGGAGTTACCGTGCCCACTTCAATAAAACCAAAACCCATGGCGCCTAATGCGTCAATGGCATCACCATTTTTATCAAGGCCTGCAGCAAGACCTAGCGGATTTGCAAAGGTCAACCCCATGATAGATACAGGGTTTTGCGGTATTGCTGGCGTTAAGCTACCAAAAAACGGCAGCTTTGCGCTTAACTGCAATAACTTTAAAGTGAGGTTATGACTTTTTTCAGCATCCATCTTAAACAATAAACGGCGCACTGCTGAATAGCACGTCATCCTGCCACCGTCACGGTAAGGCTAGCTTGTGCTAAATCAGCAAGCTCGCGCAATGCCACTGAAAATACACTAAACTCACGCACTGTAGTCGCTTTTAAATCAGCTACCACGTAATACCATCTGTCGACTAGAACTTGATGATCATGCATCCATTGCGTAATACAATCATCAATAAAGTTACCGCCACTGCGATAACGGAAAATGGCATCGGTTAAATTGCGCTGCTGTTTATCTAAATCATCTTTGCAAGCAGCTCTTGCTAATGCATCCCAATTATTACGCACAGGATGGTTTTCCACCTCACTGCGAAACCAATCCAATTGCATAATAGCTCCTAATGCAAAGTATGCTTGTGCGACTTCAGTTACTGGGCAATTATTGGTACTTGCAGCTTCTATAATATCCATCGCCGATACCATAGGGCCAGCAATAGCCACGCTCCACGCTAAATCAATAGGAACACCTTGCTGTTGATATTCAGCTGCTACTTTTTCAGTTTTTTCTAACTCAGCGCCTACTAACAAGCTACTTAAGTTATCACGTAATTCGGCAATTTTTGGAGCAAAATGTGCCACGATAGCACTAATATTCAAATTGACCCGCCGATTACGCAAGAACCAACGCGTAGCGCGGCGCAATAAACGCGCTAAATCTGTCATCATGCGCATTTGCACAATAGGATTTACTTTATCATCAAGCGCCTCAATAGCACGCCAATACGTATCCATATCAAATATATCTTTTGAAACAATAAATGCACGCACCACGTCGCGAGCAGACGCTCCCGTTTCATCATAGAGACGACGCACAAATGTTGGCCCCATTTGATTAGTAATGGAATTACTTAATTGCGTTGCAATGATTTCGCGGTGTAAACGATGATGCTTCATTTGATCAGGGAATAATTGTGCTAACCGCGCAGGGAATGCCCGCACTAATTCTTTGCGCAGATATTCATCTTCTGGAATATCGGTGGTTAACAAATCTTCTTTTAAGAAAATTTTACTAAAGGCGAGCAAAACAGCTAGTTCAGGGCGCATCAAGCCTAATCCTTTTGATTTACGATCGGCAAGCGCCTCATCTTCGGGTAAAAAGTTTAACTCCCTGTCTAAACGCCCCATACGCTCCATACTTTGAATATAGCGACGGTATTCATCTAAGGTAGCCGGTGCGCGCCACGCCGCTAAGCTCAACGCTTGGGTTTGCCTGTAGCAATCTTTAATAACTAAATCGCCTACCTCATTGGTCATTTCTGCTAATAATATATTACGTTGTTTATACGTTAAATCACTGCTAGCAACGACTGTATCCAGTAAAATTTTAATATTGACTTCATGATCAGAGCAATCAACACCGCCAACGTTATCAATAAAATCAGTAAAACAATATTCGGTACGACCAAGTTGCGTCACCCCTAAGTTTCCGCCCTCACCTAGTACTTTAGCACGCACTTCATTACCATTAACACGCACAGCATCATTGGTTCTATCACCTACGTCAACATTTCGCTCATTGCTTGCTTTAATGTAAGTGCCGATACCACCATTCCAAAGTAAATCTATCTGTGCTTTTAAGATGGCACGAATTAATTCATTAGTGGTAACCTCTAATGAGTTCAAATCTAATACAGCACAGACAATCGGTGATAGCTTAACAACCTTTGCAGATCGGTTGTATACGCCACCACCTTCTGAGATACAGGCAAGGTCATAATCCGCCCAGGACGAGCGTGGTAAATTAAACAGCCGTAACCTTTCTTGGCAACTGCGTTGCGGATCAGGATTTGGATCAATAAAAATATGTTGATGGTTAAACGCCGCAATAAGTTTAATATGTGAAGAGTAAATTAAACCATTACCAAACACATCACCACTCATATCACCTATACCCACAACCGTGAAATTTGACTTTTGCATGTCAATGCTAATCTCACGGAAATGCCGTTTTACAGACTCCCAGCAACCTACAGCAGTAATACCCATTTTTTTATGATCGTAACCGGCGCTACCGCCAGAAGCAAAGGCATCGCCTAACCAAAAATCATATTCAGCAGCTATAGCATTTGCAATATCCGAGAAAGTCGCTGTTCCTTTATCAGCTGCCACAACCAAATATGCGTCATCATTATCATGACGCACGACACGTTTTGGTGGATCAATATGATCGCCTACGCGGTTATCAGTAAGATCTAATAACCCGCGGATAAATATCGAATAGCTCGCTATCACTTCTTGCATAACTTCTTCGCGGCTACCCGTAGCAGGCAAGCATTTAGGGATAAACCCGCCCTTCGCACCTGATGGCACAATAACTGAATTTTTCACTTGTTGTGCTTTCATTAAACCTAATATTTCTGTACGAAAATCTTCTCGCCTATCGGACCAGCGAATACCACCTCGTGCTACTTTAGCGGCACGCAAATGCACGCCTTCCACACGTGGTGAATAAACAAAAATTTCATACAAAGGTAATGGCAATGGTAACTCAGGAATTGCCGAGGGTTGCAATTTGTAAGAAATATAGGGCTTAGGTTGACCTTTTGCATCATATTGATAAAAATTAGTGCGTAAAGTAGCCATAGTCAGATCTAGGTAACGACGTAGAATACGATCTTCATCTAAGCTATCCACTGCATCTAATAAAGAGATTACTTGATCTCGTTGTTCATTAATGTGTTGCTCTGTATGTAAGTGTTCAAAGCGTGGGTCAAAATGCAATTTAGGATCAAAACGCAAATGAAATAAATTGACTAACCCTTTGATGATATCAGGGTATTTGGCTAAAGTAGTTTGAATATAGGTTTGACTAAAGGTAAAACCTACTTGACGCAAATATTTAGCATAGGCACGTAAAATACAAACCTCGCGCCATGTTAAGCCTACGGTTAGTACGAGTTGGTTAAACCCATCATTTTCGGCATCATTACGCCAAATGCATGCAAAAGCATCCTGAAATGCTGTACGGACTGCATCAACCTCAATAGGATGCTCTTGTTTATGACGTAAGCTGAAATCACTTATCCATATCACGGTACTATTTGTTACATTAATTTGATGTGATTGTTCACCTATAATGCGCAAGCCCATATTTTCTAGTAAAGGTAATATATCCGAAAGCGGCAGTGGGGTATTTAAACAAAATAATTTAAAATGGACATTACCCTCTGCCCCCTCCAAAGGCCGATATAAACTCATAGCCAAGGGTTTTTTAGGGCTTAAGCTTTCCATATGCTCAATATCATAAACCGCAATACGTGCAGAAAATGCTTCACGGTAACCAGCAGGGAAAGCACTACCATAAAGTTGATGTAAGTGAGTTGCTTTTGCTTCATCAAAATGTTCATAGAGAGCGTCTTTTAAATCGTCACGCCAATTACGGCTAGCAAGCACCAATTTTGCCTCTAATTCTCGAACATTTATAGAAGGTACAGGCACATGCTGGACTATTTTAATAATAAGATGAATGCGTGCTAGCACCGATTCAGAAAAATAGGTATTAAAGCTTTCCAATTTGCCTTGCAAAGCCTCGCATAGCACGCCAGCTAATTTTTGACGTAATGGCGAGTTAAACTGATCACGTGGTACATACACTAAGCAAGAATAAAAACGATTATAAGGATCTTTTCGCATAAACAAGCGGATACAGCTTCTTTCTTGCATATAAAAAATACCCATCACCATTTCACGCAATTCATCTTCATGCATTTGGAATAATTCATCACGCGGAAATGTTTCAAGAATATTCACAACTGATTTCCAAGAATGCCCTTTATAGGGTAACTTGCTTTCTTTTAAAATTTTTGCAGTTTTTAAGCGTAAAAATGGGATGGTTGTTGGGGTACTATGATAAGCAATAGAAGTATAAAGACCAATAAAGCGCCACTCACCAATAACATTCCCGTCGCTATTAAAACGCTTAATACCAATGCAATAAGGCGCTGAAGGCCGATGTACGGGGGATGGCTTTGATAATTGCTGAATATTTAAAATTTTATTACTGGATCTCGCTAATTCCTTAGCTTGGGGGGAGCTAATATCCAAATGATAATCTGCATGATGGTTTTGGTTGTTGCGTAATAAACCAAGACCTGTACCATCTACAACTTTAAGCGATTCATGCCCTTTTTTGCCGTATAATTCATATTCGCAGTAACCTAAGAAAGTAAAGTTCTCATCAGCAACCCAATGAATAAAGTCTTTAGATTCATTAAATTCTTCTTTATCAATAAACTGCTCAGCTTTATCGACTTCTGTAAACAAGGTATTGGCTTTTTCTAACATCGGCTTCCAGTCATCAATGACAATTTGTACATCACCTAGTACGTGCAATAAAGCTTGTTTGATACGCTGTAAACTTTGTTCATCGACTTGTTGATCAATTTCATAATATAAAGGCGCTTCTGTAATAAAGCCTTGCTCATTTTTGTTATCACTAACTGGTGAAATAGCCATCACTTCACCTTGTTTATCCCGCTTCACTGCCATGGCACCTGGGTTAATTAGCAAATGCACTGTAATGCCATGACGTGCCAACTCCATGCGCGTGGAGTCAACTAAAAATGGCATATCTCTGTGCACAATTTGAATAACAGTATGGGATGATTGCCAACCATGTTGTTCATATTGCGGATTAAACACATGAATTTTGCACTCATCAGCTTGCCGTGGCGAAAAAAGTGCCCAGTGTGATAATACAGCTCCATAGAGGTCTAATATATGACGGGCTTGTAAGTCATAATCAGCAACGGTTGCATAATAATATTCAACAAATTGACGAACAATTCCAGCTTGTTGCGGATTAATTTTCTTATCAACGAGCTCTAATAATTCGTTGATTATTTTAGTGTGATTTTCGTTAAACTGTGCATTCATATTTCATCTCCCTATTGCTTTACCGGTGGTTTTGTTTTGGCAACCACCACTTTTAACCGCGCAATTTCCTGCGGTGAAAATTCCTTGTAAAAATTGGTACCATAATTAAGCCCGAGGTATACTTGATTCCCTAAAGCATCCACTAATTCACGACCAAAGATTTCAACATACTTTATCTGCTGCTCATATTCACCAACCCAAAGTTGAAAGCGTGCTAATGTATCAAATACCAACAAAAAGATATTGCTGTTTACTTCCGTCATTAATGGTTTAAAAGGGCGTTCTTCTGTCGCTTGCCATTCTTTTTCCACGGGTAAGTATAAAGGAGTACGCAAAAAAGCTGCGTAAAATGGGTTGACCTCTTCTTGTTTACCTTCTGTTTCAAAAGCTTTAGACAATAATTCGTCTAATTCTGTGTGCATTTCAATCCTCTAAAATTCGTGTAACTTTCTCATAAACATCTTTGGAAAGACCTGTTTGCGCACTTATATAGCGCAACGCATCCTGCATTAACTGTCGACGATGCGTATCATATTGCTTAAGGAGGCTAAATGCGCCTATGATTCGAGCTGCCACTTGTGGGTTAATATTATCTAATTTTACCACACACTCTGCTACAAATCGGTAACCGTCACCATTATGCTGGTGGAATCCCACAAAGTTCTGATTAGCAAAGCTGCTGATTAACGCATACACTTTATTAGGATTGGTGATTTCAAACGCTGGATGTTGCATAAGCGCTTTGACTTGTGCAAGCGTATTGAAGTTCTCTGCCATCGCTTGCACACGCAACCATTTGGTAATAACCAAAGGCTCATGTGACCATTTCTGATAAAACCACGCAAGGAGTTCGGTCTGTTGTTCTTTGTAACAATGCTCAGTGCTTAACACTAAAGCACTTAACGCACCAGAGCTTGCTGTCATGTTGTCTGCTTGCTGCAATTGGTGCTTACAAAGCTGCAAAGCTTCTATACTAGGCGACCAAAGCAACGCTTCAAGGCAAAGGTTCATCAAACTGCGCCCCCCTGCTGCTTCAGGTGCAAAAACATAAGGTTTATCACTAGCACATTGTTTATAGATATCGATTAATTCATTATAGAAGCGTTTTGATAATTGTTTCATAAACACATGTCGCGCAGCTGTCAGCGCTTCCACATCGACGATTTCTTCATTTAACGCTAAATGGTGTAAAGTGGGCAAAGCCAGAATATGTGCAATTAACGCTTTATCAACACTGACTTGTTTAGCCGATTGCAGTATATTGCCCCATGCAGTAATTAATGGCGAAGCCTCAACAAGATTTTCGAAAGTATCTGCTGATTGACGGTAACTAATAGCAAGCTCTCGAATGCCTAATAACAGTATTTGCTGCATAGCATCCCAACGATTT